>Ga0326727_10008003_pt1 | contig 27259 bp, 26 predicted proteins | sample MB2enrmetagenome_FD_207643 | JGI IMG/M metagenome (GOLD analysis project Ga0326727, IMG submission 207643) | Lab enriched peat soil microbial communities from McLean, Ithaca, NY, United States - MB29MY | ecosystem: Environmental > Terrestrial > Soil > Wetlands > Peat | place: USA: New York...
ACCTTTGGCCTGGCCACCGCGGAACGGACCAAGGGCCAGGACGGAAACTGGACCGACAAGACGGAATGGCACAACCTCGTCTGCTTCCAGCGAACGGCGGAGATCGTCCGCGACTACGTCAAGAAGGGCACGCAGCTCTTTGTCGAGGGCCGCATCACCAACCGCTCCTGGGACGACAAGGAGTCCGGCGCGAAGAAGTACCGCACGGAAATTCTGGTCAGCGAGCTGACCCTGCTGGGCAAACCCGGCGGCGGCGAAGGCGGCGGCAGCTACGCCAAGTCGAACACTACTCCCTACGCGGCCACCGCGCCCGCAGCCGCGCCCGACTATGCCGACCAGGGCATCACCGACGACGACATACCGTTCTGACAGGGGGCCAATTCCGCAGCGCCTCTATGACGTCGGCGACGAGGCTCCGTTGGGCGTCACCATGTTGATGCGCTCGCGACGACGAGCTAGCGTCTTTTTGACGAGCCTTACATAAGTCCACAGCATCACCAGGGATAATCCGCCAATCCCAATCGTCCACCCCGGCTTGTCCCAGCTAACGATCAGCATCATCCCCAAGAGGATAAGTACGGGCACCAGCATCAACAACATGCTCGGCTCAATCAGCGACTCGGTGCAGCTCCCTGGTTCTCTACGGAACTTGACATACTCCCACACGGCAAATCCGATACCCAAACATACGCAGCTAACGACTGCCAGTGGGTTACCGTGCGACCCCTTCCCAGTCCAGCCTAAAAAGGACATCAGCACGGCCCCTGTGAAGCATACCGCGGCCGTCCAAAACAACCCTCGTCCGAGCATCACCGCATATTTCATGTGGGTAGAGCCGCTAGATAACGGGCCGGGTAACCGCTCCGGCCAGAAGAGCCGAAGTAGCGCCGCGACCCAAAACAGCACAAGCGCCGGTGCCCCGATTGGCAGGATGTTTAAAACGTCCCGATAATATCGCTGAAGTTCAGGTTCGCGGATATATTGTCCGGCCCAAAGCAGCGCAGGAATAGACAGCAGGAGCGACGCGGACCGCCTGCCGCCGAACCGCTCCGCACCCGAGATCGACGTTGGGCTGCAAATCATGGCAAGAAGTTTACCATCGGCCTGCACTGCCGGTCACGCCGCCGAGATAAACTCTAGACATGCTGGATGAAACCACCTTCCGTAGTGAATGCGACCGCGCGCTCGAATCGCTGAAGCAGGCACTGATCGCCGCAGAGGACGCCGGCGGCGGCTTTGAGTGCGAGGACAACAACGGCGCGATGAACATTCTGTTTGAAGACGGATCGAGCAAGTTCGTCGTCACGCCCAACACGCCCGTCCGTCAGATATGGATCTCCGCGCAGACCACCAGCTTCAAGCTGGATTGGGCGGAAGAGGCGGACGCGTTCGTGCTTCCCAAGACCGGCGAGGCGTTGATGCAGCTCGTGGAGCGGCTACTGCGCGAGCATCTCAACGATCCCTCGATCACGCTAAGCCAATGAAGATATAGACTGCTTTCAATCGCGCATCTTGCAGTGCAGCACCGTGAGCGCGCAAACGGGGAGGGAGTTGACAACCATGCAGCAGACACTCTCCGTCGCCATTATCACCAAAAACGAGGAGGAGAACCTGCCGCGCACGCTGACCAGTGTACAGTTTGCCGACCAGATTGTTGTCCTGGACTCGGGCTCAACCGACCGCACCATCGAGATCGCCCGAGCTGCCAACGCAACCGTATACCAGGAGCCGTGGGCGGGGTTTGCAGCGGCCAAGAACTCCGCCATCGCCAAATGCACAGGAGCATGGGTACTCTCACTGGACGCCGACGAAGAGCTGACCCCGGAGTTGCAGACAGAGATACGCGCGCTGCTGCGCTCAGACCCGCCCGTGGACGCCTACTTCATCCGCCGCCGCAACTTTTTCCTTGGCCGTTGGATCAAACACGGCGGATTCTACCCTGACCCCAAGCTGCGTCTCTTTCGCCGCGCCACGGCCAGATTCGCGACGACGCTGCAATTTGAGGAGCGCCCTGTCCACGAAACCATCTCCTTCGACGGCAAGACAGCCACGCTGAACGATGACCTCATCCACCACGCCTACCCAACGCTGGAGAACTACCTCGAGCACATGGACCGCTACAGCACGCTGGGCAGCAAATTGCTGGTGGACGCAGGCAAAGTGAGCCGTTCGTGGCCTGCCTTTGCCTGCAATGTTGTGCTGATTCCGAAGCTGACCTTTCTGTGGAACTACATCTTCCGGCTGGGTTTTCTGGACGGTCGCGAGGGCCTTCTGCTGCACCTCTATCAGGCCGCCTACACCAGTTGGAAGTACGCCAAGGCGTGGCAGGCCGCCCGCAAGACGGGCAAGTCATAAGCCCACATCTTTCTGAACTCACTCCCTACCCCACGCCTCCAGCTCAATCAACGCGCACCATTTGGCCGGGTCTGTGGAGACAAGATTCGTCAGACGCAGCCAGGTGGCACGTCGCGCCGGAAATGTGAACTCCTGAAACTCGGCGGTCGGGCGCAGTTGAATCGTCAGGCGGCTTCCATCGGAAAACTCAACGCCGGCGCTCTTCCATGTGCTGTCGTGGGGAAAGTCGGCACGCAACATCAGGCGAATCTTGTCCACGGTAACGGACCGGCCAAAGTCCACTCTCCACCATGCGTCCGATCTTAACTCCGGGCCCCAGGACTGATACGGCCACACACCGTGATGGCCGTTGCGGGTCGCCCCGTCGATCGCATTGCGCGCCTCGAAGTCGAAGAGGTTGCGGGCAACGCTGTTGGAGGTTGCATGGGGAAAGATCGCGGAACCGGGCCGGGGTTGATCGCATGGATTCAGGGCCAGATTGCGATAGCCGTGCCGCTCCCTATCGGTCAAGGCGCGCAGGGTCACGCGATGCGTGTCACCGGAGAAAGCATCCGGCGCGTAGGCGCTCCCTGTCTCCTGCTCTGCGCGGCCATAGGGAATCTGGTAGGTGAAAGGTGCCAGATTCGGCGCGTAGATCATGCACTCGTGCAGGCTTTGGTCCACACGCACAGCCATCTCTTGCAGGCCGGAGATGAGAATGCGGTCGCCCGGTTGATAGGCGCGATGGAGGACGAGGGAGGCCGAATCCGCGTGTGACGACTCGGTGGTAGCTTCAGAATCGCTGACTGGCGTGCCGTATTGGTCCTGCACCTCGATGTGAAAGGCCGCTTTGCTCTTATCGGTTGCAGTCTTTTGGCCCAAGTCAGGTCGAGTGGTTGCGGGCAGCAGTCCGCTGGCCATTAGGACGAGCACCTGCAAAAGCAAAGTCAGATACGATCTCGATCTCATCGACTGCCGGCAGCCTCCATCATGATGCAGAAGGCCTGGGCCTCGGTGGAGGGGCCGGGACGGTCGAAGCTGGGTGCTCCGCACGCGCCCTGCACGAAGCCTTCGGCGTCCATCTTCAGCCGTGCGGCCGCGCGCATGGCGTCGGCGCGGGCCTGATAGTTGGCGGGAAGCCAGCCAGCCGTGACCCCTTCATAGATTGCAAATGCCAGCATCTGCGCAAGGTTGGTTTCGACGAAGGTCGAGGGCTGATCGACCACGTTGTGAAAGAGGCCGTCGGGACGCTGGTAGTGAAGACAGCCATCGATGAGCTGGCGCGCAAAATCGGCCAGACGCGCGCGATCCTGCCGCCGCTCGCTAGGCAGGCTGCGCCATATGCGGGCCAGGCCGGCTGCGGCCCATCCATTGCCACCGCCCCAGAAGTTGCCGTCCTTGAGCTGCTGCTTCTGGTCGTCCCAGATGTGAGCGAGAAGCCTCTTGTCCGGGTCCCATAACCGCTGCCGATAGCCCTCGATCTGGGCCAGCGCCTCGTCGTAAAATCCCATCGCCGCCAAAAATGGAGGCGCTCCATTGATGCCGTCGGACCACATCTCCGCACCGCGGAAGACGTGATAGAGAATGCCGTCGGCGTTGCGCGGCGCGCCCTTGCGAATCCAGTTGAGCAGACCATCAACCGCCTGCTGCATCTCTGCATCGCCGGTCCATTCGGCCGCTTTTGCATAGGCTGCGCCGCCCATGGCGGGGTCGGTGGGACTGCCGGAGACAACCACACCCAAGCGCCCGTCCGGCGTCTTCTGCACCATCGCAGCCCTGGTCAGCAGAATCACCTTGCTCCGGTCACCCGCCTCTACCATCGCCTGCGCCAGGATGCCCTGCTCCCAGTCGCGGCGCTGCATCGCCATGGCTGCAGCGGTGGCCAGTTCGATCCGGCGCGCGCTTTCAGACTGCGGATTATTCTTCGTGTTTCCGCGCGCTGGGCTGCCGGCCGCCTGCGCAACCGCTTCGGGAAGAATTGCGATTGGAGCCGTGAGCGTCGCGGCTGTCTGCAAAAATGATCGTCGATTCATGGAATGACCCCGCCATGAGATGGAAGCACACCAAGTCTGGATGAAGTGAACTGGGATGTCCATAGCGGAACCCAGGAAATGCAATCAGAGGGCAGTTTTGAAGTTTCAGGGTGCTGCATGGGATGCTGCCGCGCTGAGAAGCGCCGCATACTTCCTGGGCATGGGGCAGCGTTTCATGTCGCGGCCAACCACCACATGCACGGTCTCGCCCTCGCACAGCAGCATTCCGTCCGCGGCGCGCAGGACCTGGTAACTGAAGCGCACCACCGGGCCGCGCACGCCGGTCACCGTGGTCTCGACGATCAGCTCCTCGTCGTATCGCGCTGGGGCCTTGTAGCGCGCCGTGGCCTCCACCACGGCCATCAGGCAGCCCTCTTCGATCTCCATCTGCTTATAGTCGAGGCCGCGCTGGCGCATCAGCTCCGATCGGCCCACCTCGAACCACACCAGGTAGTTCGCGTAGTAGACCACGCCCATCTGGTCGGTCTCCGCATAGCGCACGCGCACGCGCGTCTCGCCCACAACCTTCCGCACTGCCCCATCCTTGCCCATGCCTCCAGTCTACAGAAAGCATTCCGTGTTGCTGCGGGCGGAACCTGGAGATTGCAATCGAATCGGGCTTCAAGGCATCAGACGCCTGCGCCGCCGCATCTCGGACTGGTCGCGCACATCCGCCAGCGCATTCGTGATAAATACGAGGAACACAACGATGTCCAACAGGCAGAGCACCTGTATTCGCAGCGGTTGCCGCATGGTCCAGTCACTGCAGGAAACTTCAATAGTGCGTGTGCCCGAGACCACCCACTCCGACCTGGGCGCGGTCTTGTCCCCCGCCAAAAAGCGCGAGCAATCATCCTTCTGCGTGCCGGACCACAACCAAATCCCCGTGGCCAACATCAACCCCAGCAACAGAGAGAACAACGTCACGCGCGAGATCACGTCTGCAACCTCCGGATCGAACTTACCCCAGCTTATTAGACGGCGAATCCAGGTCGCAATGCAGTAGCATCATATCTGTATGGTGACCATTCAAGCCACGGACACACTGCTGGCCGTCGACCTGCAGAACGACTTCTGCCCCGGCGGCGCGCTGGGGATCGCGGGCGGCGACGAGATCGTGCCTGTCGTCAACTCGCTGGCACGGGTCTTCCCCCACGTTCTGCTGACCCAGGACTGGCACCCTTCCAAGCACATCTCGTTTGCCAGCGCCCACCGCGGCGCAAAGCCGTATCAGACCATCGCTACGCCCTACGGCCCGCAGACCCTCTGGCCCGACCATTGCGTCCAGAACTCGCGCGGCGCGGAGTTCCATCCCGCGCTCGACATTCCCCACGCCGAGCTGATTTTGCGCAAGGGCTTTCGCTCGCAGATCGACTCCTACTCTGTGTTTCTGGAGAACGACCACTTCACGCCCACAGGTCTGGCCGGCTACCTGCGCGAGCGAGGCCTGACCAGGCTCTTCCTCTGCGGGCTGGCCTACGATTTTTGCGTGCGCTTCTCCGCCATCGACGGCACCGCGCTGGACTTCGAGTGCATTGTCATCGAAGACGCCACGCGCGCGGTCAAACTGCCCGGCAGCATGGAAGCCACCCATCAGGCCTTTGCAGAGGCGGGCATCCAGCGCATCCAGTCCGAAGAACTCATTGGCAGCTAACCCCCAATCTCTCGTCCTTCGAACCTCGGACCTTGAACCTCGGACCTGTTAACTCCCGTGGTTCCACTTGGGCATTCTTCCGGTTTTCTTCCGGAATCTTTGGCAATATCCCTTGACTCCGGCGATACCCGGTGTCACTCTAGGTGCATCGCAAACCTCCGTTATCGGACGTGAGCGCCGCGGTCCTTGCTCTGGGTCCGCCCGCAACTACAACTGATGGCAACCATGATGGCGTCTGTCGAACAACGGGAGGTTCTCCGTTGCGACCACTGCAGTCTGGTGCAATTCCGCACAGCCAACTCGCTATGCCGGCGTTGCCACAAGTGTCTTGAGGTGGAGCTGCCGGTAGCAGAACCGGCGCCGCTCGCACTTGTCCCTCCACAACCGGAGAAGGAAGGCGGTCTGCAGGTTGCCACTGCGGTGCGCGATCTGCGCCATGTGCGCAACCTCTCGCAGCGCCAGCTTGCCGCCAGGATGGGAGTGCCGCGCACCTACATCTCGAAGATCGAGAACGGCAAGGCGATGCCGACGCTGGGCTCGCTCGACCGCCTGGCGCGCGCGCTCAAGGTGGACATCAGCACCCTGCTGCGCGACGCCAACACGCGCCACTGCGACGAGACCGCCGTGCTTACCGCCGACCCTTTCCTGGCCGAGATCGCCGCCTACACCGCGCAACTCACAGAGCTGCAGCGCTCCATCTTCCTCAACCACGTCCGCGAATTGGCCGCCGGCCGTCGCAGAACTGCCTGAAGGATGCAGTACAGGGCCTGTCGATTGAGTGGTCAACGCCTGCTGACAATTCATTGCACGGGCTGAAAGGGGTATGCTAGTTTCATACCCTGCGAGGTCGCCTCCGCTTGCGCGCATCCCCATCCAGGCCGGTCTTCCAACCCTGCTCCCGCCTGCACGAGCTCTCGGCGGAGGAGGCCGCGGTCTACCGCCAGCTCGACCCCGCCAGGATGCCCCAGCACGTCGCCATCATCATGGACGGCAACGGCCGCTGGGCGGGTAAGCGCGCCTTGAAGCGCTTCGTCGGCCACCAGCAGGGCGCCGAGAGCGTGCAGTACGTCATGGAGACGGCATCGCGCATCAATCTTCCCTTCATCACGCTCTACGCCTTCTCGCTGGAGAACAACCTGCGCCGTCCCAAGTCCGAGGTCAACTTCCTGATGAAGCTCCTCCGCAGCTACCTGGTGGGCAACGTCCAGCGCATGAACGACAACAACGTGCGCATGGAGTACATCGGCCGCATCCACGAGCTGCCCAGCGAGGTGCAGGAGACGATGCAGTGGGCCACCGAGTCCACCGCCAAGAACACCGGCACCACGCTCACCATCGCGCTCAACTACGGCTCGCGCTCGGAGATTGTCGACGCCACACGCTCCATCCTCCGCGACCTCATCGCCGAGGCCGACCAGCGCGGCTGCTCGCTGGAGGACCTGCTGCAGGTCGACGGCATCGAGTCGCGGCTGGATGAGCACCACATCGCCGGCGCGCTCTACACGGCGCACATGCCCGACCCCGACCTGGTCATCCGCACCTCCGGCGAGCAGCGCATCTCCAACTTCCTGCTCTGGCAGATCGCCTACTCGGAGATCTTCATCACCGGCCGCCTCTGGCCGGACTTCCGCGGAATCCACCTGCTGGAGGCCATCCTGGACTACCAGCATCGCGAGCGCCGCTTCGGTGGCCTGGGCGAGAGCTTCACCGACGAGGACCTGGACGCGCTGGAACCAGCCGCCGAGGTCGCTGAAGAGATCGTCACCAAACTGACCCCCAAGCAACTTGCGGAGCGCTGAGGGGTTTCTCAGACCACGAAAAAGCTCGCGGTTTTGAAAGGGCGGGGCTTCAGTCCCCGCCATAAGGGCAACGAATGAATTGGGCTTTAACCCCCAAGGGAATCTTCCCGCGCCGCAACTGACTTTTACTTCAGCTTCTCCAGCCGTCCCTCGCGCCGGGCGGCGTCGTAGAGCGATAGCCCGATCAGCGTCTTGCCGTCGTGGATCTTGCCCTCGGCGATCATCCGCATCGCCTGCGACAGCGGTACGCGCAGCACCTCGATCTGCTCGTCCAGCTCGGGCCGCGCCGTGCCTTCGCGCAGATCGCGCGCCAGGTAGATCTGCATCCACTCGCCCAGGAAGCCGGGACTGGCGAAGTAGCGAATCAGCATCTTCCAGCGGCGGGCGCGGTAGCCGGTTTCCTCCATCAACTCGCGTTTGGCCGCCGCCAGCGGGGCCTCGCCTGGATTGCGGCTGCCTGCCGGCAACTCGAGTAGGAACTGCCCCGCTGCGTGGCGATACTGCCGCTCCAGAATTACATCGGGATCGGCGGGATTCTTCCGCTCGTCCACCGCCAGCATCACCACCGAGCCGTTGTGCCGGATCACGTCCTTCGTGTGCCGGTGTCCACCCGGCTCTACGAGAATGTCGGTGAAGACGTCGAAGACCCTGCCCTGGAACGCGAGCTTCGACGAGAGGAGCTTCGGCTTGGCGGCGCGCGGCTTCTTCGCGACAGACTTGAAGGCGGAGGCCTTTGCGAACTTGGTTTTGATTGGAGAGGCGCACATAGGTCTACGGTATCATCCAGCATCTTCCTCCAGCATCGGGGCCTCGAATACAGCATCCAATCGGATGGCATCTCTCGCGTCATGGCAGAGCCGCGCACCACGCCAAGTGCAGTCAAGCTAACATGGAAGCTGGCCCAAGGGATCTCTCCCTGGTCTGAGGAATTGATGAGCACCGAGTGTATCCCCATCGCAACGCTGCCGAACATGACCAGACTCTTCCGCGACTTCCTCGCGATGGGCGAGAGCGCGAACTCGCCGGTGCGTGCGTGGTATGGGGCCGAGCCGCTGGGCAGCGCATGGATGCATACGCCGCAGCCGCATGCCGCATGCGCGAACGCTGCCGCACCGGCCGATGCGCTGGAGCGGCAGGGCCTTGCGTTTGGCGCAGGGCCGGCCGCGCTGGCCAACATCGCGAAGCTGCGCGCGGGTGCGCGGGCTGTCGTCACCGGCCAGCAGGTTGGCCTGCTCGGAGGGCCGCTGCTGACGCTGCTGAAGGCCGCCACGGCGGTTGCACGCGCAAAGCAAGCGACCGTTGCAACAGGCATAGAGCACGTTCCCATCTTCTGGCTCGCAACAGAAGATCACGACCGCGAAGAGGTGGACCAGGTCTCGCTGCTGAGCAAGAATGCGGTCGAAACGCTGCGCCTTGGAACAGAACCTGCACACAACACAGCGCCTGTGGGCAATATAGTTCTCCCTGAATCCATCGACACGCTACTGGATCAGGCGAGCGATCTGCTGCACCACGCATCCATCTGCGATCTGCTGCGCGAGTGTTACGCGCATCAGCCAGACAACGCCACGCCAACCTTCGCCAGCGCCTTTGCGCGGCTGATGACGCGCCTCTTCGCCGAGCATGGCCTTATCGTGATGGACGCCTCGGGACGCGATTTCCACGCGCTGGGCGCATCCACGCTGCGCTCCGCCATCGAACACGCCGAGGAGCTGGAGGCGGCGCTGCTGGTGCGCACGGCAGAGCTGGAGGCCGCAGGCTACCACGCGCAGGTGCTGGTTAAGCCGGGTGTGTCGCTGCTCTTCCTCATCACTGAGGTCGAAGGCGCGCAGAACCGCCAGGCCTTGCACCGCATGCCCGACGGAAGCTGGAAGGCAGGTGCAGGCAACTCCGCCGCGTCCTACTCCACCGCCGAGCTGTTGGCGATTCTGGATGCGTCGCCCGAGCGGCTCAGCCCCAATGTTCTTCTCCGTCCTGTCTTTCAAGACACGGTGCTGCCCACGGCGGCCTACATCGGGGGGCCAGCCGAGGTCTCGTACTTCGCGCAGAGCGCGGTGCTGTATCAGCGCCTACTGGGCCGCGTCACGCCGATCCTGCCGCGCCTCTCAGCCACGATGATCGAGCCGGCCATCGGCGCAATGATGGCGCAGCACGAGGTGAGCCTGCTCGACGCGATGCTCCCGGTCGAGGAGCTGGCCCAGCGCCTGGCCGCGCGCATCCTGCCCATCGAGGCCAAGCGCCGCCTGGCAGACGCGGGCAACGCGCTCGATGAGGCGCTCGCCGCCGCGCAGGAGTATCTCGGAGGATTGGATGCCAGCCTGGGCCGTGCAGCCGAGGTTTCGGCCTCCAAGATGCGCTACCAGATGGACCGCCTGCGCCGCCTGGCCGTCACCACCGAGCTACAGCGCGAGGTCAGCCTGCGCAAGCATGCCGGGGCCATTGCGCTGCATCTCTTCCCCAACGCCCACTTGCAGGAGCGCGTGCTGGCCGGCGTCTGGTTCCTGGCTGCGTGGGAGTCCGCGCACGGCGACAGTGCCGGACTCATCGCCCGTCTCGTCGAAGAGGCCGCCAGCCAACAGCCCGGCCATCTCGTCATCCGCCTCTGAGCATCTATTCTCACAACTCACAACTGTCTTAGAATGGTTGGCGACGAGGTGAACCGACATGGGCCTGAGCGACGAAGCGTTTGAGGTGAGTTGTCCGGAGTGTGGAGCGATGCTGAAGGTCGATCCGGTGACGCGCGCCATCATCAGCCACACGCCCGCTCCGCGCAAGCGCATGTTCGAGGACTTCAGCGATGCAGCCCGCGCCGCGCGCGAGGCCGACGCACGGCGCGACTCCATCTTCGCGCAGTCCGTTGACGCGCAGAAGCACAAGGACGACCTGCTGGCCAAGAAGTTCGCCGAAGCGGTGAAGAAGGCCAAGGAGAAGCCGATGACCGACCGCCCACTGCGCGACTTCGACCTCGATTAAAAGCTAACGGCCTAACCCCGATCGACACCGATGAGCACCGATCAAAGCAAATTGAGCTTTTCATGAAAAGCCGGTTGGCGCATAGCTACGGCTTGAAGGGCTCGTCCGCCGATGGGCCGTAGACTCCCGGCACGGGAAGGTCGTTGAGGCGCAGGTAGACACCAAGCTGCGCGCGGTGGTGGATCAGGTGGTTGAAGAACATGTGGCGGAAGGCCAGCGAGCGCGGGCTGTTGGAGATGACGTGCTCGCCGAAGGAGAACTTCCACGGCGTGGCCAGGTCATCGTCGGAGGCGGCAGCCAGCGCGGTGCGGGCCTCAGCTGCAGCGGCATCGAAGGTGGCCAGCGTGATATCGCGGGTGCGGAAGGTCATGTCGGGATGCGGTATGTCGGTGTTGGCCATGTCGAGGCTCGGCGTGGTCAGGATGATCTTGCCGAAGAGGGGCAGCGTGGCCACATGCATGGTCAGCTTGCCCATAGGCATGGATTTCTCGTGGGGCTTGTAGTCAGGCTTGTCTTCCGGCACGCGCTCCAGCGTGCGTCGCGTGTTGGCCATCTCCATGTCATAGTCCTGAAGCAAAAGTTCCGCGGTAGTCATTTGGGTCTCCTTTGCGGGTTAGATTCCAGAAGTTCAACTTCAGATTCCGGTAATGTTGAAGCCGCAGTCGACGAAGGTGACCTCACCGGTGATGCCGCTGGCCAGCGGCGAGCAGAGGAAGAGCGCGGTGTTGCCGACCTCGATCTGCTCCACGTTGCGGTGCAGCGGAGCGCGCAGTGTGACGGCGTCCAGGATCTGGTTGAAGTCGCCGATGCCGCGCGCGGCCAGGGTGCGGATGGGCCCGGCGGAGATGGCATTGACGCGGATGTTCTTGCCGCCCAGCGAGGCCGCCAGATAGCGCACCGTGGCCTCCAGCGCTGCCTTGCAGACGCCCATCACGTTGTAGTTGGGGAAGACTTTTTCCGAGCCGTAGTAGGTCAGGGTCAGGATCGCTCCGCCGTCGGTCATCAGCGGTGCGGCGGCGCGCGCCAGCGCAATCAGCGAGTAGACGCTTACGTCGTGGGCGATGCGGAAGTCGTCGCGCGCGGTCAGCAGAAAATCGTTCTTCAGTGCGTCGGGGGGAGCAAACGCGACCGAGTGGATGAGGATGTCGATCCTGGGATACACCGCGGCGATCTGGGCGAAGACCGCGTCGATCTCCTCGTCGCGCGAAACGTCGCAGCGGAAGGCGCGCCCTGCGCCGGTCTGTCCCAGGTCTTCCAGCAGCTCTTCGGCCTCGCGCTGCAAGCGGTCCGACTGATAGGAGAGCACCAGGGTCGCCCCCGCCTCGGCCAGCTTCTGGGCCACGCTGTAGGCGATGCTGCGTTTGTTGGCCAGGCCGAAGACGACGGCCACCTTGCCCTTCAGATCGATCATGCAACTCCTCAAAAGAATGTCGGTTATGCCCAACCTTAGGATAGCAGTGGCAGCCCCTTCCTGCGTTCACCTCTAGCCCAGCGTCAGCCAGTCGTACTGCTCCTGGGTCAGCGGCACCACGGAGAGCCGGAACTGGCGAAACAGGATCGATCCCTGAAAGACTGCAGCGGCGCGAATCTCGGCCAGCGGCCTCTCGCATTGCAACCGCTTCACCGGTTTGATGCGCACGATGGGGTTGCGCGGATCGCTCGCGTCCACCGAGAGCACCTTCGCCGTTCCCACCGCGGCCTTACCAACATTCGAGTGGTAGATCACGCAGCGTTCGCCCTTCTTCATATTGCGCAGGGTCATCAGGGCCTGGTTGTTCGAGATACCATCCCAGACGGTCTCGCCGTCGCGCAGCAGATCGTCGAAGGAATATTTCCCGGGCTCGGTCTTCAGCAGATAAGGCATTTTTTTGAGATCCAAGGTTCAAGATTCGAGAATATAGATGCGAGGTTTGATATCCAAGGTTCAAGGGAAGACAGTCGCCAACCCATAACCCGGAACTCATAACTCACAACTACCAATGCACAACTGTACTTCGTCTTACCCGCCCAGATCGACCAGTTGGACCTTCCCGACGGGGCGCCCCAGAAAGCGCGGGCCGAGCCGCTCGAACTTCTGCACGGAGTCGGTGGCGAAGAACTCGCAGGTGGCGTCGCCGGCATCCGCCCGGCCTGCGCGCGCAATTCCCTGCTCCGACAAGACCCGCTTGACAGCGCGCGCCGTCGCCTGGGCAGAGTCGATGACACGCAGCGGATGGCCCAGCTCCGACAGCGCGCGTTCGATGGCTGGCCGCAGCAGCGGGTAGTGCGTGCAGCCTAGCAGCAGCACGCGGCTCGCGGGGGCCTCGCACAGCGCCTCGCCGAGATAGATGCGCAGCACCTGCGCGGTGACGGAAGCTCGCGCCGCATTGCCCACGCTGGGGTCTTTGCCGGGCGCTTCCTCGCCGATCCAGCCTTCCTCGACCAGCGGCACCAGCAGCGGACATGCCTTCTCGGTGGCGCGCAGACCCAGCTTCGCGAAGGCACGCGTGTAGGCATGAGATCCGACCGTTGCCTGCGTGGCCAGCACCAGCACCCCGGCCTGCATCGCGCTCCACGCTTGTCCTTTTTGATTGTTGTTAACTTCGGCGCATGCGGCAGCCGCCGCCTCGGCCCCCGGCTCGATGACGCCGACCACTGGAATCGTCAGAGCATCGCGCAGATCGTCGAGCGCCAGCGCCGCCGCGGTATTGCAGGCCACCACCAGCAGCTGCGCTCCACGCTGCTGCAGAAATCGCGCGCTGGAGAGCGCATAGCGCGTGATCGTCTCCCGCGACTTGGATCCATAGGGCAGCCGCGCCGTATCGCCCAGGTAGACGCAGTGGGAGCCCGCGACCAGCGGCAGCAACTCGCGCAGCACGGTGAGCCCGCCGAATCCCGAATCGAAGACACCAACAATTAAACCCGATGTACCCACTGGATTGGTGCGCGTCGCTCTTATCATCTTTCCTCCTGCATGGTTGGCTGCGCAGACTCACTGGTGGCTCCGGACACTAGGTAGGTGCGCAAAAGGTCGGCGTGCCCGTTCAGCGTCTCGCGCGGCTGGCCGTCCACCAGGAAGCGCACCTGCTCGATCTGGGGAAAGTTTGCGCTCAGGGTTGCCAGAATCGAGTCGATGGTCAGAGTCTCCGGTTCTATCCCCGAGGGATGCTGGCCTGCAAAGCTGCCGCGCAGGTTGATCACCGCCAGCTTTCCGCCGGGATTACGTGGCCCGGGGTTCTGGCCAGCGTTGGAGGGAGGGCCGTCCGGTGAACTCCACCCCGGAACCACGGAGAGGTCCTCCTGCGCTGTAGCTGGCTTCCCATTCCCTGCAAGCTTGGCACCGGGCGCGACCGGCGGTCGCAGCGGCAAGTCGAGCAGAAATACATCGTCCACCGCTGGCCCGCTCTCCAGCGGGTGCGCGGAGCCTTTGTAGGAATACTCGGCGATTAACCTCGTCAGCAACGCGCGCGCTCGGGCCGTTGTCTCCGTGGGCAATGCAACCTCACGCTCCACCAACGTGATGGAACCGGTAGCGTCGTTGGCCAGCGCCAGGCGGACTGTTTCGCTGGGCGTGGCCAAGGGAGCGGCCAGCGGCGTCTCATCGCGATGACGGGTCAGCTTCTCGCGAGCCTGCTCGCATCCGCGCAGCAGCACCAATGCCATTAACAGAATCGCGCCGCTCAGGCTCCAAAAGAGAATGCGCTGGTAGCGTGGAATCATGGAGTTCCCCCTGTTTGCGCCGGTTCATCGCCTGAATCGTTGGTGGAATTCGGCAGTGTGGCCTTGCCCTGGCTGTTCGCCTTGACCTCGTTGGACTGATCCTGTGCTTCCGCCTGGCTGCCGGGAGCAGCATGGGGCTTGTCTGCCGAGGCCCTGGCTGCCCGCCTGGCCGCCGCCCGCCCGGCAGCCTCAGCCGCCGCTCGCGCGGCCTCTGCCGCAGCCTGTGCCTGCGCTGCCGGATTCGTTACCTCCGCCCCGCCCGTCGCTGCTGCATTTGGGGCCGTCGGATCCACGTGGCCGCGCCACGCCTGCAGCGCCGCGGTCAGCGTGGCGGCGACCCGCTGCTGGTAGTCGGCATCCGTCACCGGCGTCGCGTCGCTGCCTGCGACCGGCAGCGGGGCCAGCTCGATGGCCACCGCCGGACACTCCAGGTTGTCCAATGGCCGCACCGGCTCCCGCCCGGAGATAGCCGGAAGATTCGCCTTCCCCAGGGCTGTGCTCAGGTCGCTGGCCAGACGCAGGCTCTGACTGACAGAGGCGGCCTGCGCCATCTCCCATGGCACGGGGACGAATGCAGACCGCGAGGTGAGCTCAGCCTCTGCGCTCGCATCCTCTTCCGGCGGCTGCAACGCCGAGGTATAGAGATGCACGCTTGATCCGCTGGCCGTGGCATGGATCACAAGGCAGGCCAGCGCGTGTGCGCGGTTGGCGATCTCCGCGCGCTGGTCGTTGGTCGGCGGAGTGGCGGAATCTGCCTCCCGCGTCGATACCACGGTAAAGCCCGCAGCCGTCAGCGTCGCGCGCAGCCGCGCCGCAATCGCCAGCGTTACGTCCTTCTCCAAAATGCGATCGCCCAAAGTAGCGCCTGCATCCTGACCGCCGTGCGCCGGATCCAGCACTATAGCATTGCGGTCCATCTGCATTGCGTCCGAGGTCTGCCCTTGGGCAGGGCGCGTTGTCTGCCCCTGCGGCTGTGCCCGGACGTACAACGCAGCAACCGCCGCGCACGCCAATGCGGCGACCAGGACGGCGGCGAACTTGCGAGAAGGAATCAACGGATTGTCTTCCAACAAATCTTAGACCGATGGAGCGAGGACAACTCAATCCGGCAAACCAAGGACGTCTCAATCCAGCGCATAAATTGCCAGCCCACTTAGCAGCTTGGGATAAAAGTCGGTCGACTTCTGCGGCATCACATCGCCCGAGAGCGAGACCTCGCGCAACTGGTCGAGCGTAATGGGCTTGATGAGAAACGCAACGTCAGCCTCGCCCGCGCGCACCTGCTCCACCGCCTCCGACGCCTCGCGAAGAAAGCGCACGTTGCCAAGCTGTGTGATCCTCTCCTGCGACAGCCCCAGAATCCGGTCCAGCAGAAGGCTGTGCAGCTGCACCACGTCGAGCTGCGCCTGACGCGCGGGAACGCCTGTCAGCGCTGCCTTCACCGCATCCGGCCTGGCCCGCAGCAGATAGTTGCCCTCGCGCGTCACCACCAGAAACGCCGTGCCCGCCGTAGCGGCCAGCGGCTCCAGATTTGCAGAGATCAGCGAAGTCACCATGAAAAACTCCTCCGCCTTGGCTAAAAACTCCGCGGTCTTGAACTCCTTCAGGCCGAAGACCACGCGGTGGGTGGGTAGAATCGTGATTCCCGGCGCGTCCATGTTCACCAAGGTCATCATCATCGCCGCCTCGGGAAACGGCGGAACGGGTAGCCGGCCCTTGCCCAGCTTCTCGTCCGGATCCAGCGGCTCGCCCAGCGGCAACCTCAACTGGGCCGAGCGCTCCTTGGCATACATTACTGAGGTCTCGTACCGGTGGTGGCCATCCGCGATGATCAGCTTCTTGTCCGCCATCGCGGTCACAATCAGATTGACCAGTGCCGGGTCGGAGAGCTTCCACAGGCGATGCACCACGCCGTATTCATCGGTCACCGCCAGGTCTGCGGGCCTGGTGTCCTTGCCGTCCTTGCTTGCTCCTTCGCTATTGCCTTTCGATCCAAAGATCAACTTCTCCGCGGTAAATGCCGGGTCCGAGTACAGCATATATACCTGCTCGCAGTACGCCCTGGTCGCCTTGAACAGGGCCAAACGGTCCGACTTATGCTTGGGGAAAGTCTGCTCGTGCCGGTAGACCACCTTGTCGGCATACTCATAGAGATGCCCCAGCGCGATAAAACCACGCCGCTCGCGCACCTCCGAGGAATGCGGCACGGTGTAGGTCTGCGAGTAGCCATAGAGCGCGGGCTCTGCCTCCTCGGCCAGAATCCCTTCCTTGCGCCACTGGCGCAGCCACTCCGCCGCACGCGTGTAGACGTTGTGGGCCTGCTCGCCGGCGGGCAGAAAATCCTGCGCCTCGGTGTCGTCCGGCTCATGCTTGCCCAGAATCACGCGAACCAGGTTATACGGGCTCGCCTCGTAGTAGCGTTGCTGCATCTCCGGTGTGATCTTGTCGTATGGCTGGGTGACCACGTCCTCCATCCGGACGCGGGAGGTGTCATAACGAAGTGCGCGAAAGGGATAGATGCGGGCCATGCAGGGTCTCGGTGCTCCTCGGAAAGTGGTCTGACCTCGATTGTACGGGGAGCAGGTTGCCTGCGCCTCCGATCCCGGCTCTGCGCCGCCGTAAATGGCTCAGCGTCCCCGCCCGGCGAATCTGTGTCTTACAAGATGAGTTGATCTGCGAGATGATAGTAGACGCGCAAGTGGGTTGAGGTGGAGGATGCGGTTTCCGTCAGGCAGGACGGGCAGAGCGGGTGGTGCGCAGCTTGCCGGCGCAGCTCTTGCCCTGGGCTTGGCTGCCTTCGCCCTGGGTCTTCCCACGCCAGGCCGCGCCCAGGAGAACCCGCTGGACAACGTACAGACGCCAGCGCCTCCGCCTCCGCCACAATCTCCCGATTCCGATTCCGAAGCCCAGAGGCCGATCGTAGATCGAGGGGCGAGTGGAGCAGTCGAGGGCTCCTTGCGCGACGCCCGCATGCGCGTCGACGTCAACCTGGTCCGGGTCCCGACCACCGTCACCGACCCCCTCAACCGCATCGTCACCGGTCTGGAAAAGGAGAACTTTGCCCTCTCCGACAACAACATTCCCCAGACCATCCGGTACTTCTCCAGCGAGGACGCACCCATCACCATCGGCGTGGTCTTCGACCTGAGCGGCAGTATGGCATCCAAGTTCGTTCGCGCGCGCAAGGCGCTCACCGCCTTCCTGCGCACCTCCAACCCGCAGGACGAATTCTTCGTGGTTGGCTTCAACGACCGGCCCTCGATCATCGTGGACTACACCTCCGACCCCGACGACGTGGAGGCGCGCATGGTCATGCTGAAGCCGGAAAATCGCACCGCGCTGATCGATGCCGTCTACCTCGGTATCGACCACCTGCGCCTGGCCAAATACGACCGCAAGGCCCTGCTGATCATCTCCGATGGCGGCGACAACCGAAGCCGCTATACCGAGAGTGAACTGGAGCGCGTGGTGCGCGAGAGCGGGGTACAGGTCTACGCCATCGGCATCTTCGACAACTACGCCCCCAGCCCGGAGGAGCAGATGGGGCCGGAACTGATGAAGGAGATGTGCGAGATGACCGGGGGCCGGCTCTTCGACGTCGGCAGTGATACTGCCGGCCTGGAGGACATCGCAACCCGCATCTCCGCCGAACTGCGCAACCAGTACGTGCTCGGCTACAACCCCAGCGAGGTGAAGCGAGACGGTAGCTGGCGTAAACTCAAGGTGAAGCTCACGCCACCGCCGGGCCTTCCGCTGCTGACCGTGCACTTTCGCGATGGATACTACGCGCCTGCGCAATAGAGTAAACATGCTTTCATACGATCCCAAGGGATTCTTCGCCGTAGCGCTTCTGTCGCTTACCCTCAGCGCTACGCCAGCGCTCGCCCAGCAGCCGGCTCCCGCACCCACGCCGATCCAGTCTTCTCCCGGTGTTGCGCCTGCTCCCGCACAGCCCGCCGCGCCCGCGCAGGCAACTTCGCCGCAGCCCGCTGACAGCCAGCCCGGAACTCCCATCGGCCCCATCGATCGCAGCGCACCCGGACAGTACACTCTGCGCGCAAACGCCTATGAGGTCCGGCTCAACGTGGCCGTCGTGGACAACTCCGGGCGCAGCGTGCAGACCCTCGACAAGGACGCCTTCCGCGTCTTCGAGGACAACGTCCCACAGACCATCGCCAGCTTCCGCCACGAGGACCTGCCCGTCTCGCTGGGCATCCTGATCGACAGCTCCGGCTCCATGTACGACAAGCGCACCGCCGTCGATGCGGCATCGCTCGACCTGGTTAAGCTCTCCAACCCGGAGGACGAGGCATTCCTGGTCGACTTCTCCTACGAGGCCTTCATCGACCAAGACTTCACCAACAGCATCGACAAGCTGCAGCAGGGGCTCAGTTACATCAAATCCTCCGGCGGAACCGCCATCTACGACGCACTGGTGGCCTCCGCCGACTACCTCTCCAAGAATGCCAAGCACCCCAAGCAGGTGCTGCTGATCATCACCGACGGCGAAGACAATGCCTCCAGCGCCACGCTGGAGGATGCCATCCGGCGCATCCAGGACTTCGACGGCCCGGTCGTCTACTGCATCGGCCTGCTCTTTGGCGACGACACCTCCAAGACCGAGTCGCGCCACGCCCGCCGCGTGCTGGAAACCCTCTCCGAACAGACCGGAGGGGTCGCCTACTTTCCCAAGTCGGTGAAAGATGTGGATGCCATCAGCAAGGAGGTGGCCAACGACATCCGCACCCAGTACACCATCGCCTACCACTCCACCAAGCCGCCCGAACTGGGCGGCTACCGCGTGGTCCGCGTCGAGGCCAAGGACAAAAATTACGGCAAGCTCTCCGTGCGCACACGCAGCGGCTACTACCCCCGCGTCACCCCCTCCGCACAATCCGGCCCCGCCGCCACGGCAACACCAGCAGCCGCCCAGTAGGGCCGCACCCGCCAGGGAATCTCTGAATGAGTCTCCGTTATGTAAGGGCGGGACTTTAGTCCCACCGCAAGCGGTCTATTACCAATGCGGCTTTAGCCGCCGAAGGAATCTCGAACACTTGTGCAGACCTTCCGTAGAGAGTGCTGAAAAAGTCTCGTTTTTTGCCTTTTGGAGGGAGCAGGGGGCTTCAGCCCCCTGAATAAAGCCAATGAATTCAATGGGCTTCAGGCCCGGGCTTTGTGCCAGGATTGGCAATCAAGACATTTCAGCGCCCTCTTTTGCCGCCGAGGGAAGCTCAACACATGTGCAAACCTTCCCTAAATCGAGCTTGTGAGACGGCTTCCAACATTGTTGAAGCTGTTTGCGATCTTCGTCGCCAACCCCGACATCGCCAGCACGGCTGCTAGGCCGATCAGTCCCGCAACCAGAGCGTACTCAATCAGGTCCTGCCCTGCATCGTCACGGACAATGCCTTGCCAACGATCGCTAACTCCGCTCATCGCATCAAGCCCAGGGCAACATAGGTCACGCATGGCATATCGGCTGCAGGCCGGCAAACTGTAACCGCGCACAGGAAATGCCCGATGGATGCTACAGCGTCTGGTCGACCTGCAATGACGCAATCTTGTTGGCCAGGTCGTCCTTGGCGGCCTGCAGGTTGGCCTGCGCTGCGGTCAGTTCCTTCTGCGCGCCCGCGATCTGGTCCTCGGTCGCGTTCAGGTCATGCACAAACCGCTCGCGCGAGGTCTTGTCTGCATTGGCCAGTGCAGTGACATTAGCCCGCTGGCGCTCCTCATCCGAGCGAAGCGTGTTCATGTGTGCATTGGCAGTGTCCACGGCAGTTTGCATATCCGCCACATGCTGCCGCGCGTCCAAGATCGGCTGTAGTGCCTGCTTGAGCACTGCATTGTTGCCCGTCTGGTTGAGGATGATTGTCATCACGTTGTCGTTGAAGTTGGTCAGTCCGTAGGTAGCGGAGCTCTGGCGCCGCTCGCCGACGTGCAGCCGCACCGTCTCGCCAGCCGCCGCCGCCACGCGGAATCGATAGAGGGTCGGCGTGGTTTCCTCTGGCTTGGGGTCCTTGTTCGTGCCGCTTCCGTTGTCCAGCGTGTAACCCTGCCGGATGGGGTGCTCAAGGATGATCGAGCGCGCCTCCGTGGCCGCGTTGTGTACCACGTAGGTGATCTCCGCGGTCTGCGTCTGGTGCAGCACCATCACGCCCTTGGCTGCGGTCACCGATGTTGCACTCATGTTGTTACGTTGCTGTTCGGTGCTCACCCGCACCGCCTGGTCCACTGCGTAGGAGAGCAGCCGCTTCTCGTCGGGATGGATTGGCTCCAGCAGACCCTCGCCGCCGAAGTTGCCGTCCTCCACAATAGTGAACGAGCCGCGGTCCAGTGTCAGCTTCGATGTGTTGGTGATCCACAGAGCGCGCAGCGGCGTCGGCTGCCGTTGCGACCACAGCGTCACCCGCTCGGCGTCGATCTTGGTCTGCAGGATGGGCACCAGAGCCGACTCGTTCTTGCGAATCGTGATCGGCTCGGTAAGGTTATACGCAAAGTAGTCGTCGAAGGCCGCCGTGGTGGTATTGGGTGCGATGGAGCTCACTGCAAACTGGTTGAGCGCATCGACCGACATGGCGGTCGCTACGGAGCCGCTGCTGGTGACTGCACGTGGGCCGCCGTTCATGGAGAGTGGCATGCCCTCGACGTAGTTTTGATTCAAGTTCGTCTGGCCTGTCCCGCCGAAGATGCCACCAGCTACGCCGCTGCCCATCCCGCCACCCGAACCGTTGCCTATGCCTGCTGCCGTAACGGCGCCTACCTTCGCTTTCGTCACAGCAGTCAACGAGGATTGCGGTGCTGCCGCCGTAACAGCCTCCCCGCTCTCGTGCGTCTGCGGCGTCAACTGTGCCTCCTGTGGCAGCCCGATCTGCGGCCGCCGCGAGTAGTACGGTACCGAGAGCGGCTGAATAAAGCTCTGCGGCGCGCCCGCAATCAGCGAAAGCTGCACATGGTTCCAGTCCGCTCCGGTGGTGTTGTCCACCACCGACCAGCCCTGCAACGTCGCCGTCTGCGCAGTCGCAGCCGCTCCCGCCTTCGGCTCGGTGAACAGAATCCGGTAGGTGGACTTCCATATCGGCACCTCGCTGAGGTAGCTGACGTTCAGCTCGCGCGTTCCGGTGCCGTTGTCCTGCAGCGTCAGGTGGCGCAGTCCGGTGTTGCGATTGGCGTCAAGCACCTGGAGATACTGGGTCAGGTCGGTGTGGGCAGCCGTGTCCAGCAGGCGGACCGAGAGCGACGGGGTTATTTGAAAGACGCGCACCTCGCCTGTATCGGCGGCGACGGTGAGGAAGCGGCCCTCGGTCATGTCCGCCTCGTCCTTACCTGCGCCGGTCTTGTGCATCTCCTCGTCGACAATGCGGCCGGTGAATGGCGCGCCCGAGCCAGTCACTTCCACGCGGGTGCCGCGCAGTGCATTGAATAGGATGGAGAACGTAGTCTTTTCAGGCAGGTCGAGCGACAGCGCCTTCAACTGCTGGTCGAGCGGCGTGGTGGAGTTGTAGTCCGCGCCGGCGATTCGCCCGCCGTTCAGGTCGATGGCGGTCAGCGATTGCAACACATCGTTCAACTGCGCGGTGGTGAAGTCGATGGTGACAGACTGGTCGCCGGTGACCTTCCCCGCGTGCTCGAAGAATCCCACGCCGTTCTTGTACAGCGACACCCGTGTGACCGGAAGCTCGGTCGAGGCAGGCAATTGCTCGCTGTGAGCGGCTGCCGGTTTCGCGGTCGTCTTTGCGGCAGGCTTGGCGGATGGTTTCTGCGCCGCAGCGGTATAAATGAGGGTAACGAGAAGAGAGGCAATCAGAGTGGGTCGGCGCATGTTCGAGTTCCTTCCTGCCTGCAAATTTATTGCCGCTGGTCATCTCGCTGCCGACCAGGGGCCATTAATAAAGGAACGGAGACCGCAAAGAATCTTGCAGAAAAACTTCCCGCAGCCTCCGCCTGCCATGATAGACCCCGCTCAGCGAAGATTAGTTCCCAGAAAAAGAATTAAGCCGCTGCAAAAAGAAGGCCCCACGTCTCGCCGGGAGAGAGGGGGCCTTGGTTGTTCCTTCATTGGATACGATTAGAAGCCTCGTTCGGTCGCGGAGGTCTTCGCGATGGCAGGATCTTCCTTGTCGACCGGCGCGGTTCTCAGTGTCAGGGTTGCCGTCGGAACGCCTTCCGCGCTGGCCGTCACCTTGATCTGGCCTGTTGTGCCGGTGGCGCGCAGGATGGCAACCGCGGTGCCCTCGTAGAGCTGGCGCTGAGTCCCCTGGAACTGCTCGTGGTTCGCCATGTTGCCGCTGTCCACGGCGATCACGGAGCCCGGACCGCTGGCCGTGAACTTGACCTCCGTCTTGGAGTCGGGAATCCGTGTGCCCGCCGCATCCACCAACGTCGCGGTGAGGTAGCGGACGTCGTTCCAGTCGGGCGTGAGTGGCCGGTCCGGGAAGTCCGCGGCAAACTCGATCCGCGCCGGCTTGCCTGCTGTCTTCAGTTCCTCGCTGGCAACGATCACGCTGCCGCTCTTCGCAACCGCCTTCAGCGTTCCCGGCTCAAACGGCACCTGGAAGCTGATGGCGCTGGCATCGGGGTGCTGCTTCTGGGTGCCCAGTGACTTGCCATTGAGGAAGAGTTCCACCTCTTCGGCGTTGGTGTAGACCTCCACGTTCTCTGTGTGCGGGGCTAGATTCTGCGGCGTCCAATCGGCCATCAACGGCTCTGGCACGCTCGCAGCCGCAGTGCCTGGCGCAGCACCTGCGCCACGACCACCCGCTGCACCAGCTCCACGACCACCCGCTGCACCGGCACCGCGGCCGCCGGCTGGGCGGGGAGCTACAGGCGCGGCTGACTGGTCGATGCTGGTTGCGCTGGCGTAGCCGGGATCGATGGAGGCGGGGCGCTCCGCTGCGGTGCGCCGCATGATGGCGACCATGGGCGTGGTGGACCACCAGCTCTGGCGCTCCCATGCGTCCTTATGAGGAACCCCAATGGAGGACAGAAGGCCGGAGCCGGAACCGATGACCGGCCAGGTGCGCGATTCGCCCAGGTAGTCGATGCCGCTCCACAGGAACTGGCCGGAGTACTCTGGGTGGTCACGCATCGATACCCACTCATCGCGGTTATGCCCGTTCTCCGTGCCGATGACCGCACGTGTGGGCTTCTGCGCGTGCGCCGCAATGATCTCTCCCGGCCGGTAGTTCTGCCCGATGACATCCAGAAGGTCGGCCAGGCCGTCCTCGTAGTCGTGGCTCGCGTTAGGCCGGAACAGCGCCTGGGTCACGGGACGCGTCGGATCGTTCTTGTGGAAGGTAGCCACCAGCGTCTTGAGAATCGGTATAGCAACCTCCGGGCGTGGCGTGTCGTGGATCTCGTTGCCCGCCGACCACAGGATGACGCTGGGATGGTTGCGATCGCGCATCACATTGTCCGTGGTGTCGCGCACATACCAGTCCATGAAGTAGAGATGATAGTCATACGCATTCTTGGCAACCGTCCAGCAGTCGAACATCTCGTCCATCACCAGAAATCCCATGCGGTCGGCCAGGTCCAGGAACTCTGGCGCGGGCGGGTTGTGCGCGGTGCGGATAGCGTTCACGCCAAGCTTGCGCAGCGCGATCAGGCGCCGCTCCCATACCGCCAGCGGCACTGCGGTGCCCATGGCCCCGCCATCCGTATGGATGGCAACGCCCAGGACCTTGTGGTGGACCCCGTTGAGGAAAAAGCCCTGGTTGGGATCGAAGTGATACTCGCGAATGCCGAAGGGCACGGCCTCGTTGTCGACCGCCTTGCCGTCGCGCAGCAGCGTGGCATGGACGGTGTACATCGCGCCGTGAGCGATGTCCCAGCGGTCCGGATGGGGGATGGTGGTCTCGGCGTTCAGGTCGGCAGTGGCGCCGGGGGCGATTTCCGTGGATTCCGAGGTGATTGGCTTGGTGGTCGTGATGGTGGTGCCGTTCGGCCCGGTAAGCTGTACACGCAGGGAGAGCCTCGCAGCCGCTGCAGATTCGTTGGTCGCGGTGGCGCGAATGTGGATGGTCGCCGAATCAGCCATGACCTCGGGTGTGGTGACGAAGGTGCCCCAGGGAATGATATGGGTATCGCTGGTGGTGACCAAGCGCACCTGGCGGTTGATGCCTGCTCCTGGATACCAGCGCGATGCCGGCTGCTGCGAGTTGTCCACGCGCACCGCGAGGACGTTGCTGCCGGCGTGCAGGTGCGGCGTCAGCTCATACGTGAAGCTCACATAGCCGTAGGGCCTGTGGCCGAGCAGTTGTCCATTCAGATAGACGTCGCTGTTGGCCATGACGCCGTCGAAGACGACAAACGTCCGCCGCGCGGCCGTTGGGCTGGCATCCGCCGCGGGGAGCGTGAAGGTCTTGCGATACCAGCCGATGCCGGTGGGCGCAAAAGCTCCGGCGCCGCGCGAAGGAGCGTCTTCCGTGAACGGTCCGGAGATCGCCCAGTCGTGGGGCAGGGTGACCGGCTTCCATGAGGAGTCGTTAAAGCTGGGCTGCTCCGCCCCCTTGGCATCGGCCTGCAGAAAACGCCATCCCGTTGTGAACTGCTGAATCACGCGCTGCTGCGGCGGCGCGGCGGAGTCGGCGGCTGGGGCGGCAGGCGCGGCAGCGGGCGTGGGCGCTGCGTGAAGAGTGAGCGGAAGAGCTACGAGAGCAGCGAGAAGAAGAGATATGCGGCGCATGATGGTCCTCATGGATTGATTCATGGATGAGCAGTTCGTGTTCGTGCATTCCCCGGCCCACGAGAATCGAGGGCCGGAAAACCCGTATTTATACTATGCGCAGAAAGGCCGTGCCGGGATCATTTTTCAGATGTCGTCGGCGTGGGCATGATGGGGTTGAACTGGGTGGCCAATTCCGGCGTGGACACAGCGCCGGTGAGGTCGGTGGTTTTGGCGACTTCGACCGCGAAGACGAAGCTGCGGCCAAACATATTGCTGGTAAAGAAGACGTACTTCTTGTCGGGCGAGAATCGTGGGTTGGGCTCGGCGCGGTAGTTCTGGTGCGCCATGTTGACCAGGCGCTCGGAGTGGAAGACGCCCGGCTGCCAGAAGTTGGGCCCGTTGAGCGCTCCCTCGGTGCCACCGATCATCTGCGGCCGGAACAACTCAATCCACTCGCCGTCCGGCGCCTGCGCCACCTGCCCGGAGTCGCCGCCGTCGCCGCAGAAGAGATCGAGGTCCTTGGTCAGGTTGAAGTGGATCGACCACTCGTTGCGCTGCAGGTGATAGGCAATGCGTTTGTGCGTCTCCAGGTTGTAGCCGGCGACAAAGAAGTCCTCGCCCTTGGGATACTGCCAGTCGTACCAGATGGTCTTGCCGTCCAACCCCCAGAACTCATGGCCGGCGATCTCCATCAGCATGGTGCGCTTGTGGATGAGCTGGTTATGCGTCCCGTCGGTGTGGATCAGCCAGATGCGGTTGACCTTCTGCCACATGCCCTCGTGACAGTACATCAGCAAGTTGCGGTCGGTCGGCGAGAAGAGCAGGTGGTTGATCCAGTCGGTCGAGTGCAACAGAATTTTGATTCTGCCTGCCTTCACGCCATTGGGCCCCGGCACCAGCCTGATAGTAAACAACACCACGGGAATGTGTTGGGCAAGCCTGCGCTCCATCATTGCGCCCTTGTCGTCGGACTGCACATTGGCCCCGCCCAGCATGGGATTCGCCGCGGCGGGCACACCGGAGGCCGAAGCCCCCGGTGCAGTCTGCGCGCGCGTTCCTCCCGCTCCAAACCCCCTGCCCGCGCCTGCTGCGGGAGCGGCAAGAAATGCATGCGGCGCGTTGGGATCGCCACCCGGACAGTCAGCCGCGTTATATGTCCCCGCGCCCAGTGTCTCATCGGCATTCACGCTGGAGATGCTGACCCGCGGCGGCAGGTCGATCAGCTTGGTCACCGCACCGGTGTTGGTGTCCGCCTTGTACACCGCATTGCTGCGCGTCACCGGGTCCGTGCGGGTAAAGAAGATACTGTTGGTCTTGTGGCCAACCACGATGGCGCGCGCTCCACCGCCGAAGCCGCGACCGCCTCGCCCCGCTTGCCCGCCCGCCGCCGCATCCGTTGTAACAGGAGCGGGCGCAGGTGGGTTCGGCACCAGCATTTTGGTTGTCATGGTGTCCAAGTCGAGCACACGAATTCCATCCGGCGAGTTGTAGACCATCTGCTTGTTGTCCGGCGTGAATGCGTTCACATTGAAGTAGAACGCGCCGGAGTTGGGCTCGTCGGAGACGCGCCACACGCGATGACCCGTGTCCTTGTCGATCCAGCTCTTGGGCGGCACGGCCCCGCTCTCCGAGAGCTTGTTGTCGCTCTGCACCTGTGCGGCGACACTCGGAGCATGCAAAGCCAGCCTGCCCAGCAGGACAAGCGCGAGCAAGAAGAATAGGAGAGTGAGTATATATCTGGCGATCAAACTGCCTCGGTCAGTGTGTCGCAATCGGATACCGCGACGGAAAGCCATTCGCTTCTCCTATGAAGCAAACCTCTCTGCGAGAGGAAGATTCACTACGCAAATCTGCATTAAGGCAGAGCGAAGTGCCGGCCATGTCCGTGCGCCAGAGTGATACATAGGAGACGATGCAATAGAAAAATAGTTTCGACTGCGAAAGGTGTGGCTGGCGGCCACATCGTATGCCCCGCGAGGTCAGCTACGCAGGGGGCGTTTGATCGCAACTCCTACAGGAAAGGGATGCTACAGAGCATTTTCACAGTACCTGTGGCGTAAGAGAGATCTTGCAATGTGGTTTTCTTTGAGATAAAACCACG
>Ga0326727_10008004_pt1 | contig 27254 bp, 32 predicted proteins | sample MB2enrmetagenome_FD_207643 | JGI IMG/M metagenome (GOLD analysis project Ga0326727, IMG submission 207643) | Lab enriched peat soil microbial communities from McLean, Ithaca, NY, United States - MB29MY | ecosystem: Environmental > Terrestrial > Soil > Wetlands > Peat | place: USA: New York...
CTCGGGCGCCAACACCGGATCCACCGAACGGTAGCTGATTACGAGCGGATGCTCCTTTGAAAAGATCATGACCCCTGCCGAATAGCACAACATGTGCCTGTCGGTTTCAGGCGCATCGATCTCGCAGACACCGTGGTAGACGATCAGCCAGCCGTGCCGCGTCAAGATGGGCGGCGTGCCGCCGCCGATTTTGAGCCGTTCCCAGGGCGAGACCGGAGATGCCAGCCGATGGTGAAAGGTAAACCTGCCGGTGCGAAACGGCTTGTGGTTGAGTGTCATTTGACAGTACGAAATCCAAATACTTTCCCGATCGATATCCACCTCGCGGGTGGCAGGACCACACGCAGTTTCCTCAGGGCGGGTACCTGGAAAGAGCGGCCGGTGGAGCAAGGCCAGCTCCGGTTGTCCGGATGGATCGGGAATGACGGCTGGGAAGAGACTGGCATCCTTGTCGTCAACATTACCGAATTCCAGGCCGTCCGATGAGGCAAAAGCGGCGAGCCCAAGGCGCCTCCAGTGGAAGAGGTCTTCCGATACAGCCAGTGCAATCCGTGGACCATAGGAAGACCATGCCGTGTAGGTCATCAAGTACCGCTGAAGTGGCCCCACGAACGTGACGCGTGGATCTTCACAGCCACCGCTGCCGTCGGACCGCAACTCATAATCGGCTTCCGGTTCCAGTGCGATGCCAAGCCTCTCGACGCCTGCCGGATCACCGGCTTCGTTGAATTGCACGCGTGCAATGCCGATGCGCGAGTAATTTCCCTTCGCCACCAGTCGTGGGAAGAGGTAGAGCCCACCGTCAGGGCCACGAACAGCAGCCGGATTCAAGACCCCTTCTGCTTCCTGGGGATTGCCGGGCTCCGGCTCCATCACCACCCCCATGCGGCGCAGCTGGAATACGCTCATCCATACTCCTCAAAGAATCGCACTCGTCACCTCGAAAGATCGCGCTTGTTGACCGTCGTCCAGGCAAGCGATGACCGCTTCGATGACCCGCTTGGTCTCATTCGGCCCTTGAACTGGAATGCAAATCACACCTGTCTGTTTGGCAGGGTAATCGTTCCCACCCACAAACAGGGTATCCCCTACATAAATCATCTCCTTCAATGAAATGCCGAGAGTGTCTCGCAGTTTTGTGATTCCGTAGGCCTTGTCAATGCCTGGCTTGGTGACATCAATGGATGTCGCGCCACCGATGCGGACCGAAAACTCGGGAATAAGCGTGTCAAGGATTGCTTTAATCTTCTTGCGCTTGGCAAAATCCGGATCCCATTTTTCCTTCTCGTCCAAGGGAGCCTGCTGTCCCAATGCGGAATAGGTTACCTGGCTTCGCCGATCTTCAATTGCGTCTCCCCAGGTTCTTTCGACAGGAAAGGCCGCAACTCCGATCGCCCTCTTCAAGGAACTGACGATCTTCTCCTTTTCATCCACCGTGAAATCTTCTGAATAGAGCTTTGTCCACTCTCCCGTGTATTGAAAGAATTCCGTTCCGCACGTAGGAAGAATAGAGAGCCTTGCCAGACGGTCGTCGCGTGGAAGATTGGAGAGCACCTGTCTCTCAAACTGCAGCCAGGCGCCTCCGGAGATGACAGCCACTTTGATGACACCGAGCAGATCATGCAGAAGTGACGACATTTCGGCATCGAGAGAGGATTTGCTTGGGGCGAGCGTTCCATCGAGATCGAAGACAATGAGTTTCTTCACCATTCATCCACCTGGAACTTCCCACAATCTCAAATGGAAGCTTCCGCTCGCGCGGCCCTTCTCGCTGTGGTCCGGGTCTAAACCATACAGTCGATCCTTATAGATCCGCCTGAAGCGCAAGGGATACAAGAGCATCAAACTCATCGCTTGCCCCTGATCCTCGTTGGATGCGTTTGCCGCATTATTGATCCGGCCCTCAAATAGTGTTATTGCCCTCCCACCCATTTCGCGATAAAGCCTGCGAAATGGATGGGGCACGGTGCTTGTATTTACGGGCCGGATCATTAGCGCCAGGGAACCCACGCCAGGTCGCCACTCAGAACGTAAATGGCGAGCGCAGCAGCCATGAAGACTGCTCCCACCCAGAAGCGCCAGTCGCGATGCATGCGCCTCCAGTAAGGTCCAGGGTCGGGCTCACCTCGATCGCTGCTATTTCCTTCGGGATTGTGCTTGCTTCCGGTCATCTTTCCTCCATTTCCGCAGAGTACTTGCCTCGGCGCGCAGTTGTTTCCATGGTTCATTCCTGCGCTCCTCCACAAATGCTCGAGGATTGCCGGTACAACTTCTTCACGCGAGACTTCCATGAATCACTATCCATGCTATGTGGCGATGGGTCCGGTCAATGATGAACAGCGCACATCCACTGCAACTACTCTTTGCGCGCATGCACCACAAATCGTTCCGGAGCCGCACCAATAAAGTGGAATGGGTAGCAGGTTACAAGCGTGATGGAAGATCCTGCCGAGTTGGTCAGGATTCCGCCGTCCCCTGGAGCGGTGATCTGCACCCAGTCGACCTCGTACCGCGATAGACCGGTTGCGGTCTGAATCCGAATCTCGTCGCTGGTGCGAATGTCCTTCAGCGCGCGAAAGTACGTATCGCGATGCCCGGCAATTCCAATGTTTCCTGGCTCTCCTGGCTGAGCAGTGCCTTCGATATGTCCAACACCGAGGCGCAGCGTCTGCGCTGTGGTGCCCTCAAGAATAGCCACCGTCATCCCCAGCCTTGGAATCTCAATGCGGCCCAGAACATCGCCCTCTTTGGCTACGGCCAAGCTCACGTTATGTTGCTCGTTGGCATGCATCTGCTGTTCCATGGCATGGTTTGCAGACTCCTGATAATACTTTGCATGGAGCAGAGTCAGCGCGACATACGAGACCGCAAGAGCGCCGGTGATGAAAAAGAATCGCCGCGTCCAGCAAAGGAACAGATGCCTTCGCGCTGCGAAACCCTGCTGCTCAGTTACGGGTATCATGGCCGCGATCCTTTGCTCCCGCTGTCGGGTTCGGTCAGAGGCACGGAGTATCCGGCACGGGTGCGGACTGACAAGTGTCCGCGGCCGCGCGCACTTGCCTTTACCGCGATAGACCGATATTTTCCATCCTGCGATGGAATCGTTGGGACATAGGTCAAGGTGTATTGATTTCGGATATCGCGAGCGATCCCTTCGCATATTGAAACGATGGCACTGGATGATTCCGGAAAAAAGGCCTCGCCGCCTGTCTCCTTCGCAAACCGCTTCAGCACAGAGGGCTTTTGATCGCCATCCTGTTCATCGAAGATGCCGATCGCGTAGATGACTGCGGTGGACTGCTTGGCCATGCCAAGCACCTGCGCCAAACTGAGCTTGCTGGCATTGTCGCCGCCGTCGCTGATCAGGATCAGCACTTTCTTGTCGCGACTCCCCAGTTTGAGGCGCTCAAGGCCGGCAGCGATTCCGTCGTACAGTGAGGTCTGACCGATCGCTCTGATTCCCGAAAGCGCTCGTTGCAGTTGTTCCTGCCGATCTGTGAACAGCGTGTTTGCCGGCAGGCCAAAAGATACACGGTCATTGAAATTGACCACAAACATCTGGTCCTGCGGATTGCTGGAGCGCGCAAAGGCCAGCGCTGCGGCAATCACATCCATGCGCTTTGGCCCCATGCTCCCGCTGTTATCCACGAGAATGCCGGCCGTAACCGGTATATCTTCGTGGCTGAATTGCCTGATCTGTTGAAGTACCCCATCCTCATAAATCCGAAAATCGTCTTTGACGAGACCGGAAACAAGTGCATTGTGGCGATCCAGAACGGTTGCGCTCAGGATCACCATGTTGGCATTCAGTTTGATGGTGTACTCGCCGCCAGAGTCGCTCTGGAATGGCTGGAGCTTCTGTGCCCCGGAAACACATGGCACAAGAATCAGTCCAATCAGTGCAATCAGGCACCGGTACGTCACCGTGTTGTACTTTGACATGCGCATTCGAGCAGTGGAGAGATCTGAGTCTTGCCTGCTTGCTCTTCCCTGCATGCGAATTGCGGATGCGCTCGTCCTGGTCATACGCCCAGTCTTTCCATACATTCCGAGAAGGTTGCCGGCAGCCCGCAGACACGAGGATCAAAGGAGACGATACGCGTGTACCGTCTCCTTTGATCCTCGTCCACGCTTAACCTGAGGAGGCGAGGGATCACACCCAGTTGACTTAAGCCGTGTTCTTCAAGAGACCCGCAAGAGCAAAGCCGCCACTCAGTGTGAGCAGACCAAGCAATCCAATCAGCGGAAGATAGCTGGCTGTTTTGGGCAGAGACGCGACAAGCACGGGCTGCGGAGTGACAGCGGGTGCTGGAGGAGCATCCACAACCTGGGCTGTCTCAATCGTTTCTCCGTTTGGGTTCACTGCCTCAACCGGCGCGGATGACAGGACGTCGACAGGCGCTGACTGCAGGATGGCTGGAGTTGAAAGTACGGCCTCATTGGTTTCCTTGGCTAAAAGGATTGCCTTGGGCCTTTCATAGACAAACTGGTCGCCCCATTCACGGCCCGGATAGAACCATGCCTTCAGGGCCTCAGGCTCTCCGGCGGGCCGCTCGCGAAAAGTGATCACCGTTTTGTCGGTAGCCTTCAAACGAAAATTGGGAATTGCCAGGATGGTTGTGTACACATGGTTACCGTCCTCGCTGAGGATTTGCACAATGTGCCGGTCCGATGGTGAGTCCAGAACCTTGAAGATGTAAGTTCCAGCCGGCAGGATTTGAGCGCCCACACCCGGGACTTCGACTGGACCGCTGAAGGTCACCACGGTTTTTCTGTTAAATTCGTCCGCCTTTGCTTTGGGCGCGACGAGAAGACAGAGCACGGTAAGGCACAGTCCGGTTCCGATTCCTTTGAGCAATTTCATTTGTCTCCGCTACTCTCTCCGACTCACTGGCACGGCGGTTATGATGCGACCTCTTTATGTTGTCGGCTTCACTAGAGATTGCATGCCGGAGAATCCGGCGGCCTGGGGTCCGTGGCGTGTCGTTCAAGAACCAGTGTTACGCATGCGTCTTTTCAATGTCTGGTTCGTATTGACCGCAACGCCGCCGCGGCACGTCCGTGATCAACGGCGCGATTGACGCGGATTTGGCCCTGTTAACAGCCTTGCGCGCGGGTGCGCCGGGCCAATGATCGTGTGCCCGGAATTGGCGGCGCTTAGGGCACCTGGATCGTCAGGAGATGTGGAGGCGCGCAAAGATCGGGATCTTGGCTACGTCCAGGAGCGCACCGAAGGCGACCGCTGCGGCAAACTCCCCGGCAATGATTGCGACGGGCAATGGCGCCATGGCGATTCCCAGTGCCGCGAGCGTTGAGATGACAAGAACGTCGGCAACGGAAGAAACCACGAGCCATGCACTGGGGCGCAGTCCCCAGAGATACTGGCGTCCGCGAATGACGTAGGTTGTAGCCTGGCTGCCAAATACAATGCCGACCACGCAGAGGGTTTGAAGAGCTGCGATGTCGAGATGAAGCTGGAATTTGCCGACCGCCAAAAGGGCCGTGGAGAACGCAAGAAAGCAGACTCCGAGGATAACCCCGGCGCCTGTAATTCTGCCGATTTGCCACGAGTTCGGCATCTTCGACGGTCTCACTCTGTCCGTAGTCAGCGACATCGAAAGAAAGTCGCCGGTAATCATGACGATGACCATCAACATGGGAGTCAGTACCGCCCGCCCGGTCATCACCAGACCGACTGCCAACAGGAGAACCTGCAATATCTTCTTCATCACCGAGTTGAGCGTGTAAGTGAGAATGCGTTGGAACGTGATCCTTCCCTCTTTTACAGCGGACACAATGCCGCCCAGGCCAGGTTCAGTCAAGACGGCGCCGGCAGCCGATTTCGCCACGTCGGTTGCTGTGGACACGGCAATGCCGATCTGGGCCTGGCGGAGCGCGGGTGCGTCATTCGCGCCATCACCGCACATGCCCACCGCATCCCCGTTCTTCTGGAAGGCTTTGACGAGGTCATATTTGCCTTCCGGAAGGATGCCTGCGAAGACCGCGAAATCCTCCGGCTTGAGACCAGCGGGGAGTTTTCCGGGCGGGCAGACGGCGCCGTTCAGTCCAACTGCATGTGCGACGATCGCCGCTGTAACCGGAGCATCGCCTGTGACCATGACCATGCGCACTCCGAGGGAATGCAACTCCGAAATGAGGGCGCTCGAGTCGGCGCGCGGAGGGTCGCTCAGGGCGATAAGACCAGTGATCTGCAGGTCGGCCGAGGAGCCCGCGGCAACTGCCAGAACCCTGAAGCCTTGCTTCTCGAGTTCATCAACCATCGACGCCGCAGCGGGAGAGGGAGCCGTGAGGGCGACGACCGCGGTGAACGCGCCTTTGATGATTCGCTCCGAGCTGCCCTTTGCATCTGTCGCAGTTGCTTCCGAGGTTTTCTTGACCGGGTCGAAGGGCACAAACGTCGCCAGCTTCGGCAAGCCGGAGGCCGGATTATGCGAGGCGGCAAGGCGAATGGCAGTATCGACAGGGTCCTGACCGCCTTCAGAACTTGCCAGAGCCGCCATCCCGAGAACCCGAGATTCGTCAAACCCCGGCATGGGGCGAACGCTGGTGACTGAGAGCTCATTGCGGGTCAGGGTTCCGGTCTTGTCCGAGCACAAGACATTGATCGATGCAGCTTCGTCCACGGCGGAAAGCCGTGTCGGCAGGACCCCCTGTTTGGCCAGAGCACGAGCTCCCACCGCGGCAGCAAGCGTGAACGTTGCAGGCAATGCCACAGGGATGGCGGCGAGAACCGACGTGAGCAGCAAGGGAACAATCTCACTCCACGGCATGGCATGGGTGTAGGCATAGGCCCCCATGGCCAGGATGACCATGCTATTGAAGATCGCCAGGTTGCGCACGATCTTGAGCACAGCGCTCTGCTGTGTGCTCACTCCGTGTGCGGTGCGAACCAACTCCGCCGTGCGGCCGAATTTGGTGCGGGCGCCAGTGGCCGTTACCACGGCTGTTGCCTCACCACGGCGGACAAGCGCTCCCGCATACGTGTCGGCGCCCGGACCGGCTTCAATGGGCAGAGATTCGCCCGTGAGCATCGACTGATCGAGTTCGACCGATCCGCCGGTCAGATGTACATCGGCGGCAACCACGCTCCCAAGCGACAACTTCACCAGGTCGTCGCATACCAGTTCCGCGGCCGGCACAGTCTTCCAGACGCCATCGCGCTGGACAGAAGCGTTGAGTGCGAGCCGCGACTTGAGAGCTGCCAGGGTGGCCTGGGCCCGGCTCTCCTGAAAGTAGGCGAGCGCAGCATTGAAGGCGAGCAGGCCCGCAATGACCGCAGCCTCGTCATACTTTTGCAGCGCGATCTCAAGCACGATGGAAGCTTCAAGCAGCCATGGAACCGGCGCCCAGAATTTGGCCAATGCACTGCGCAGTGGATGAGCCGACGTGTCCGGCATCGCATTGGGGCCGTCTCTTTCAAGATGGACCCGGGCCTCATCGCTCGTGAGCCCTTTCGATGCGATGTCCCGAACAGGCTTCGCTGGCTGGCCGGATGCTGCGGGGGTGACAACTCTACTTGCGTTCATAAAATTGGCCCCCGCAAAGCCACCCTCGCTACCACCATTCCATCAAGCGGCCTGACGGACTCTTCACGTCCGTCTCAGGCTTGGCTGAGCGAAGAAGCAAAAGTGGGCATTGCACCAACTTGATCACTTTCTCGGCAACCGATCCAAACACCAGAGGATGCCAGCCTGAGATGCCGTGCGTGGAGATCACCACCAGGTCGATATGTTCACGCTCAACCACCTCCATGATTCTCCCCGCTATGTCATTTCCAACCTCCACACTGGAATCTGCCTTGACTCCTTTGCTGGCGAGAACTGCACGGCACTTCTTCAGATGCTGCTCTGCATGTGCCTGCTCCGCCTCCTGAAGCGGCGCCTGGGGAACAACATACTCAAAAGTAAATTCTGAAAAAAACGGAACAACATGGACAAGAAAAAGCTCGGCGTGAAAGTGGCGAGCGAGATCGGTAGCCATTTCCAAAGCCGCTTGGGACGATGAGCTGAAGTCAATGGGCAAAAGGATCCTGGTCGGGATGGAAGGCAAGGCATGAGCTTCAGGCATGATGTACTCCTCGGTGAGTCGTGAAAGCAACTGGAGTCTCATCCTTCTCCAACCGCAAGAGTAAGGGCTGTGCTCTTTTGAACACCTGATTCGCGCCCTTGCGCACGAACAGAAGCAATTGAGCTTCGCCGCGAGGATGCGTGAAGTGTCGCCTCCGCTCTATGTACCGAATTGCTCATACTCCTGGGGGAATATTCTGTAAGACTCACTCTGCCAGCAATACCGCTGCAACCGCTTCACTCGCGCAGTCTCCAGAAGGCATCGTCAGACAACCCAGGAACATGGAGAACATAATGATCAATACAAATGCTGTGGTAGCCATCTATGACACCCATGAAAAGGCCGAACAGGCCATCAAGGAACTGCAAGAGGCTGGTGTCGACATGAAGAGCCTATCGATTGCCGGAAGAAACACGCACACGGATGAGCACGTCGTCGGCTACTACAACGCCGGTGACCGTATGAAGTACTGGGGCAAGGTCGGAGCGTTCTGGGGTGGATTCTGGGGACTTCTGTTTGGATCCGCGGCATTCGCCATACCCGGCCTTGGGCCGATTCTCGTGGCTGGTCCGCTGGTGGCCTGGATCGTCGCCGGCCTCGAAGGAGCAGTTGTGGTTGGCGGGGTAAGTGCGGTGGGAGCAGCCCTGGTGAGCATTGGCATCCCGAAGGACAGCGTGATCAAGTACGAGATGGCTCTAAAAACCGACAAATTCATGTTGGTCGTTCACGGTACTCCCGACGCTGTCGCTAAGGCCAAGGACATCATCGCGGGCACAGAGCATAGTTATTACACCGTTCATGGCCAGAACGTTTTCGCCGGATAACCGTCAGCCGTCATTCCCGAGCCGGAGGATCCAGGCAGGGGCTTGGGTGATTCCGCTCGGATGGTGGAGTAAGAGGCTTTCCAGATGAGACAGAGCAATTCGTTTCAGACATTGATCTTCGTCGTCATTCTAGCCGCAGGTGCAGCAGTTGCTTTTGCACTGTATCGGCTGCCGGCCGACGTCGCGGCCTTCTCGACACTTGGTGTATCGTTTGTTCTCGCGTACCTCGTTGCCTCAGCGATTCAGGTCGCGGATCAGTGGAACAAGGCTGTGGTCCTGCGGCTGGGCAAGTTCCGTTCGCTTGAGGGCCCTGGGCTGTTCCTGATCATTCCCATCATCGAGTCCATTCCCTATTGGATCGATACACGCGTGCTCACAAGTTCGTTCAAGGCTGAAAAGACTTTAACAAAAGACACCGTCCCGGTTGATGTGGATGCAGTGCTCTTCTGGAAGATTATCGATCCCAAGAAGGCCGCCCTGGATGTGGCAGACTACCAAAGCGCAATCAACTGGGCTTCTCAAACTGCCTTGCGCGATGTGATTGGCAAGACCATGCTTTCAGACATGCTCGAAGGCAGGGACAAGATCAGTGCTGAGTTGCAGAAGATTATCGATGTGCGTACTGAACCCTGGGGCATTAACGTCATCTCCGTGGAGGTCAAGGATGTATTGATTCCTTCGGCTTTGGAAGATGCAATGTCGATGCAGGCCCAGGCAGAAAGAGAGCGCCAGGCTCGGGTGATTCTCGGCGACTCCGAACGCCAGGTGGCAGAGAAGTTTGGCGAAGCTGCCAAGACGTACACCAACAATCCGGTCGCGCTGCATCTCCGGGCCATGAACATGCTGTACGAAGGATTGAAGCAGAATTCAACGATCGTGATTGTCCCCAGCACGGCGGTCGAGTCGATGCAGTTGGGCGGTTTGGCCGGATTGACGGCGCTGACCATGGGACTCGGCCAGGAGCGGGCGATCCAAGAGAAGCAAGATGAAAGCAGGAGCGCCCCTGCGCCAGTCCAGGAAGACAGTACGCTTCCTCTTACTCCTTGTCACACAGAGCAATTGGGTCAGCCTTTAGCTTGAGTAAGTGGTAAGGCGAGTCAATGCGATGTTGCCTTCCGAGATTGAGGGCGGCAGCCCGAGGGTAGAATCTGTCACAGATTGCCTGAAGACCAGACTGATGGACTCGTGTCACAACACAGGTTCGCGCAGCCCTCGATTGTCGCCCGGAAAGCAAATCGTGGGATCTAGCAAAAGGGGCGCGCTCCCAGGAAGATCTCTTCCTGGGAACCACGCCATGTTGTGGCTGTATTCAGACCTTGATCACCGAGACTTGCGACTAAAGTCGAACTTGCATTTTAAGTATGTTCACACACCGGTGCCGACTCATGGCAATCGCATTTCAAAACAGTTCCAAGAGTCTGGTGAGAAAGGCATCATCCCATTCGGCGCATTTGAATTCTCCTCGTAAAGAGCCTTTTGAGCCCTCTTTCTGCATTACGTTCAGGGCCATGTGCCAGAGTACGGCGAGGTTGTGCCGGCCGTTCCCCAACCTGGTTCTGCCAGGATCCTCGTTCATGACCACGTTGAGCCGCCAGTGCAGGCGGTTTTCCACGCCTCGGTGGTGGCGAACAACTTCGTTGAATCGCTCTTCCGACAGTGCCACACTCAGCAGGTAATACGCGGATTCTGTCGTCGTTTTGTCCGCCGTTTCGCGCATGCGAACGATTTTGCCATCGCCTTCAGGCCAGGCCATTGATGCTGCTTCTGGAGCCAGTCGATCTCCGTGGAAATCGCCGCCGTGCACGTATCGATCCGCCCTTGGTTGGACTCGACGATGGGCGCGGAAGTCACGGCCTTGCACTCTGGATCGTCAAGAAGCAGGATCACATCGTCATGCAGCCTGCCCTGGTTCCCCTTCAGGGGCAGCGCGTAGCCGCTTTCACACTGCTTGGCGACGGAGTCGAGCCCAGCCAGAATCTTGCGGCCAATGCATTTATTGATCCGGCCCCTTTTGGTTGCTACAGGACAAAAGGAAAAGCAACCGCAGATCCTTCGACTCCGCTGCGCTCCGCTCAGGATGACAGTTCTGTGGTGATGCAATCCTTCATGGCCGGATCAATAGTAGAAGAAAATCATCAATAATGGCAATGTTTTCTGCTCGTTACAGATTCTCTTCAGGATCGCTCCCCGAATGTCGCCATCGCGCACGTTTTCCGGAATTATGTTCGCGCGGTAAACGGTTCATGCAGCCACGCACTATTTCGATCGTTCTGCGACGCAGTCCGCCGGCATGCGAGCGGCTGTGTTCTCATCAAATCCATGAAGCTGCGCCTCACCAAACGCACGCGCGCCGGCCTCACTTCGGCCTTTGGGCTGTTGCTCCTTTCTGCGTTGTGGGCTGTTAACTCGCTGCTCAGTGACCTGATTCCGCAATTCGGCGCGGATTCCTTGGCGCCTGCGCAGAGCCAGGCGGCGCTCTTCTCCGTCTTCGCTGTCGTGGCTGCGTCTATCGCTGTGGCGCACCGCGCGGAATTCCCACGCGGACGCCGCGCGTGGGCCTGTGCCGGCATCGGTGTAGGCATCTTCGTGATTCCGATCTCGCTGGCGGCTTGCGCACAGAGCTGTGTCTCCGACCTGGACCGGGTTGTCGTCTTCTCACTCACGCCTGTCTTCGCCGTCGTTCTTGAGCCTTACCTGCAGGGCAGCGCTCCGCGACAGGGCAAGGGCGCTCTGGCCGGCGCCCTTGCCGCAGTCGCCGGTATCCTTCTCATATTTCCTCTCGACATTCCCGGCTCATTCCGTGCGGGAGCGGCTTTGTGCGCCTTGGTTGCAGCAGCCTTTGGCCTCGCCGCCACAAACTGTTTCGCCGTAAGACTCGCTCGCAACCTGGCGGGCCGCGCTACCCTTCCCATGGCCGCACAGGCCGGCGCCGCCAGCGCCATATGTTTTGCCACGGCCGCTGCCTTCACGTCGCATGCTCCGTGGCGCTGGGGTGCGCTGCCGGCTCAACTTCTCAAGCCGCTGCTCATTGTCACCGTTAATCTAGAAATGGCTCTTCCTCATATTTGGTGAACCAGAGCTGGCACTTTGCCGGGAAGGTGATTGGGGCTAGAAGTGAATCAAGCTTTGGCGACTTTCCGCCGCGGCCATGGGACAGCGGACGTTGGTTCCCGACGCCGGCGAGGTCGAGTTGAAGGAACTCGTGGCTCAAGAGCGCGGCCGTCTCATTATGAGGTTGCGGCCAGTGCGGGAGGGGAGCGTCTGTCCGGAGTGCGGGCGGTCCTCTCGCCGGGTGCATAGCTGGTACCAGCGGCGATTGAGTGATCTGCCCTGGGAGGGGATTCCCGTTCGGATCGAGCTGCGCGTTCGCCGGTGGTTCTGCGATAACGACGAGTGCGAACAGCGGATATTCACCGAGCGGCTGGCGGAAACGGCGCCGTGGTATGCGCGCCGCACCCAGCGACAGAGTGCAGCGCTGGAGCAGATCACCATGGCGCTGGGCGGGGCCGCAGGCTCGCGTTTCGCCGTGCAACTGGGCATCCTGGCCAGCGACTCGACCTTGCTGCGGCAGTTACGACGCAGAGCCGTGGCAAATTCGGCTGCAACGCCGCGCGTACTGGGCATCGATGACTGGGCATGGCGCAAGGGGCATCGTTATGGGACGATTCTCTGCGATCTGGAACGCGGTAAGGTAATTGATCTGTTGCCCGAGCGCACCGCTGAGAGCGCGGAGCAATGGCTGCGCGGCCACCCTGGTACGGAGATCATCAGTCGCGATCGTCTATTTCTTTGCGGCTTTGCTGCGGCGACGAGCGGGTAAGAGCATCTGGTTGACGCGGTCGATCGAGAAGGCCAGCGGGTCGAAGTCATAGCCGAGCCAGTCTCTCAGTTCCTGGTGCTGTTCGTGTTTGGGGTCAGCGATGGCGTCAAGGAGATCGTAAAACCCTGGGATGCCCCCGCAGTCTTCCGGTGGGCAGGCAAGCCAACCATCGGTGCAGACCGGACACTTCGTACTCGGATCAACAGGAAGCTGTTTCTCCAGAACGATTGCGTGCTCCCAGCTGTCGCCGAGATCATAGGTATAGATGAGCTTGGGGCCAGTCCTCCGCAGCACCTCGGAAAGACGCACAGTGCGCTCGTTTTCGACCGGATCCATCCCCATGCTTCTGTATTCAGGGTCTGGCTTCCCGAAGTATCGTTTACCAGCACGGAACTCGTGCATATGGCAGCCCTGCCAGCCCATCGCGGCTTGCACTACGCCGTGCAACTGCGCCAGCGTCAGAGACGCGGGAACAAGCAGACGGCGCCAGATCGGCGGTTTGGTGCCAAGCAGGGTGACCTTGATCTGATAGATGTCTTGCGGATTCGCGATCTTCTTCGTTGCCATGTCATCCCTTCTCCGATGTTAGGATACGGCGCACGGAGGTGCGTCCGATGTTGAGACGGCGAGCGATCTCAGATTTACTGATGCCGGAGCGAGATAACTTTCGGACCGCATCAGCATGCTTGGCAGCGGTTGCGGGCCGGCCAAGCCGCTTGCCATTTTGCCGGGCATGAGCAAGTCCGGCCCGGACACGTTCTCCAAGGACCTCGCGCTCGAACTCAGCGAAGACAGCCAGCAGCGCGGCCATTGCGCGACCGGCCGGCGTGGTCAGGTCCAGCGCCTCGGTCAGCGAGACGAAGCCGACGCCGAGATGCTCCAGTTCCTGGAGTGTGGCGAGCAGATCGGTCACCGATCTTCCCCAGCGGTCCAGCCGCCACACCAACACGACATCGATCCCCCGGCGCCGCGCAGCATCCAGTAATTTCTCCCGAAGTTGCCTCTGGGTTGCACCGGAGCCGACTTCTTTCACCTGCATGGCGATGGTCCAGCCGCGCCGGGCGGCATACTCGCGCATGGCCCGATTCTGCATGGGCAGCGTTTGCTGATCTTGAGTGGAGACGCGGGCATAGAGGCCGGCGCGAACCATCTTGGCGGTCTTTTTCCCCTGGCCAAAAACCCTTCGGGATTTCTTGATGGCGGACCCTTGTTTTATGGGCATTTCACGATGCTCTCCGTGCATGGCCGAAGACTATCCTCTCCGGCCATATCGGATTCATCATAGCCTTGCTGAATCGCGGAGCGGAGCCGTCTTCGCCAGAGTGTGGCGATAATCTCACGGCATCCATTCCGCAGGCCGAGCGGCCAGTTCCCGGGCGTGGCGAAGCAGGTTTCAACCGCTGCATCCTCCTCGGCGAGGGCATCGGTCGCGAGAGTAATGACGACGAATTCCAATCTAGTGTCGCCGACGAAGCGCGTTAGTGGTGTCCATACCGGGGTGACGTCCGATCCACTGTTGTCCACAACACTGGATCGGAAACGGCGGTTGGCGCATGATGGCCCTGAGATGCACCGGATTGGATGTCGCACGTCCAGACCCTCTGACATCCACCAATCCCTGGGAAGGGGCTCTGGGCCGCACCTTTCTGGCCGAGACCTGTTCAACGCCGATCGCGCAGGCACATCCGACCCTTCTGCATGCATGCGATGCTCAGGCCTTGGAAGGTGATGATCCCCGGCGGGTAATGCGTGCGCCTGATTTCGTCGTCGCACCACCTGCGATCCGCGAGGGATTGACCATCCCGCCAGAATAGAACGAAAAGAGACTGTAGCCTCTTCCCATCGGCAGAGCCGGCGCTCCGATCCATCACTTCCACAAATTGGCGTTGGAAGACGCTGTCTTTTTTCAAGTTCTTTGCTGAGATGAAGACTGCGATGCCCGAGAATCCGGGCGTGCAGGGTGGGTCTTGAAGCAAAGAGCGCCAAAATCCGGGTCGAATGAGAGTGACATCCTGGGACCAATCTCCGGACGCGGCCTTCCGTTTTTCGATCTTATGGAGTATGAACTGGATCCGGAATCACCCTGGGAGACTGTGAATGCCGCAATCGTGTGGAATCTGCGCCGAAAATTCGAATTCCCGGATTGTCCGAAGCGCTGCGGATTCGCTGAATGTCCCAATCGGAACCAACTCGAGCGGGGCAGTATTCGAGCGGCAACTTTCACATATGTGCCAGAAGGCGTCACACCCCAGAAGATAAGGATTCACATCCAGCGCTGGTTCTGGAAGGGGGATCCCGCCGTCGAGGTAGAACCGGCCCTGCCTCATCCCGGCATTTCAGCCGAGCACAGGATGACGATCGCCGCAATCGAATTTGCCGAGACAGAACTGAAAGCCGGCGTTCCGCCCAAATCCATTGCCCAAAAGCTCGGGGTTGTTCGGAGCACGGTCTACTTGCTTAAATCCAAATTCGTGTCCAAATCTCGCACCGCTGCGGAGGGCGCCTCTGCGGCGTTCATCCTGTGTCTTGACCCGGAGGCGGAATGCCTTCAGTTCGATGATGTCCAACTGGGTGACGTCTACTACACTCTGATTCTCGAACTCTCCCCCAAGAAGTCCTTTGTGGGACTTGTCCCGGGAAGATCGGGTGAGGCGGTCATCCCTGCGCTCACCGCGATCTTTGCGCTGTGCAGAATCAGCCGGGCCACGACGGATTTCGGAGACTATGTGCCGATCCTGAAGACTGTAAAACCCGATCTTATGATCACTGGCGACAAATGGCACTTCACCGAGCGCCTGAAGAAAGTCTTAGCTGAAATCGCAAAAGCAGCGGCTGCAGACCTAGCGCCAGAGAAAGCTGACTTGATCCGGGAACGACTGATCGCTTCGGCAATGCGAATCGCCGACCGAGTTGTACGGAAGGAAAGGGTCAAGCGGATTGCCGCCAGCGGCATTGCAGACCTCTTTGAAGAAAACATCGATCTGTTCCGGACCACCTACAGGAATCTCTCCGGTGAGAAGCAGGCGGAACTCGCGTTCTGGCTCCGCCAGATTCCCGCGATCAAGGAACCACACAAGCTCCTGCAGAGGATGTACTGGCTATTCAACCAGCGGCACCTTAGTGTCACTGCCGCGCGGCAGCGCTTCTGGAAAGCGGTCTATCTGTTCCAGCAAAATGCCCCCGAAGCCTACGAATTGGCCGCATTCATGTTCGAAGAGCGGTACCAGGAAATTCTGGCCTACTTCGATACCCGCGAAACGAATGCTCGGGCTGAGTCGCTGATCCACCAGATCCGCATCATGCTGAGTGTCAGCGGGGGGCTCGGCTATGGAGAACTGGTGAGGCGGCTGATCCAGAAATACGGCAACGGGTCTCCTCAGCACTACTTCAGCGCCAAGTGGGAACCGCTCGGGACGGCTTCAGGGCCGACCATCGTGGCTTGCCGGGGGGAAGATTCCCGCAGTCCCGATTCGCGCCAGGGCAAGCATGCGCCGAGGAAACACCCGCTCGAACCGACGCCTCCCGGTATGCCTTCTCAGGGCACGCTGAATTTGGAATAGCCGAGGTTCCGACCGTTCCTTCTGAGGGTTCGGCGTTTAGATCCTCCGCTAACGTCAAACGTTCGATCCGCTCTCGCGCAAGCAGGAGTTCCGCATGCAACCGTCGGCATTCTCACATTCTCTTGTCACGCGAGCAGCGGGGCTCTCGGAGCGGCGTGATCAGGCTGCTGCACATGGGGCCGTGGCCGAAGCCGAGCCCAGTCAAGCTGGGACCGCCACGGTCCCGACTGAATCCGTCGCAAGTTAATCGGGTTGCGTGCCGAGTGGGCAGGAACAGAGCAGCGGGCATGGAATCACCCTTCTTGAGGCGTAGTGCAGGTTGGGCCACGGTTTCTCGCGCGCAACTCATTCACGCTGATTTTCACCTGGCAACGATTGATTCATCTCCAGTCTCGAGCGCACCGATGCCCCTGTTGCGCGTCCTTCTTTTACTCAATCAAGCGAGTTCGTGATCGAGAGCCAGGCATTACGCGGGTCCACGCAAACTCGCACCATTCACAGTCAATCAACCACAGATAGGAGTCTCCACCATGAAGGATGAGATCATCCCCTTAAATGCGCCTGCTGCGGATTTCGAAGCGCTGGTCGCAAAGGCGCGCGCGTTCGTTCTGGCGAGCAAATCTGTTAACACATTGCGCGGATACCGTTCGGACTGGTCCGACTGGGTCAATTGGACGGCGGCGCACCAGCTACGCGCCTTTCCTGCCGATTCCACTGCGGTGGCGCTGTACCTGACGGATCGATCGACGACACTTCGTGCCTCAAGCCTGGCCAGACGCCTGAATGCCATTGCGTTCCACCATCATCAGGCGGGGGTGCTGGATTCGCCTACCTCTGCCCCGCTCGTCAGGGCCACGTTCCAAGGCATCCGGCGCGAGATCGGCATAGCACAGTCCTTCAAGCGCGCGCTCCTGACGCCCGAGATCCGCCGCATCGTAGCGTGTTGCCCGGAGACGCTGGCCGGCCTGCGCGACAGGGCGCTTATATTGACCTCCTATGCGATGGCGGCGCGCCGGTCCGAGAGCGCTGGGCTGACGGCGGAGGACATTGAAGCGGTTCCCGAGGGGCTTCTCGTCACCATCAAGAAGTCGAAGGTTGACCAGGAATCTGCCGGCCGCAAGGTTGGGATTCCGTACGGAGCAGACGAGGCGACCTGCCCGGTGCGTGCCCTAACCATATATATGGCGGCGGCGGGCATCTTGTCAGGGTTTGTCTTTCGCGCCATCGATCAGAAGCAGAGGGTTTCTCCCTTCGGCCTGCACCGGGACAGCCTGGGTTACATCTACAAGCAGGCCGCGGCGCGCGCCGGGATGAAGGTGGAGGACATCGCCGGGCACAGTCTGCGCAGCGGGTTTTGCACGGAAGCCGCCCGGCAGAATGTGCCGGAATATCTGATCCGGCGCCAATCAGGCCACAAGCCGGGCTCGAAAACGCTGGATCGTTATATAAGGTTGGGCGAGATGTTCACCAGGAATGCGGCGGCGGGGGTGGGCTTGTAGCCCAGGGACTGTTCCGGGTTGAACCACACCGGATAATTCCCCGTTATCAGATGCGGTTTTCCGGGCTTCCTCGCCTGACGTCAACCAAATTCAGAACGCGGGCTGCCTGGTGAGACAGCTCTTACCAGTGGCTGATCGATTCGATGATGCCGTTGTGTGTTTTGCTGACCCTTTCATCCGCGAACTCAACGTCTGGAGATTTCAACTTCTCGGCGATGTAAAACCTCATTCATCGGGATGGCGAGAAAGTCCGCGCAAGTGTTTCGGTAGCGTTCGCGAGTTCGCTTCGCCTCCTGGTGGCCCCGCGTCTCTTCACGCACACGGCGCCACGCGCTGCTCCCCAGGTCGAGGGTTCCCTGACGAGAATCTTCAAAAACTCAAAAAATACTGCCCCCCATGCCCTGCCCAAATTTTGACGCGAATCGCAGAATACATAACAGCGCTAACTCTGGTGCCGGTTGAAGGTGCGGGAAAGGGCTTGAGCTAAGCGGTGGAAAGTATGAGGCTCGATATGGATCACGCTGGAATCAGGGGACTTGTAAAGTTTGGGAATCTGCAGGGCATCATCGCCACTGCGGTAACGATTGAATTCGGGTCGGCCCCGCCGGCTGGAATTGAGGAGGAAGTGGATCGGCTCCTGACTGCAGTCACTTCAAGGCAGGTTTCGAACTTTGAAACCGGCCTGGCCGCCAGCGCGCTCCGCGCGCGCTTCAAGGCGGATCAGGCGTGGATGGCAGTTGGCAACTGCCTCGCGAAGCAACTTGGCCGCTCATACAGCTACTTGGACGGCCTGATGAAGGCTGCTGAGGAAGCGAATCAAGTTGCCGCTCTTCTCTTGGCTGCCCTCATCGAGGCCGGGTACGACCCGACCGAGACAAAGTACGCCGGGATCATCGACGACTTGCGCCATGCAAAGATCCCGAACGATTCCGAAGAGGCTCGCGCCTTGGTCCTTAAGGCGATTGAGAAGCACCGCGAGGCGAAGAGGCTCGCTCGCCAACAGGCGAAGAAGGACAAGGCAGTTGCGCGTCACCAGCTTGGCCCGCGGCTCGCGAAACAGATGGAGATGGGGATCAAAGCGGTTCCAGACCAGGACAAGGTCGAAGAAGCGAGAGCGCTGCTGCACCAACTCGCGAAAGCGGCCGAAGACCAATGCACGGGCTGGAAAGTGGAAGTGTCTTGGTCGCAGGTCGGCAACAACAGCTCCGATCAATCGCCTTCGACTGCACCGCATCCCGCCCAGGCGAAGGCCCACAGCGTGCCGGGCCCAGCAGAGCCCACCTTGTTCGACCCGGTGGAGACCGAGTCCACGCCGGTGGCGGTCGGCACAACCTACGTCAACTCACCGCTCAGCGCGTGCGCTCTCACCGTGACTGCTCCCGACCTCGAAAGTACTGCTCAAGGGTTGCAAGAACCCACTTCAGCCAATGTCCGCCGTCCTCGGAAGAAGAACGCCAACAAGAATGGCGAGGGCCAGGTGCCGCCCGCCTCAACACCACACGTTTTAAGCGCAGCCGCAACGACGCCCAACTCCGGGAACCCCGGTGACGCCCTGGGCCATGCTGGACCTCTAACGATCCTTGGGTCGTACTCGGCTCCCGGAAATCCCTTGCCCTCCCAAACAAACACCTCGGCCCAGGCGTCTGGTCCCGCCATTCCCAAGGCCACGGCCGATCCTCTCACCACGCTGGTGAAGGAGGTCATCAACTGTATCGTCCGGGTGCCCACCGGTGACGGCGGGTTCCGGGCGGTTGCTGATCCTGCTCAACTCGCGAGGATCGAAAAGGCGCGGAACGGGCGGAGCTACATGTTTGCTGGGGCAGTCGATGTCTTCGATGCGGCTGTGGATTTTTTGGAGATCCGGAAGGTGTTAAGCCGGGTATTGAAAGCACATGAGTCCACGTTCAGGGTATTCACAAAATACCCGGAGCGCGTTCTCCAATATGAAAGATGGGAGAATGCACAAGATCATCTTTGGCGTCTACCGGTCAACCTGTGGATTGGAGTCCAGTTCGAATCCGCAATGGATATGGCGAGTTTGGACTCATTCGCTACGGTCGACCACGTGGCCAAATCCGTGTCATTCGTCGGCTTTCGATCGGATCCGGCTCATCCCCTCGTACCCTGCGAACTGCTGCCGCGTATCCGCAGATGCGAATTAAGAGAGATTGTGACGGGCGCGGTTTCCATCAAGGGGGTACACAGCCTTACGCCCTCCGACGCGAACTGCCTCGAATTCATTGTCGACCGACGGGAGCTAGGCTGCGATCTGGTAGCACTGTGAAGCCGCCCTTGCCGCCGACGAAGCCACTTCGCGGTCTAAGGCAGCCAGGATTGTACGCGCGAAAGTCGACAACAAAAAAGGCTGACACCAGCTACTCACAATCCGAGCCGCATCCTCCTCTCTATGCGGTTCATATTGAATATGTCGCTGACTCCGACGAAGCGGCTGCACAGGAACCGAGCGCGTGCGATGATCCCGAATTTTCACGGCTGGAAGCGCCTGCAATCGAGCAAGGCAAAGTTGTCGCTGCGGCCGATGCAAATGCGGAGCAGGAAACGGCTAAATTGATTCCGACGCTTGCCGAGATACGTGACCACTTGTCGATCCGCGGTTGCGATCACCAGCGCGGCCAGAGCAATGTAGGACCGAAACGGGGCAACTATTTCGAGGGGTTCCTGGCGCGCACGGGAATTGAGCGTTGCAGCCGGACTATCACGCGTCGCATCGACGAATTCTCGGCCAGCAACGGAGAAAAACAGCCCGATGATCCGATGCAAGAGGCTCCGAAATCCGCGAAGAAGTCCACCAAGAAACCAGATGAGGGTGACGTCGTGGAACCGGTTTCACAATCTGATCGGGATGAGCAGGCACCGATAGAAGCAACACTGAGCGTGGCAGCACCAATTAATAAGTTCGACCACCACCCTGACACCGCTGCAGCAGATACGCCTCAGGCTCGCGTCGATGACAACAATGATTCGTCGAAAGTAAACATGGACGACGAATGGGCGTACGAAAGTGAGAAGCTGTCTTCGGTCAGTAACATCAAGCCCGCGTGCCATTGCGCATTGGGCGATTACTTGATTAGTACTTGCGCCAAAACCTTCAAGGCAGCCCTCAAAGGGCTCTCTGCAGATGCTGAGATCTATACCCTACGCATGATCTTTGAGAGGATACTCAAGTTCGTCTTTGGGCCTAGTCTCGGGGACGGAAAGTTCATCTTCATTTCGGAATACGAAAAGGCCGATCCGCTGGAGTTGCGGAAAGAACAGTTTTAGGGAAAGCTTAACCGAGGCCGCGAGTGCGCGAGATTGCACCTTACGGCAGTCATGTTCACATAGGGGGATAATGAGCAGATCTGCTCATTATCCCCTTTTCGTCCGGCAGCCAGTCGCTGGACAGCCGGCTCCTAGCAAATACTTTGTCCCCTCCCCCAATATTCAATTGGGCTGTTCTGCGCGCACCCCGATGCATCCGGCAGCTTTCCTGCTCGCGACAGTTTCCGTTCTCCGCGAAACGCCACACAAAAGAGATCCCCCGAAGCCGTTCCCGCCGACCCGCAACCTGAGAGAAGATATTTCTTCGGCGCGGTAATGCGAAGCGCCGACTACAGCAGACGGAGGGAGATGAACGACGATGACTGACGCAATCTTCATTACAACTAGCTCCAGTCCGACGGCGGCGCCCGAGCGGATCGGAATCGACGAGGTGGTGTTCGGGGGCATAACGCGGACGCTACTGGTGGACGAAAACCAATGCACGTTCTGGGCGATGCTGTCCGATGACTCGGACGACACAATCCGGGATTTCTTCAAGAGCCTCCCTGACCGGCACGAGGTGAAGGTCGTATCTACGGACCTCAATGCGAGCCGCATCGAGGCCGTGCAGGAAAGCCTGCCCGACGCAACCGTCGAAGTCGCGGCCTGTTATGTGCAGCACCAGCTCCACCGGTGCATGGCAAGGGTATGGCGCGAAGAAGAGAGGAAGCTGCATACGACGGCAATCAGCGACCAGGCATCCTTGATGCTCCCATTTGATCCGTCAATCCGCGGCGAGTTGGAGCTCCGCGCTCGCGCCAGGAACGACGTTGGCGTTCTGCATCACAGTAGGCGTTTGTTTGAACGGCCGTATGACCGGCTGAACTCCACCGACCGCATCACGGTGGAATTCTGGCGGGAACGCTTGCCCTTGTTGAAGGAGGTGTATGACTTCTCTCAGCGGGTGAGCCAGCTCTACCGGCGTGAAATCTCTTCGGAGGTTGCCGAGGCACTTCTAAACCAATGGTTGGACAACTTGTCACCCGATGCAATGCAGTTCGTGCTTCCGTTCGCTGCCACACTCCGCAAGTACATGGCTAATGTATGCGCTTACTGGGCGACGCGCTACAACAACCTCACCTAGCCTGTCGAAAAACCCGCGCGACACCAGGCTCGATTGCCGCGCGGGATTCTCCCACACCCGCCCCATGTGGCAGGCTTGCAGCACGCTGGTGTTCCCGCCGAAGAAGAGTCGACCCCACCTTGTACCTAAACTATCGCGCATGACGTCACCGGCATGTTGAGCATTGGCGTCACGACAGGCGATCGACCTCTAATCCGGATGGTACGGGGTTCAGCCATTCCGCAGATGCCCTCTTGCTCCAACACGCAACTGAATCGGTTGTCGCACTTTTGTCATCCTCGCGCCTGATCATCTACACATTCCTTTCAACCGCGCTTGGCCCCATGGCAGCATAGTCGTTCTTCGCCCATCCCTCGCATTCACCACTAATCACCCGCTGCAGAAGCAGCCCTGAGGAGTACTCTGCCCATGATCTATTCCGTTTACACCTACACCGTCGACCAGCCTCGGCCCTTCTTGCTCACATTTTGTGATTCCGGTCTTTGGCATCTTCTCGCGCGCCGGCGCTTCTCCGGTTATATCGGGACGAGTGTTCTGCGCAGTCAGGCCCGCTCATCGCAATGGCTCGTTATCCACTTCTGGCTCGACGAAGAGGCTCAGGCGAAAGCCGTGCAGTCATCCACCATGGTGGCGCTCGAGAGATTGACCCGACAGCTCACCAGAGATTCTCGCGATCTTGGTGTGTTCGCATTCCAGCCCAGCCTTGAGGAAGTCCATCACCTGCGCGAAACCTTCAAGTCAATGGCAACTTCCATCGCAGGCTGATCCTGCCGATCCCAGTGGTCGCTGGTCGGGGATGGGGATAGCGATGGCTATCCCCCATGTCGCCAGTATTTTTCGACTCAACGCGACGGCGCGTTGAATGCTCCTCGGCGACTCGCCACCCATGACTCTGCGCGCAGCAATTCGATATATACCCACCTCACCTGTAAAGAGGATCTTTCGTGACCAACAACAGACCTTTGAACATTGCGTTGCGCCAACTCGAAGACTCTGCTCGTCTGCCCCAGCGTCAAACGCTGAAGCTCGCAACTTCTCCCAGGAGGAAGATGAGCGCGGCGTCAGAGTCACTGTCAATTCAGACTTCACCTGGAGATGACCATCGTGAATCAGCCCTAATTTCGCCTACCCTGAGGGTCTTCATGTCCTTCGTGCGCAGCAACGGCTGGCGTTGTCGGTTCCACGCGGACGATCTCGCTAAGACACCAATTTCCAGGCTGTTCATCTTCCAGGACGAAGAGAAACTCCGCGTCATTTTGCGGCGCTGTAGTGGACTTGTCGATCCAGGATCTCACGAGATGCTGGAAGCAGCGATCGTCGCAGGTCACGGGGGTATTTGGCTTCGTCTGACGAGCGAGCAGTATGCTTCCGTCGTGGCTCCAGCCGGCCCCACTCTGGGATGATGAAAGGATCTCAATCGCAAGGAACGTCATAGGCGACATCGCGAATAACGTTCTTGTGGCTTATGCCGCCCGTCCACCTTGTCCGTTGTCCGTCCAGTTGCCTGTGCGCTATCACATGGGCGGTACTGATGTGCGTTGGTGACTCGCGGTGGCTGACCGATAGCACCTAAGAATCCACCTGCTGAGGGCCCTGAGTTGAAAGTTATAGGCACCCAGATGCAATTCCGCCCTCGGCCTGCCCGAAAACTACCCAAATAAGGCAAAAGAAAGGAGATTCTCATGAGCCTCAACCGCGGCTCCTCGTACACCTGTATCCAAATTTCACCGCTCGTCTGTCGCTGGATTCCGGACTGTGACCTCATCCTGATCCCCGGCGGCTGCGCCGGTTGCGACTTCCACTGCGCCTTTCTTCCAGACGAAGACAACGAACCGCCGGCCACCAGATTCCCGCGCGTCTCACGCGCCCTGCGGCCCGGCGGGCCCCAACCTCAACCCACAAGGAGAACCCAGTGAACACTAACGTAGTCTGGAGCGCCATGCTCAACAACCGCTTCCTCGTCACAGTTACCCGCATTGCGCCCTACCGGGCCGAACTCACCATTACCAACAAGGGCATCATCCTCCACCACGAGGAAACGGCGCTGACCTTTGACGCGACCTTCGGCGCTGACTCTGAAGACATCCGGTCGTGGCGGCAGGCCGTCGCAGAGTTATTCGGCGGCCGGATCACCTGCCGCTAGACTTCTGGGCCTCAAACCACCCCAACCCTCAGGCCGCAACGCGGGGGAGCGCTGCGGCCATCCTGATTCTTGAGGAGAAAGCTATTGAATAATATAGACACGTTTCTTTCAAGATTCGAGAAATCCCGCCGGTTCGTGCGGACCGAGGCCTGCCGGGGATTCGTCATGCCCCACGAACTTCAATTGCCGGCGGCCTTCGAGATAGCTCTCGATCACCGCTGGCTAATCGCCCCCGTCAATGGCCGTTCCAACTACGCGCTGCACAGCGCGCGCACCATCGTTCCCACCTCGGAACGCGAGCAGATCGAGTACTTGTATGCTCAAAACCTCGGTGCCAACTGGATGATCGAAACCGGCGCCGGCTCCGGGGGCATGGCTCTCGAAATCGATCCCACATACATCCACAACGCGCTCGTGTGTCTGGCGCATGACGACGACTCGTGGCATCGCTCGCTGCGGTTTGCCTACTAGGGCATGTGGTTCGTTCTGTTCGCCTATGCGCCGGGCATGCGGACTGTTGGTGAACGCTACCTTGGCCTGCGTCTCCACGCCGGAGACCCGATCTTTCTTCCCCCGTCCATCACCCCGGACGGGATCAGGACCGACTACTTCGATTCGAGCGCCACCGTGTTTCCCGCCCCGGAGTGGCTCGTCAGCGCCATGCATGGATAGCAGGCCAGCGCGCCTTCACCCTTCAACCTTCGCAACTACCACATTACAGTCGTTACCTCTAACATCTGCGGGCTGCGGCAGTACCCGACATTTTTGGCCGTCGGCTCTCGGCACCCCGCTGGTACTGCTGCAGGCACTGGCAGCAGAAGGCCTCTTGTCTGTGCTTGCAGCCAGGCATGGGTCTGCAACTGCTTAAGTAATACGCCCGGCAAAGCCACACTTAGCACGAAGTGACATGAGATGCAACCAAAGATATGTCGGAGAGGACCGGGACGCGGGAACCGGCCCTTTCCGATCGTTCGCCTGGCCTGGCCGGCATCGAAGGAGACCAGAGAAAAATACTCCTACAGGAGGGGGCGCGAATTCTGTTCCCCAAGCCGTTATGCCGCGAGGCATCCGCACGGTACCTTGGGCATGTAATGAGCCCGCGATTCAACTCGAGACAGGGTATGCTGGCGCGCCGCGAAATGCCTGCGCCCGATCCGCTTGAGGAGCACTACACGCTCAAGGAGATCGGGAAACTATGGAAGGTCGACGAGGAGACGGCCCGAAAGGCGTTCCTTGATGTGGAGGGCGTGCTGATTATCGGCGACCAGGACCGCCATGACGGCAAACGAGTCTACCTCACAATCCGGGTGCCCAAATCGGTTCTCGAATATGTCTACCGCCTCAGGACGACGCGGAGATTTCATGTGGCAAGGAATTCAGAGACAGCGGCCGGCCTTGAAATCAAGGGACTCGAAGAAAGTCTCGTTCCGCGTCGGGCTAGGCGGCGTACTCAGGATACGCAAGACGATAGCGCGGCAATCAAGGTCAGTTCCCAGCCAGCCGCAAGACAAAAACGGAGAAGCAAGTGATTATCGACGATTTCAACCTTCGCATCACCACTACGATCTGGCGCCGCCACAGCGCCGCCTGCAAGCACAAAAGCAGTGGCCGCTACGCAATAAAATGTGACTGCCCGCTGTGGGGCGACGGATGCGTGGAGTCCGTACGTGTCTTTCGCAAGTCACTCAACACCCGGAGCCTGCAGGTTGCACGGAAGCGCCTCGCCGGACTGCTTGAGCAGCATTTCGAATCGCTAGGTCTCGGACCGAAGGAGTCCTCAGACGCGCCGAACACAGCAGTGCTCCAGGCGACTCAAACAGCATCCGCAGTTGGTACGGTCGCGGCTCCCCTGCAGAAGACAGAGCCCAACGTTCCCGCCGATCCCGGCCTGATCGCCAATGCAGCCAAGGCATATCTCGCCAACTGCGAGACCAACGGCGTCAAGCCGCCAACCATCCGGAAGTACAGGAACACGCTCAATCATCTCGCGGCCTTCGTTCAGAACGACACGATCTGCCGTGCGAGGAAGGCCCGCCGAGTCGCGGATCTCAAGGTCATCGACCTCGACAGGTTTCGCGCCAGCCGGAAGATCGCACCGATCTCCTCATCGAAGGAACTCGAAACCCTGCGCGGTTTCTGGGAGTTCTGCACGGTACGCGAGCTCTGCCTGAAGAACATCGCCGCTGTGATCAAGCCGCCCGTAATCAACGACCAGAACGATGTCGTTCCTTACACCGCTGAGGAGGTCGAGGCGATCATCGCTGCCTGCAATACCTTCGGCCTGCATGATTACGAGCGGAAGCGCGCACTCGCGGCTGTTCTTACTCTGCGCTATACAGCTCTTAGGATCAGCGACGTCGCGCTGATGAGGCGCGACCGGATCTCCCGTGATGGCGACCGCTGGCGCATCTTCGTGCGCACAACCAAGAACAACGCGGCCGTCTACCTGCCGATTCCAGACGAGATGGTTGAGGTGCTCAACTCGCTGCCGGCTCCGCGAAAGTCGGACAAGAACTGCCCGTATTTCTTCTGGAACGGAAATTCCAAGTCCAAGTCCCAGATCTCGGAGCTTTCGGAGACCCTGGCGGCCGTGTTTCTGAAGTCGGGTGTCTCGGATGCTCACGCCCATCGGTTCCGCCATACCCTGGCAACGGAGTTGCTTGGGGCAGGAGCTAGTTTTGAGACGGTCGCAGATATTTTGGGCAACTCGGTGGAGATCGTGAAGAAACATTATGCAAAGTGGTCCAAGGAGCGCCAGGAGAGGGTCGACGACGCCATGGAAATGGTGCTGATTCTGGCATTCTGGTTTGGCCCACCAACGGCAGTTAAGTTTGGCCCACTTGGGCGGCACTGGCTAGGCTTCATGGATGGAGCGACTGAAGCGTAGCTGGCTGACCAGGAGGGATAAGGTGGAG
>Ga0326727_10008005_pt1 | contig 27254 bp, 23 predicted proteins | sample MB2enrmetagenome_FD_207643 | JGI IMG/M metagenome (GOLD analysis project Ga0326727, IMG submission 207643) | Lab enriched peat soil microbial communities from McLean, Ithaca, NY, United States - MB29MY | ecosystem: Environmental > Terrestrial > Soil > Wetlands > Peat | place: USA: New York...
TCGCCGATGACCACCGCAAGCCGCTCGCTCGCTACGGCGCTATTGAAAGCGCGCTTCGCAAGCGGCTTGCTCCCGCCGAGCTACACCACCAGATGGGACACGACCCCCCGCCCCCCGGCCGCCCCCCCGCCCCAGCGCAGATTGCAATCTGGCGTTCGTAGACTCGTCTACGTTGCAGAAATACTTTCCCCGGACAGCCGTGCGCTGCGCGGGACCACTTCAATAGACCCGACCAGCGGCAGATCGAAACCGGGTGGGTCCGAAAGCGCCTCGCCAGCATGGCGTCCGCTTTCGAGAACCGCCTCTTTGGCCGGAACAGGCCGTAATAGGCGAAGCGGACGTGGGCTTGCCGATTCCTGTGGTCTGCGCCCCAAATTGCCGACTTTCGGACGCGGTACCGCGTGGAGGGACGCGGAGCGGCAAGGGACTGCAAGAGTTCTCGTAGGCGTGCTAAGCTGCTCTATAAAATGGGTTTCCGAGGCGAACGGTGCAGCGCAAGAAGTGCTCTCTTTCATCTTGCCGGGCGCGCCAACCGCTTGCAGCCGCGGGCGAGAGTCTTCGCCGTTCCGGCTCGGGCGCGGCCTCTTTCCGTCGTTCGGCGAGTCGCGAACAGCGCGGGATCGGGCGAAGGCGAGTAGGTCACGGATCGTCCGCCTTGGGGTTTGGGGAGTCCGTAAGCTGTCGCCGAAAGCCAGGCGGCGGGCCGTCAGGCTCGGAGCGGCAGATCGCGCATCGGCAGAGTGACGAGGAAGCCGATCGCCGCGAAGCAGGCGCAGGTCAAGAAGGCGAGGTGGAACCCGCTGACGAGAGCGGCCTGCGCGGCGAGGCGCCCCGCCGCGTCAAGGGCCGCGCCGCCGTCGCCGCGCAGCACGCCGAGCGTGGCGGAATGTCCGAGCCCGCTGGCGGCGAGCCCGGCGGCGAAGCGCGAGGCCAACAAGGACCCGACCAGCGTGCTGCCGAAAGCGCCGCCCATCGAACGCAGGAACAATAGCGCCGCGGTCGCCGCGCCGACGTCGCGGCGCTCCGCGGCGTTCTGCACCGTCACCAGGCTGGGGGTCTGGCAGAGGCCGATCCCGGCGCCCGCGGCGAGCATGTAGAGCGCGATCAGGGCGTGGCTGGTCGCCGCGCCGACCCCGGCGAGCAGCAGGAAGCCGACTGCGCCGGCCGCGAATCCGCCGAGCATCAGCCCCTTGCAGCGGCCGATCCAGCGCGCCGCTTCGCCGGCGAAGAAAGCCCCGACGATGACGCCGCCAAGGAACGGCACGATCAGCGCGCCGGAGTCCGAGGCGCTCGCCCCGTGGAGGAGCTGGAACAGCAGCGGCAGCAGGAACGCTCCGGCGAAGATGCAGGACGTCGCGAGGAAGCCGGCGGCGACCGCGAGCGACACCACCGCGTTGCGGAACAGCCGGGGCGGCAGGAGCGGCTCGGAGACGTTGCGCTCCTGCGCGAACAGGGCCGCGAGCGTCAGTCCGGTCGCGAGGGCGAGGAGCAGGATTGGCGCGGAAAGCCACGGGAAGGCGCCGCCGCCCCAGCTCAGGATCAGCAGCGGGCAGGCGATGGCGATCGTCAGCAGCGCCGCGCCGGCGTAGTCGACGCGGGCCTTGACCCGGCGCGCCTTCAGCATCTTCAACGCGCGATCGCTGAGCGCGAAAGCCGCGGCGCCGATCGGCACGTTCAACCAGAAGATCCCCCTCCAGGAGAAGGCGTCGGTGATCCAACCGCCGAGCACCGGACCGGCGATGCTGGCGGCGGCCCAGACGCCCGAGATATAGGCCTGGTATCGGCCGCGCTCGCGCGGGGCGACGACGTCGGCGATCGACGCCTGCGCCATGACGAGCAGCCCGCCCCCGCCGATCCCCTGCAACGCCCGGAAGGCCACGAGTTGGACGAGGCTCCGCGCGCAGCCGCACAACACGGAGGCGAACACGAACCAGACGATCGCCGGCAGCAGCAGCGCGCGCCGGCCATAGAGATCGGAAAGCTTGCCGTAGATCGGGGTGGCGGCGGTGGAGGTGAGCAGGTAGGCCGAAATGATCCAGGAGAGGTGGCCGTAGCTGTTGAGATCCGCCGCGATCGCCGGCACGGCGGGCACCACCACGTTCTGGTCGATCGCCGAGAGCAGCATGCAAAGCAGGACGCCGGAAAGCACGCGCAACACTTGCCCGCGCGTGAAAGCCGGGCTAGCGGCGGCTGGCGACTCCGCCGAGGTTGTGGCGGGAAGGGAGGGAGCGGGAGCGTCCATGAAATCGGGCGGCGCTCTGGATAACGCCGAACGAGTCCAGGCGCCGTTCACAAACCCGTGTGCTCGGTCGTGGTCGATGGACGAAGGAGAGGGCGCCGGCGCGTCGTCTATCCGGCGATCTTGCGAATGTCGTTCGCGTGGTCGGCGATGGCGCCGAACGCCGCGGCGCGCGCCTGAACCGGCGCGGCCGCGGCGCCCGCCGACCTCAGTAGGTCGCTTGGTCGGTCGCCGGTTGCGCCTCGGCGGTTTGCGCCGGCGCGGACGGGTCGTTGGACGCCATCGACGCGTGATACTGGCACGCCGACGCTACGGCGGACGTCGCCGCCGCAAGGCCGAACCCAAGCACAAGAGCAAGAATGACAGCGCGCATCATGAGCCTCCACAGAAGAGCCCCCGGTCGCCCGAAAGCAAAGCTAGCGCCGCCGCGCGCGGCCGCCTAGCGCCGCCGGCGCCGTCTCACGACAATTTGCGCCGTTGGCTTTCCGCTCCAGCTCCGGGCAATTTTCGCGACGCATGCTGTCCGGCGAAAGCAAACCCCGAGGTCCTCCTTTGTCCGCAGTGTCTGTCGCCGTCGTCGCGTCCGACGACGCCCCGTTCTTTCACGCTTCCGTTTCGCCGCGTCTCGGCGGCGCGGTCGACTACTTCTTCGCGCGCCGACGCTCGACTGCGATCGGCGCGCGCTTCTGGAGCTTCGTCGCCGACGGTTGGGCGAGCTTCGACGCCATCGAGCGCACCCGCTGCGCGCGATTGTTCGCGCGCTATCGGCCCTATTGGAGCCCCGAGATTCTCTCCGCCGCCGACCGCGCGTTCTACAACGCGCTGCCGGACGATTTCGTCGTCTATCGCGGCCAGAACGGCGCCGAGCTGCCGGTCGCCGGCGCCTTCACGCTCTCGCTCGCGCTGGCGCGCCGCGCCGCGCTCGGCCGTCGCAACGTGCGTTACGCCGAGCCGACGGTGGTGTCGCTCGCCGTCTCCAAGAAAGAGATCGCGCTCGCCTTCGCGGACCGCGAGGAGGAGGCGATCGTGCCGTTTCCCAGCCAAGCCATTCTCGCCCGCGTCGAGGCGCGCGCGCTTGCGCGGTTGACGCACTGAAACGCGGCGGCGTCGAGGCGCGTCGGCCGCGGCGAAGGCGGCCGACGGCGAACCCCGCGCCCGCGGCGAAGCGGACTCTGGACAGCGAAATCCGTGCGCGGGATATTCCCTCGCGTAGCGAGGAACCGCGTCGGTCGATCGCGCCGACGGCGCGGTTCGCCGCTGGGATTCCGCGAGGATAGACGATGCGACGCCTGCTTGCCGTTTCCGCCCTTTGTCTCGGCTCCGCCGCCCCCGCCGTCGCCGATCCGGCTGAGACCATCGCCCCGACGATCATGCGCGCCGCGCCGAGCGCGGCGGCGCGCGTGGTGCAGCGCATTCCCGCCCACGCCGAGATCGACCTTTCTTCCTGCTCGGGCGCGTGGTGCCGCGTCTCCTGGCGCGATCGTTTCGGCTACGTGCGCGCCGAAGCCGTCGCGGTAGGCTCCTACGCGCCGCGGCCGGCCTATTATTCCTACTACGGTCCGCGCTACTACTGGGGCCCGCCCGTGGTTGTCGCGCCGGGCTGGGGATGGGGTCGGCCCTACGGCTACGGCTGGGGCTGGCGGCGCTGGTGACGCGCGATCGCGTCAAGGGCGCGTGAGCGCGCTCCGACTTTAGTGCCCGATCTTGCACCACAAGGTCGCGTCGCACTTCTGAATCGAGCTGTACGAAAGGGCCGCGCCTTTCATTTCGCCGACCACCGTCACCTTGGTCCCGAGATATTGGCGAAGCGCCGGATCGTCGAGATACGGCTGCGCGCGCGACTCGACGGCGACGTCCTTGCCGTCGGGCGTCTGCACGAAATAGCGCGGCGCTTCCGACCGGCTGCCGATCGCCGACAGCTTCGAATAGAGAAATCCGTCGATCGTCGCCTTGTCGTCGGCCGAGGCCGGCCACGACGACGCGCAAAAGCCGATCACGACCGCCGCAATGAGTCGCATTCTTTTCATGTCTGCCCTCGAATCATGCTCTCCGCGGCGCAGTCGCCGCCGCTCGCGTCGCGCCGCGGCGGCGCCATAGCGCGAGTTCGGGGCTCCGCCCAAGACCTGGGAGCGCGTCGCGTCGTCGCGCCGCCCCTTTCCCGCCTCGCGCGGACGTGCCACACCCGCGCGCATGTCGAGCCCGCCCGACTCCCCCCGCGCGCGCCGGCGCCCGATGGCGCGCCGGCTGATGCTGCAGGACTTCCGCTCCTACCCGGCGCTCGACCTCGCGCTCGACGGCGCGCTGATCGTCTTCTGCGGCGAGAACGGCGCCGGCAAGACCAACCTGCTCGAGGCGCTGTCGCTGTTCGCGCCGGGGCGGGGCTTGCGCCGCGCCGAGCTCGCCGCCTGCGCGCGCATCGGCGGCGCCGGCGGCTTCGCCATCTCGGTCGAGATCGAGGAGGACGGCGCGACGCGCCAGCTTGGCTCGGGCTGGACGCCCGGCGGGGAGGGCGACGCGCCGGAGCGGGTCAGCCGCCTCGACCGCGCGCCGGTCGCCTCGGCGCGCGCCTTCGCCGATTACGTGCGGCTGGTCTGGCTGACGCCGGCGATGGACGGCCTGTTCGCCGGGCCGACGGTCGAGCGGCGCCGCTTCCTCGATCGGCTGGTGCTGGCGCTCGACCCCAGCCACGGCGCGCGCGTCGCCCGCTTCGAGCGCGCGCTACGCGGCCGCAACCGGCTGCTCGAGGAGGGCCGTCGCGACGCGGCCTGGCTCGATGCGATCGAGCGCGAGGCGGCCGAGCTCGGCGTCGCCGTCGCCGCGGCGCGGGTCGAATGCGTGACGCGGCTGAAGGCGGCGATCGCGCTCGAGCGCGACGACGCCTCTCCCTTCCCCTGGGCCGAGCTCGCGCTCGAAGGCGAAGTGGAGCGGCTGGCGGCGGAGAATCCGGCGCTCGCCGCCGAAGACGCCTACCGCGCGCTGCTCGCCGACAACCGCGGCCGCGACGCGGCGGCGGGGAGAACGCTGATCGGTCCCCATGTCGGCGACCTTCTCGTCCGCCACGGCCCCAAGGACGCGCCGGCGGCGCAGGCCTCCACCGGGGAGCAAAAGGCGCTGCTGGTCGGCCTCGCGCTCGCCCACGCGCGGCTGGTCGCCGACATGTCGGGCCTCGCGCCGCTGGCGCTGTTCGACGAGGTCGCGGCGCATTTCGATCCGCGCCGGCGCGCGGCGCTGTTCGAGGCGCTGGAGCGGCTCGGCGCGCAGACGTTCGTCACCGGCGCCGACCCGACCGTGTTCGCCGCGCTCGGGGAGCGCGCGCGCATGTACGAGGTCTCGCCGGGGCGGGTCGAGCCGTGGCGACGGCGCGCCTAGAAAGGAACGTCTCAGATCGAACCGTCATCGCGACGAACGAAGCTCGGCGCCGAACGAAGCAAGAATGGCCTCGCCCAACCCGCGGCGCCTGACGAACAGGCGGACGAAGGACCCTTCGCCACAGTGTCTTAGCCGGGGATTGGCGCCGACAGACTTGCGGTGTAAGAAGAGGCGCGAGTAGTTTGGACGCCCGAACCTGGGCCTGGGCCCCGCGAATAGACCGAAAACCAGTTTGCCGAAAGACCCTCCATAAGAATGGGGGCGCGATTGATTTAGAGGGGCGGCGGCGACGGGCGGACGCCTGCGAGAGAAAGGGCGAAAAGCTTTCGCGACCAAGAAGAAACGGCCGGCCGACGGGCGGACTTTAAGTAAGAACAAAACGCGATCAGCGCCGGTGGCTGCTCCGGCGCGAATTGAGACCCCGTCAACCGAGTGAGGGTCCAATGAAGCCGCGGCGAGGACCATTTGGAATATCCGTCCACGGAGGAACGCGGCCCGCCGCGCGGCTTGGCGCGGCTCTGTTGGCGGCGGTTCTCACACTGGGGTTGGTGGAGAGCGCGCGCGCCGACGGCTGCGACGCGTCGCAGGTCGGCGATATTTTTTCCGGCGCATGGGGCGACGTCCAGGGGTGCAGCGGCGTCATAAGCCAGCCCGGACTGCTGGCGGCGGCGAGTTTGGTCGGAACCGGCCTCGCGATCAGCGGCGGCGCCGGCGACGTATGTCCGCAGATCACCAGCATCATCGCCAGCTCCCCTGTCGGCACAGTGAGTTCGATTGAAAACGCCCTCTCGAAACTTCCGATCGGCGACAGCCTTGTCCAGGAGTTGGAATCAATCGCCAAACAGTCCACCGACCCCTTCAACGACGTCCAGAACGTAGCCAAATGCGCCTGCGCGATGGCGACGAGTTTGAGCCAGATCGGCTCGCTCATTGGCGATTGTCTGTCCGACGCGTTGTGCTGGTTCGGCGACCAGGGGATCGGCCAGCGCTGCGATTGCGGAGCGCCGACGCCGATTATTCCCGCCAACTGTTACCAATTGGCTTGCGCTGAGCTCATGCCGCCGTCCGGGTTCAACGAGTCGCAGTGTGCCAATGTCATCGTAAAGGGGCCCCCCTCGAACGGTTACCCCGTGACGATCTCGACAACTTCGCTTGGTTCGCTATTTGAACAGGGCGGGCCCAATACGGGCAGTTGCGCGCCCATCGACTGGTGCTACTGCCCGCAGCCAATGACCTGGCAGTGGGTCGACTATGCGCCGGAGAGCCTATCCAACCCCAATGCTTACCAGATGCTGTTGTGCGAATGCCCTGTCGGGTCGTCGCTCGCGCAGAACCCGCCGGGACCGGGCGGGCCGGTTTGCCTGTGCGACAATGGGCTCGACGCGGGCCAGCCGATCCCGCTCGATGGCTGCGCGCCGGTCTGTCCGCAGACGCAAGTGCCGATCGCCGGCGGCGGATGCTGTGATCCCCAGCAGGTGGCGGCCTGCGGCGTCTGCTGTTCGGACGATCAGATTCCGGACCCCAATACCGGCAACTGCATGCTGAGGCCGCAGCGGCCGTTTACGCCGCGACAGTAGGTCCGGCGAACCCCATCGCGCGAGGCCCGCCATGGCGTCTCGAACCGGGTGCGAAGAACAGGCGAGAACAAAGGCCGGGAATCGGCGCCGAGGCGTTCTCAACTTGGCGCTCGGCGGCGCAGCGGTTGGGCTCGCGGTCGCCGCGTCGCTCATGGCGTCCGCTTCGACCGGACGCGCGCAGACGCCGCCCGTCGTTCTCGCGCCGCTGGGAGCGGCCGCGGTCACCGGCTTTTCCGGCGCGCTTTTGCCGGCGCGCATCGCTCCGGGCGTCGAACCGGCCGCCTGGACCTTCATCGATCTCGCCGGCCCGTCGCTGCGCATCGTCGACCTCAGCGACATGCATGGGCCGCCGAACGCGCAAGTCGTCGCCGCCCTCAAGCCGTTCACCGCCGTCGCCGCGCAGATTGGCCAGGTCTTCTCGGTCGCGCTCGACAACGCCGACCCGCCCAACCTCTTTGTCGCGGCGAGCTCGGCCTACGGGCTGCCGATTGTCGCGCCGGCGCCCGACGGGGTCTGGGCGCCGGCCGGCTGTGCGGCCGGCCTTGTCGCGCGCGCGGCGTTTGCCGGCGACGAGACCTGCGTGAACCCGCAGACTCGCGCCGCCGCGTCCGCGGACAACGCTGCGGCGGCGACGCGCGTCAAGCTCGATGGCTTCTGCGTCAAAGGCTATGTCTGGCGCGAAGCCAATCCGAGCGACCATGTCTGCGTGACGCCAGAGACGCGCGCGCGGACGCGCGCCGACAATCGCCTCGTCTGTCCGCCCGGCCAGCTCCGGTGGGCTGACGGCGCGTGCGGCCGCCGGCTGATGCACGTCAGGACGGGCGCGGCGGGCGCGGCGTTCATGCCGGGCTTGTGGGGCGCGGCGGCGCCGGCGGGCGGGCCCGGATCGATCTGGAGGATCGACGGCGCGTCCGGCGCGGTCAGCCTGTTCGCCAACGTCACGCTCGACGGCCGACCGAATTCGGGTTCGGCGCTCGGCGGCCTCGCCTTCGACGGCGTCTCGAATTCGCTGTTCGTCGCCGATCGCGAGACCGGCGTGATCCACCGCTTGGCGATGAACGGCGGCGAGCTCGGCCGCTACGACCACGGCGCGCAAGGCCGGCCCGCGCAAGGGCTGTCGCCGGTCCTATTCGACCCGGCGCGGCGGCTCGACGTGTCCAGCCCTGCCTTCGACAGCGCGCGGCCGGAAACCTGGAGCTACGCGCCGCCGCAGCGCCGCGTGTTCGCACTCGCGGTTTTTCAGCGGCGTCTCTACTACGCGGTCGCCGCCGGTGAGGAAGTCTGGTCGGTCGGGCTCGGGCCCGACGGATCGTTCGGCGCCGACGCGCGATTGGAGATTGCGGTTCCGGAGCTCGCGCCCGGGAGCGAAATCTCGAAGATCGCCTTCGACGACATCGGCCGGATCTACCTGGCCGAGCGACCGGCGCCGCTCGGCGCCTTCGACTTCGAAGCGCTGACGCAGGAGGGCGTTGGCCGCGTGCTGCGCTACTGGCGCGACGGCGAGAAGGGCGCGGCGGGCGGATGGCGGCGGCAGCCTTCCGAATACGCGCTCGGATTCCCCGCCTCGCTGCAGAACGGCGACGGCGGCGCGGCGACCGGCTACCGTTACCATCGCTTCGGCGCGCTCGATCGCGCCGCCTGCGGCGAATTCCTGTGGTCGACGGGCGAGCGGCTGCGCGAGACGTCGGACGCGGCGCTCGCCGCGCAGCTCAGCGCCGGCGGCCCGGCGTGGGTGAACGGTCTGCAGGGCGAGGAAGTCTGGAAGCTCCGGCCGCAGAATGTTCCGCCGCTGCAAAGCTATTTCGTCAGCTACGACGACGTGTTCAGCGACCCCGTCTCGCGCGGTCATCTGGGCGACGTCGCCATTCGCCGCGCCTGCTGGCCGGGCCCCGCAGCCGCGATCCCGCCGGCGCTTCCGACATTCGTCTGTCCGCAAGGAATGGCCGTCGCCCTCAATGGCGGCTGCTGCCCGCCGACGCTGCTGTCGCCCGCCGCAGGCTTGTGCTGTCCGCCAGGCTCGGGCCCTGATCCCGCGACGGGCCTATGCGTTCCGGTTCCGACGCCGGGGCCCACGCCGAGGCCGGGTCCGCGCCCGACTCCGCCGCCATCGACGCCGCCGTCGACCCCGCCCTCGACCCCGCCGTCGACGCCACCCTCGACCCCGCCCTCGACCCCGCCGTCGACGCCGCCGTCGACGCCGCCGACCGCGATTCCCGTCACCCCCTCATCCTCTCCGAGCACGCCTTCTTCCAGCCCTGGCGGCTGCGGGCCAGGTTACGTCTATACCGGCGGCGGCGCCGACACGGCTGGGGGTTGTTGCCGGCAAGGCCAGTTCACGTCGAAGGGAATCTGCTGCGACCGGGGTCAGACGCCGGGAGGCCCCGCGAATAGCCAGTGCGTCGGAACGAACGAATGCACGCCGCCGCTGGTTCAGGTCGGTAGTCAGTGCTGCTCGCAGAGCGATCTTCAGCCGGGCGGCCGCTGCGCCGCTTGCGCCAACGGGACGCAGCAGACCTGCGCCGTGACGCAAACCCCGAGCGGCGGTTATGGCGTGACCTGCTCTTGCTGCGCCGCGAGCCAGGTCACTTCGGACGGCGTCTGCTGCCCGACGGGACAACATCCGGGCGGACCCAATAACAGGCAATGTCAGTCGCCGCCGCCCGCAACCCCGCAATGCGGCCACTGCCCGACGGGGCAGATCTATGCGGCGGCGCCGGGCGTGGTCAACGGCCTGGCCAGCGTCGCGACGATGCAATGCTGCGCGACGACGAACGTGACGTCAGACGGTCTCTGCTGTCCCGTCGCGGTGGACCCGACCAACCGCGCCGTCTGTCCACAAACTCAAAAGCGGGAGGAACACAAGCCCAGGCCGAGTTGCGCGACGGGCTACCGCCTGATGCCCGACCAGTCATGCTGCCTGGAAAGCCGGGTCAGCGCGGACGGAAGAGTCTGCGAAACGCAATGTCCGGTCGGCGAGACCTACCGCGGCGGGGGTTGTCAGACCGCCGTTCCGGTCCTGCCGGTCGTCCCAGTCGTTCCGAGTCCGGCATGTAAATTCGGTGAAATCCTGCGCGACAACCGCTGCGAGCCCACCGTTCCCGTCAAGACGTGCGCGCCGGGCCAAGTCTTGCGTGGCGGACAGTGCGTTTACGCGCCGGCGATAGTCACAACGTGCGCATCGGGCCGAGTCTTTCGCGGCGGACGATGCATTTTCGCGCCGGCGACGATCACGAAACCGAAAGCGCTGCGTCCGCCGCCGCTCAAGCTCGTCCCCGCTCCGCGACCGCCCATCGGACGGAAACTCTACTTGCGTCAGGACATGCCGCAGCCCGGTCGAACCCGCGTCCTCGCTCCGTCCGCGGGCGCGCATGCGCAAAATCTCCCCGGAGCGCGCCGCCGACGACGACGACGACGCGAGGAGCTTGCGCTCGCGGCGACGGCGGCGAATCGGTTCGACGCGCCTAGAGCAGGCGGCTTTTGGTTGGAATCGCATCTTCGTCATCGCTTCGTCGCTTACGCTCCTCGCGATGACGGCGGCTCCATGTGAACGCCGCGGGCTCTAGCCGGCGCTCTTGGCGACCAGCGTGGGCAGATGCTGGGCGAGCACGTTCAGCGCGCTGGCGGGGTCGACGCCGAAGTGCTGGGCGAGCTGTTTGACCTGGTCGCTGCCCAGCGCCGCCTCGATTTGCTGGGGCGTGACCGACGCTTGGCCGCCGGAAAGCCAGGTCTGCACCTCGTTGGCGAGGCCGCCCTGCTGCAGCTGCGTCACCACGCCCTGCAGGTCGCCGAAGTTGGTCTTCGCCAAGGCCACGGGAAGCAAAGACCGAAACTCATCCACCGCGACCTGCTCCAACGTGCCCTTCAATCCGCTGGTAAGGCTGTCGAGAAGTCCCATGCCGCGCTCCCGCTGAACCGACGCCGCTCCTGCGGCGTCTGAAACGCGGCGATGTTGCCTTGCGGCGCGGCGACTGACAAGCCGCGCGCGCAAAAATGGCGACGTCGCAGGGGCGGCGAAAAGCGCTCGGAGCGGCGAAACGAGAAGAGCCGCCCCTTCCGGGACGGCTCTTCCATTGTCGCGACCACGCATAGATCACACGAGGTCTGTTGAAGCCCAGCGTCCCCTACGCGCGGAAATCCTGCGCACGGACGATGGTCCAGGCCTCGACAATCGCGCATGGCGTCTGACAATGAGACACTGGATCACCTCCTTTCGGCTTGTTGACAACGTCCGCCAGAATAAGGCGATTCGTCGGTTTTGAAAGCCCCGAAAGCAGGCGCCGCCGCCGGGCGGTTAGGCTGCGGCGCCGCAAACGCGAGCGGCGCTCAAGCCGCCGCCTGCTCAACCGCTTCGCACACGTCGGCGACCAGCGCGTCGACCAGGGTCGGGTCGTCCGCCTCGGCCATCACGCGGATGACCGGCTCGGTGCCGGAGGGGCGGATGACCAGGCGACCCTGCTCGCCGAGCCGCGCCGTCGCGGCGGCGATCGCCTTGCGCACCGACTCGTTCTCGAGCGGCCGCCCGCCCTTGAAGCGAACGTTGCGCAGCACCTGCGGCAGCGGCTCGAAGCGGCGGCAGACCTCGCTCACCGGCTTGCCCTGCTTGCGCACCACGGCGAGCACCTGCATCGCCGCGACCAAGCCGTCGCCGGTGGTCGCGTGGTCGGTGAGGATGATATGGCCCGAGGGCTCGCCGCCGACGTTGTAGCCCTTCTCGACCATGCGCTCGAGCACGTAGCGGTCGCCGACCGCGGTGCGCTCGAGCGCGAGGCCGAGGCTGGCGAGCCGCCGCTCCAGCCCGAGGTTGGACATCACTGTCGAAACGATGCCCGGCTTGGCGAGACGGCCGTCGGCGCGCCAGCTTTCGGCCACCACCGCGAGGATCTGGTCGCCGTCGACCACATGGCCCTTCTCGTCGACGATGATCATGCGGTCAGCGTCGCCGTCGAGGGCGACGCCGACGTCGGCGCGCATCTCGCGCACCTTCTGCGCCAGCGCTTCCGGCGCGGTCGAGCCGACGTCGAGGTTGATGTTGACGCCGTTGGGCTCGACGCCGATGCCGATCACCTCCGCTCCGAGCTCCCACAGCGTCTCCGGCGCGACCTTGTAGGCGGCGCCGTTGGCGCAGTCGACCACGATGCGCAGGCCGTCGAAGGAGACGTCGCGCGGCAGCGTGCGCTTGGCGTACTCGATGTAGCGCGCGTGCACGTCGTCGATGCGCTTGGCGCGGCCGAGGTCGGGCGACTTGGCGAGCTTGGCGAGGAGGTCGCCGTCCATCAGCGCCTCGATGCGCGCCTCGATCTCGTCCGAGAGTTTGAACCCGTCGGGGCCGAACAACTTGATGCCGTTATCCTCGTAAAGATTGTGCGAGGCGGAGATCATCACGCCGAGGTCGCAGCGCATCGAGCGGGTCAGCATCGCCACCGCCGGCGTCGGCGCCGGGCCGAGCAACAATACGTCCATGCCGACCGAGGCGAAGCCGCCGACCAGCGCGTATTCGATCATGTAGCCGGAGAGTCGCGTGTCCTTGCCGATCACCACCCGGTGGCGATGCTCGCCGCGCTGAAACATCAGCCCCGCCGCCTGGCCGACCCGCAGCGCGAGATCGGCGGTGATCTTGCCGTTGGCGCGCCCGCGAATGCCGTCCGTCCCGAAATACTTTCGCGACATGTTCCCCATCCCGCGTCGATTCATGAATTCCGTCTCCCTTAGCCCATATTAGGGGCGCCGGTATTCAAAAATCGTTTCAGGACGTGAACAGCGCCGCCGCGTCGGGCGGCCGCGGCCGCGCTCAGCTCTTGGCGGGCTGCTTGACGGCGATTCCCGCTTGGGTGAGCAAGTCGACCAGCTCGCCCGACTGGAACATCTCGCGGGCGATGTCGCAGCCGCCGACGAACTCGCCCTTGACGTAGAGCTGGGGGATGGTCGGCCAGTTGGCGAATTCCTTGATCCCCTGGCGGATTTCCGGGTCCTCGAGCACGTTGACGCCGACGACCGGCGCGCCGAGATAGTCGAGGATCTGCGCCACCTGGGCGGAGAAGCCGCATTGCGGCGCCTCCGGCGTGCCCTTCATGAACAGCACCACCGGATTGTCGTTGATCAGCTTCTCGATGCGCTCGCGAACGTCGGCCATGACCACCCATCCTTTCCCGACGGGGGTCAAGGCCCCGTCTTGAGAACGCATATAAGCTAGCGGCGGGGCGGCCGCTAGCCGGTGCGCGGGAGAGAATACGACGCAAGGCGCCCCCGGCGAAATGTCGCGGGGCGGAAGGCAAGCGTCACCCCGGGGCGACTGGAGTCGGCCTCTAGGCGTCGGATTGAGACGCGCGTTCCCCGAGGTCCCGCTCGATCGTTTGCGAGAGCACGAAATCGTGATCCAGTCTCGGTCAAGGCGCGTCGGCGAAGGTCGCCAGCGAAGCTCCATTGACAGAGCGATGACTTGGCTTCGCAGGGCGCCCCCTTTGAGCGCTTTCGCTCGACTGCGCGCCGTCGCGCGCAGGGAAAGGGTCGCGCATAGTGGGCTTCCAGCACAGCGCGCTTCGCAAACGCGAGCCTCCGCGCGCGGAGACGCCGTCGGATCGATCTCGCCGGCTATTCGCCGCGGGGGTGCGATGCCACAGAGCCGGTCGTCACGACGAAGCCGAGAAGGCTTACAGAATGGCGCTCGAGGACGACCCGACCAACGTCGCCGCCCTCAACAATCTTGGCTTGGTCGCGCCTCGGGCGGAGAAGGCGACCCTGTTCCGCAAGGCGCTGGCGATCGCGCCCGACAATGTCGACGCGCTCGCCAACCTCGCCGAGGTTCTCGCCGCGGAGGGCGACGTCGAGGGCGCCGTCGCGCATTTTCGGAAGGCCTTGCTGCTGCGGCCGGACTGGGTCGAGGTCCATTTCGCGCTCGGCAGGCTGTTCCAGCTAAACGATCGGCTCGTCGAGGCGGCGAGCTGCTTCTCGCTATGCGTCAACCTCAGACCCGACTACCTGCCGGCGATCTTCAACCTCGGCTGCGTGTTCGCGCTCGCCGGCGTGTTGCGGGGATCGAAAGAGGCGGACCAATTCGCCATCGAGTGGTTCCAACGCGCGGCGAAGCTGGCGCCGGGCGTCGAGGTCGTCAATTTTCAGCTCGCCCGGCTGCTCGAGGACTCCGGCCGCTTTGCCGAGGCGCGGCCCTACCACGATAAGGTCCCCCGTCCGCTTCCGCTCGAGATCGTCCCGGCCGTCGAACACCGCCGGACGGTATTGGTCCTGTGCACGCCGTCGAGCGGCAACACGCCGTTCCGCCAATTGCTGCCCGACCGGGTCAATAGCCTGATCCGCTGGCAAATCGACTACGCGACCGACGAGCAGCAGGCCGCTCTGCCCCCCTATGATTTGGCGTTCAACGTCGCGGCCAACGCCGACTGGGACCGCGAATGCTTTGCGCGCGCCGCAAGCTTCGCGAGTCAGACCTCACGTCCGCTGCTCAATCCGCCCGACCGCATCGCCCGCACGCGGCGGGACGTGACGCCTGAGCTGCTGGCCGGCGTTCCCGACGTCGCCGTCGCTCCGGTCGCTCGCCTCTCGCGCGACGAGATCAGGGCTGGCGGGCTATGCGATCGCTTGGAGAAGGCTGGCCCCACCTGGCCGATGATCGTCAGGCCGTTCGGACAGCAGGGCGGCGTCGGCGTCAGGCTGGCCAAGACCGCCGCCGACCTCGAAGCAATGTCGTTCGAAGAGGTCGATTTCTATTATTTCATCGCCTTTTGCGATTATCGGAGCGGCGACGGCCACTACCGCAAGTATCGCACCATCTTCGTCGACCGCCGACCCTACCACTATCACCTGGCGATCTCGCCAAACTGGCTCGTCCACTACTTCTCGGCCGGCATGCTCGGCGAGAACTGGAAGCAGGAGGAGGAACGCCGATTCTTCGAACGCCCGGCGGAGGCCCTCGGCGCGCGCGCGGCGGCGGCGGTCGCCGCCATCGGCGAGCGACTCGATCTGGATTACGCCGGCGTCGACTACACCGTGCTGCCAGACGGTCGCGTATTCGTTTTCGAGGCCAACGCCACGATGTCGGTCTACTTCCCCGAGGAAGCGGAGTACGCTTACAAGATCCCGCGCGTGCAGGCGATCCTCGCCGCCTTCGAGGACATGATGGAGCGCCGGATTCAGGCGCCGCGCGCGCCGAAGCCGACCGCAATCGGCGGCTGATCCGCCTCGCGCGACCCGGCCTGCGCGCTGGGCCGCCGACGTGGAGCGCGGGCGGGCCGTTCAGCTCGGCGCGGCGCGAACGACCGGCGCCGCTCTCGGCGGGCTCACGTCGCGGGCGCCGCGAGGCTCTCGATGTCCTCGGCGAACGCGTCGATGTCGGCGGCGCGCGTGCGATGATTGACGATCGCGCAGCGAATTGTCGCGACGCCGTCGAGCCGCGTGATCGACGGCGCCCAGCGGCCGCCGCCGTGCAGCGCTTCGACCAGGGCGCGGTTGCGCGCGTCGCGATCGCCGCCTGTCAGCGTGAAGCAGACGATGTTGAGCGAAACGGGCGCGCTGAGCTCAAACTGTCGCGAGCGGCCGATATGGGCGGCGAGACGGGCGGCGAGGGCGCAGTTGCGTTCGATCGCGGCGCCGAGACGATCGGTCCCCAATGTGGTCAGCGTGAACCAGGTCTTCAGGGCGCGAAAACCGCGGGAGAGATCGGGGCCGAGGTCGCACGGCCAGACGTCGCCCGCCGCGAGCCCTGACCGCGCGCGGGTCAGATAGCCGCGCTCGGCGGCGAACGTGCGGCGCTGGGCCTCGGCGTCGCGGGTCAACAGGAACCCGGCGTCGTAAGGGACGTGCGCCCATTTGTGGAAATCGAAAGCGATCGAGTCCGCCCGCTCGACGCCGGCGAGCCGGCCGCGCAGCTTGGCGGAGAACGCCAGCATCGCGCCGAAGGCGGCGTCGACGTGGAGCCACAGCCCGCGCTCGGCGCAGAAATCAGCGAGCCGCGCCAGCGGATCGATGGCGCCGATGTCGACCGATCCGGCCGTGCCGACCACGAGGAACGGCGCGAGGCCGGCCGAACGGTCGGCCCCCCAGAGCCGCTCCAGCTCGTCGACGCGCATCGCGCCGTTCGCGTCGCACGCGACCAGCCGCAGCGCGTCGGCGCCGAGGCCCGCGAGTTGCATCGCCTGCGTCACGCAGCCGTGCGCGGCCCGCGACGCGTAGGCGACGAGACGCGTCTTCGCCGGCAGCCCGGTTCGACGAACGTCGTCGCCGAGACGATGATTGCGCGCGACGAGAACGGCGAGAAAGTTGGCCATCGACGCGCCGGTGACGAACAATCCGGCGGAGGTCGCGGGAAAGCCGAGCGCCTCCGCCATCCACAGCGCGATCTGGCGCTCGACCTCGAGGCCGATATGGTTGCGCCCGCCGCAGTTGGCGTTGAGGCCGGCGGCGAGCATCTCGGCGACCATGCCGACCGGCGCGCCGGCGCCATGCACCCAGCCCATGAAGCCCGGGTGGCCGTTCCCGGTCACATAGGGTTTGACGTAGCGGTCAAAGTCGGCGAGCGCGGCGTCGAGCGAGCGGCCGGCCCTCGGCAGGGGCGCGCGAAACCGCGCGCGCGCTTCGTCGGGCGCCGCGGTCCACAGCGGCCGATCGCGAAGCGAGGCGATATGGTCGATCATGCCGTCGAGCGCGCGGTGCGCGGCGGCGCGAAAGCTCGCCCAATCCTCGGGATCGAGGCTGTCGGAGGCGGGATCGGCCTGGCTCACGCGGCCGCCCGCAGGCGCGCGTCGCTCGTTTCCTCGCTCTCCAGACGCCTGGCGAGGAGCCGCCATTTTTCGAACAGCGCCGCCACGTCGGCGAACAGAGGCGCATAGGCCGCGTCGAAGCTGAGTCCTGCGTCGATGCGGTCGGCGACGGCGTTGATCAACGGCGCGCTGAGGCAGATCCGCAACGCGGTCTCTTCGCCGACGCCGACCGGCTGGCCGACGTGGAAGCGTCGCGCCGCCACATTCCCGGCGCCGGGCAGGGGCTCGCGCAGGGCGACGCGCAAACGCTCCGCTTCCGCTTTGGACGCGACGCTTCCATCGCCGCGCCGCAGGCGCAGCGTGGCGATCGTCTCAGGCCAGCGGGCGACGTCGCCATCGCACGGCTCCAGGGCCGCCCGCCCGCATCCCTCTACGGAACGCGCGACATCGGCGCGGAAGCGCGCTCGCACGCGCCGCGCGAGCGCCGGCTCGATCTCGGCGAAGCGCTCCAGCTCGGCGAGCGCGGCGAGCCAGCGCAGGCCGAGGCCGACGTTGGCCCGGGCGACGGCGCGCCCGGCGAGCGCGCCGCGCAGGGCCGGCGGCCAGTCGAGCTCGGCCGCGTGGGCCGACAGGCCAGACGGCAGCAGCGAGGCGTCGAATCGCGCGAGCCATCCTTTTGGCGTGATCGCCGCGCCCGAGAATGGCGGTCCGCCGGCGAACTTGGACCCCGAAAGGGTCAGCAGGAAGCCCGCGTCGAGCAGGGCGCGCAGCCGCTCAGGGGCGCACCGCAACTGGCAGCAGTCGGCGACGACCAGCGTGCGCTCCGGCGCTTCGGCGGCGATGCTGCGCGCCGCCTCCAGGCTCAGGCCTTCGCGACCTGTCTTCGAGACGTCGAGGAGGTGCAGCAGCGCCCCGCGACCCGCCGCGATCGCTGCGCGCGCGAGCGCGCGCGCGTCGCCCTCGACGGCCGCCGGCGCGCGCGTCGCGCCGGCGGCGTCTCGGATTTCCACGGTCTCGACGCGAATGTCGGCATGCTCCCAGCCCGCCAGTCGCGCGCCGGCGGCGACGGCGGCGAAAGGCGCGCCATCGTGGAAATGCCGCCCAGCCGCCGCGACCACGACGCCGCGTCCGGTTTCCCCCGGCGCGAGCACGATATTGGTGACGGGCCGACGCAGGGCGCCCGCGGCGAGCGCGAGGACGATCAGTTCGGCGTCTGTCCCCGAGGCGGCGAGGACGCAATCGGCCTCGGGGGCCCCGCAGTATTTCAGGATGCGGTCGCGAACGGCGTCGAACCATGTCGGCAGCCGAGCGGGCAGGCGCTCCGGACTGGCGGCAAGCCGGCGCCAGCCGCGCCGAGCCGCGTCGAGGCTTCGCTGCGACACGCTGGACGCGGTCGAGGAGGCGAACAGCGCCGCCTCGGGCTCGGGGCGGTCGCTACAGCCGTGAGGGTCCCGCCGCGCGATTGGATCCAGCGCGAGGCGCTCGTCGCCGCCCGAACGAAGCAGCCTGAGGATGTCGAGGGTTTGTCCCAAAAGCGAACCGTCCTCGAAATCGTCCGGCCCCGAGCGGGTTGCAGCGGCGACAGACATCTGCGGCCAATCCTTGGGTGCGCGGCGAATCCAGCCTGTGCGTCGCGCGATCAACCGAACGTAGGCGTCGGGCCTCGCGTGAAGCTGAAGCGCCCAAGCGCCGCGCAGTCGCGCGAACGGCGACCCGTTTGTCTAATCGATAGCTCATCCGATCGGAAGCGCGCGCGACGCCGCTTCGCCGAAGACGACGATCGTCGGGCAGGTCGGAACTTCCGCCAAAGGTCGAATCCGGCCGTCGCGCCTTCGATCTTGCGGGTCGTGGGGCGCCTGCTTCAAGCCGCTACCCCCCGGTCACGCTCATGTGGCGTTCGGTCGAGGCGCGGCTCATGGCGCGGGTGATGACGAAATCGTGGCCCTTCGGCTTGCGGGCGATCGCCGCGCGGATCGCCGCGTCGAGCAGGTCGTCGGCTTCCGAGCGGCGCAGCGGCTCGCGCAGGTCGGCGGCGTCCTCGCGGCCGAGGCAGAGGTAGAGCTTGCCGGTGCAGGCGACGCGCACGCGGTTGCAGCTCTCGCAGAAATTGTGGCTGAGCGGCGTGATGAAGCCGATGCGGCCGCCGGTCTCCTTCACGTCGAAATAGCGCGCCGGCCCGCCGGTCGCGTGCGTCGAAGGCGTGAGCGCGAAGCGCGTCGCCAACCGGGCCTTCAGCTCGGAGAGCGGCAGGAATTGGTCGAAGCGGTCGCCCGCCACCGCGCCGAGCGGCATCACCTCGATGAAGGCGACGTCGAAGCCTCGCCCGTGCGCCCATTCGACGAGCGAGACCGCCTCGGCGTCGTTGAAGCCTTTCAGCGCCACGGCGTTGACGCGCACCGCCAGGCCCGCCGCGGCGGCGGCGGCGATTCCCGCCAGCGTCTGGTCGAGGTCGCCCCACCGGGTGACGGCGCGAAACTTCTCCGGGTCGCGCGTGTCGAGCGAGACGTTGACGCGGCGGACGCCGCAATCGGCGAGCTCGGCGGCGAAGCGGGCGAGCTGCGAGCCGTTGGTGGTCAGCGTCAGCTCGTCGAGCGCGCCGGCGGCGAGATGGCGCGACAGCGCGCGGAAAAGCGTCATCACGCCGCGGCGCACCAGCGGCTCGCCGCCGGTGACGCGCAGCTTGCGCGTTCCCATGCGCACGAACGCCGAGCACAGCCGGTCGAGCTCCTCCAGCGTCAGCACGTCGCGCTTGGGGAGGAAGTTCATGTCCTCCGACATGCAATAGACGCAGCGAAAGTCGCAACGGTCGGTGACCGAGACGCGCACATAGGCGATCGCCCGACCGAACGGGTCGATCAACGCGGGCGGCGCAGGCGGCGCAAAGTCATTCATCCGCAATAGATAATGCGGCGCCGCAGGCAAGGGAAGGAGGGGGCGGGCCGCGCGGGCGAGCGCCCGGCGCGGCCCGCGGGCGCCTTTTAGCGCAGGACGACGACCCGCGCGCCGACGCTGGCGCGCGCGTAGAGGTCGATGACGTCGTCGTTGGTCATGCGGATGCAGCCCGAGGAAACCGCCTGGCCGATGGTGTCGGGCTCATTGGAGCCGTGGATGCGGTAGAGCGTTCCGGCGATGTACATCGCGCGCGCGCCGAGCGGGTTGTCGATGCCGCCCACCATGTGGCGCGGCAGGTCGGGGCGGCGGCGCAGCATTTGCGGCGGCGGCGTCCAGTCCGGCCACTCGCGCTTGTTGGCGATGTAGGAGGCGCCCGCCCAGGTGAAACCGGGCCGGCCGACGCCGACGCCGTATTTCAGCGCCTGGTGGTCGGGCAGGACGAAGTAGAGCCGGCGCTCGGCGGTGTTGACGATGATCGTGCCAGGCGCGTAGGGGCCGTTGAAGGCGACCGTTTGGCGCGGGACCGGCGAGGCGAGCGGACGGTCGTCCGATTGCTGCATCTGGTAGATGTTCGGCGGCCAGCCCGGGGTCGCCGACGCGGCCGACGCCGCCAAAAGCGTCCCCGCGATCGCCAGGCCGGCGCAGAGCAGAGTTGAACGGCGCATTCCACAACCCCTCGGCTTCATTTGGCGCGCCCAGCCCGCCGCCGCCGGCGGCCGGCGAGTCGCCAATCGTCAAGACAATCGTGGAACCGCCGCCTTGGCGCAATCTTTCGCTTCGGTCTTGGCGGCGCGGGAGCGGAAAATGAGCCGCGGCGTGGCCAATTCGCCACAGTCGCCGCGACGATCCTGGCGGCGGACGCCGTCCCGCTAAGCCTAAGCCGCTCTCCAGCGATCAGGGGACACAGGAGGGGGCCAGTTCCCGGCAAACAGGCAATTTGGCGGGGAACCGCCCTGAATGTGGGATTCGAGCGAGGTTGAAGTGGACCCGGTAATTGCGACATTGAGATTTTGGCGACAGGGCTCAGCGAGAAGGAGCCTTGAGATGAGATCGCCGCGCCCATTGTCGACGCAAGAGAAGGAAGCGCTGGTTCGCCGGCTGGAGGCGGGCGAGCGGGTGGCGGCTTTGGCGGCGGAGACGGGGGGCTGCACAAGTCGCTTTGCGAGTGGCGGGCGGCCTATCGGGCGATGAGCGCATTCGATAAGCGATTGACGAACCGCCGGGCTGAGCGGCCGCCCGCTCAGCCCTCCGTCTCGCCTTCCTCCAGCGCCAGGTCGACCATGATCTCGCCGGCGAGCTTTTCCAGCCTCTTGCGCAGCGCATCCGGGGCGAGGCCGTCGGGCAGACGGATGCGCGCGGCGGCGTGGAACATCTCCGCGCCGGTGAAGGGCGCGGCTTCGACGCGGCTCTCGAGCTCCTCGATGTTGACGCCGAGCTCGGTCAGCGTCTGGGTCACGTCGCGCACGATGCCCGGCCGCTCGTGGCCGAGCACGTTGAGCGCGAGCAGCTTGCCCGTCGGCGGCGCCGGCGGCGCCTCGGAGCGCGCCACGGTCACGCGCAGGCCGGCGGATTCGAGATCGCGCATCGCTTCGGCGAAGGCGTCGACGTTCGCTTCCGGCGCGCCGACAAGCAGGATGCCGGCGAACTCGCCGGCGAGATGGGCGAGCCGGCTCTCCATCCAGGTCCCGCCCGCCGCGGCGATCTTCTCCGAAATCGCCTTGACCAGGCCGGGCCGGTCGCGGCCGATGAAGGTCAGCACCAACGGCGTCATCTTCCCCCTCCCCCCGAACGAAATCCGACGACGGCGAGCGTCGACCCATCCATCATCGCGAGGAGCGTGAGCGACGAAGCGATGCACGCCTCCGTCGCGGCCCCTGGATTGCTTCGCTTCGCTCGCAATGACAGCCCCTCGCGCCGACGCGCGGCCTAAAGAATGAACCGGCTCAGGTCGGCGTTGTCGGCGAGGTCGCCGACATGGGCGTCCACGTAGGCCGCATCGATGGCGATCTTCTCGCCCGAGCGGTCGGGGGCGGCGAAGCTGATCTCGTCGAGCACGCGCTCCATCACCGTCTGCAGGCGGCGCGCGCCGATGTTCTCGACGCTGGCGTTGACCTTGGCGGCGACGCGGGCGATCGCCGCGATGGCGTCGTCGGCGAAGCTCAGCGTGACGCCTTCCGCCTCCATCAGCGCCACGTATTGCTTGATCAGGCTCGCCTCGGTGTCGGTGAGGATGCGCTTGAAGTCGTCCTCGGTCAGCGAGGCGAGCTCGACGCGGATCGGCAGCCGCCCCTGCAGCTCCGGCAGCAGGTCGGAGGGGCGCGAGAGATGGAAGGCGCCGGAGGCGATGAACAGGATGTGGTCGGTCTTGACCGCGCCGTGCTTGGTGGCGACCGTCGTTCCTTCGATCAGCGGCAGGAGGTCGCGCTGCACGCCCTCGCGCGACACGTCGGCGCCGCCGCGGCCCTCGCGCGCGCAGATCTTGTCGATCTCGTCGAGGAAGACGATGCCGTTGCTCTCCACCTCGTGCAGCGCGTCGCGCACCAGCTGGTCCTGGTCGATCAGCTTGTCGGCTTCCGCCGCCACCAGCGGCTCGTGCGCTTCGGCGACCGTCATCCGTTTCGGTTTGGTGCGCTGGCCGAAACCCTTGCCGAAAATATCGCCGAGGTTGATCGCGCCGACCGAAGCGCCGGGCATGTTGGGCAGCTCGAACATCGGCAGGCCGCCGCCGCTTTGCGGCAGCTCGATCTCGACCTCCTTGTCGTCGATCTCGCCCATATGCAGCTTGCGTCGGAACGCCTCGCGGGTGGCGGGCGAGGAGGCGGGGCCGACCAGCGCGTCGAGCATCCGCTCCTCGGCGGCGAGTTCCGCCTTGGCCTCGATGTCCTTGCGCCGGCGCTGCTTGGTGAGGGCGATGCCGATCTCGACTAGGTCGCGCACGATCTGCTCGACGTCGCGCCCGACGTAGCCGACCTCGGTGAACTTGGTCGCCTCGACCTTGATGAACGGCGCGCCGGCGAGACGGGCGAGGCGGCGGGCGATCTCGGTCTTGCCGCAGCCGGTCGGGCCCATCATCAGGATGTTTTTCGGCATCACCTCCTCGCGCATCGGCGAGGTCAGGCGCAGCCGCCGCCAGCGGTTGCGCAAGGCGATCGCCACGGCGCGCTTGGCGGCGTCCTGGCCGACGATGTAGCGGTCGAGTTCGGAGACGATCTCGCGCGGCGAGAGTTCGGTCATGAGGTCAGAGGCTCTCGATCACGAGATTTTCGTTGGTGTAGACGCAGATGGAGGCGGCGATGGCCATGGCGCGGCGGACGATCTCCTCCGCGCTGAATTCGGTGGGCAGAAGCGCGCGCGCCGCGGCGAGCGCATAGTTGCCGCCCGAGCCGATGGCGATCGCCGAGCCGTGCTCGTCGCCTTCCGGCTCAAGCACGTCGCCCGCGCCGGTGAGCACGAAGCTGGAATTCTTATCGCCGACCAGCAGCATCGCCTCGAGTCGCCGGAGATAGCGGTCGGTGCGCCAGTCCTTGCCGAGCTCGACGCAGGCGCGCGGCAATTGCCCGGGATATTGCTCCAGCTTCTTCTCCAGGCGCTCGAACAGGGTCAGCGCGTCGGCGGTCGAGCCGGCGAAGCCGGCGATGATCTCGCCTTTGGCGATGCGGCGCACCTTGCGGGCGTTGCCCTTGAGCACGGTGTCGCCCACGGTGACCTGGCCGTCGCCGCCGATCACCACCCCGCCGTCCTTGCGCACCATCAGAATGGTGGTCGCGCGCCACCCGGGCGAGCCGGCGCCGGCAGTCTCGTTCATGTTTCCGTCTTTCCTGGCCCGGTTCCCGGCCGACCCCGATTTATGGCGCAACGGGCCGGAGCGCAAGGAGCGGGCTGACGCGGGGTCGTCGCCGCCAACTCAGCGCAGGGCGATCGCGGCGGCGCGCGCCGCCGGTCGCCTCACCCCACCTCGTCGAACCAAATCGGGTTCGTCCAGGCGCGCCGGCCGGCGGCGTCGATGACCACCGCGCGCAGCCACTTGACGGCGGCGTCGTCGAGCCGCGCCTCGCGGCGCGCCGCGGCGAGGTCGAAGGAAGCGCCGACGATCTGCTTTCCCACCCGCGACAGCGTGCGCGACCCGCCGGTGAGCAGCGCGATCGAATTGACTGGCGAGCAGTCGACCGCGACCTCGTCGCGGCCGACGCGCACGTCGTACAGGCGCGGCCCCTGGCTGGCGTAGAAACGGCCGGCCTTCAGCGCCGCGAGCAGCGCGTCGGGGTCGAGGCTTTCCGCCTTGACCTCGACGAAGCCGCCGAACGCGTCGTGGTCGGGGTGATTGAAGTGGGCGTCGTCGACCGCGACGACGCTGAGCCGCCGTCCCTCGTCCACCAGCCGATCGAGCAGATAGGCGCCGTCGCCGCGGTCGAGCTCCATCGCGGCGCCGTGGTTGTAGATCTCGACCGCGTGGGCGGCGTCGAGGGCGCGCCCGTCCTCGATCGTCAATTGCGACCAGCCGGGATGGGCGATGACGACGAAGGCGCCGGCCTCGCGCGCGCGGCGCGCCAGCTCCGGCCCGCTCTCGCCCGCGCGAGGGCGGGAGAAGTCGAGCGGCAGGCCGGCGGCGAGGATGTGCCAGAGATCGCCGCCCGCCGTCGCCATCGCGTGCAGCTCGCCGCCGATCAGGGTGGTGAAGCCGTTGGCGCGCAAGCGCCGCGTGTCGGCGATCGGCCAGCCGAACTGCTCGAGAAAATGCTCGGAGAGCTGCACGAAGTCGTAGCCGGCGCTGCGATAGGCGGCCGCCGTCGCCTCCGGCGTCATCCCGCCGTCGGACAGCGTCGAATGGGTGTGCAGATTGCCGCGCCAGAAGCGGCCGAGCGTCGAGAAGGGGGCGATCGAGAGCATCGGGCGAGCAATTCCTTTCCTTTAGCGTCGGGGGCGAGTCGTGGCGGACGAATATGACGGCCGCGCGTCGCCGGCGATCAAGAGCACGGGGCTTTTAGCGCGCCAAAGAAGACGAAGGCGAGAATTCGGCGCGGCAGGTCGTTCGGGTGGGAGCGAATGACCGTGTAAGGGAAAAGCCCGCCCGGCGGACGATCCGTCTGACGTCGGCGGCGATCGGCGCGATGCTGAGGCGCTGAGGCCGCCGCCGCCGTCGAATTCGCGCTCGCGGCCGCGCGCAAGCTTCCCGCCCCCGGTTTGTGTTGTTCGCCAGGGGCGTCCTGTTGGGAGCCCTTATAACGAACGGGTCCAGGCGAGGCGTGAGCAAGCAAGGGCGGGCGGAAGCCGCGGAAAAGGTTTGACGAGAACAAAAAGAGAACATACAATGTCAGAAATCCCCGCCTCTGCGTGGGCGCGCGATGCGAACGTTTCGGTTGACGAACGAGCCGGGAGGCCTCGGCCTAAGTTGCACGGCGGCGGGCCTGTCGCTCGCCGGAACGCCTCTGCTTCGCAGGACCGCGGCGGGATTTGCGCCCCGGCCAACGGCGGAGATCGCTTCGTTGATGAAGGCGGCGCATGGGGCGGATGGCGACGCCACCCGACTGGCGTCGAGCCTCCAGGCGATCGCTCGCGCTATCAACGGCGGCGAGCTCGCGCGCGCCGCGATCGCCGCGGTTCTGACGCAAACGGCGGAACTGAGCCCGGACGCGGCGCGGCGTCTCGCTGCAACCAACGATAACCTGACCAAGTACGATCCCAACGAGCCGCGAGACTGGCATGGCCGCTGGACGACCCACGGCGCCGCAGGTCCGGCGCCTTCGGTTGCTCCCGCCGGCCACGGCGTCGCAGGGCAAGAGGCCGATCCGACCAGTCCGCGCGTCGCCGGCTCCGGGGCGGCGTCCGCGGGCGGCGCAGCCGACCAAGACGCGTCGCCGACGCTCGACGCTTCGGCGACCACCAGCATCGAGGCGGATGAGGACGGACCTCAAGGACCAACCGCGCTCGAACGGGCGTTCGAGAGCGAATACGACGACCTCGGGCCTGTCGATTTCGCCAAGCGAGTCATCCAGTTCGGCGACCATTTGGCGCGGGAAGGCGCGAACCTCCCGCCAACGGAGAAGGAGCGCGCGCTCGCGGAGTATTCCTTTCTCGAGGATCGCCTTTCGTTCTGGCTCGCCTACGAATACACGCCCCCGACCGCGCGGGGGAACCTTCTTTCCGCGGCTCAGTTCCTGTTCCAGGGCGCAATCCTCTCCGGGATCGGAGAGCCCGGCCATTTGCCGAAGTCGATGCTCGACGTCGCCGCCGACGTCTGGGCGAACGACAATCCCCCGCTGCGCCCCCGCTTCCCGGCCGATCCGGCCGTCGAGATCGCGCCCAAGGCGCCGGCCCCGCCTGAAGCGCCCCTCGCTCCCCCCAAGGAGGTGGAAGGGCTTGGCGGAATCGTCGACAACAGCAAAGTCGGCATTGTTTGGGTCAAAGGAATAGTCGGTCAGGGCGGGCCCTTTCAGACCTATGTTGGCAGACAACTTCCCGACACGAGAGAATTGCTGCCAACGGCCAAGACATTCGATCATTTTGACGACGCGACGGGAACCGCCATCAGCGACAAAGCACTGAATACGTTGAGCATCGGCTACATTAAGAATCCGCAACGGATTTACTGGAAATTGAAGCAATACGTGGACGCGGCGGCCGACTACGAGCCTCGGACGGACCATGACGTCGATCCGAGCGACATACAGGCCAGAACGATTCAACTGGCGATCCCCGAATACACCTCTCCGACGCAGTGGCGCTATCTTTTCTGGGCGCTCCGTTACGGAGGCGAGCGCGGCGTCTCGATCATGATCACGAGGATCCGAGAATGACGTCGCCCGATTTGCCGTTCAGACAATGGGCCGACGTCCATCGAACGGATCGATTCATTTGCGTCCGGCCGAAGTCCGGCTATCGTATCATCCAGCCTGAGGACGACGGCTACGTAATCTATCTGCCCCCGGATGCGGCGGACGAGGCGCTGGGGCGCGCGTTGCTCGAATGCCTAGACAAGAGCCGTTTCATCTGGCCTCTTGACGCGCACTTCTCCGACTGGCGAAGGTATATGCCGCTCTACAAGAACTGGCAGAAGGATTTCATGCAGCGCTACGGCTATAAGACCAAGCGCGAAGCCTATAGGAACATGGATTGGTGTCGAGCCAAAAGGTCGGAGGGGAAGGTTTCGATTCAGCCGCACAAACGCGACAAGCCGGAATACTTTCGCGATCTGCCGCCGGACAGGACCGTCGTCATTCCGGTGACGACCGACGCGGCTGTCGCCGGCGCGGCGTTGCGACAGGCCCTGGATCGTTGCGAGTAGGTCAGTCTGGTCGCCCTGCTCGAAATTGGGAGCGTTTGCAATTGCGAGCGTGAGAAGCTCAGGGCTCCGAACTCGGGTTAACGGGGGTTAACGGGTTGCGCGGGGCGTGATTCGATGGGGCGGTTCTGATTCGGGAGCCGTGGCCATGAGCCTTGCCTTTGAGGTTTTCGCGGAGAAGTCGCGTC
>Ga0326727_10008007_pt1 | contig 27244 bp, 28 predicted proteins | sample MB2enrmetagenome_FD_207643 | JGI IMG/M metagenome (GOLD analysis project Ga0326727, IMG submission 207643) | Lab enriched peat soil microbial communities from McLean, Ithaca, NY, United States - MB29MY | ecosystem: Environmental > Terrestrial > Soil > Wetlands > Peat | place: USA: New York...
GCGATAAGGCCCGAGCGCCGCCAGAACCGCCGCTTGTTGCCGGCCTGTAACGCGGGTCAGCATGGGCGGCGACTCAATGAAACGCCGGGGCGCATCGTGCTTCTCGGATGCAAGCTCCGTCAACTTCTCCAGCGTGTGCAGCGGTGTAGCCCGCTCGGCCTTCATCAGAGCCTCATGCACCGGCGCGGCCGCGTCCATGCGGTGAACCTGAAAATGAGCCATATCAAGCAGGGGCATCCGCGCAAAGGCGCGCATCTGGGCGGCGTAGCAGGCGGCGAACCGTTCCACGGTTTCGCGAAGCGCGGATTCTTTGTGGCCTGACGCGCGGCCGGCCAGCACCAGCGACGCGGCCATGCGTTTCAAGTCCCACTCGAAGGGGCCGCGGATGGTCTCGTCGAAGTCATTGATGTCGAAGACAAGCCGCCCGTCGGGCGCGGCAAAGGCGCCCAGGTTGCGCACGTGCGCGTCGCCGCAGAGTTGACAGACAATGCCGGTATTGGGCAGCACGCTCAGGTCGGCGGCCATCACCGGCACCGCGCCGCGGAAGTAGCCGAAGGGCGACGCGGCCATCAGCTTGTACTTGAGCGGTATGAGCGCGGGGACGCGGCCGCGCATCGAGCGGGCCAGCAGTTCGAGGGCCGGAGTCTGCCGCGCCTTGGGTTTCAGTTCGTTGTGTTGCTGGCGGCCCACCTGCTTGCGCCGCGCCTGGCCCAGAGTACGCCGTTCCTGTGGAGTTGCCCAATGCATGACCCGGAAGATACACCGCGCAGCCCGCGCGGCGCAAGGTGCTGATCAGGCGGGCATTGGCTGCCGGGAGCTTGCGATTCTCCTCAACCAGCGGACTGATTGCCCCTTAAAGGCCGCGCTTCTTCGGCGCACGGGCATCAATTTTCCCGGTTTGCGCTGCCTCTTCCACGTGGTCATTTGGAGGAGTACAGACCCTCGCGGCGCAGTCGCACGCTTGCCGTGCCGGCATCCAGGGCTGCATCGGCCTGATCCATCCCCAGAAACTCCTGAAAGACATCGTTCGACAGCAGCCGTCCCCGCGCGGTCAGCCGGACGGTCTTGCCGTCGGAGGTCAGCAGCCCATTTTCGGCCAGCCGCGCAACAACCATGAGCGCCGGCTCGGCCATCGCCGCGCCAAACTGTCGTTGCACAGCGACTATGTCCACGCCGGCGTTCAACCGCAGGCCGAGAAACCAAGCCTCCTCATGCTGCTGCGCAAGGGTGAGCCACGCGGTCTCCACCGGCTCCGCTCCCGCAAGATAGTCCGTCAAGTCGTCGGTGTTGGTGGAGCGCAGGACGCGATGGTCATCGCCCGCTGCCAGCATGGACGAGGCGTCGAGGCCCAGGCCGAGGTAAGGCCGCCTTTCCCAATAGCGCAGATTGTGCCGCGATTCCATTCCGGTCCGGCTGAAGTTGGAGATCTCGTATTGCCCCAGGCCGGCCCTTTGCAGAGTCTCGATGGCCTGCTCATACATTTGCGCCATCGCATCGTCGCTCGGAACCAGATCGGCGTGGTAACGCGCGCCTCCGCCGAGTACCTCGCGGCCCAGGCGCGAATCCTGGTCCACCTCCAGCATGTAGACGCTGGCGTGAGGAACGCCCGCATCCGCCAGCGCCGCCATCACCATCAGCGACTCCTGCCAGGAGGCGAAGGTCTGCCCGGGGAGGCCGGCGATCAGGTCAATATTCAGGTTGCAGATGCGCGCGGCTCGCAGCCGCATCACGTCTGCCAGCGCCACCGCGCGATTGTGCAGCCGCCCGCTCGCCCGCGCCTCGTCGTCAACAAACGACTGCACCCCCAGGCTGACGCGGTTCACGCCCGCCGCACGCAGCGCCTCCAGCATCTCATTGGCAAGCTGGCCCGGCGCGCATTCGACGGTGATCTCGGCGTCCGGCTCCAGGTCAAACTCCCAGCGCATAGCGGCAAACAGCCGCGCCAGCAGCCCCGGCGCGAGCAGGCTGGGCGTTCCGCCGCCCAGGTAGACCGTCTCCACGCGGCGCGGAAGCTCCACTCCCATCCGCTCGGCCCATGCGGGGGCCGCGGCCAAATCCTCTACCAGCCGGTCCACATAGCGCTTGTGCTCGCTGGCCGGATAGACCCCCGAGGCAAAGTTGCAGTAGGTGCACTTCGACCGGCAGAAAGGAATCGATATGTAGAGGCCGAGCGCATCGCCCGCGGAAACAACCATGAGGAGATTGTTTCATGGACGCGGGTATTTCATCCCTGTATTCTAGGCTCCGATGACGTGCCTCGCTTGGTCGTCCCGGGCATGAGCGCAGATTCCAAGCACGAATCCAAATTCATACCATCGGCCGTTATTGTTTGTTTCGTAGATGCTCACGCCTCTCACAAACAAACTGACAATAAATGTGATTGGCACGATGATCCCGTGCCAAAATCCGCCTAAAAATCCGGCGGGCTTGGCTCCGGGCAGTTTGTATTTCGAGTTCGATCCTGCGACGGAAAGCACATTTGCCATAGTGGGAATGAGTATAAAGAAGCTTTCCCCGCGGATGCAAATCACCTCCTTACCAAGCAAGATAAACCTCCGCGCGCGCTATCCTGTTCGTGCAAGAATTAAAGCAGGGAGAACCCGGTTTGAGAGCCTGGCCTGTGGTGGGAATCGCGACGATACAAGCTCTTCTGCTTGCTGCCCACTGGTTCCTCTATCATGCCTGGATCAGCTTCTGGTGGCCACTTAGCCCTTTGGCCCTGCTGGCGCTGCGGACGGCGCTGTTGCTGCTGTCCTTCAGTTTCATCAGCGCCGCTCTACTCGGGTTCCGCTTTGCCAGCCCGGTGGTGACGCTGCTCTACAGGATCGCAGCCGTCTGGCTGGGGTTGCTGAATTACTTCTTCTGGGCGGCCTGCCTCTGCTGGCTGGCCGGCTTTGCGCTGGCTATCTTGGGATTGCAAGCGAACCGGCCGCTGCTGGCTGCCGTTTTCTTCGGCCTGGCGCTCGTCACCAGCCTCTACGGCCTGGTGAACGCGCGCGTCATTCGCATCCGGCGCGTCTCTGTCCTGCTCCCCGGACTGCCTGTCTCCTGGCGCGGCCGCACCGCCCTGGTGATCAGCGACCTGCACCTGGGCCACGTAAACGGGACCGGTTTCAGCCGGCGCATCGCGGCGCTGGCCGCTGGCCTCAACCCGGACGTAATCTTTTTCCCCGGCGACCTCTTCGACGGCGGCAAATCCGGCGCAGTGGCTCTGGCCGAGCCCTTCCGCGCGCTGGCCCCGCCCTTTGGCAGCTACTTCTCCACCGGAAACCATGACGAGTTTGGCAACGCCGCCCTCTACGGCGCGGTTCTCACCGGCGTCGGCATCCGCGTCCTGGCCAATGAAAAGGTCACCGTCGATGGCCTGGAGATCGCGGGCGTCTCCCACGGCGACTCCGGCCACCCCATCCAAATGCTTGCCCTTCTGAAGAGCCTGCAACTGCTCCCTGGCAGGGCCAGCATCCTGCTCAACCATGTGCCCACCCGGCTGGCCCAGGTCGAACAGGCCGGCATCAGCCTGCAAGTCTCCGGCCACACCCACGGCGGACAGCTCTTCCCTTACACCTGGTTCACGCACCGCATCTTTGGCAAGTTCACCTACGGTTTGCAGAGCTTCGGCGCGCTGCAAGTGTACACCTCGAGCGGCGCGGGAACTTGGGGTCCGCCCATGCGCGTCGGCACCCGCCCAGAGGTCGCATTGCTCACCTTCAAGTAGGCGGTTTCATGTCATGATAGAAGTGCCCTTCCAGGGGAGGTTCGCCTTCACCATCACTACATTCTCCAGCAAAGAATTCGAACAGAACCCAAGCCCCGCGAAGCGAGCGGCCAAGGACGGCCCTGTCTTCATCGCAGATCACGGTTTCTACGCCTACGTTTTGCTCACCATGGAGGAGTATAGGAAGATTACCGGCAAGCGGGAGAGCATACTCGACTTGTTGGCGATGCCGGAAATAGCGGAAATCGATCCTGATTTTGAATTTCCCCGAATGGGGGATGAATTTCCCCGGCCGGCTGATTGGTCTTGATGAACGGGGCGTCAAGTTTTGTGCTATCCCACACTTCGGCATTGAGGAGATAACTGCCATGAGTGATGCAATCGATGCACAACCGAGCGTGGTCCGGACCCGTCTTCACGGCTTCGAGTTGCTGCATAATGCCCGGCTCAACAAGGGCACTGCCTTTACCGAAGAGGAGCGCACCGCCTTTGGCCTGCATGGCCTTCTGCCGCCCCACATCGGAACCCTGGAAGACCAGCGGGAACGCCGCCTGCGAGTCCTGGCCAGCCGCAATACCGCCTTTGGCAAGTACAGCAACATGCGCGACCTCCAGGACAATTGCGAAACGCTTTTCTACTCGCTGATTGCGCACCACACGGAAGAGTTGCTGCCCATCGTCTACACTCCCGCCGTGGGCGAGGGCTGCCAGCGCTTCAGCGAGATCTGGCGTAGGCCCCGAGGCCTCTTCCTCAGCTATACGCACAAGGACCGCATCGATGAGATTTTGGCCGACCCGCGCTATGACGAGGTGCGCTGCATCGTGGTCTCGGACGGCGAGCGCATTCTCGGCCTGGGCGACCAGGGCGCCGGCGGCATGGGCATTCCCATCGGCAAGATGGCCCTCTACACCGCTCTGGGCGGCATCCCGCCGGAGCACTGCCTGCCGATTCTGCTCGACGTGGGCACGGACAACGAAGCCATTCTCCGCGAGCCTTTTTACATCGGATGGCAGCACCACCGCATCCGCGGGCCGGAGTACGACGCGTTCATCGAGGAGTTTGTGACCGCCGTCCAACGCCGCTGGCCTCACATTCTCTTGCAGTGGGAAGACTTCGCCGGGGTCAACGCGGCCATCCTGCTGAAGCGCTATCGAGACCGGCTCTGCACCTTCAACGACGACATTCAGGGAACCGCCGCCGTCACCACCGGCACGCTGCTGGCCGCCGTCCGCGCCACCGGCCTTCCGCTTAAAGAGCAGACCATCGCCATGTTCGGCTCCGGCTCGGCGGGCCTGGGCATCGCCGATCTCCTGATTGCCGAGATGAAAGAAGAGGGACTGACTGAGGAGCAGGCCCGCAAGCGCATCTACGCCTTCAATCGCCATGGCCTTCTGATCGAGGGTTGCGAGGGCATCCGCCCCGGCCAGGAGCCGCTGGTGCGCCAGAGAGCCGACGTCGCGGGCTGGAAGCTGTCTGGCACGGGCGCAATCTCTCTGCTTGATGTGGTGCGCAACGCCCATGTGACCATTCTGCTCGGCGTCTCCGCCCAGACCGGCGCGTTTACCGAAGAGATTGTGCGCGAGATGGCCAGCCACACCGCGCGCCCCATCATCTTCCCGCTCTCCAACCCCACCTCCAAGGCCGAGGCCACGCCGGCTGACCTGCTGCGCTGGACCGCGGGCCGCGTTCTGGTGGGCACGGGAAGCCCGTTCGAGCCGGTCGAGGTGAACGGCAAGCAGGTGCGCATCTCGCAGGTCAACAACTCCTTCATCTTTCCCGGCTTGGCGCTGGGCATTTTGGTCTCGCGCTCCACGCGAGTCTCCGACGCCATGATCATGGCCTCCGCCAAGGCGCTGGCCGGCCTGTCGCCCACCGTCGCGGACCCCAGCGCCCCGTTGCTGCCGCCCATCGCCGATTGCCGCAAGGTGAGCCTGGTGGTAGCTGAAGCCGTAGCCAAACAAGCCATGGCCGACAACACCGCCGAAAACGTGGACGACGTAACCTTGCGCCAACGCCTCCGCGCCTACGTCTGGGAACCCGTCTACCATCCGTATAGGCGGATTCCGTAACGGACCCATAAGCTGTCACCCGATGTGTGAATCACCGCCGCCGTTTAAACTGGAATTCCATGATTCCCACGCTTGCCTGGACTCCGGAAGGCGTCCGTTTTATCGATCAGACGCGGCTCCCCTTGGAGGAGAGCTACGTCCTCGCCGCCAACTACGAGCAGGTGGCCGATGCCATTGTCACCATGGTGGTGCGCGGCGCGCCGGCTATCGGCGTCTCGGCAGCTTTCGGCGTGGCGTTGGGCGCGCTGCGCACTAAAGCCGCTACCGCAACTGAGTTTGCTCCGGAGTTCGACCGCATCTGCGCGCGGCTGGCCGCAACCCGCCCCACGGCGGTGAATCTTTTCTGGGCCATCGACCGCATGAAGCGGCTCTTCGCGGCTCTGGCCGGGTCAGGCGCGTCTTTGGCCGAGATCCAGCAGAAGCTGCTGTCCGAAGCGCACGCAATGTATGAGGAAGACATTGCTGCCTGCAAGGCTATGGGGGCCTTCGGCGCGGCGCTGATGCCGCAAGAGGGCGGCGTACTGACGCACTGTAATGCCGGCGCTCTGGCTACCTGCGGATACGGAACCGCTCTGGGCGTGATCCGCTCGGCGGTCGAGCGGGGCAAGCAGATTCACGTCTTCGCCGACGAGACGCGGCCGTTTCTGCAAGGCGCGCGCCTCACCGCCTGGGAATTGATGGCTGACCACATTCCCACCACGGTCATCTGCGACAACATGGCCGCCAGCCTGATGCGCGCCGGGCACATTCAGGCCGTGGTGGTCGGCGCGGATCGCATCGCCGCCAATGGCGATGCGGCCAACAAGATCGGCACCTACAACGTGGCGATTCTGGCGCATGAGCACGGCATCCCGTTCTATGTCGCCGCTCCCTGGTCCACCATTGACCTGGCCACGGCTACCGGCGACTCCATCCCCATCGAGGAGCGGCCCGCCGTCGAAGTCACCCACCACGGCGGCAAGCAGCTTACCCCCCACGGTGTAGGCATCCGCAACCCCGCCTTCGACGTGACCCCGGCCAAGTACATCGCCGCCATCATCACCGAACGCGGCTTACTGCGCGCGCCCTTTGGCGAGTCGCTCAAGGCGATGGGGTCTGCAGCCAGGTAAGCGGAACCGTGGAGTACTCAAATTCCCTATCCTAAAAACGGGATATGGGGTGCCAGGATTTTTCAACCCAGACCTGGGCACCTGCCTAGTTACTGACCCGGCGAGTCAACAGGGAGTATATTGGTTTGTAACCGGAGAAAACACGATGGAAGACGGCTGATTTCCGCCTGTTCTCTCCTCAGGCCTGATGCATAGGCAACCACAATCCAGTAACCCTTTCCGCATCCCGAAAAGGAGGGATCATGCCCGATAAGAAACAGTCTGGCCTATCAGACAATTCCCTTGGCGCAATCGCCTATATCACCGTTGTCCCGGCGCTCTTTTTCCTGGCCATCGCACCCTACAACAAGAAGGCCTACGTGCGCTTCCACGCCTGGCAGTCCACTGTGCTCTTCGCGATCGTGTTCATCATCAGCGCCGCGCTGAGCTATATCCCGATTTTCTCGCGCCTCCTGGGGTTTATTTATGGGGGTCTTAGCGCACTGATCTGGGTTATCTGGGGCCTTATTTCGCTCTTGTGCGCGGTCAACGCGTTGAACGGCAAGCGAATCAAGCTCCCCTTGATCGGCGCCTGGTCTGAGCAACAGGCCAACAAGTAAGACTCCGGCACGGCACGGCAATCCTGCAACGGCCTCTGTTCTGCACAGAGGCCGTTTTTGCTTCACGCTCTGCGGCCATGGTCAGCGAGGCACACATCGTCGCGATCACGCGGCATCCATAGGCGCCCGCGGTGTGCCATCGGCTTGGAGAATCAACGATCTCAGTCTCTTGCTCTTCTCCAGCAGTATGCGAAGGATGGAGCGCTCCGAAAAGAGTCAAAGAACCGAAAATTCCACATCATTCTCCGGAATGGCGCACACACAGCGCGCGCTTTCCGTAGCTCTTGTTGAACCGGTCGGAGCCCAGTTCCCCATCGGTGAAAAAGAAGTACGACGCCTTCCCGGAAGCATTTCCGGGAGAACTGCTCCAGTGCCATCCGGTCAATTGCAGGTTGCCTTTTACATGAAAATCGCCGGCATTGGCATGTGGGTCATAGATGCCCTGTAGCTCTTCGATCGTCGGCAAGCGCCAGTCGGAGTGTCCGGCCAATTGCAGTTTCCGGCAATACTCTGTCGCCTGTTGCCAGGTCACATCGCTGCCATTGTCCTTCTTCGCCCACAACAGCCACGTTGCCGGGTCAGTCCAGACCGTGCTTGTAGAATCTGGCGGTTGCGGCTCGCGCGCCGCTTGTTCCTTGTTGCCCTGGTCATAGCTGCTGCCTCCCGGCGGGTTCGTCGCGGGCCGGGCGGCTGTGGACCAGAGATATAAGCCGGTGATGTCGGCGCTGGGGGTGTGGTCCTTGGCTGTGGCCATGGCGCGTATTACCGTGCCGTCGGCGCGCACCCTGCCGCTGGAGACGGGCGGCAACGCAGTCAGAGTCGCTTGCAGCGTAAAGGGCTGGGTGTAGACAGGCGATGCCTCCGTCGGCGGGCTGCCGTCCACGGTGTAGTGGATGACGGCATTCGGAGTAGCGTCGGTGATAGACACGGTCTGCGTTGCGGCGTAGGTGCCTTCGACCGGAGTGAGCACCGGGACAGCCGTGGCGGGCGCGGAAAGCAATGCGCGTACTGCAAGCAAGATTCCCACGCCAGCCACCATCACAGCCGCCGCTGTTGCCCATTTCCAAGTTGCAAAACTCCGCAGAAATGCGACGGGGGCGGTGAGGTACAAGGACGGCGATTCTGAGATGTCTTTCCGCCGCATGATGGGAGCCGCATACTTTACTTCGTCCAACATTCCGAGCAACTCGGCAACGTTTCTGGGGCGGCGCTCGCGCTCCTTGGCCAGGAGGCGCAGGACCAGGGCATCGAGACCCCGCCACTCGGACAGCTCAGGACGGAGCTGGCTGGGCGGCGGGGGCTGCTGATGGAGATGCTGGTACATCCAGCCTTCGGTGTTGGGAGCGTGGAAGCAGGTTTGCCCGGTGAGCATCTCGTAGAGGACGCCCCCCAGCGCGTAAAGGTCGGTGCGGCCGTCGAGGTCTTCAGAGACCATGCCCTTCCATTGCTCCGGCGCGGCGTAGGGCGGCGTCAGCATCAGGCCGTGGGTGCGGCTGGCGACTGTAACGCTCTCCTTCATGGCCGCGATGCCGAAGTCGAGGAGCTTGGAAGTCTCCGGCTTGCCCTCACCACCGGCCAAGAGGATGTTCTCCGGCTTTACGTCGCGGTGGATAATGCCTTTCGCGTGGGCCGCGCCCAGGCCGAGGGCGATGCCTCGGGCGATGGCCAGGGCGCGCTCGATGGGGAAGGCTCCGTCGGCGAGCGCGTGGCGCAGGTCGGGGCCTTCCACGTATTCCATGGCAATGTAGGGTGAGCCATCCTCGGCCTGGTCCAGATCGACGACTTCAACCACGTTGGGGTGGCGCAGCTCGATGGCGGCCTGGGCCTCGCGGCGGAAGCGGCGCAGGAAGGCTGCGTCCTGGCTGAGTTCGCTGGAGATGAACTTGAGCGCGCGCAATCGGCCCAGCAGAATGTGCTCGGCAAGATAGACCGTGCCCATGCCGCCGCGGCCCAGCATGCGCACGATGCGGTACTTGCCGCGAATCACCGTTCCCGGCTCCAGCTCGCGCGAGTCAATGAGTAGAGCGCCGTCAGCCTCACAATTGGTGTGGTGGCTCGGCCAGGACTTTTCGCAGATCGGACACGTCTTCATGGGTAGAATCCCACACAATTCGACAAGAAGGAACGCTCCCATTGTAGAGCCGGTGTGGGGTGGTATGGGAAGGGTTCGGCAAAAACAGCAAATCAGCGCCTGCTGCGCGGGGTGGTTTACACTGCGGTGGGACGGCGGTGCGCACGGAAAACGTGCGGCTTCAACGCCAAGGCGTGCCCGCTCCCGGAGGATTTTATCGTGAATCGTACGCACGCTCTCTTGCTCTGCGGCCTGGTCGCCGTTCCCTTTGCCGCTCTTCCGCTGGCTGGCCAGGCGTCCGCGCAGACGCCGGCGAAGCCTCTGACCGTAGAGGCGATCTTCGGGCATGGGCCGCTGATTGGAACGCAGCCGGAGGGGCTGGCCTGGTCGCCGGATGGCAAGCACCTCACCTTCATGGTGGCCGGCGAGCTGTCGGAGATGGAGCCCGGTTCGGATGATGCGTATGTGATCGTGAATCGGGCCAAGCTGGCTTCGTTCAGCGGCGCTGGCGCATCGGAGACAGACCGTGACCATCGCGAGCGCTACAAAATGGCCAGCTATCTTTGGGCTCCGGATTCGGCGCACCTGCTCTTCGACGCAAACGGCCGCCTGTGGCTCTATGACCTGCACACTCGCGCGGGCGTGGAGGTGGGCTCGACGGGCGCGGCCTCGGGCGACGATCCCAAGTTCTCGCCGGACGGCAATTCGGTCTCCTTCATCCGCGATCACGGACTGGCGGTGGTGCGGCTGAAGGAGCCGGGAACGCCGATGATGATGGTAGCTCCCGCGCCCAACAAAACCACCCTCAACGGCGAGGTGGATTGGGTCTACGAAGAAGAGCTGGACGTGCGCAGCAACTATTTCTGGTCGCCGGACTCCAAGCGGTTGGCCTATCTGGAGATGAACGAGGCCGAGGTGCCGGAGTATCCGATCACCGACTGGATTCCAACACATGCCACGGTTGATGTGCAGCGCTATCCGCAGCCGGGCGACCCCAATCCGGCAGTCCGCGTGGGTGTGGTCAGCGCTGGTGGCGGCAAAACGGTGTGGGTGAGCCTGCCGATTCGCGCCGGTCAGGATTACATTCCGCGCTTCGGCTGGGTGGATGCGAAGACTGTGTGGATCGAGACGCTGACTCGCGACCAGAAGCATCGCGACCTCTGGTTTGCCGAAGCCGGGACGGGGCAGGCGCACGCCGTGCTGCAACTATTGGACGAGAAATTTTTCAACGACAAGTACGACGTTTCAGTGGGCGGCGGAAACATAGTGCTGGCCCATTGGGGCGACGGGCACAACCATCTGTATCTTTACGGCTACGATCAAAGCGATCCAGCTCACGCCACGGCCAAACTTGAACGGCAACTGACGCAAGGCGATTTCGAGGTGAGCGAGGTCTATCGCGTGGACACCCCGGGCAAGCTGGTGGACTACGCCTCGAACGAAGGAAGCCAACTTGACCAGCAGTTGTGGCAGGTCAATTTTGCGGGCAATCGGAAGCAACTGAGCGCGGGCGCGGGCGCCCATGTGGGCAACTTTGCGCCGGTGGGCAACGCGTTTGTGGAGAGGCAGTCGTCGCGCATGGAGCCGCCGACGATCAAGCTGTGCGCGGATGTCGGCAAATGCAATCTTCTCTGGGCGACGCGCGCGCTGGAGCCTTATAGCCTTCGCGCCCCGGAGCAGATCACGGTGAAAGCCCACGACGGGACGGCACTCTACGCCACACTGCTGCTGCCCGAGGGGACGGCTCCGGCTTCTGTCCCGCTGATCGTAAATCCCTACGGCGGTCCCGGCGCGCCGACGGTGGTCAACCGCTGGGGCGATGGCCTGCTCTTCGATGAGTTACTAGCCCAGCATGGCTTCGCGGTGCTGCACGCCGACAATCGCGGCATGGGCGGACGCGGGCGTGCCTTTGCTATGGCCGCCTGGCATAACTCCGGCGCGGTGCAGTTGGAGGATCAACTAACCGTGGTGGACATGGTGCTGGCCCGTTATCCGCAATTGGACCCCGAGCGGCTGGGCTGGTGGGGATGGAGTTGGGGCGGGACCTTTACGCTATACGCCATGACGCACTCCGGCCGCTTCCGTGCCGGGGTTGCGGTGGCGCCGGTGACCGACTGGCGCAACTACGACTCGGTTTATACCGAGCGCACCATGGGCCAGCCGGCGGAGTTTGCCGGCGTTTACAACGAGTTTTCCGTGGTCAACTCGGCGGCCAACTTGAAGGGCAAGCTGCTGCTGGTGCACGGCACCGGCGACGACAACGTGCACATGGAAAACTCCGTGCAGTTTGTGCAGAAGCTGATCGAGGCGGGCATTCCCTACGATTTGCAGATCTATCCGCGCAAGACGCACTCCATCGCCGGCCCGGATGCGCGCCAGCATTTGTTCAACCGCATTCTGGCGCACTTTGAGCAGTATCTGAAACCAACTGTGAAATAGGTCGGTGTTTTGAAAGGGCACGACTTCAGTCGTGCCGAAATCGCGCAATAAAGATGAGGGCTTTAGCCACTGAGGAAATGCTGGATTCGCAACAAGAACTTATGCAGAGATTTCTTGACGGTCGAGATGATCACTTCAAGAGCGTGACTCCGAAGGCTTCCTTGCCACAGTCTAAATTGCAAAGCAAAAAATTGAGTTGTCCAAGATAGGCAATAGGCTTGCCGTCCAACTTTTCCGGCTTGAATTTCCATTCTTGCAATGCCGCTTCGACTGGCTTCCGAGCGATCGGAATTCCACTGATGGTTTTCATACAAACCACTTCGCCGGATTTGCCAACAAGCACTTCAACGACCATCACACTGCGGAAATCCAATTGTTTAAGCAGAGGTGAATCCAGGTCAACTTTGTGAGTTGCCCGTTCCTTCATTTCATCCGAGTTGAAGCGAACGACGTTGCCTTCTCGCGTTGTCAGCAAATGTCCAGAAAAGTCGCAGGGAAGTTTGGGTGATGCCTGACCTTGAGCAACCGGGGCGAACAACATGATTAATGCACACAATGAGAAAATAAATCTCATATCTAGGTTAGACACCGAAACACACGAAAGTGGGCATCGTGTTGTTCGCGCCGGCTCTATACCGTGTGACGGTTGAAGATGTCGTCCTTGTCGCGGCTCGGGCATTCGGAGCACTCCAGACAACAGACGAGGAGCAGGGCCACGCCCACCGTGACCAGAACGGCGACGGCGTTTTCGCAGACCATGAACCAGTGAATCAGGCTATCCATTGTCATTCACCCAGTGCAACAGATTCCACAACATTTGACGTTAAAAATAACCCCTCCGTTTACACAGATTCACAGATACGGGCGGATGAAATTCCAGCGCGTTGAATCTTACATCGGCATAATGTTTCGATTTCCACTTGCTTTTAGGGGAAGAAAAGGCGAATACTAGAACACTATGGTAGTACCCCACATTTCCGCGCCGGACCCCAATCCTGAGGACTGGCCCGAGGAGCTTCAATTCCTGAAGCCGGAGGCGGTGCTCGCTCCCCAACCGCCGGAAGACCGCCCCGAAGACGGTCAGCGGCTCAATTGGCTCTTCGTCGATATGAACTCCTATTTTGCCTCGGTGGAGCAGGATACGCGGCCCGAGCTGCGCGGCCGGCCAGTGGCCATTGTGCCCATGATGGCCGACACAACCTGTTGCCTTGCAGCAAGTTACGAGGCCAAGGCCTTTGGCGTAAAAACCGGAACCGCCGTCGCCGACGCCAAACAGTTGTGTCCCGGCCTCACGCTGGTCGAGGCGCGTCACGAGCTTTATGTCGAGTATCATCACCGCATTGTCGAGGCCGTCGAAAGCTGTCTGCCGGTGACGGCGGTGCTGTCGGTGGACGAGATGGCCTGCCGTCTGATGGGCCGGGAGCGGCCGCTGCTGGCGGCCATGGAACTAGGCCGGCAGGTGAAGCGGCGCATCCTGGAGCGGGTCGGCCCCATGATGCGCAGCTCCGTCGGTCTGGCCACCAACCGCTACCTGGCCAAGGTGGCCAGCGACATGGAGAAGCCCGACGGCCTGGTGGCGCTCCCGCTGGACATTCTGCCGGAAGCGTTGCGGCAGCTTAAGTTGCGTGACCTGCCGGGGATCGGCTCGCGGATGGAAAAGCGGCTCAACGAGCAGGGCATTCAAACCATGGATCAACTGCTGGCGCTCGACTGCGACCAGGCCGGCGAAGTATGGGGTTCGGTGCTGGGCTCGCGGCTGGGTCACTGGCTCCGGGGCGAGGACTTCGACATGGACGAAGCCGAGCACCTGAAGTCCATGAGCCACCAGCACGTGCTCTCGCCGGAGATGCGCACCCCGGAGAAGGCCTGGGCGGTGGCCCACAAGCTGCTGCACAAGGCGGCCATGCGTCTGCGCTCAAACGGATTGTGGGCCGGCAGCATCGGGCTGGTCATCGGCTTTGCCGTTCCCCGCAGTGAAAAAAAACCCATGAGCCGCTTCGGCATGCCCACCCGCGGATGGAAGGGCGAGATCCGCCTGACCGAGTGCCAGGACAACCTCACGCTGATCGCCGCCCTCAGCCGTTTGTGGGCCTCGCGTCCCATCAGCGCCGCCTACCAGAAGCCCTACTTCATCGGCGTGCATTTGAACGGCCTGGTCCCCGACCGGCTGCACACGCTGAACCTCTTCGACGGGTCTGAGGAAGCGGAGAATCGCACGCGCCTCCTCGCCGCCATGGACGCCCTCAATCACAAGTACGGCCTCAGCACCCTGGCCCCGGCAACCATGCTCACCGCCTTCCGAGCCGCCCCCACGCGCATCTCCTTTCACACCATTCCCGACCTCTTTTAGCCCCCGCATTCAGCAAGCGGAACATGCCTAAGGCCCTCAAGAGATAAAATGCTTGCGAGCCATGCCGGGCGTACTCGCTCGCAGCCAGCGTCGCTGCTTTTTCCCTCAGCCCCGCAAATCGGCACTCCGGGTCACCTATGGCTCTACGTTCGAGATCGCACAACGGAGGGGAGAAATATGTTTCGTCGCAATTTTTTCTTTGTAACCCTGTTTATCTTCTTTGGGGCAGTCTCTCTTGCCGCGCAGGAGACAGTGATTTGGCGGGTACCGCACTATCTGCCCAGCGCCGCTGAAGCTGCCGATAAGCTGCGCTTTATGGCTCCCCGGCTGGCGCCTTATGGAAAGAACGGACAATCCTTGTCGAACCTTGACATAGGTAGACTCGGCATCAACTTCAGTTTTTCCGACGGCAGCGTGGTTACTTTGCCTTACGGGAAGGCCGCTAGTGCGCGGATTCTGCTGGCCTCTGAAGCGGGTCTCGTGGATTCGTCCACCTCCCGGCCCGGCTCGCCCTCAAGCTGTCTCCTTTGCTTTGACGGCAGCGCCGCCTACGCCGGCGATCCTCTGAATGCGCCCTGGTGCCTCACCGTGGCAACCGGCTGGGGCAAGGAATTCCAAACGAATGGACGCATTTGTCTCGGCAGCGAAACGGATGCCGGTGCATTGATGGATGTTTTGGAAACTTTGGCCGTGGCCCATGGAGCGGATCCCTTCCTCGTGTACGGCGCCACGCTGTCTGATCTCGACAAAGGCGAGTTGAAGAGAATTCCCGATCATCTCGGCATGAAAATGTCGATCAACCTGCGTAGTCCCGAAGCGGCGGCAGGACTTCAGATCGGTGATATTCTTCACACCGTCAATGGCGTGCCCTGCAAGAATGTCGAAGTCTATCAATCGGCCACTTCCAATGCAGCCTGGCACGCGCCCGATGGTGAAGTCTTGCATCTGGAGATTTTGCGCCGCAATAAGCCGCTGAATGTGGATGTGCATTATCCCTATTTGGGCTCCTTCGTCGACAAAGATACGATTGCGAGGCTTCAGAGAACCGCTGCCGAGCTGGCGCAAAACGAAGCGCCGCAAGCTCCCGGCGCCAGCCCGGCTCCCATGCCTTCCGGCATTCATCTTGGCATTCAGGTGCGCCCCGTCATTCAGGACGACGTGACGCCGCTGGCTCTGACAAGCACAAGAGGACTGGTTGTGACCAGCGTCGAAAACGGCGGCACCGGAGATACCATGGGCATTCTCGCCGGCGACGTGATTCTTCAGATGAACGGCGTCGACGTCGGCGATATGTCGCAGTTCGTCCAAACCGTCCGCGGTGGCGCGGCCAGAACCTTCCGCGTATGGCGCAAAGGACAAACTGTGGACCTTACCGTGCCGCAAAGCCTGTAGAGTCTATTTGTATCGCTGTCAATCTAGCACGGTACTCTTCGCACAAAGTTGTCCGATCATGTCGTTGGCAGATGTTTGAACATTGAACCTCGATTCAAGGAGCACTGAATGAAGAAGTTTGTCTGTGTGGCTCTGATAGCGTTGGCGTACCTTGGCTTCGCTTCCACGCGTATGTTGTTAGCCCAGCAGGGCCCGACGATTCAAATCCACGATGTGGCAGAGTTCAACGCCTACCAAAACGCCATCGGCCAGAGCGATCCCACGGCCAAAGCAGCAGCTTTGGAAAACTTTTTGCAGTTTTATCCTCAGAGCGTCGCCAAGAGCTCCGTTCTCGATATGCTGATTGACACCTATAATAATTTGCGCGACGCCGACAAGGAGTTGAGTGCGGCCAGCCGCCTGCTGCAGGAGGAACCCAACAATTTGAAGGCCATTCTCTACTCGGTTTTCATCAAGAAAGGCCAGTGCGGCAAGAGCGGCGACGCTCAGACCTGTGACGATGCTGCCGCGCTAGCCCGCAAGGGTCTTTTTGCGCCGCAGCCGGCAGATGTTTCCGACGCCGACTGGAAGAAACAAACTGGCGGATCCTACCCGATCTTCCACTCGGCCATCGCGTTTGATGACGCGATCTCCAAAAAGGACTACCAGGCCGCAATCGCCGAATATACTGCCGAACTGATGCTGTATACGGATACTCAGACCCAGTCCGGCCCGGGATTGCAGGACACGATTAATCTTGCCAAGGCGTATTCTCAGCCCGGCGCCCAGGATTTGGTGAAGGCGGTTTGGTTCTATGCGCGTGCATGGGACTTCGTCCCCGCCGGCTACAAGCCCATCATTGAAAAGTCGCTCGAATATTACTACATGAAGTACCATGGCGACCTGAATGGCCTTGACAATATCAAAAGCCAGGCAGCTCTCACCACCTTCCCTCCGGGAACGCAGAAGATCGAGGCTTCCGCAACGCAGACGGAACAGAATCGCGATTTGATTCCGAATACCCCAGGTCCAGCCAACGTCGCGCCCCCCTCCGGCGTCCGTTTCGGCTTCCAGGTCCGGCCCGTCATTCAGGACGACATGGCGCCCCTTGCCCTCGTCAGCACCAAGGGGCTGGTGGTGGTCAGTATTGAAAACGGTAGCCTGGCTGACATCATGGGTATGCTCGCTGGCGACGTGATTCTCCAGGTCAACGGCGCGGATGTAGGCGACATGCAGCACTTTTCGCAACTGATTCATAGCGGCGCGGTCACCACGTTCAATGTGTGGCGCAAGGGCAAGACGCTGCTGCTGACTGTGCCGCAAAGCATGTAAATTGGCCCACGGATGGACCATCCCCACGAGGCTGGAGCCGGAGCGCTTCAGCCTTTTTGTGCGCCTGCTGCAACTTTTTTCGTCCCATCGCGTACTCTCTGCATCCCCGCGCGGCGATTCTTGCGGATTAGAGAGTAGAAGCGAAACCCATGGCCCACGACTGGCAGCCGGACTTCGAACAACTCGTGGACGAGCACCAGTCGATGGTCTTTTCGCTGGCCTTGCGCATGACCGGCGACCGCGGACTGGCCGAAGAGATTGCCCAGGATGTCTTTCTGGAGTTGGACCGTAACCTGGGCAAGATCGAGTCCGCCGCGCACGCCTGCTTCTGGCTGCGCCGTGTGGCCATGAGCCGCTCGGCGGATGCGTTGCGGCGGCGCAAGGTGCGCGGCCTGGACCTGTGGGTGGAGATGGAAGAGCATCACGGACTTCAGCTTGAGCCCAGATCATCTCCGTTGGGTGGGCGCCTTGAAGGCCTGCTGGCGACGCTTCCCGAGCCGCAGCGCGCGGCGCTGGTTCTCCGCTATCAGGAGGACATGACGCTGGAGGAGATTGCGGCCTCTCTGGACACGCCCGTGGCCACGGTCAAGAGCCACCTGCAACGCGGCCTGAAGTTGCTCCGGGCCAAGGCCGCTAGCCATTTGAAGGATTACGTCCGCGAGAAGGAGTACGCGCGTGGAGTTTGAACCGATGGAAGAGTTTGAACAGGAGCTGCGAAATGCCTTCGCTCGGCGGCCTGCGCCACCCAGCTTGAAACGCCGGCTGATGGAGCGCAGGCGCGCTCGACAGCCGCGAAGTCATGCCTTCCATTGGCAACAGCTTGCCGCTGCCATCGTTCTGACTGCCCTGTTGGGCGGCGGAGTCGCTTGGCGCAACGCAGAAGAGCGGCGCCGGGGAGAAGAAGCCCGCCAGCAGGTGCTGACCGCGCTGCGCATCACCAATCACGCGCTCGACCACATGAATTCACAACTCGCGGCCCACGGGCGCGCGCAGAAGTAAGGAGAGAGCCGATGAAAAACAGAATCATGACACTAGTATTGGGGGCAGTCGCACTGGCTTTGCCCGCGCTTGCGCAGACTTCGCCGTTGCCCTTGCCTCCGGCTGTCGAAAAGGAGTTGGCCGCGCGCGCCTCCAACGTCACCGAGGTCACGCTGGGCAAAAACATGCTGGCCTTCGCCGCCAAGTTCATGAACGGCAAGGACAAGGACGAAGCCGCCACGCAGCAATTGATCGAGGGGCTGGACGGCATCTACGTCCGCAGTTACGAGTTCGACAAGGAAGGGCAGTACTCGATGGAGGAGATCGAGAAACTGCGGCAATACTTCGAGACCAGCGAATGGACGCCGATGGTGCGCGAGCGCGAACGCAAGACCGGCGAGACCACCGACGTGATGGTCAAGCTGGTCAACGGCGAGGCCCACGGGCTATTCATTCTCACGGTAGAGCCCAAGGAGTTGACCATCGTGCTGATCCTGGGGCCGGTGCGCATGGAAGACCTGGTAAAGCTGAAGGGCATTGGCGGATTGGGCGTGCTGGGCGACGTGGAAAAGAGCGCGAGTACCCATGAGAAAGAAAAGGACAAAGTGAAGGATAAGACCAGAAAGGAAGGCAAACAATGAAGCGCTGGTGGATCTTTCCCATCGTATTTGCGGCCCTGCTGGTTCCTGTGGCCGTGTTGGCCAGCGGCGAGGGAGGGTTTGACGGCGTGGTGCGCTCCATCGAGAGCCGCTACCATGTGCGCGCCACGCGCATTCCCTTCATGGGCGTTGTCAGCGCCATCGCGCGGACCGCTACCCAGGATAGTGTCGGCAACATTCACGTAGCGGAGTTCGAGCACATTGACGGAACAATGGATGGCGACGAACTGAACCGCATGGTCGAGGAGAAACTGGGCGCGGGCTGGGAGCGCATCATTCGCGAAACCAGCCGCCATGGCAGCGAACAGACCCTGATCTTCATTCATCCCGAGGGGAACCGTATGGGCCTGTTTGTGGTGGATCTCGACGGCCATGAACTGGACGTGGTGCAAGTTACTGTGAGTCCGGACCGCCTGGCTGAGAATATCGGACACTACGAGCATCACCACCCCCAGGCCGGCAGCGATGCGGACGAATCGGAATAGAAATACTCGTTAGCTGAATCCGCCGGAAACTATCCTCTTCTGCGTCGCGTCCACGTCTGGTTACACTAATACTTAGCATGGCCAGCTTGTCTCCATCGCCAGCGTCGATTTATCGCGGCCGCCTTGCGCCCTCGCCTACCGGCTATCTGCACCTAGGCCACGCGCGCACCTTTTGGACGGCCTTTGAACGCGCGCGCGGCGCCGGCGGCACACTGGTCATGCGCATGGAAGACCTGGACCCCGACCGCAGCCGCGCCGAGTACGCCGAAGCAGCCATTGAAGATCTGCACTGGCTGGGAATTCGCTGGCACGAAGGTCCGGACCTCAACGGTCCCTATGCTCCTTACGAGCAAAGCCGCCGCCTGTTCTTCTATCTCGATGCCTGGCGCAAGCTGCTGCGCGGCGGCTTCGTCTTCCCATGCCGCTGTTCGCGCAAAGACCTGGAGGCCGCGCTCAGCGCGCCGCACGAAAGCGTTTCGTCCGGCATCGTCGCAGCGCAAAGCAACAACGAGTTAGAGCCTCAGGACGACGAGCCCATCTATCCCGGCACGTGCCGTCACTCTGAGAACAACATTGCGCAACCGCCCGATCCCGCGACGAGCGCGATTGCGGAGCCGGGCAACTTCAACTGGCGCTTCCGCGTGCCCGACGGCGAAGCAGTCGAGTTTGTAGATGAAAATCTCGGCCCGCAGAAATTTGTAGCAGGCCACGACTTTGGCGACTTTGTAGTCTGGCGGCGCGACGGCGTTCCGAGTTATCAGTTAGCCTGTGTGGCCGATGACGCGGCCATGAACATTACTGAAGTCGTGCGCGGCGAGGACCTGCTCAAGTCCACCGCGCGTCAGATTCTGCTCTATCGCGCCCTATCGCTCGAAACTCCCGCCTGGTTCCATTGCCGCCTGGTGACGGACCGCAACGGCCACCGTTTGGCCAAGCGCCACGACGCGCTCAGCCTGCGCACTCTGCGCCAGGGCGGAGTAACGCCCGGGCAGATTCTCTCCGCGAAGTTTGAGAGCTTCTAGAGCATTTCAGTTTTTGCCGTAGACTTCCGTGCCCCATCCATTCCGCGTTTTTCTGCGGAATGGGTGGGATACCAGTACAATCTGTCTACACCATTTCCAAAATGCTATAACTGCCCATTTCACTTGTGGCGGATAAACGTGCCGTTCTGCAACTCGTTCATGGCTTGTCGCAATTCGGCATCGGTATTCATCACGATCGGCCCGTACCAGGCCACCGGCTCTTCGAGCGGTTTGCCGGAGACCAGCAGGAAGCGGATGCCTTCCGATCCGGCCTGGACCTCGATCTCGTCGCCGCGGTCGAAGAGCACCAGCGAGTGGTTCTTCGCGTCGTAGACAGGCTCCGCGTTGGGATCCACAGCCGATTCCGTCAGCACCGCATGTGGCTCCGAAGCGCCGCGGAAGGCGCCCGCTCCGGCGAAGACATAGGCGAAGGCGTTACGCGTGGTTTCCACCTGGATGCGCTTCTGCTTGCCCGGCGGAACGGAGATGTCCACGTAGCGCGGGTCTGCTGCCACGCCCTCCACCGGCCCCTTCTGGCCCCAGAACTCGCCGCAGATCACCCGCGCCTTGGTCCCGTCGTCCTCTGTCACCTCCGGGATAGCGGCAGCCGCAATATCCTGGTAGCGCGGGGCAGTCATTTTAAGGGACGCGGGCAGGTTGGCCCAGAGTTGAAAGCCGTGCATGCGGCCCTGGGTGTCGCCCTTGGGCATCTCCTGGTGCAGGATTCCGCTCCCTGCTGTCATCCATTGCACGTCGCCGGCCGTCATGCGGCCCTTGTTGCCCAGGCTGTCGCCGTGCGCCACCTCGCCGGCCAGCACATAAGTAATGGTTTCAATTCCCCGGTGGGGATGCCAGGGGAAGCCGGCCAGGTAATCGGCTGGATTGTCGCTGCGGAAGTCGTCCAGCAGCAGAAATGGATCGAACTCCGCGGTCTTTCCGAAGCCGAAGGCGCGTTGCAGCCGGACACCGGCGCCCTCAACGGTGGGTTTGGTTGCAAATATCTGCTTCACGGGACGAAGCGACATGGGGAAGCTCCTCTGCCTTACAGAGGATTGGATGTGCGAGCGCGATATTCGTTGCAACAGGCAATTTTCAGCAAGGTCCATCCGCGGGCGTCCCATCCTTGCCGCGTATTTGTTAGGTCGGCAAGGATGGGCTTATCCTGTGAAGATTCTCAGAACAGCTCTGGCTGGCTGCCCCCGCCGCACAACTCAATCGCATGAATCATCGCCTTGGCCGCGCGGTTGGCCGAATCTTCGTCGCGGAAATGGAGAGCGAATTCCTGGATGCTGTCGTCCGTCTCCACCGTTCTGCCGCGTCTTCCGCTGCTGGGTGTCGTCTGGATATGCCGCTGCACGGATTTTCCCGGTGCAAGGTGAATGACCAGTTCAAAGTACGTCGGATCATCCTGATACGTCATCGCCGGCTTTACGCGATGCTTATAGTCCGATGAGCTGAGTACCTCCAGTTTCTCGATATTCTTGAAGTACACCGACCATGTCTTTGTCCAATCCGACGAAACCGGCAACATCATGCCAAACCCCGCCCTCACCACTTCTGAATCCGATCCATTTTCCTGGAGGGATATCGCGCCGCCAACGGGATCGACTGCGACGACTTGAGTCTCCGCGGAACGCTCTGGAGACGATCCGCCGCCGAATCCGCCACCGCCCTTTTTTGCGGCAAAAGCGCTTTGACGGGCTAGGCCGCCCGCTTTCGCCGCCGGTCGCTTATCCGCCGGATAGCTCTCACTGGCACTCTCGCCGGTGACGGAGTCGGTGACCGTTTCGACATAGACGATCTTGCCCTGCTGGTTCACCTTCTCCTGGATGAACTTCAAGGTGGCATCCAGCGTGGGACCGTTGGCCGCGGGCGGATTGGCGGCGGGAGGGTTGACAGCAGGCGGGGGTGCGGCGGGTGGCTTGTCGGCAACAGGTTGTGGCGGAGGCGGCACACTCTGTTGCGCCAGCGCGATTGCGGCAGTCAAAGATACCGTCAACAACAAAGCAACAATTCGCATACCATTCTCCCTCTTGCGGTTGAACGCGAACCAGAGAACAACTCCGCAATTATAGCTCTCCATGGCTTGCGAACTCTGCGTTCTAGCAATCTGAAACATCCCGGCTCAGAATGGCTCCGGCTGGCCTCCCACGCCGCACAACTCCACAGCGTGAAGCAATGCCTTGGCCACGCGATTGGCCATCTCCTCGTCGTCGAACGCAAATCGGTCTTCTTTGCTTTTGATCTGCCTGACAATCAAAAAGTACATCTCCGGAGATACGGCAATACTTCCCGTGGGCATGCTCGACCCAGCGCCGTATTCATGAATCCACTGGCTGGCTTTCATAACGGAGATATTGCGCACATCGCGCAGAAGAATGATCTCATCCGAATGCGACTGTTGATTCTTCTTGCGGTCAACCTGCACCCAGGCATGGTAGCTGATCTGACACTTGCCCGCATCGGCAACGATATGGCTCTTTTCCACGCTCATCAGGCTGCTGCCGGTAAAATTGCCGCCCGCATCAAGAAAGGTAACTGTGTAATTCACCTGCCCAATCTCGTTCAGCTTGGCCTGAATAAACTTCATGGTCACTTCCAGCGACGGGCTGTTATCACTAGTGGCGGGCTTGTCTAGAGCCGGTTGTGGCGGAGGCGGCACGCTCTGTTGCGTCAGCGCGGTAGAGGTGGCCATAACTAAAGTCAAAAACAAAGAAACAATGCGCATGATGTTCTCCTTCTTACGGTTCAGAGCGAAGCTGCATGACTGCCCCGCGGTTGTAGTTTGCTGCTCAGAACAGCTCCGGCCGGCTCCCGCCGCCGCACAGCTCAACGGCGTGGATGATCGCCTTGGCCACGCGGTCGGCCATCTCCTCGTCGCGGAAATGAAGCGTAAATACACCGGCATTATTGTCTGTCTGTGAATCTTTGCAGCTCTGTTTGTGAACGATGAGGCCGGTTGTGCAAACTGTCGTCTGGGAATGTTGATGCACCGTCTTTCCTGAGGAGAGGTGGACAACCAGCTCGTAGAACGGCGGACTGTCCTGATACACATATCCCGAGGCAAGGCTATGCTTGTAGTCCGACGAGTTCTGCACCTCCAACTTGTCCACATCCTTGAAATTCACCTGCCAGGTTGTTGTTCCGTTGCTTGTCACACCCCCCAGCCCGCTTAACGTCAGGGAAATCTTTTCTTGGAAAGATAACCCGCCTGCCGGATCAGCTGCGACAATTTGCGTCCCATCGGAAAAATGGAAAGCCGTCCCTATGTCCTTACCAGTATTTGCATCGATCATCGATTCGGTATAGTCAATGCTGCCCTGCTGGTTCACCTTGTCCTGAATGAACTTCAGCGACTCGGCGAGGGATGGTCCGCTTGGGTTTGGCGCGGCGGCGGGCTGCGAGTCGCCGGGAGCCGCGCCCTGGGCCATCACGGCCTTCAGTTCGGCTTCGGTCGCCCCAGCCTGTTTGAGCGTAATCAGTGCAGAAGTGGAGGTATCGAATTTGCCGGTGATGGCATGAATCTTGTCCAGGACCACGCTTTCCGGCATCCCTGCCCGCAGCAGCATCATGACTTCAGCGTTGGCGGGCGCGTCATTCGCTGGCTTTGGCGGTGGTGGCACGCTCTCTTGCGCCAGCGCAAAGGAGGCAGCCAAAGCTAACGTCAGAAAAACAGGAACCATGCGCATCGCATTCTCCCCCTTGTAAATCAGCGCGTAGCCACTAAACTTCGCGTTTGCAGTTTACGCGGTCCAAGAGCTTTGCGTCCCGATGACGGACGGCGCCCGGCTTAGAATGGTTCGGGTTTAGGCCCGCCTCCGCACAGCTCCACCGCATGAACCAGGGCCTTGGCCACGCGGTCCGCCGTCTCCTGTTCATAAAAACGGATAGGGTATTCAACCCCTTTGGACAGCTCGATCACTAGGGCTGTGATCTCCGGAACATCTTTGACCGTCCTGGTGGTCTCCCCTATGCGCGCCAGGTGCATCTGCCATTCCTGCTCATCCGGCAGCACCGCGATGCTCTGCACCTCGCGCAGACTGACGAAAACATTCTCGTTGTGCTCCGTCTGGCCATTATTGATGACCAAACGATGGTAGCTCAGGGTACAGACGCTCGGATTGGCAACCGCGTTGCTGTAGGTGGCAGATATTTTCTGCACCCAATCTGAGTTGTCGGATGCGTCATGGAAGTAGCCGGCAAAGTTCACCGTGCCCACCTCGCTGAGCTTGTCCTGGATGAACTTCATGGTGACTTCCAGCGACGGGCCGGCCGGCTTGTCGGGAGCCGGTTGAGGCGGAGGCGGAACAACCTGTTGCGCCAGCGCGGTTGCGCCGGCCAAAACCACCGCCATAACTACCGCAATCATTCGCATACGATTCTCCCAATTTCGGTAAAACGCGGAGCAAAAATGCGCTTCGCGATTGCATTTTCCGGCCTCTCTCGCTGCTTGCGCCGCGGCGATCAGAAGCACTCCCGCTCAAAACAGCTCCGGCTGGCTGCCGCCGCCGCACAGTTCAATGGCATGGATCATCGCTTTGGCCACGCGGTTAGCCGTATCTTCGTCGCGGAAATGAAGAGCAAATTCCCCCACGTTTTTGTCCGATTCCTTGAAGAAGTTATTGGACATGGAATTGGATTTATAGGGAGCGTGATGGACACCCTTCACCGCGGGGTTCTCTTTATTGTTGAGTGTGACCGCGATATGCTGTTGAACGGTTTTTCCAGCAGCAAGGTGGACAACAAGCACAAAAAACGGAGGATCATCCTGATACAACATTGCGGGGGATTCACGGTGATTGTAGTCTGTCGAACTGAGCACCTCCAACTTCTCGACGTCCTTGAAATACACTCGCCAAGTCATTTTCATATTCGCCATACCAACAGAATCTTTTTCCTCAAGCGACAGACCTCCAGCCGGGACGGCTTCATCGATTAAAGACTCGCTGGACACTTGGTAAGCCGGAACACTCTCGCCGGTGAGAGTGTTATTTGAAGATTCGACATAGACAATGCTGCCCTGCTGGTTCACCTTGTCCTGAATGTACTTCATGGTGGCTTCCAGCGACGGGCCGCTGGCGGCGGGCGCGGGAGCAGCAGGCTGGGGTGCGGCAGGCGGCTTATCGGCAGGCGGTTGCGGCGGAGGCGGCACGCTCTGCTGCGCCCACGCCGTCGCGCTGGCCAGAATGATCGTTATCAATACAAGTACAAAGCGCATGAAACTCTCCCTTTGCTCAGAACGGCTCCGGCTGGCTTCCGCCGCCGCACAGCTCCACGGCATGAATCATCGCCTTGGCCACGCGGTTGGCGGTCTCTTCATCGTGAAAATGAAGAGCAAATTCCTTAACGTTTACGTCCGATTCCTTATACATGGCGGCGTGTTTGGGCGTCTCGGACTTGGCCGTAACCCTAGTATGCTGTTGCACAGTTTTTCCTCCGGCGAGGTGGACGACGATCTCGAAGTACGGCGGATCATCAACCCAAATCTTTGATACCGGGTTGATGCGGTGCTTGTAGTCCGTAGAGTTTAGGACCTCCAGCTTCCCGATATCCTTGAAATACACCCGCCAGGTTATTGTCTGCCGTTGGTTTACAGATTCCTGGAGAGACAACCCGCCAGCCAGGTCGACCGCGGTGACGGAAGACTCCACGGACACGTTCCCAGACAACGTAATAGGCGCGCCAGTGTTTGTGTCGTTGGCGTTTTGTATATAAATGATCATGCCTTGTTCGTTCACCTTGTCCTGGATGAACTTCATGGTGACTTCCAGCGAGGGGCCGTTGGCGGCGGGCGCGGGAGCAGCAGGCTGGGGTGCGGCGGGCGGCTTATCGGCAGGCGGTTGCGGCGGAAGCGGAACGCCCTGTTGCGCCAACGCGGTTGGGGCAGCCAGAACTATGGTCAACAAAGCAATTACAATTCGCATACTGTCCTCCCGATTTCAGCAAAGCAAGGGCGCTGGCCGGCCTTGGAGGGTAGCAATCACCTCCCCGCGATCCTGCCAGTTCATTTCACGGCAGTAAATTTGAAATACATCGTTTGCGTGTGAATTTTACTCGGCTTCCGCCTTGCTTGTCACGGAGGGAGATTCCGGCGCGTTTACTGAAGGTGCCAGTGGAAGCCGAAGGCTTATTCTCAAGAAGGAACCCCATGTCCGGCTTCGCCCAAACCGTCAAGCAGCAGGCCGGCGTCGTCAAAGTGCTCAAGGACCGCATTTTGACAGGAATTGCATAGACTTTTATCGAACCTCTTCTAATTGCCAAGCAGCGCCTTAATATCCCTGCTGCCATGCAGAATACGCAGTATCAACACATCATCCTCTTCGATGCGGTAAAGAATAATGTAATCCCTGACCGGAAAACTCCGCAGGCCGGGGCGCAGTTCATGATCGCGGCGACGGCCAATGTATGGATGATTGGCAAGGAGATAAAAGCGATCGGAGAGAAATTCGGTGAAGCGATCGGCAATTTCAAGACTGCCGCTCTTTCTAGCTATATAGCACCAGATATCGTCCAGATCGGCCTCGGCCTCCGGCGCTACGCGATGGGACATCAGCCACTCACTGCTTGTTCGGCGTCCAGCCGCGCGCGTCCGCGTTGCTTCACATCACTGGCAAGTTCGCGCATGGAAGCCTCGGTGATGATACGGCCCTGCCCATGGCTGAGAGACGCTTCCGCGCTATCGGCCAGCGCGAGAATCTGCGCACGGGTCCGCTCTCGCTCCTCCCATAGGAGCAGTGCTTCCTCGATTGCATCTTCCTCGCTACTCAGCCTGCCAGTTTCCAGAGCCAGGCGGAAGAACGCCCTCTGGTCCGGCGATAGTTGAACATCCATGCCTTATAGCGTAGGAGCGAAGCTCATAAGTGTCAATAGATAGCTGCCGAATGCCTCGGGCCTGCCTAACGCTGATGCGCTGTCGAAGGTCGCGGCATTATCCTCATTACACACGCCCCATGTCCGACTTCGCCCAAACCGTCAAGCAGCAGGCCGACATCGTCAAGATCGTCGAGGGCTACATCCGCCTGCGCAAATCCGGCGCGCAGAACTA
>Ga0326727_10008009_pt1 | contig 27242 bp, 34 predicted proteins | sample MB2enrmetagenome_FD_207643 | JGI IMG/M metagenome (GOLD analysis project Ga0326727, IMG submission 207643) | Lab enriched peat soil microbial communities from McLean, Ithaca, NY, United States - MB29MY | ecosystem: Environmental > Terrestrial > Soil > Wetlands > Peat | place: USA: New York...
GCCTCCCTCGAAGGCCGCGCCGGCCGTTCGCGTCCCCGCCCGCCGTACCCCGCGCAGAAGGGCTTATATGGCAAGCCGACCAACATTAACAACGTCGAGACCTGGTATAACATCGCTCCCATTGTCACCCGCGGTCCCGCATGGTTTGCCGAAACCGGCAGCCAGAAGAGTCCGGGAACCAAGGTATTTTCACTGGTGGGCAAGATTCAGAACACCGGCCTGGTGGAGATGCCTCTGGGCACTCCGCTGAAGAGCTTCATCTACGACATCGGCGAAGGCGCCGTGGCCGGCCGCCGCGTAAAAGCCGTGCAAACCGGCGGACCTTCCGGCGGCTGCATTCCGGTCGATATGCTCGATACTCCCGTCGATTACGAGAGTTTGGCGCAGATCGGATCCATCATGGGTTCCGGCGGCATGGTGGTCATGGACGAAGACAACTGCATGGTCGACGTGGCCCGCTACTTCATCGAGTTCACCCACTCGGAGTCCTGCGGCAAGTGTGTTCCATGCAGAGTAGGCCTCAACAAGGCGCTGCGCATTCTCAATTCGATCACCAACGGCAGCGGAACCCGCGAGCAGATGAGCCTGCTGGATGAGCTGGGCCGCATGATTCGCGAGTCCTCACTCTGCGCGCTGGGCCAATCGGCGCCCAATCCCGTGCTGACTACCATCCGCCACTTCCGCGAGGAGTACGAAGACCACATCGTTGCTCATCGCTGCCGCGCCGGCGTCTGCCAGGAACTCGCGCTATCGCCGTGCGAGAACAGTTGCCCGCTGCGCATGAACATTCCGCGCTTTTTGGAGCTTTATCAGGAGGGCCGACTGGAAGACGCATTCGAGTCCGTTATTCTCGACAATCCGCTGCCCGCCTCGACGGGAAGGGTCTGCCAGCATCCTTGTGATAATCGCTGCCGCCGCCAGTCCTTCGACGAGGTGGTGAATATGCGCGAGGTGCACCGCTTCATTGCCGACGCGGTTTATCAGTCTGACCTCTTCGAGCCCATGCTGGAGCGCGTTCGCGCGCGCAAACTGGCTGCCACGGGCCGCAAGGTGGCTGTGGCCGGCTCCGGCCCCACCGGCCTGACGGCCGCGTTCTACCTGGCTCTGCTCGGGCACGATGTGACGATCTTTGAGGAACGCAACGAGGCGGGCGGAATGTTGCGCTTTGCCATTCCCGAATACCGGCTGCCCAAATCAGTGCTGCGCCGCGAGCTGGACCTCATCGAGGGCGTTGGCGTGAAAATGGTCTTCAACACCCGCATCGGATTCGACGTTCCGCTGAATGAGCTGGCCAGCGAGTTCGATGCGGTCTTTCTGTCTATTGGAACATGGAAGGAATCCTGGCTTTATCTGCCCGGCACGGAGTTGAAGAATGTTCATCCCGCGCTGCCGTTTTTGGAATCCGTCGCCCGGCGGGAGAAGGTCACCACCGGGACGATAGGGAATAGAGTGGCAATTATCGGCGGCGGCAATGCGGCCATCGATTCGGCGCGCACCGTAATGCGCCTGGGCGCGCAGGCCACCATTCTTTATCGCCGCGAGCGCCAGGATATGCCCGCCATCGACGAGGAGATTCAGGCCGCCGAGGACGAAGGCGTGCGTTTTGTCTTTCTGGCCGCGCCGCACCGCATTATAGGAGATGCGGAGGGTAATGTTAAGGCCATTGAAATCGTCAAAACGCGCCTGGGCGAGTATGACAAGAGCGGCCGCAGAAGGCCGATGCCCACCGATGAGGTGCAGCGCTTCGAGTGCGACAGCGTAATTCTGGCTGTGGGCGAGACCTTCGACAAGGATTTCTGCAGCGCCTCGGGCCTTGCGCTCAAGGAGGAGGGAACGATCATCGTGGATCGCTTCTCCTATGAAACCAGCCGGCCCAATTTTTATGCCGGCGGCGACGTGATTACCGGAGCTTCCAATGTTTCCAACGCCATGAGCTGCGGCAAGCAGGCGGCGCAAAAGATGGACGAGCGCCTGATGGGCGAAGCTCGCTGGCAGCGGTTATTCCCGGATTTCCAATACAGCCGCACGGCGCCGGGAGAGCCGAGCCTCAGCCGCCGCCACGTTGGTCACGATGTGCCCGCCGCCGTCAGGGTTCGTTCGCAGCAGGAAGTGGTTGCCGGCTTCGATCCGCAAGAGGCACTGGATGAATGCCGCCGCTGCCTGCGCTGCGATTTGCGAGTTCCCGTCAGCGCCAATTGAAACGTGAAGAATAAGGAGCGATCCTGTGCCGACTAAAGCGATTTCAGTACGAATTGATGGCGAGCTGGTGACCGCCAAAGAAGGGCAGACGATTCTGGAAGCAGCCCGCGACCACGGGAAGCAGATTCCCACGCTTTGCTACCTGAAGGGCTTGAGCGCGGTGGGCGCCTGCCGCGTGTGCATGGTGGAGCTTGCCGGCACTGACCGACTGCTGCCGGCCTGCACCACGCCTATTCAGGATGGCATGTCGATCAAGACCGCCTCGGCCAAGCTGACGCTTTATCGCAGGATGGCCGTCGAGCTGCTGCTCGTCGAGCGCAATCACATCTGCGCGGCCTGCGTCTCCAACAGCCACTGCGAACTTCAGGCAATGGCCCGTTCACTGGGCATTACCCACGTGCGCTACTCCTACAACAATCCGCGCATTGCCGTCGATATGACGCACCCCCGCTTCGTGCTCGATCAGAATCGCTGCATTCTGTGCACACGCTGCGTGCGGGTCTGCGCGGAGGTGGAAGGAGCGCACGTCTGGGAGGTAGCCTCGCGCGGCATCTACTCGCGCCTGGTCAGCGACCTCAAGGACGATTGGGGCAAATCAAGCAACTGCACCGGCTGCGGCAAATGCGTGCAGGCCTGCCCCACCGGAGCAATCGCGGAAAAGGGCCTCTCGGTGATGGAGATGGTCAAGCAGAGCGACGCCGTCAGCCGGCTGGCCACGCAAAGGGCCGTGTCCGTCAACGGCGCGCGGTAGAGAGATTCCTCTAACGTTATCTGAAACTGGGCGTACCACCCTCGCTGCGTTTTTGTTATGCGGTCAGGGTGGGATATGCCATCCCTCCATTTGTGCCAATGCCTTCCGCCCCGTAGAATCAACATAGGCGGTTGATCGCGCCCATCTTGAAACCCACACGACCTTGAGCGGCAAGGAACCGATGAGCGAACAGGAAGCAGAGAATTCCCTTCAGGCGCAGGCGACGTCGCCGGCGTGGATCAAGGTCGAGCGGGCGCGGCATCCACTGCGACCTGTCCCCATGGAATTCATCGAAAAGATTTTTACCGATTTCAGCGAGATTCACGGCGATCGCGCCTATGGCGACGACGAAGCCGTGGCCTGCGGCATGGCCCGGCTGGGCGCGGAAGAGGTCTTGGTCATCGGCAATCGCAAGGGAGGTTCGACCAAGGATCGCGTGCGGCGCAACTTCGGCATGCCCCATCCCGAGGGCTATCGCAAGGCATTGCGCGCGATGAAGATCGCGGAAAAATTCTCACGGCCGGTCATCACCTTTATCGATCTTCCCGGAGCTTATCCCGGCCTGGGCGCAGAGGAGCGTGGGCAGGCCGAGGCCATCGCACGCAATTTGCTGGAAATGTCGCGGCTGCGCGTGCCCACCATCTCAGTCATCAGCGGCGAGGGCGGATCGGGCGGCGCGCTGGCACTGGCCGTCGCGGATCGCGTTCTGATCCTGGAGAATGCACTCTATTTCGTGATTACACCCGAATCGTGCGCGGCCATCATGTGGCGCGACGCCGCCCACAAGGTGCTGGCGGCCGAGGCCATGCGCGTCTCCGCTCCGGAGGTTGCCGCGCTGGGCTGCGTGGATGAGATTGTCGCCGAGCCGCCCGAGGGCATTCACACCGACCGCGAAGCGGGCACGGGACTGTTGGGGGTTGTGCTCAAAAATCACCTGGCCGAGCTGAAGGCGCAGCCGGTTGACGCTCTGGTGGCCGCGCGCCAGGCCAAATTCCGCAACATCGCGCAGTTCTATACGGAAGGTTAAGCGCCAATGAACTCAGTCAAACCAGCTCCCAGCCGCATTCGCGCGTATATGCGATTTATCTTTGCCGTGCTATGGTTCTTCCTGGCGCGGGCTCTGGCTCGTCATGAGGCGCTGGGGCTGGCAGAGGAGCAGTGGCGGCCGTTGGTCGAGCAGGCCATGCTTCTTTTTCTGCTGCTGGTGGGTTATGCGGGCATGGTACTCGCGCTCGACGGCCAGTTGCATCCGATAAAAGAGCAAGGGTTGCCAAGGCGAGCTGGCTGGCGCGGCGAGGCGGGTTTGGGAGTGGCTGTGGGTTGGGCGCTGGCCGTGGTGTGCGTCCTCCCGCTGGTCGTGGGCGGCGGCATCGCCATTGTGCTCATCCTTGGGGCTTCGGCCTGGGGATGGCTCGTGGCCGACGTTGTGTTCTTTGCGCTGTTTGCGATGGCCGAAGAGGTTGCCTTTCGCGGTTACGGATTTCAGCGCTTCGAGGAATCCGTGGGTTCGCTGGGAGCTGCGCTTGGCTATGCGGCCTTCTATGCCATAGTGCAGGCGCTTCTGCCTGGGTCAAGCCACTCGAGCATCGCTGTCTCCGTCGCGTTGAGTCTGGTGCTCTCGACGGCTTACTTGCGCACACGCGCTCTCTGGCTGAGTTGGGGCATTAACTTCGGCTGGAAGGCCAGCCGCGCGCTGGTTTTCGGATTGGCGATCAGCGGCGACAACAGCCACTCGCCCGTGGTGCAGGGCAATCCGATGGGACGGTTCTGGCTAACCGGCGGAGGCTTCGGCCTGGACGGCAGTTGGGTGGCGTTTGCCGTCCTGCTCGTGGCGGTTCCCGTGGTTTATCGCCTCACGCGCGAACTGGACTATCGCTGGAACGCGCCGGTGATCGTGTCCGCTGGCATTCCAGTAGATCTAGACGCGATCGCACGTCATCAGCATGAGGCTGCGGTGGGCACGGATGAGCCTGCTGCGCCCGGTCTGGTGCAGATTCTGCCGGTTGCGCAGCCGACGTCGAGTTCGGAGACGCCAAAGGCGGAATAGCAACTACTCTGGATCGACGTTCCTCTTGCCGCTGATTTCGTCGATGCGAATCTCCACCACCGCGCAATCGGCGGCATGACTATCCTCCACCGGCTGAAATGGCTTGCCGGCGGCGTATCTCGCCACCAGCAGATTGAGCAAAGCGGTCTTTTCCGCGCCGTCAGGGATCTCCCGCGCGGCGCCAAAGGCCAGCACCGAGGTATAGCGAGTGGCGCAGGCGCAGGGACGATCATTGGAGACGGTCAGCTTCTCCACCTTGCTCACCTCAAAACAGACACGGATGTTCTCGGCGATGTTGTCCAGCTTGCGGCCGGTCAGCTTGCTGTGGAAGTAGATCTTTCCTTCGCGATAGAGATAGTTGAGCGGCGTGATGTACGGCTGTCCGGCAGCGTCGCAGGTGGCCAATCGGCCTTCGACCTGCGCGGCAAGAAACTCATACGCATCTGATTCCGTCATCCAGAGAATGGACATTCCGCGGGCCTCCGCAGCTTTTAGTGTACCCGTCATCCCAGAGGCGCATTGATGTAAACTGGTAGAAGCGAGTCAGGCTGACTTGTGTGTCACTGGCCGCGCCGTTGAAGCCGCGTGCAAGCGTGTGAGCAGAGACACCCCAAGAAGGAGAACCACCCGACAGATGGCGAAGATTGCAAAAATAGGTCACCGCGAAAAGGTCATGGACACGACGAAATCGACCGACTGTCCCAAGTGCAACAAACCGACGCGCATCGTCAAACGCGTGAAGGACCGCGAGCGCGGCGTTCCCGGCGGCGTGTATATCTCGTGCTCCGCGTGCGACTTCTACGAGAAGCTGTAAGCGTCGATTGAAGTTTGGCGTTAGAGAAAGCTCGGCGTTTGCCGGGCTTTTTCGTTGCCCTATTGTCCGGCTGGCGGCGGCTCCATGATCTTCCATGCGTTCCATACGTAATCGTAGTCGTGCCAGACCTTGACGCCGTTGCGATGTTCGCCGGTTTCGTCGAAGGTGACGAATGGCTCGCTTCTCAGCATATCGTCATAGGTCACATGCTGCTCCGGTGCGTTCACTGTCATGGTTTTTCCGGTGACCGAGTCGGTGTACTGAACCGGCTTGAGGGTTTCCACGATTCTGCGGACGCGCTGAACTCCTGATCGCTGCGCATCGCCGGGGTTGGCAAGAAACGGCGACCAGGTGGGAAAGGGTACAGTTTCCTTACGATAGTTGACGGTGTACTGGTCGTAGAGGTTCTTGTCGCCGCCGGTGACATCGCCGTCCATTTGTAGATAGATTTTGGCTCCGCCCATTGCTGGAACGAGGTGGCCTTTGATCTTGAAGTCGCGCGACTCCGACCCATTGGGCAGGCCTTTGTAGTAGTACTGCACCTGAGTAACGCCGGGGATTGACAGCATGAAGCTGACCGGGGCGCTGCCCGTGGACATATCCATGATCGCTTTGGCTCCGTTGGCGGCAACATCCTTGGTTAGTCCTTTAGCGTCTGCCGGGCCGACCATGGTTCCGCCGCGCAAAGCATTGCCGCCGCCAGAACATGCCGCGACCTCCTGCTGCGCCTGCAAATCAAGGTTTTTGAGTTTCGACTTGGTGGTGTCTTTAAGCATGTCGAAGACAAGTTTAAGGGAGGCGTTGAAGGCGGTTTCTCCCACATCTTGAACGGACTTCGATCCCGGCCTGACCAGCAGATCGAGGCAAGCCCTGGAGCTGCCGGAGATTCTGAACGTCGGATTGCTCCCGCAGCGGCCAAGCACGACGGCGGTCACCAAATCCCTTACATCCTTGGTTTGACCCTGCTTTAACAACAAGGAGGTACCGATTTTGGGATCGTAAATGTTCGGGTTGGCCGGCCCGCCAGCAGCCTGGAAGTTTTTCGCCTTGGTAACAATGTCCTCGACGGTTGAGGAGAGCTTGGCTTCCTCCTCGTAGAACTCCTTGTTGAAACGATCTGTACAACTGGTGCCGATATCCGACGCCATTTTGAAGATGGTGGCGATTTTGCTCATCATGTTGACCTGTTCATTGACCTGCTTGGTCAACGCCGCCACGCCGCATAAGTTGGGAAACAGATCGTAGGTCACATCGCCCGTGCCGGTGATATTGCCGGTTGCGTCAACTACGAAATGAAAGTGGGTGATGTGGCGAACAGTCAGCGACATGATGGTTTTATCCGTATTGGGACCGGTGGGCAGGTCGTGCGCACCGGGAAACTGATGAACAAAGTCCTTCTGACTTTGCAGAAAACGAACTTCTGTTCCCCAGCCCTCTCCAACCCAGTCGCCGACATAGGGTTGAATGGCCGGAGTTGCTTGCGGCGTTTGGCCAGCGGCCAAGCCTGCCGCGGATAGAACGAATAACAAGGACAGGAGCGAAATATGAATCGATCGAGCCAACGCAGTGATCCCCCAGGTGAGAGACTCTCTCTGACAACGATCACACTGTTGTCAGCTTCTTAAGTTATGAATCTTATATACTCACTGACGCCAATCCGCAAGGAAAACATCGAAGAGCGTTCGAAGTCTTGAACCTGCGGCGTATTCTGTAAATGTGGAGGGGAAGTGGGATTGAAGAGCGTTTTAAGGTGGATGCGCGCCGGGGGATGGTGTTTTGCGCTGCTGTTGGCAGCCAGCCTGGGGTGGGCCTCGGAGGCGCATACCAATCCGCTGAACCGCGAGCCGCAGGTGCGCGAGGCGTATGAACACTTCTACAACCTGGACTTTCCCGGCGCGGTGGAGCGGTTTGAGCGCTTTCATGAGGCGCATCCAGGTGATCCCCAGGCAACGGCACTGCTGCTGAACGCCATGATATTTCAAGAACTTTACCGGCTCGACCTGCTGGACACAACCTTCTATGCGAATGACGGCTTTCTTACCGGGCGGCATGCGACTGATGAGGATCCCAAGGCACGCGACCACATTCTGGGGTTGGCGGACGAGGCCATTCGCGAGGCTGACTGGCGCATTGAGCGCAACCCCAACGACGTCGACGCGCTTTTTGCCCGCGGATGGGTTCGCAGCCTCAAGTGCGCCTATATCGCCATGGTGGAGAGAGGGTTTGGCGCTGGATTCCGGCTGGCCACCAAGGCCAAGGACGACGGAGAGCGCGTGCTGGAGCTGGACCCTGATTATGTAGACGCTAAGCTTGTAACGGGCGTGTATCAATACGTGGTGGGCGCGCTGCCCTGGCCCTTCAAGCTGATGATTGGATTTGCCGGAATTACCGGCTCGAAGACGCGCGGGCTGGAGATGCTCAACGACGCCGGCAATCGCGGCGTCATTACCAGCATGGAATCGCGCACTGTGATTGCCCTCTTCCTGCGCCGCGAGGCGAGATACAAAGAGGCGATTGAAGTGATTCGCGGCCTCAAAAGTCAATATCCCCACGATTTCCTCTTCTGCCTGGAAGAGGCCAACCTGCGCAAGGACGCCGGCGAGGGCATGGCCGCCGTGGAGGCTTACAGGGAGATTATCGCGGCCAACGCCAGGCCCGGCTATTATGCCCAGGCGCAGTTGGAATTGGCCTACTTTGGGCTGGGCGACGCGCTACGCGGCCAGCGCCACTTCAGCGAGGCGGCGCAGGCCTACGAGCAGGCCGCCGGAGCCAAGAATGTTGGCCCGGAACTTAAAATCCGGTCGTTACTGGCTGCCGGAGAGTGCCACGACATAAACGGCGAACGCCAGTTGGCCGTCAAGGACTATCAGGCCGCCATCGACGCCGGCCCGACTACCTCACGCGCCGACACTGCGCGCAAACGCCTGCGCAGTCCTTTCCGGGAATCGTGATGCCCGGCGGAGTTCGTCCATGAAGATGGAACCGCCGCAGCCCTGCCGCCGTATCTAGACTTAGATATGGAGGGATCGACAATGGCCTTCTTTTGTAATAACTGTGGGACCGCGTTGCCCGCGGGCGCGCGGTTTTGTTCCAAGTGTGGCGCTGCCGTTCCCGTTGCACCCTACATTCCCGGCAGGCCGCTGGTTCGTCCGATTGTTGGCCGCCAGATTGCCGGGGTGTGCATTGGCCTGTCACAGGCCTACGGCTGGGATGTTACGCTGGTTCGCATCTTTACGGTATTAGGGACTCTCTTCACCAGCGGACTGGTGGCCGTGGCTTACCTGGCCTGCTGGATCGGCATTCCCGAGGAGCCGGTTCCGTTGCCCTTAGGGCCTGCTAACAGACCCTAAGCGTATCCTATTGCCATGAAAGGAACATACAACTCAGACGGAGCGGCACTGGCCTATCGCGATAGCGGGGCTGGCCTGCCCGTGATCTTTCTTCATCCCACGCCCCTCGATGGGGAGTTCTGGAGCTCGCTGACCGTAAATCTGGCCGGAGTTCGCGTGATTGTTCCTGACCTGCGGGGGCACGGCGCATCCGAACTGGGAGCGCTGCCGGTGGGCGGCTTCGCGCTGGTTCCCGATGCTCCCGTGCTGAGCGTGGCGCAGTTGGCCTCCGATGTTATTGCTTTGCTGGACCATTTAGAGGCGCCAGCGGCAGTCTTTGCCGGCTGCTCCATCGGCGGCTATGTGCTGCTGGAAATCTGGAGACAGGCCTCTGAGCGGGTGCGCGGGCTGGCTTTCGTCTGCTCCAAGCCGCAGCCGGACGCGGAGGCCAACCTTTCACGGCGCGCCGCCACCATCGCCCAGGCGCGTGCCGGCGGTAGCGCGGCGCTCTTTGACGGCATGGCCCAGACTCTGATCGGGGCAACCGACCGCGAGCGGCATCCCGAGATTGTGGCTCAATTGCGCGCCCGCATGACGCTCACCTCGGAGGCCCTGGTGTCTGTGCAGGCTGGACTCGCCACGCGGCCAGACTCCGTGCCCACAGTGGCCACCATCACCGTTCCTGTCCTGGCGATTGCCGGCGGCGAAGACCCAGGCGCGACCGCCGCTGAGATGGAAGCATTCAATGCCGCGCCCGGCGGATGTGAATTTCACATTTTGCCCGACGCCGGCCACTTTGCCGCCTATGAACAGCCGCTGAATGTTGCCGCGCTGATGGATAAGTGGTTGCGTCCGATCAGGGCGTGACAGACGGCTTGCACGAACGCCCCTAGACGATTACATTGCTTCGAGGGGTGATTCTTTTATGCGGTCCTCTATTCTTTACCGTTTCCTCGTGGGCTCTTTTCTCGCTTTCATCGCGCTTCCGCTGACTCTGGCTGTAGAAGCTCCACGGCTGGTGCAGAAAGACGGCCGCTACGCCTTGTTCGTCGAAGGCAGTCCGTTTCTGATCCTCGGCGGCCAGATTCACAACTCCAGCGCGTGGCCCAGCGAGTTGCCGCAGGTGTGGGAGTCGATGGCCGCTCTGCACGCCAACACCATGGAAGCACCTGTCTACTGGGAGCAGCTTGAGCCCCAGCAGGGCCACTTTGACTTCACTAATGTGGATCAGATTGTGGAGGGCGCGCGGGCGCACAACCTGCACCTGGTGCTGACATGGTTTGGAACCTGGAAGAACGGCAACATGCACTATGTGCCGGCCTGGGTGAAGGAAGATCCCCAGCGTTTTCCGCATACCATCCGGCCCGATGGCGAGCCGATCGACGTTCTCTCGCCCATCTCGCGCAACACACTCGAAGCAGACAAGGCGGCCTTTGTCGCCCTGATGCGCCATTTGAAGAAGATCGACAATGAACAGCACACGATTCTGCTGATCCAGGTGGAGAATGAGGCGGGCAACATCGGCAGCGTGAGAGACAATTCCGCCGAGTCCAATCTCGAATTCTCCGGCGCGGTCCCGGCCGATCTGCTGGCCGCGACCAGCAAGCAACCGGGCAACTGGAGCCAGGTCTTCGGCGCCGATGCCGACGAGGTTTTTCAGCTCTATCATCAGGCAAAGTACATCAACGAGATCGCCGCGGCGGGCAAGGCGGAGTTTGCGATTCCTTACTATATCAATGCTTGGATCAGTCCACCGGTTCACGCACTGCCGCAGCGTAAATTGATCCTTCCGGGCATTCAGTACCCCAGCGGCGGGGCGGTGCAGAGGTTTGTCGAGCTCTGGCGGAAGCTGGCGCCTGCTATCGATATGATCGGTCCGGACATCTATAGCTCGGACTCAGGCTTCTACCGGGAGCTGATTCGCGCCTATCATCGCCCCGACAATCCTTTATGGATTCCGGAGACCGGCCGCGACGACAACTTTGCCAAGTACTTTTTCTATGCGCTGGGCGATGGCGCCATCGGCTTCTCGCCCTTCGGCGTGGATAAGTCGGGTTGGAATATCCTGGGCGATCAGCCATGGAAGGCTCATGCCGACAACTTTGCGCTGATTGGACCGATGGATCGCGAGATTGCCCAACTGGAGTTCGACGGTAAGCTCAAGACAGCCGTCGAGGAACCGGGACAGGCCGCGCAGGAGCTGGACTTTGGCGGCTGGCAGGCGACTGTTACCTTTGGTTTCCCGCAGCCTGACGGGCAGAGTCTGCCGGGAACCAAGGATGCGCACGGGGCGGCTCTGGTGGCGCAACTGGGGCCGGATGAGTTTCTGCTGACGGGCGTGGACGCCAGCGTCAACTTCCACCTTCCCGGAAAACTGCCCTGGATGCGCAGCCAGATCATCACTGCCGAACAGGGCGTGTATGAGAATGGCGTCTGGAAGCCGATCAAGTTATGGAATGGCGACGAGACCGATCGCGGGCTTTGCTTCTACGACAAACCGCTGGTGGTCCGGGTGAAGATGGGGCGGTTCTAGGAAAACGCCTGAGGATCTGGATAGTTTTTTATTCCACCTGGCGCAGCGAGGAAAAATCACCGGTGTAGCGCGAGGCCGTGGCCATCAGCTCCTCTATCGCATCGACCGGATGAATGCCGCCCCGTGCTCCGACTGCCGTGCAATTCAACGCCGCGGCGGCGCAGGCAAAATCGAGCTGCCGTTCCAGAGGCCAGCCCTGGAGCAGGCCATAAATGAATCCCGCATGGAAGATGTCTCCTGCACCGGTCGTATCCACCACCGGCACGCGGTAGGCAGAGCGATGAAGGAGCCGGTTGCCATCCCAGGCCAGCACGCCGTCTTCGCCCAGCGTTGCGGCCGTCAACGTGCAGCCGTATCGCAACTGCATACCCTTCAGCGCCTTCGCCAGATCACCTTCCTGCATCAGCCGGGAAGGGAAGTTCCGGCTGACGATCAGATAGTCAACGTTTTCGACCAGACGTTCCACGTCCGGATACAGGTCATCCAGATCGGCGATGACGGGAATACCGGCGGCGCGCGCCCATTCTGCCGCCAGCGTGGCCGCGGCGGTATCGTAGCCATCCACGTGCAGCGCGCGCGCCTTCACAATCCATGCGCGATCCAGGTCCCGGGGCTGCAAGACCAGCCGCTCGTCTTTTCTGCATAGCACTGTCCGTTCGCCGCCGCCATCCACGATGATCAGCGACTGCGGGCTGGCGGCCGCGGCAACCGTAATCAGCCGCGCTTCGACTCCCGCATGGGCAAATGCTTCGCGGTGCAGACGTGCCGCGTCGTCGTCTCCCAGCTTGCCCACATAACGGGTGCTCAGACCCCAGCACTGGCAGGCAATCACGGTGGTCGCCGTCTGTCCGCCGGGCATCACGGTTGCGCCGTAAAACTCAGCCTTGGAGCCGCGCGCCGGATAATCGGGAAGCGGAATCAGAGTGTCGGTGGCGTTCAATCCAACGCCCACCAGGTCTACCATCGGCGGCTCTGTCATGCTGTTATTGTACTGGGCGATAGTTGAACCGCTGGTTCTGTACTCTCCTTAGACTCGAAGGCCTCTCGAATATGCTGTAGGCTCAAGAGAGAGATTCTTTTAGGAAAGCCAACTTGACCAAGCCTTCGCCATCATCGCCGCGTCCGTTCATCCATCCGCAGCAGGGCAGCGCTCTGCATTGCGGCAGAGTATCATTGGAAGCCCTCGCCGACAGCCACGGCACGCCGCTATACGTCTACTCCGCCGACCACATTCTGGAACGGCTGGGCCTGTTTCAGAAAGCATTGGCGGGCAGAGAGCATCTGGTCTGCTACTCGATCAAAGTCAATTCTGCGTTGGCTATTCTGAAGCTGATGACGGACCGTGGGGCGGGGGTTGACATCGTCTCTGGCGGTGAGCTGGAGCGTGTGCTGACTGCCGCGCCTGATGCTGTGGGCAGGGTCGTTTTCTCCGGCGCTGGCAAGACCATGACGGAGATCAACCGTGCGCTGACGGTGGACATCCTCCAATTCAACGTCGAGAGTGCGGCGGAACTGGAGCTACTGGCCAAGTGCGCCGCCAAACTCAAGAAGAAGGCACGCTTCGCCCTGCGCGTCAATCCCGATGTATTTGCCGAGACGCATCCCTATATCTCCACCGGCCTGCGCGAACATAAATTCGGCATCGACATCAGGCTGGCGCTGAAGATATACAAGAGCGCCGCCAAAAACCGCTGGCTTGAGCCGCACGGCGTCAGCGTACACATCGGCTCACAGATTCTCTCCGCAACACCCTTTGGCGACGCCATGAAGCGTGTCAGCAAATTGTTGCGCCAACTGGAACGCGAAGGCATCTACCTCAAGGCCGTCGATGCGGGCGGCGGGCTGGGAATCAACTATCACTCCGGCAAATTCGATGCCGCCGCCAAGGTTCGAGAGTACGCCGCAGCCATACAAGAAGCATTGGCCGACTACAAGGGCCGCCTGCTCATCGAGCCGGGGCGATTCCTGACAGCGCAGGCCGGAGCTCTGGTCGCGCGGGTACTTTATGTGAAGCGCAACGGCAACAAAACCTTTGTGATTACCGACGCCGCCATGAACGACCTCATCCGCCCCACGCTCTACCAGGCCTATCACCAGATTGTGCCGGTCAGGCCGAGGGCAGGGAAGTCCAGAGCCGTCGATGTGGTTGGGCCGATCTGTGAGTCAGGCGACTTTTTTGCCCGCGACCGGCAACTCGCGCCAGTTGAGCCGGGCGACCTGGTTGCAATTCTCGACGCCGGAGCTTATGGCATGGCGGAAAGCTCCAACTACAACACCCGCCCTCGTGCCGCTGAGGTGCTGGTGGAAGGCGAGAAGGCGCGACTGATTCGACGCCGGGAGACCATGGCGGACCTTTTTGCACCGGAGATATACTGAGTGCTTAAGGCAATCGTAAAATCATGGCTGTCTCCGCGCCAGTATCAAGCTCTGCGCCGCGCAAGGGCTGAGTGCCGCGCCATTGCTCATTCCTCCAACCTCAGCCAACTCGCACAGATCTACGGAACCGACAAGTGGGGTTCCCATTGGTATACCCAGCATTATCAGCGCTATTTTACGAACTTGCGCAAGCGCCGGCTGAATATCCTGGAGATAGGTGTTGGCGGTTACGAGGATCTTTCAGCTGGCGCGCAATCACTACGGATGTGGAAACGCTTCTTTCCTAATTCCCAAATAGTCGGCATCGATCTTTATGACAAATCACACTTGTCCGAGAATCGAGTCGATGTGTTACAGTGCGATCAAACAGATGCCGGACGCCTTTCGGATATTTCGCGGCGCTATGGCGGATTCGATATTATTATCGACGACGGCAGTCATCTTAATGAGCATGTCATTCAGACTTTTAATATCCTTTTTCCGTTGCTCAAGACTCCCGGGTTCTATTGCATCGAGGATTTGCAGACCGCTTACTGGTCCTCATGGGGAGCTGTGAGCGGAAGCACCAGCATGGATTTGCTGCGCTCACTCACCAACTGCGTAAACCAGGCTGAACGCCCCCTTCACGAGCCTGATTACTTCGACCGCAATATAACCGAGATTGCTTTCTTCCACAACCTATGCATCATTCGCAAAGAGACGAATACCGAGGCCAGCAATGCTCCCGAGCATCTGGAAAAAGAAAGCAAATCGAGCGCGGGTGGCGGGTTGATCTGATACAGGCTCCATGTCTGATAACGTATATTCTCGTTCAGTGGAAACCAAGGCCTGGAAAAAACTTACTCGCAATTCTCTTTCGAACAACAAAAATGATCTGTGACGGCCGTCACAATTGTTCACTCGCCTGATTGATCACTAAAAGCGCATGGATTTGGCTGCCGTCTTTCATATTGCCCTTCAGCTCGACCAATTTTGAGCCGGGAAGGGAAGCGGCAGTTGCCAATGGACGAAAAGCATCCAGATCGGGCTTGACGGCCGCAAAGGTTAAATTCATGCCCGCTATCGCGAGGATCTCTTCCAGCTCGTCCTGGCCGATTCCACCCTTCATAAGTTTTACCAGACTGCCGAGCTTAATCATTCTCGATCACCTTCCGCAAACGTATGTGAACTGATATGAAGTCGATGCCGCTAAAGCTATGTTTGGTGCTTGCCCCGTCAGAGTAGTCGATGATCCGGTTGGATATAGTGGCGTCACTGCTCCCGTAGAGGTATTATTCGCGGTAATCGAACAATTCCGGTATGCTGGCAAATTGGAGACGTTCCATGTGATTGTCAGCACAACGCCGGTCGTTGGTGTAGCAGTTCCCGTTGACATCTGCACAGTGCCACTAATTGAATCGCAAAAATGCGATGAAGCACATGCGGGCGTACCTGGACTTGTTCCTGCACCTGGCCCGGCCGCAAAAGTGGGCGTTCCCTGACCTGACAAAAATAATCCAGTTGTAACTGGAAGCGTAAATAAATCAGTGAACGCTGTTTCTCGACCGGCCTGATAGACACTTTCGGTTGGACTGGTCGCAAAATGCAACACCTGATTTCCATTGTCAAAATACATATGGAAGGGGTAAACAGTTCCGGCTCCATTATGCGAATAGCAACTGAAGATCGGCCATGCCCCGCTGTTGATCGATGCGTTGCTGTGCATCTGGCATCCACTCGGATTCGTATAATTCGTCCAAATCATTTGTGGCGAAATTTGATCGGAACTATATGCTCCCAGATTTAACCCGGCGCCTAAATTTGCTTTTAAGCTATCCGCAATCGCATTTTGCCCTTTTGGGTAAGATGGATGAACCGAATCCGCATACATGCCGTTGTTGTTCGAATATGCATAGCTTCCCCATTCCCCGTAGATATTGACTATTGCGAACCCTTTGCTCTGCGCCCACTGAATGACTCCGTTGATCGTCGAATCCATCGTGCTCGATTGATTCGATGGCGGCTCCGTGAGCACGATCGCGATTGGAACATTGTAACCGGCAAGCTGATTCGTCGGGATACTCAGATTCGAGATTATAGCCGATGCCGATTGCCATTGGTCGTTCTGCCCGAGAGCAATAGCTGCAACTGCATCCCCTGACAACGTAAATACAGAGCTGACAAGAAATCCATTGATATATGACAGGTCGGATCCGGGACCTGCCCCATAGGCCGCACTCACGGCTCCGGGAATAGAAAAATTCCAGATACGGGCTCCCTTACTTCCTGAACTTAGAGCACCGCCAAATAGATAGAGATAGCCGCTCGACGGAGCAACCGCGCAGACCGTATGCCCGGAGATCGTCATTGAGTTAATTATTCCGGTTAAAGGCTGCAACGTCGTAGTGGTCGTGCTATAAGTACCGACAGTCACACCATCGACTGTGATTTGAAATGTCCCCGAGTCACTGTTCGTATAAGGGAAGAATTGATAATAATCTGAGCCGCCCGTCTGTGCAACTGTGAAACATGCAGTTGCTCCACCAGTGGCCTTAAAAATCGAATTGATCGCAGTTGGACCTTGCGCCGCGGTCTGATAAATTGCGCCCGGCACTCCGTTCCATGTTCCGGTCAAAGTAAGATAGCTTTTGGTGGTCTGATTCATGCTAAAAAACTCACCGTAGCCGCCAAACTTTTTCTGCAACGCAAGATAGAATTGCCACCATGGCCCCGTAGCCATATTGGGAGTTCCGGTTGAAATCGAATCCCCGATTACGATTAAATGGACTGTGCTGTTATATGCGTTTTGAAGCACTCCATGCCAGGTCGTTGCCGTTGAAATATCGTTGGCTCCGGTGTTTATCGCGGGAGCTAAAAATGGACCTGTTAGGGCCCCACCAGAAACAGGGATTCCGCCAAACGGCATCTGCGTCCTAAAATCGACCCAGATACATTGCGCACACGGAGTTGGATTCATCCCCGCTGGCCAAGCAGCAAGGCTCGGCTCAATCATGATGAAGCAATTGATTAAAGAATTCGAGCTACATGCGTTCTGCGCCGCCGCAATCTTCGCCCCGACTGTCGAGCCTTTAAATTGCTTCACGTAGAAGGTATTGTCGGTCTGGGCAAAGCAGGGAAGGGAAGCGAGCAGGAAAAGAACTATAACGGCCTTCTTCATGGCATCCTCACTCAATTTGTGGCCAGGGGCAGATCTCCGCCCCTGGCCGGTGGTTTACTACAAAGGCTGCTACTTGCCCCAGCCTACAAGAATCCCGATGATCGGCTGATAGCCGGTTCCACCGGAAACGGAAGATTTCAGCATCCGAACCGTAGGGACCAGATAGAAGCTGTTTTTGAGCGGGATTGTAGCCATAGCCCCACTGTTCCATTGCCAGCCTGTTTTTGCCCCGCTCCAACTGATTCCGGCGCTTGACGGAACCCAGATTCCGACTTTGCCTAAAGCGGCCACCCGCTGCGCAATGCCGGCCCCGATGTTGCTCGTCACGGTGAAGGGCTTGAGTGTATTCGGCAATGCATCAACGGCAGTAAACGCATAGGTGCTGGAATTTGAAATCGAATGAGCGTAGAGACCCGTCCCGGCAACTGCCGGCGTCGCTCCCACGTTATACGATCCACCAGCCGCATAGAAATTCTGAATTGGAGTCGAAGGTATGACCGTCTGCGCGCGGCCAAGCATTGCGCCATTGAGCAGAATGCAAAGCAGGAATAGGCCGGCTTTCTGGCCCAACCCGGCTTTATTCACGGCATCATCGCTCGGAGATCCAAAGATCGACGGGCTCACCGTATGGAGCAAAATCGAAGCGCAAACCAGCGCAAGATAAATCGTGCTATGCCCCGGCTGCATAAGCCAACTCTGAGCGAGAGCTGGCACACCGACCACGCAGGATAGCGTGACCAAAAGATGAACGAGCTGCGGTACTTTCACCATGATAGATTCCTTTCCTTCGATGATGGATTGGAGCTTATTGACAAGCCCATATATCCGAATTGCCTCAATCGGGTTCATGAAATCTGAATACCTTGCTTCGCTGCGAGTTGCGCCGCAATAACAGCAAATTTCGTCAGTGTAGCCTCGGTTTTATCGAGACGCTTATCATGATTTCGCAGCATGGCGCAAACGACGCCGGCATAAAAAATCAGCGCTATCGTTTGCCCCGCCAGAAAGACGAGCAGTGTCGAGATGATGTTCGAATCAAGCTGCATTGGTTAGATTACCGGCATCCGCGAGCCTAGCCGAAAGCTCAGCTGAGCATAAGGCGCAACCACGCCGCCCCGTTGACCCAAATCACCCTGAAGCGGGCCCATCCAGCGACGCGGCGCAGGCTGCGCAGTTGCTGGCGCTGGCGTGCCGATGCTGAATATCATGCAGACAACCCAGATCACTACGGCGATAAGCCCGAGTTGCGCCATCAGTTTCAAAACTTTTTCCTCCATCAGATTCCCCTTCCCCGATCCTCACTGACTTTGCCAAAACAAAAATCGTAATAGCGGCCGCGCTTTTCAACTTTCACGCTGAAAATTCCTTTTTCCGGCCGGTCTTTTCGACTAAGTTCTTGACCGCCGAACTTTTTCAAAAAGCCCTCAACATCCGCGACTTCATCCTTGCGTTCGGTCATCAGAACATCGAGATCATTGCCTAGGCCGTAAAGAATCGTGCTGCCAAAAAGTGAAGCTAACAGGCCATGTTCATCAGCCAATTTTGCAAGCGGCAAAAAGCGTTCATTCACATCACAGAATGTCCACTTTCTAACCGTCTCAACTGCTCGGGTTGTAGCTGGCTGGACCAACACCGCCTCCCGCATCACCACCTGAATCACCCGAGAGTGCATCCGCGCCACCGGCAAAATCAGCAACTAAACCTGCCGCATCGGGACCAGGTGAAACTAGATCTCCGGTAAACGAAGTGATTCCCGTACCTGGGATAGCATCAACGGAGCTGGTGCTTGGACTGATCCCTAAGGAATAATCCGGAACGTATACATCCGGATTCAAACCCTCATTCCCGATATAGCCAGCCGAACCTTGAGTGAAGGGTGGTGGAGTAATAGATGGTGTGAAAATCGAATTGAGCATACTACTCAGCGATCCCGAAGAACCGGAAATATCGGGCGTGCCTAGAAAAGAATCAGCAGCCAATTGATCAGGATCAAATACACTTGGTCCATTCACATTTTCATAAAGCCCGGTCGCAGGATTTAACCAGTAACCTTGCGGCCCCACGAAATCCGAATCAGATGTTGTATTCGATGTATTAGATAGAGCAGCCGAATCTTCTTTTGCATTCGGCACGTGTGACGAGCCCATCCCTGATGCACCCAATGAAAAGCCGCCTGATCCTTGAGGCTGAGAGGAATATGGATTGCTGTAAGGCGGATAATAGCTTGCCCCTACTCCCGAACCGCCTCCGCTCGTCGAGCTTGATCCCTTGAGAGCATTCTTGAGGGTTGGCCAGAGCTTCCAGACAAGGAAAGCGAGAATCGCTATGATAGCCACAGTCCAGATTGTTGAATTGGTGCTCTTCGTCGCCATGCTTCTCCTTTACCGGCCGTACCATCCCCGCCGTCCACGCTGCCGCGCCATCTGCGTCCACAGGCTACCCTCATCCGGTGGTGCGCCGATCATTGGCCGTCCGTAGACAACGCCGGTTCCCATGTTGTAGCCGTACATCGGGTAAATCTGTGGGCCAAGCTGATTCAGATTGCCAGTGTTGGCAAGCAAACCGCCCAACCAGCGCACACCCAAAATCACTATGAGAATGATTGCGCCCCACTCGATGAGCTTTTCAAAAGTCACCTGACTACCTCCCTGCCCAACCTGCTTTCACCCTTCGATCCAGATCGCGCTGCAATGCGTCCAGTCCGCCCATCTGCACCGCATTCAGAATCGACCAAATCACCAGGGCGCCCACGCCCCACATTCCGATCACCGCAACCATTTTTTCCAACCCGCCGCCGCGCTTCGCCATTTCAAAACACCCGGTTATTCATAATCCACTTCGCAACTGCATTTTCCGGATTTGAAGCTGCATTCTGAAAATTTTCTACCGCATCTTTCACCTGGTCCTCAAGCTGAGCCGAAGTCAGATTCCCATAGAGATCGGGATCATCGTTTATCAGTTGAGCAGCAGCGGCATCCATCTGCTCTTTTGAAACAAAACTTTGATCTTCTTCATGCCAGAGCGAATTCCACCAGCTCGAAATATCATCAACAAGAAGACCTAAATTAAAATCACCGGAACCCGCCGCTCGTCTCCTCAGCAAAAGCCAAATAAAAACGACCAATGCGACAATGACAAGTAATTCAATAAAGCCTTTTTCGACATCCTTGATAGCACTTGCCATTTTCCGCTCCAGGCCCTACAATCTCAACCATGAAAAAATTCCTGATTGGCCTCTTTATTCTGCTGGCACTGTTTCCCTTTATCGGGATAACTCAAGAACCTTCACAGCATCGAACTGCGACCAAAACCTACTCGCTACTTCCTGCAAAGACTCTGAACATCATCAACCGCGTCTCACATGAAATCGACATTAGAAGTGAATATCCAGTTCAAATCGCTGCCGGTCCTTGCCACGCTGATTACACCGTCCAATGGCATTGCTCTTTAGGTGAACCCACCGATCTCTTCATCCGTGATCTTCGTACTCCGCCCGTTTTTTCAACCCCAAGAGCGAATGTAATTACGATCACTGCCAGCCAGGATTAATACTTCATGTTCGACAAAATCAACAACTACTACGGACGTAGACGATACAGGCGCAGACGCCGGAAGCAAGAAATCTCAGTTATTGCACTTCTCGCATTGCTCCTCATCATCCTGTACCTCACGAATTCCTTCCCGTTCCATCGGCGAGTTCTGATCCAAGCTCCAACACCGGCTTACCGCTACTACCGGCGCTAGCGTTTCTTTTTGAACTGCCCGTTCTTCCCGCGTGGCTTCGAGCTGCGCCGACGACGTTTTCGCGCAGGCTTCAATCCAACCGCTCTCTGCAACTTGCAAAGCAAACTCATGCGCAACCTCCCTCTCAAAGATTCTGTGTGCCGCCGCGAAGCGAAATCGTGAGCGTATCTCCCTGCGTACCCATCGCCCAAATTTGCCCCGTGCTATCCACCGGATAATTGATCTCGGTATCCTTGGTTATCGGATCACCGAGTCCAACATTCAATGACTCACGGTCAAGTGCCACTCGCGCGACTCCGGCATTCGTGCTGCCTCCGCGAATGTAAACGCTGCATCCTGCAGGAACATGAAGCGGAGGAAAAACCTGTGCGACACCATTCGCAGCAAACGTCATAGTCACGGAACGATTGATTGCCGCGCGAGGAATAACAGGCATCGGTGAAGTCGCGCCTACCCCGAAAATCGCTCCCGAAAGATCAGGCGAATTGCTTTTTCCTGTTGGCATTTAATTTCCCCCGATCACACTAGCAACCGTCTCAGTCGGATCGACGCCTACGTAATTTGCTACATACTCGGCGTACGCATCAGAGTTCCCCTGCGCATCGACTGATGGAGCCGTGGTCGAGCTGCGCAAATAATAGTTGAAAAAATCGTAGAAGTCCCAATCTGGATGTTGCGACGTGCGCCGGTTGACAAGATCGGTGAGAGCATCCCATCCATCACCCTGGTCAGCGAATGTTGCATAGCCGCCCGCCTTGCCCGTCATGCCCGGCCCACTTCTCAGATTGCCGGGATTATTGTTGCGCACATTGCGATCTCCCGGACGTCCACCCTCAAACTGAAAGATGGCATGGAGAAAATTATCGAAGGCATCATGTGAAGCGAGATCGGGATCGGATGCGAAGGCCCCGCTCACGCCGCCGCCTAAGAACGAATTCCCGGCCTTGATTGCCGCCGTTGCATTGCCACCCCGGCTCTTCCCCCGCACAAGGAAGAGCCAGAGCAGCACTGCGACGGCAATAAGTGCAAGAAGTCGCATCGCCGATTAGGATCCCAATGGCGGATAGAAGCGCCGCGTAAAAATGCGAAGCTGATCCTGGTTCACGCCAGAAGGATTCAGCACGCGGAACTGAGCTGTGATGCCCGGCGCGGGGTTAGAATTCTTGAGCAGACCTTCGCCAAAATCGACATAATACAGCCCGGTCGCCGTCTGCGCAGGATCGATGAACCCATTGTCCAGCATCGCCTGACGGATGTCGGATGCATACATCTCATAGTTGAAAGTGCTGCCTGCCGCCGTCAGCTTCTCCAAAATGGCATCGCTCAGCGTATACGCGTTTCCGCCGCTCTCCGGCATAATGAACCAGCTCAAGAATGCACCGCTTTGCGGCATCGCTGGATCGATCATGCGTTCCTGCGCGGCGGCTATCAGAGCATAGTGCTCTTCCTGCACGAGCAGATTGGTATCGCCCTCGATGTCGAGACGTTCATCGATCCAGGCAATCGAGAGGCCGCTGAAATCGGGCATACGATCGTTGCCGGTAAAGCAGGTCGTAAGATCGCCGGTCGTCACTTCAACCTGAACGCTCGACCAAATCGGCGCACCGGTCGAGTCAACCGTGTTCATATTCAGTGCAGTCGAATAATCGTTGCGCAGAGTTGAGTCGGCGAAATAGATCGGGATGCTGATATACACCGAATACGTGCCGGCCGCTCCGGAACCCAATGAACTCCCGCCTAGATCGCCAACAAACTTTCCGGCGTTGCGCTGAAAGATGGCGTTGCGCAAGAGACTGCGCGGTGTTGCATCGACGATTGTTCCGCCAAGATAGCGCGATCCGCTTTGTGCCGTACCGACAATGCGAACGCGCTGAATCAGATTGATCGGACCGCCTTCGCCACTCAGCACGCCCGAATTTGAACCTCCCGAGATAACGACCTGACCAAACAGAATCAGGCGGCCCCTTAAAATCTTCATGCCGCCATCGAGCGTAAAAGTCAGTTTGGTATTTTTCACGAATGGAAATGGCAATCGATTTCTTGTATCCCCAAACATTTGTGTTTCTCCTCATCCTGGGTTGACAGCGATGAATTTGCAACGAGGACTTCGCTAAGGGCGAACCTCACTTGACGACGTTGCCGATGACCGCGATATTGTTGCTGGCCCAGATGCAAGCAAAGATAATCGCGACCAACGCGACGAGATGCCAGAACTTGAACATGAATATTTCCTCCCTGATTTTCCTGAAAAGGATGGGGCCGCGCTCCGCAACACGACCCCGCTTCCTCGTCAGCTATTGATCTTTTTTTCTCACGGAATTTTGCAAATTGCATCAACTAAATCGCTATAGCGGTCAAACTATTTCGCTATAGCGGTTCGCGGGAGGAAAATTCAGGAGATTTTTTGATTTATCGACGGCCACCACATAGTTGAGCCGGTCCATCTACGGTCCAATGAAGATATTGATATTTTTGGAGCAAGGGAAGCCGCTGCGCATTGCCCTGGCCGATATAATACTCGAAGTATCTGAGGTCCGCGCGCTCTGTCATTCCGAAGAGACGCATTTGCAAACATTGAGAAGTGAATCCGCGCGCAACACTCATCGGGCGCCGCGCCGTTGCCAGCATCGACACGCGGCAATGACGGCCGTAGTTCACGAGATGATAGAACTCCGGAGGCATCCGGCTATCACCCCATTCCGCTCCACAGAACATATCGAGCTCGTCAATTCCGAAAATCATCGAACCAAAGGATCGTACGATTTTGCAAATCATTTGGAAGTGCTGCTGCACACTCCCCGAACGCGGCTGATAGAGAACGCGGAATCGCCGACTACGATTCACGCGAAGATATTCAATCAGCTCCCCCGGCTGCGAAAAAAGTTTATAGCCGTGAATCACGGATTCATGGCGGGAGAGTGAATCAAAAAAAATCACTCCACCTGAGCAGAGGGAAAGCAACCGCGCCATCTCGGTTGTCTTCCCCATGCCCCGCTTGCCCGCAATGAACGTGCAGCCACGCAGTTCACCATCCTGGTACTCGCCGTCGATGAATCCACGCACATTCATATGACCCCTTGCGGCAGTGGTTTCTGACCGCTCATAATATCGTGCCATTCTTTCTCATCGGCGCAAATATAATAATCCGCATCTGGATCGCCAGGCTGTCCAGATCGAAAAATGAAAGGCGGAACTTTCATCTCTAGAAGCGTGCCAACACAGCGCGGGCAAATCTTCCACGTTGGCCAATAATCGTGAACTCCTGTCTCTATCGAGAAGTTCCAGCATCGTTCACATTTTTCGCCCTGAGCCCGCCTTACTGTAATGGTGATCTCAGACTCTTCACCATTCATCCACTTCTTTCGGATTGTATGCTCAGATAAAATCATCCGATGTTCTCCGAAGTCAGAACTGTGTCCGGCATGAGGCCAGTCCACGCGCAAATATTTTCGATATAGGCGTGAACGTTATTCTCGGTTGAGGGCGCGTACTTGTTGATCGCCTGATTGACCGTAAGCCCGAGATAAGACTTCGAGTTCAGGAGCTTGCGCAGTGCTGCCCAACCTTTTTCTTCGGTAGGGAATATAGCGAAGCGTGGATCGCCCCCTGTTGCTCCATTCTTTTTTGCGAATGGCCCGAACTCGATGTCACCGGGATTATTGTTATGCGCCGGGCGCGAACCCGGAACAAAGAAGCCTTCATATCTTGCAATTGCTTCAATTAGCTTCATGTTTTTCACTCTCCTCCAGTTCGTCAATCGTTCTCGGCCTTGCCGGAACAACTACTCGCCGTGGTCCCGGCGCCATCGATTTCACTTTATCTCGCGCACGTTCACGCGAGATGCGCACCTGCTGAGAAACTTTGGGAACAATCACGATGCCACATGCCAGAATGAATGCAGTCGCTCCAGGAGTCTCTTCGCACCAACGCGAAAGAATCTCGGGCAGGTAATCCATCAGCCGCGCCCACATCGAATTGAGAAGCTGAGCGGCAGGCCGACCGAGCATCCGCGCCTGGCGCTCATTCAGCTTCCAGTGATCGGATTTGAATCGCTCCGCGAGCCAATCAAAGAACTCCGCGATCATGTCCTGCACATCCTGATCCTCGAAAGCGACCTGAGCCATCAGAGCTTTGATCGGATCGTCCTCGATGGTCTCATGCATCGACACATCTCCCGGTCCACCTGGATCATCGGCTTCACCTCCGATAGTCTGAGGCACGCTCGAAAGAATGCGCTCGGATTCGCGGGGAAGGGAATCAGGAGTTGAGCCAATCCCAGGCTGCGCGGAGAGGAGATTTTTCTTCGCCGGATTGTCCGCTGCGCTGAACAGGCTCCCGAGATCGGATAGGAGACCGTCTGGTTTTTCTTCCGGCTTTGCCGGCATGCTTATGATCTCGATTGGAGGCGGAAGATTCTTCGCCGGTTTCGGTTGCCGCTTTTTTCGCGGATGGCTCCCCTGCTTTTTTGGCCGGGGGGTACCCTTCTTCGCTTTCTGCTTTTCCATAGTTTCCCAACCTTCCGCAGTCAGCGCATTTCCCGCCGATGACCCCGAGCTTATTTTTCCAGGTCTTGACGTTCACGCTTCCGCATTTGCATTTGATTTCCATTGCACCCTCACTTATTTGCACGTGCGCCGCTTGCGCGGCGCACGTGACCTGCCGTCAGAAAGGAATGTCATCGTCGGTGATTTCCAGGCCCGGGATAGGAGCCGGCATTTTGATAACCGATTTTTTAGAAACCTGAATCTCGAAAACCTTCATGAAGTTTTCACCGCGCTTCACCATCGTGTCTTCACCGATGCAGCGGATGATGATCTTGTGGCCGCGATCCGTTCCATGAATGCGGGAGTTGATCTGAAAGGTTCCGAGAAACGAAACCAGCTCGCCACCCTCTTCACGAACGACGTAGCGAACCGCGGATTTATCCTTGATCTGGACAGGCTGAATCGAGAGCAAGATCCCCTCGACCACATCACCGGCATTGAAGGTCACGAAACGCGGGTCTTCACGCGTCTCCATCTCTATCTGCGAATTTCCATCGGACATAGCTGATCGTCGCCTTCCTCGCGCGCTTCAAGCGCGCGGATTGTTGGCCGGGGAACTGTACCCCGGCGTGGGTGATTCAAGGAACGCCGCAAGTGCCAGCGTCCCGCTGCATTCATCTCCACGTCCTCGCGAAAGAAAACGCCGATACATTCCCAGTGATTCAGGCCGCATGAGCATTTCATCTCGCCCCAGTCGTCGAGATGTTCCGGGTCAAAAGCTGTATCGAGATTCATACCGTACCAGCTCCCAAAAGTCTGGATTAGACGCGCTCCCCGAATCGCATCGCAAAACAGTTCGACAGCCTCAGGCAGATCGCAAAAGTCAGCGGCCTTGGTAATATATTTAAGAACTTCGCGCGCGGCTCCATCACGATCCGTCACCGGCCGCACATCCAGCACACGGCGATTCTCCGCATTCCAGCGTGTACGCCATTCCATTTCAGCCAGTGAAAGGCCCTGAATATGGCACCATCCAGAGGGTTGCCATTCGCGCATTGTCATCTCGCGGCCCTGTTTTACCCATTGCTCGAAGCTATAGGTGTCGCGAGCGCGCTGCATCATCGAAGCATTCGAGCGCGCCATTTTACCCCATGCCGAAGTCCAGAGCCGCATCCAATCGAATTCAAGTTTCAGCTTCATCGCAGTGAAGGCAAAAATCCGCTTGCCAGCGAGATCTGTCTTCTCTGTGCGAGAGGGAAGGGAAGCGGTCATGTCCGCCAGAATGTGTGCGTGGATGTGCCAGGTCTTTTTCGTGCGGTTGTAGGTGGTTTCGAGCGAGTAGACGCCGCCCAATATCCAGTTCTTATGCTGCGCTATAAACTGCCTAACCCGCTGGCGAAAAAGTGTGTAGTCATGCTTGCGAATCGAATCTTTATTGGGAACGGTCAGCGTAATCAGAACTGGATGGGCCAGCCGGTCGTACATCGTTTTAATGCGCACCCGCGCGCGCTGACTCCGATGCCAGGCGCAGATAGGACATAGCCGGTGATTGCATCCGATTGGAACTGCTATAGCGGTAGTTTTCTCCCCGCAACAGGCTGCCCGATAGCCAATCCATTCCTTCTGGCAATTGTGGACCTGTATCCACTGCTTTTCCCACTTCAAGGCGGCCGCTTCATTCCCCGCCGCCGCGTGGTCCTGCCAAATCGTATGTATGGTTGAATTTAACTGCCGCTGGAGGGCAATCTGCTCCCGCCTGACATCGTATTCCGTGCGCCGCGCGGCCATCATGTCGGCCACAGTTGTTG
>Ga0326727_10008012_pt1 | contig 27238 bp, 17 predicted proteins | sample MB2enrmetagenome_FD_207643 | JGI IMG/M metagenome (GOLD analysis project Ga0326727, IMG submission 207643) | Lab enriched peat soil microbial communities from McLean, Ithaca, NY, United States - MB29MY | ecosystem: Environmental > Terrestrial > Soil > Wetlands > Peat | place: USA: New York...
CGGCGCGGATCGCGTCATCCATCGCAGCGAGCGTTTCTTCAATCGGCACCGCGTAGTCCGGCAGGTGGAGATAGAAGAGGTCCACGTAGTCGGTCTGCAGGCGCTTGAGGCTTGCGTCGAGGGATTTACGAATGGCGGCGCGCGAAAGCCCTGCTTCGTCGTCGGGCACGCCGGTCTTGAAACCTACTTTCGTGGCCACAATCACCGTCTGGCGTTTTCCGGCGAGCGCCTTGCCAAGCACCGTTTCGGACGCGCCCTTGTTGTAGACGTTCGCGGTGTCGAAGAAGTTTATGCCCTCGGCCAGGCACCGGTCGATTGCACGCGAGGCCGCCGCCTCGTCCATCGACGAGCCAAAGGTCAGGGTGCCGAAACTGAGCCGGGAGACTCTCAAATCAGTCGCAGATAGAGTCCGATATTCCATATTGTCCTCACATGTGCCTTGCTGCTTGTTTTCCTTCGTCAGTTGTCCGTGGTCAATCCTCGGGCAGGGCTTGACCGAACTGACAGTGTACAACTGACGACTGACAACGGACGACGGACGGTACTAAAATGAACTGATATGCCTGAACCGAAACTTCTTCAACTTGCACAAGACCTCGAGTGGCTGGGATGCGAACTCGAATTCGTCGGGCACAAGCACGCTCTGGAAGGCTTCCCCGAATCAGGACCCACTTGGGACCAGTTTCGTGAGAAACAACGCGGCGTGCTGGCCACCGCCGACAAAGTCGAGCGTGAGTTGAAGAACTTCGTGCGCTTCAATCCCACCCGCTTGGTCGGCGTTGAATACCCCATCGCCCAATCGCTTGATTCTATCACCGACCTCCTGGGGAGCGCAGAGACCATCAAGCAGGCGGCGGCGGTCGCAGTCAACGATCTACCGCCGCTCGTCCGTAACTTCACCAAGATGGTGGAAGATTACCTCCAAGCGGTCGAGGGCTCCAGACGCTAGCTCCAGTTGCCCCTGATCCAAACCCGAGTGGGTTACGCATCGGGGTCCCTGTTGTAGGGACTCTGCGGTTCTTCCGGTAGCCACGCAACGAACCCTCACCCGTCTCAGTCCCACCGACAAAAACGAGGGAGTGAGACACCCTCTCCCCAAGGGCGAGGGTAGCCTATCACGAAGAGATCGGTAGCGGCAGTTCATTTTTTCGGCACTTGAATTGTCCCGGCGACGCTGGGTGCGCCGGGCGGCATTTGATCGTAGTCGAGGACGGCGCCGCTGAGTAGTTCGTTGCTGGCGAAGAAAAGGGCAGCGTTGGCAATGTCCGCGGGCGAAAGGAGGCGGCCGAAGGGGCGGGTCTTGACGGCTTCCTCGATCCAACCTTCACCGAGTCCCTCCTCGACAGCTCGTGTATGATGCTCGCCTTCAGTCAGGACCCAGCCGGGATTAATCTGATTGACTCGAATCCGGTATTTCTTGAGAGCGTCGGCAAGATTCCGGGTGAAGGTCATCAATCCGCCCTTGGCAACGGAATAAGCCATAATGTTCGGGAAACCCATATAGGCGACTACGGACCCGATGTTGATGATGCAGCCGCGGGAGCGTTGCTTCATGTGCGCGAGAGCTTCCTGGCAAAGGATGAAAGGCGCACGAAGGTCGGTAGCAACAATCTCATCCCAGAGCGCCACAGAAGTGGTCTCCAAGCTGCCGCGCGTGTACACGCCGGCGTTATTTACAAGGATGTCGAGCTGGCCGAAGCGCCCCAGGGTCTGCCGGATGAGGTCGCGGCAGTGGCTTTCCTGTTTCAAGTCGCCGACGATGAGCAGCGCTTCGATCCCGGCCGCCTCGATTTCCTTCGCCAGTTTTTCACCCTGCGGCTGGTGGCGTACCAAGCCATGCACCACCACTCGAGACCCTGCTTCGGCAAACCGCCGCGCGATTCCCGCCCCGATTCCCTGAGTCGAGCCGGTGACGATGGCCACCTGTCCCGCTAACGGCAGATCGTTTCTCATGAAGCTCCTTTCCTCCGCTTGGCGCTGTAAGGGCAAGCCTTGAGGTTACCCGAGCGCCGCCCCTGCATCCGAGCTGAAATTGTGCGACAACGATGGTATTGTCTTGTGTCGAGAAATACAACCCGTACAGCAAGCGGAGGTCGCTACCATGAATCGACGTCAATTCGGTCGCACTCTTGCCGGCACGGCTTTAGCCGCGCCGGCCCTGGCAGGCTTGCCGGCCTTTTCCCCATCTGCGCCCCCGGAGGGGGAAGCCCCCGGAGTGCCTTTCAAAATCTCCGTGATGCTATGGACGGTATTTGAAAAGCTGCCGTTTGAACAACGGCTTGAAAAGGTCGCGGAAGCCGGCTACCGCGCTGTGGAGCTGGTCGGCGAGTACAAAGATTGGTCGGAAGAGGAGTTTCGAAGAGCCGACCGCAAGCGGCGTGAGCTGGGGATCACCTTCGATGTGACCGCCGGGCTTGCGCATGGCGTGGGAGACCCGAGGGCGCGAGAAGCTTTTCTTTCCGACCTGCGCCAGGCGCTCCCGGCCATGGAGAAGGTCGAGTGCCGCGCCATCATCGTCATGTCTGGCGACGTAGTGCCCGGCATGCCGCGGGCGGCCCAGCACCAGAGCTGCATCGAAGGACTCAAGCGCGCGGCGGACGTCGCGGAGAAGAACAACATCACAATTATGCTGGAGAATATCGACCTCGAGGAGAACGCCCATTACTACCTCTGGTCGGTGCAGGAAGGCTTCGAGATCATCGGTCGCGTCGGCCACCCGCGCGTCAAGTTCCTCGACGACTTTTTCCACGAACAGATCTCCGAGGGCAATCTGATTGAGAAGCTGGAAAAGAATATCGATAAGCTGGGGTTGGTGCACGTGGCCGACGTTCCGGGGCGGCATGAGCCCGGGACCGGCGAAATCAACTATGCCAACATCTATAAGAAACTCGCCGCGCTCAAGTACGACCGCTACGTGGCCATGGAGTTCATCCCCTCCGGCGACCCTGTCGAAGGCCTGCGTCGCGCCCGACTGGAAGCGCTCCGATTAGGAGTTAGGGGTTAAGGACAAATAAGCAGATCAAATGGCAAATGGCAAGTTTCAAACGGTTTTCCATTTGCCTTTTGCCATTTGAATTTTGAATTTCTTTGGCGCTCAGCCCCAAGCCCCTAGTCGGACGTAGTCTTCGTGTCCGTCCAGACCCGGACGGTTTCCTTCTCACTATTCACCTTTACGTCAACTTCGCCCTCGAGAGCCAGGGCATGAATGCCGGCGTTCACATCGATCTCGTCAGAATTACCGGAGGCCATGGCCCGAACTACTGAGGTCGGCACCTTGATAGCAACGGTCTTGCCTGTGCTATGTTCCGGGGTTGGCTTGTTAACGATCTTAATCAACAAGAACCGTCCCGACTTTGCTACACTCACTTCGGAATCGTGTCTCTCCATGGTAATAAAAACGTTGTCGGGCGAGTTCCGGACCGAGTCCAGGAGGGCTCGCAAGTCTGCGCCATTTATGGAAGCCTGAATGTTGAATTTCCCATGGTGTTCATGATCGGATGGGATCGCAGGCAAAACTGCTGACGCCATCTCAATCGGCACGTTAAAGCTCACGTCCCCGCTTGCTCCGTTCGCCCTCTCCACGCGAACATGAATCCAACGCTGGACGCTTGCGCCCGTCAGCATGGCAGCGCTCAAGAGAATCGTGGTTACGGCCGGGAGGATGTTTCTTCTCACAGGTCACCTCACAATCATTTCCTTTCGACTCAAAAACTCAGCAATTAGATGCCCTTCACCTACCTGAGGATGCCAGCGTCGAGGGACCGGGGGGTGGGGATTGTCGATTGCCGATTGACGATCGTCGATTGGCAGGGTGGCTGGACTCGGGATTTTCGATTGCCGATGGCCGATTGGTGGAGCGGGCAGGTATGGAATAGAGTCGCCAGCAGCCATCAGATCCTGGCCACCGGCGTGGGACGCGCGCGCCGCCCCAAGCGATCGTCCATCGACAATCGACAATCCCCAGCCCCTAGCCCCCAGTCCCTAGCCCCTATTCATTCCACCCTTCGTGTTCCCGCCAATCCACGATGCGCACGTGCTCTTCCTGGCGAGGGAGTTCTGAAAAGGTCTTCCTCATTCCTTCGTCCAGGTTTCCGTCTTGCGACTGGTAAATCCAGCTCATCTCATGTTTAAGCGCCGCGGCTTCGCCGCTCAGGTAGACAACGACCTTTTCGTATTTATAGGGCGCAGGCTTGAACCCGCCGGCGCCGTAAGATTTATCTCCCCAAATGATAGTCTGCGGATCAATTCTATGTTCACGCAGCAAGCCCTGGCAGGCCTTGATGGCGAACCAGTTCGTAGTGCGGTGATCCACGTGGCGCTCATCGGGATGGGGAAGCACGATCATGGCGGGATGAAAGTCCGTAATGAGCTGTTGAAGTGTGCTGATGACGGCGTCACGCGCGTAAGGCAGATTCGGCTTCAGGACATGCTCGTACGGCGAGTGGTCGACCGCAAGGTAGACTGATAAGAACGGGTTCGAGACCTCGATGTGTTGCGACCAGATCGCTCCCGAGCCGCCATCGGGCAAGCCCAGGATATCGACTTTGTCGCGGCTCAGGCCGAGGTGTTCAAAAGCTCCGCGGCTTTCCTCCATGCGGACCATGCCAAACCCGCGCGCCTCGTTCGGCCCGCAGGGCTTGTTGTAGTAGCGCTCGCACTCGCCCACATCGCCGCCGGTCAGGATCACGGCACGCACCGGAATCCCAGCTTCCACTGCCGCTCGGATGAGCCCGCCATAGGCGGCTTCGTCATCCTCATGAGGGTTGATGATCATGAGCGAGGACGGCAGTGTGTTGATCGCGATTTCGGTCGTGGTTCCCGCCAGTGTCCTGCCGCCTTCGCCGGTTAATTCCAGTCTCACACGATATGTGCCAGGGGGCTGGTCGGCCGGTATCGCCCAGGAATCCGAGTCAACAGCGAGGGTCTGTCCGGACGCAAGATTGATTCCCGAGCGCAGCGCCGCTTTCTGGACGGCTTTCCCTGCGGGATCCAGGATGATGGCGCGAAACTCCGCTCCCTTCCACAATTCCTCTCCTGCATTCTTCAGCGTGCATACGATTCTGACTTGATCGCCCGGCCGATAGAGCGTTCGCGAATGGTCCACGGTGATAAATGGCGAGAGCTGACCTGGCGCGTAGTAATGCCGGTACTTTTCGAAGTCAATATCAGAATTGTAGGCGTGCGTGAAATCCCTGCTGTACGGGATGGGAAGTTCCTGGTCCCAGGGCCGCACTATCGCGTAGTTCGTAAATTGCATGTCGTAAAGGATGGTGTGGTCTGCATTCCAGACGGCCACGGTGTAGTCATCCACTTCCGGCGGCGGCGTCTTATCGTGGCGTTCGGGGAGGCCGGACCCCATTACTTCTTTCTGCTTTCCTTGCAAAAACGCGGCAACCCCCGCCTTCATCATGGGGATTGTCGCCTTCCCGCGCGCCGGCAGCTTCATATGATCTCGCAGGACTTTCAACGCCAGGTCAGGATTGCCGGCGGCGTCCGCCGAGTAAAGTGCGATCCAGGGATAATTAGAATTCGAGAACTCGACGGTAAGGTTGTCAAGCTCGGCATCGGTCAGGTTTTCCAAAGTCAACTCACACTCGAGCGGCTCGCCAACAGTGTAGAAAGTCTTGTCCAGGCTTAAATGCGAAATCTGAACAAGCTTTTTGTATGCGACAAAGGGGCGCAACGCTTGCAGCGCGACGGTGCGACGAGTGGTGCGATCCTGCACGCGCACCGCTACCGTGTAGAGCCCCGTGGGCGCTTGAGCGGGAATCGGCCAGCCGATTTCGTATTCAGCCTCCCCCGGCTTTGAGTCCGCCCCACGGTCCATCTGGACGCTGGTGGTGGAAGTTGTCCCAGCATATTGGATTTCTGCAAACGCGCTGTAACGGCCCACGTCACCCGCAAGGCCTTTGACTGTGGCACGGATTGTCGCCACCGAGCCGATGTTGAAGCCAGTATCAGCCGGGGCGCCTTGAACTGAGATCTCATCCCCGCGGGCCGCGCTCGAGGCCGTTAGTAATGCTGAGATCAACGCCATCAAGAACAGGGTTCGTGAAAGCATGGATTAAGAGTCCTCCCCAAAGAATCCCGTTCATTATGCCGTGATTCACAGCAAAACCAAAACAGATTGTTCGTTGTGTTGCCCGACGACCTGAATTCAAGCACGCGAACCGCGCCCGCTTCGGGCCTCCAGGGCCTCTTCGATCCTGCGCAGCATGAAGACGTCTTCCCGGTTGTAGGTCAGCAAGTCCTGTAGGAGGCGCTCGTCGTGGGTGGCCTCATATCTCTTCCAGGCGTTGTCGGCCCATTTGCCATCCTTGCCGGGCAGTTCGCGTTTCAGCCCCAGCATCTCCTCGATGGCCTTCTGGCCTCCCCACAGGCCCGCCTTCCAGCATTCCGGGCAGAGGTCGAGATGCGTGAACGTCCTGTCCAGCACCACAGCCAGTTGGGCGGCGATCACCGGAAAGTCGAACCCCGTGTACCCCTTCACCTCGTCAGGAATCGACCGCCCGTTGTAAGTGACAATGCGCTCCACCCCGGCAAGCACTGCCATCAGCACCTCGCGAGTGGCTTCCTCTCCAATGAGTTGGATAAAGGCGTCTTTCGCGCCCTCCACAATCCTCACCCCAATCACCGTGATTTTGTGGTTCTTGCAGTCACGGAAAAGACGCTGGTCAGTGTAGCTTCCAACGTAGTTCGTTTCGATGTCGAGGTAGGCTGTTTTCACTCTCATTCACCCTCCCTCCCCAGGAACTCCCGCCGCTTGCGCGGTTTCGATGGTTTGCCGGGTTCGAGCGAACGTGCCAACTGTACTGCTTCGAAGCCAAACCTTTCGCGCAACTTATCTGCGGCCTCGAGAATCTTACCGAGTTTTTCGTGCTGTGGAGCTTCCAGCAGGTTTCGTTGAAACACGCTGCGCTCGAGGTTCGACGCGCGCACGCCCACCAGCCTGACTTTCTTCTTCGGATCGTATGTGGTTTCAAAAAGACGCAGCACGTTTTCGAAAATGACCGAATCAAGATTGGTCGGTTCGTCGATGGTGAGGTCGCGAGTGAGGGTGTTGAAGGGCGCATAGCGAAGCTTCAATCCCAGCGTGTGCGCGTACAGGCCGTGATCGCGCAGACGGCGCGCCACGAGTTGGGCCAGGTAAGAAAGCGTGCGCTCCAGTTCCTCGAGGTCGTCGATGTCACGGTCAAAAGTGGTTTCGTGGCTGATCGATTTGGGCTCCTCGGAATAGCCGTAAGCTTCGATATCCCGTCCGCACGACTTGGTGTAAAGCCATTCGCCGAATTTGCCGAACTTCGCCATCAGCTTCTCTTGCCCCATTTGGCGGAGGTCGCCGATGGTGGTGATGCCAAAGGAGCGCAGTTCCGGTTCCGTCACTTTTCCAATCCCCGGCATGCGGCGAATGGGGAGCGGAGCCAGAAATGCCGCCTCGCAGCCCGGCAGGACGCAAAGCAATCCGTGCGGTTTGGCCTGGTCAGAGGCGATCTTGGAAACCAGGTGAGAGGTGGAGAGGCCAATCGAGCAGTTAAGGCCGGTACGCTCCTGGACGGTGCGAATCAGCTTGTCGGCCGCTCGAAATGCCGAGCCGTGCAGGCGCTCGCAGCCTGTGAGGTCTAGGTAGGCTTCGTCAATGGACATCATTTCGACGACCGGAGTGAATTCGCCGAAGATTTTGTAGAGTCTGCCTGAATAGTCGCCGTATTTTTCATGATGGCCCCGTAGAAAAATGGCCTGCGGGCAGAGTTGCTTGGCCTGTCGGATCGGCATTGCGGAGTGAACGCCGAACTTGCGCGCTTCATAGCTGGCCGCAGCCACCACGCCACGCCCGTCGGGATCCGCGCCCACAACTACGGCCTTGCCCTTCAGCGACGGATCCTCAAGCTCTTCCACCGAGACGAAGAAAGCATCCATGTCGACGTGCAAGATTTGAGTGAGCATCAAAAAGGGACTAGGGGCTAGGGACTAGGGGCTAGGGAGACCTCAAACAGATTGTCCAGCACCCGTCCTCGCCGTTCTAACTCCTTGATTGTCATCGCGTTTTGTTGTTTCCGCTGCCGCAAGAACCCCGTTATCCTCGCCGTCGTTCCAACGATGCTATCAAGTCATGGAGCACTCGTCCCACTTCACCAGCCATCGATTGTAGTTCGTCTGCCGACTGCTTTGAAATAAACCCGAGAAGATAAGACAAATCGATCTGTGTCTCGACTTCTGACTGCGAACCTAAAGCAATAGAGAGGTGGTTCAAATAAGCCAGCCGACTGCGACGGCTGTGGCCTTCCGCGATGTTTGAAGGAATCGAAACAGCCGCCCGCCGAATTTGACTAGCCAATCCGTAAACCTCTCTTTTGGGGAATTCGGCCGTTGCTTCGTAGCACAGCCGAGCAAGCTCCATCGCTCTGCGCCACACTTCCAGATCGCGGTAAGACCTGATCCTTTCACAGTTGTTGTCGGCCATCGCGCCTCCAACCCCTAGTCCCTAGCCCCTAGTCCCTAGCCCCTGTTTTCGTGCGCTCACCACTCGCGGAATACCGGCCAAATCCGGCATGACTGCGATTTCCGTCCAACCTGGGCCGAGGAGGGGGAGCACCTGGTCGCGCATATTGTACCCAATCTCGACCACTACGAAGCCGCCGGGCTTAAGCACCTCCAAAGCCTGGGGGAAGAGCCGGGCGTAGATTTCGTCGCCGCGCTCGAGGTTCCCCCAAGCGATGCGGGGTTCGAATTCCCGCACCTCCCGCTGCACCCTGTCGAGATCGCCCTCCCCGACGTAAGGCGGATTTGCAACCACAATATCAAAGGTGCCAAGGAAGTCTTTATCAAGAAAGCGACCCAGGAGATCACTCTCGAGGAATTTGACGCGCTCCGGCATGCGCAGGCGGACCGCGTTTCGCGAGGCCACCACCAGCGCCAGCCTGGAGATGTCGGCGCCGAAGAGGATGGCGCGAGGCAACTCGGAAGCCAGCGCCAGGGCGATGCACCCGGAGCCGGTCCCTACGTCTACGATGCGCAGCCGGGCGTCCTTTGGCCATCCGCTGCGGCGCGCCAGTTCCAGCACTTGCTCTACCGCGTGTTCGGTTTCGGGCCGGGGAATCAGCACGTCCGGATTGACCTCGAAATCGAGCCCCCAGAATTCCTGATGGCCGGTGATGTATTGCGTCGGCTTGCCGGTACATCGCTCGTCAATCAGCTCGAGGTAGCATTGGACTTGCTCCCCGGGCAGTTCTATCCCGGCGTTCGAGTGGAGAAAAGCGCGGTCGCAATTCAGAACGTGCATCAACAGCAGTTCGGCGGCGAGTTGCGCGGAGGGAACCTGGTTTTGAAGGAGGGACTCGAGGCCGGTCTTAAGCACAGTTCGGAGCTGCATGGCGGAATGGCAGTTCTCAGTCTTCAGTTGTCAGTTTTCAGTCAAGAACTGACGACTGACGGCTGACAACTGACTACTGCACTTCACGCTGCCACCGTCGCCTGCTTCATCTTCTCCGCCTGAAAGTATGCGATCAGCGCCTCGATGACGTCTTCGATCTTTCCATCCATCACACGGTCGAGCTGATGAATGGTGAGCCCGATGCGGTGATCCGTCAGGCGATTCTGGGGAAAGTTGTAGGTCCGGATCTTCTCGCTTCGGTCTCCCGTGCCGACCATGGAGCGGCGCTCCTCCGTGATCTGTTTCTGCTGCTCCTGGAGCTTCATCTCATAGAGACGCGAGCGCAGCACGCGAAGTCCCTTGGCGCGATTCTTGATCTGCGATTTCTCGTCCTGGCAGGAGACCACCATTCCGGTGGGCAGGTGAGTGAGGCGCACCGCCGAATAAGTGGTGTTCACCGATTGGCCGCCCGGCCCGGAGGAGCAGAAGGTATCGATGCGGATATCTTTGGGGTCAATCTCAATTTCGACTTCATCGGCTTCCGGGAGCACGGCTACGGTTATGGCGGAGGTGTGGATACGGCCCTGCTGCTCGGTGGCCGGCACACGCTGCACGCGGTGCACACCGCTCTCATACTTGAGCTTGCTGTAAACCTTTTGGCCTTCGATCAGGGCGATGACCTCTTTGATGCCGCCGATGCCCGAGAGGCTGGTGGAGAGCACTTCCACCCGCCAGCCTTGCGATTCGGCATAGCGGTTGTACATGCGGAAGATTTCCTGCGCAAACAGAGAGGCCTCGTCCCCGCCGGTGCCGGCGCGGATCTCGAGGACCACGTTTTTCTCGTCGTTCGGATCTTTGGGAAGCAGAAGGATTCTGAGTTCCTCTTCCACGTCCGCCCGCCTCTTCTCCAGGTCGCTGAGTTCTTCGTGCGCCAGCGCTTTCATCTCGAGGTCGGTGGAGGCTTCTTCGAGCAGCGCTTTGGTTTCTTCCAGCCCTTTGCGGATGCCCTTCCACTCGCGGTACTTCTCGACAACTTCCCTGAGCTCCGAGTGCGCTTTGGCGGTCTTCTGGTAATGGGACTGGTCCGCCAGCACGCTCGGGTCTCCGAGTTGGGCCGTCAGCTCTTCGTACTTTCTTTCGATTTCTGCAAGCTTATCTAGAAAGTGCATTGTTCACCGCAAAGCCAGTAGGGGCGGTTCGCGAACCGCCCCTGCTCCCGCTTCTGATTAAGCTACAACTAACTCCCCGCCGCGCGTTTTCTCCAGTTCCATCGCGGTGTCGATGGCCTTAATCGCGGTCTCGAGTTGGCTATCGTCCGGCTCACGTGTGGTCACCCGTTGCAGCCAGAGTCCCGGCTGCGCCGCCCAACGCCACAGCTTCCCTTGTGATTTTGCCGCATAGCGGATGAATTCGTAGGAGACGCCCGCAATCACCGGCAGCAGCGCCAGGCGCCCCACGAACCGCATACCAAAGGAACGGAAGGGCAGGAACATATAAAACACCATGGCGATGGCCATCACCACCAGCAGAAAGCTGGTTCCACAGCGCGGGTGGAAGCGCGTGCAGCCGCGCGCCGTCTCGACGTCAATTGCGCCCCGCTTTTCGAACGCCCACACCACCTTGTGCTCGGCCCCGTGGTATTCAAAGATCCGCCGGATCTCCTTCCATTGCGAAATGAAAAAGAGGAAACCCAGGAACAACACGATGCGAATTATTCCGTCCAGAAAGTTGAATATCAGCAGGTTGCCCGCCACGGGGTAACGCCGGCTGATCAGCGTGGCCAGCGAAAGCGGCACATACTTATAGAAAAAAACAAAGAACCCCAACGACAACGCCAGGTTTGCGGCCAGGAGCCAATTGCTCAGCTCGACCTTCTTGTCGGCCTGGGAAGGTTTCCCCGGTTCATCCATCGCTTGTTCAGCGGAATAACGCAACGCCCGGATGCCGAGCACCATCGCCTGCCCCAGGGTCCCGAGCCCGCGCAGGAGCGGGTATTTCAGCCACGGATGCTTTTCAGACGGCTTTTCCAGGTAGTCCTTGGACACTGCGATCGTGCCGCCGGGCTGACGCACAGCTACGGCATAGCTGTGCGGGGAGCGCATCATGACGCCCTCGATGACTGCCTGGCCCCCCATCAACGCCTCTTCCGGCGCCTGGAGAAGCGGCAGCGCAATCAGGCGGGGCAGGTTGCGCAACCAATCCCTCGCGTTCGTCGAAAGTAATCTCATAAACCTTTTGGCTCCTCGCCCCGCCGCATGTTCCACCATTTAGGACAATTAGTGTGGAGACTGGCTCAATCCTCGGAGAGGCGCTCTCAATGCGCGGCAGGCCGCTATTGGATTAGATGCGCGCGCGCGAGCCATGGCTCAGAATAGCTGCAAAGACAAGGGGGTGTCAATTCAGGGGGAGTGGTAAAGCAGGCGTCGCGCCCGTTCTCGTGACGGCATTTTGCCTTGCCCGGTACTATCTACATTTTAATCATATTCGATTGGCATGAGCGGCGGAGCCTCTGAACGCACAAGCAAGATTGGCGGCTGGAAAGCAAGACCCAAGCATCGGCAGTGTCCCCGTCTAGCGGCCCGCGTCAAGTCGGTATTTGTGAGCTTGACTCCCTGGTTAAGTGGGTATCTAATGCGGGAGCGAGTGGGAGATTACATTTGTCAGGCCTTAGTCGTCTTGCAGGGTCCTTGGCGCTTCGCCTTTTTGAAGCAGTCGATGTATCAAACCGACGGCAGACGCGCCTGGCTGCATCCACGGTGGGAATGCTGGCAACACTCGGGTTGTGGTTGGTGCACCTAAGAAATCCATCTCTCTTTTTCAGCCATCACGGTCCACTGGGTGAGCTTGTTTACGTCGTAGTGCTTGTACCTCCGTTTATAACTGTCTTTAGTCTCGGCCATCTTCTGGTCCCCGATGTCGAAAATCCAGTCGCGTCGGAGACCGGTCCGATGTCGGGTTACCTGCAATCGGAAAGAGCGCGAACGAGGTGGAAGATCTCTATTACGGCAGGAGTAGTTGCAGCAGGCAATTTGCTCTGCATGATCTTGACCAGTCGACCGACCTAGGTAGGTCGTCCCGAAATCCCAAATATCCCACGACACCAAAACTCTCATACTGGGACCCTAACCAGACATCGTTTCGATTGACACTCAGGACAGCGTTAAACTAGGATATGCATAGGTGCAGGGCTGTGCCTTTCATTTCGACAGCTTCCGGGAGCCGTGTTGATGTTCAGGCTCGATGCTGACAAGAAAGTTCACTTCTGCGACGGCGTTACGCGCCGTGACTTCCTTCATGCCGGCACGATAGCCTTCCTTGGATTAACCATGCCCGAGTTCTTCAGCCTGAAGGCTCGCGGCGCCGTGAAATCCAACAAGGACATCAACTGTATCCAGCTTATGCTGGTCGGCGGGCCCAGCCAGCTTGACACTTGGGACATGAAGCCCGAGGCCCCCGCCGAAATCCGCGGCCCCTACAAGCCGATCAAGACCAACGTATCGGGCATCGAGATCTCCGAGATTTTCCCGCGCATGGCCAAGCATGCGGACAAATTCGCCCTCCTGCGGTCCGTTTATCACACCGCCGCGGCCGTGCACGACACCGGCTGCCAGATGATGCAGACGGGGCGGCTGTTCCAAGGTGGCCTGGAATCCCCCAATTATGGTTGCGTGTTGCGGCTGGAGAAGGGGCCCAAGGGCGACATGCCGCCCAATGTGTTGATTCCATTCACCATCGGCGCGTTGGGCGGCAATCTGCCGCACGGCGACACTGCTGGTTTCCTCGGCAAAGCGTTTGACCCGTTTGTTCTCAACGCCGATCCTTCCGACCCGAACTTCAAAGTACCGGACATGCTTCCGCCGGATTACATCTCCGCCGTGCGTGTCGACCGCCGCCGCGATTGGCGCCAGGTGATCGACCAGTCGGTGAGCTACTTTGAGAAAACCGATCAGGATGCAAAGCTGATGGACTCGACTTTCCATCAAGCGTACACCCTCATGACCTCGGCCACGGCGAGGGAAGCCTTCGACTTGGCCCAGGAGCCCGAGGAAGTTCGCAAGCGTTACGGCACGAACCGCTTCGGCCAGGGATGCCTGCTGGCGCGCCGGCTAGTGGAGCGCGGCGTCCGCTTCGTGACCGTGAACATGTTCGAAACCGTCTTCAATGAAATCACCTGGGACATTCACGGTTCGGCGCCTTTCAGCCCGATCAGTTGCTACCGCGATCAAATAGGCCCGATGTTTGACAATGCTTACAGCTCTTTGCTCGAGGATTTGAGCGACCGCGGGCTGCTGGACGCCACGCTGGTCCTCGCCACCGGGGAATTCGGCCGCACCCCGCGCATCAATCCGGCGGGAGGACGTGACCATTGGCCGCAATGCTGGACCGTCGTGCTTGCGGGCGGAGGCATCAAGGGCGGCCAGATTGTGGGCTCCTCGGACACGATCGGAGGCGCGCCCAAGGACCGCGCCGTCATGCCCGCCCACGTCGCCGCCACGGTTTACACGGCCCTGGGCATACCCCTCGACTCCATCATGAAAACGCCCCAGGGGCGCGAGGTCCGGGTTGTCGATCACGGCTTCGATCCGATTACGGAATTGCTCGCATGACTACCCTCAACCGACTTCTTCGTGTCCTCTGCGGTTCCAAAGCCTCAACACAGAGAGCACGGAGGGAGTCAGCGATCTCTGTGTTGGATCTTTTCCTGGCTTCAGAGAACACAGAGAAGACGTCTAGCATGCGCAGGGTTCGTATCATTTCTTCCGTTCTTCTGGCCTTCCTGGTTGCTGTGAGCAGTACTATATTTTGGGCGCAAACACATCAACCATCCGACCAGCCTTACCACCAGACGGACATGAGCGGGACGCCAAACGGTTCTTCGACCAGCGCCGCTCCTCCGCTGCACCCCGTCGCCGCTCATTCGACGTTCAAGGGCGTCGGCGTCAGCAAACTGCAAGTCCTGCCAACCTCGATCTCCGTCAGTGGCCCTCGCTATACGCAGCGCGTGGTCGTCGAGGCGACTTTCGTGGATGGCCACCAGGAAGACGTGACGGCTGACGCTCAGATTAGTTCCGCTGATCCTGGAATCGCACGCGTGGATCAGGAAGGACTGGTTTGGCCGCAGTCCGACGGGCGCACCACCCTTACGGCCACCTTCCGCGGACAGCGCGACGCCGCGAGCGTCGAGGTTTCAAAGTTCTCCGCGCCGTTCGAGTGGAGCTTCCGCAATGATGTAATCCCGGTCATGACCAAAGTGGGATGCAACCAAGGCGCATGCCACGGGGCCGCGGCAGGGAAGAACGGGTTCAAGCTCACTCTTCGTGGATACGACCCGGAAACGGATTATTACACGCTTACCCACCAGGCGCTGGCGCGCCGCACTGAGCGGATCGAACCCGCCAGGAGCCTGATTCTTCTCAAGCCCACGCTGACCATTCCGCACGGCGGCGGCAAGCGTTTCGCGGTGGGTTCGACGGAGTATCAGGTCATATCCGGCTGGATCGCGGACGGCATGCCCAGACCGCAGGAGTCCGACCCGGGTGTGGCGAGCATCGAAGTGTTGCCCAACGAGGCTTCGCTTCGACCTGAAGCGGAGCAGCAACTCGTTGTCACCGCCGTTTTCACCGATGGCCACCGCGAAGACGTCACGCGCTGGGCGAAATATGACAGCGGGGACGAAGGTGTGGCGGCGGTGGATCAGGATGGGCACGTCAAGATGCACGGCTACGGCGAGGCCCCGCTCACTGTCTGGTACCAGAGTCACGTCACCTTCGCCCGCCTGCGTATTCCTTATCCCTACAACATCAGCGCCGACGTTTACAAGCGTGCGCCGCGGCAAAATTACATCGACGACTACATTTTGAAGCACCTCCAGGTGCTCCACATTCCCCCTTCTCCCCCGGCCGGCGACGCCGAGTTCATCCGCCGGGTGTCCCTGGATGCGGCCGGAATTCTTCCTGCCCCCGCCGAGGTCGAGCGATTCCTGAACGATGCTGCGCCTGAAAAGCGCAAACTGCTGATCGAACAGTTAATGCGCCGGCCGGAGTTCGTCGACTACTGGGCTTACAAATGGTCTGACCTGCTGCTGGTGTCGAGCAATCATCTCTCGGACGAAGGGATGTGGAGCTACTACAATTGGATTCGCGAAAGCGTGGCTGCCGACAAGCCCTGGAATCAGTTCGTCAACGAAATCGTCACGGCGACGGGCAATGCGCGTGAGAATGGTGCTGCGAACTACTGGGCCATCCACCGCGACCCGCTTGATATCTCGGAGAATATGGCCCAAGCGTTCCTCGGCATCACGATTACCTGCGCCCATTGCCACAATCACCCGCTTGCGAAGTGGACGCAGAAGGACTACTGCGGCATGGCCAACCTCTTCGCGCGAGTGCGGCTGAAGACTTCCGGCCGCACCATCTCGCGGGTCGGCGTTGGCCCCGTCTTCGAGGATGTGACGGTCTACTCGAATCCCTGGGGACAGTTTACCGACGATCGGTACACGAAGCCGCTGCCGCCCAAGCCGTTGGCCGCCGCCGCTTTGCCTGTGGATTCGCCCCAGGACCCGCGCCTCTTTTTCGCCAAATGGCTGACCTCGCCGGAGAATCCTTTCTTTGCACGGGCGATTGTGAACCGCGTGTGGCGAAGCCTGATGGGCCGCGGCCTGGTGGAACCGGCGGATGATATGCGGGATACGAATCCGGCCACCAACGCCGAGCTGCTCGATGCAATGGTTAATGACTTCATTAAACACAACTATGATATTGACTATCTTATTGAGACCATCCTGGAGTCCGCAACCTATCAGGCCTCCTCGCGCCCGAACGATCAGAGCGCCCAGGACCAGCAGTATTACTCGCACTATTTGATTCGCAGGCTTCCCGCGGAAGTCCTGCTGGATGCCTACTCGCAGGTGACCCAGGAACCCGAAAAGTTTGAAGGCTATCCGCCCGGGACTCGGGCCTTGCAGTTGCCGGACGCTGCGGTGCGGTCTTACTTCCTCACCGCCTTCGGCCGCCCGGCGCGCCAGCAGACCCGCGAGAGCGAACGCACTTCAGTTCCGACCGTCACCCAGGCCTTGCACATCATTAACGGCGATACTTTGAACTACAAGCTGCGCGGCGCTGGGAATTCGATCGATATGCTCATCAAACTGGGTTTTTCTGATGATGCGATCGTGAAATACCTTTACCTGGCATCGCTCAGCCGCTACCCGGCCGAGGCGGAGCGCACCGCGCTATTGAATGCGCTTCGTGAAGCTGAGAGCACGGAGGTGCAAGCAATCGCCAACTTGCGGCGAGCCGCACTGGCCGACATGGCCTGGGCACTGCTGACGAGCGAGGAGTTTGTTTTTAACCACTAAGCTGATTTCCAACAATGCCCCTCCCGTGAGGAGAGGGCGGGGTTTCTCATGGGGAAGCGGATTGCAACTATCGGATTCCGTTGTCTTGGCCTTGCGACGGCCTGGCTCATGCTGTGGGCTGCGGTCTGGATTGAGCCGGCCCGCGCTGCCTCAACGCCGTCCTTCAGCAGCGACATCGCGCCGATTCTTCAGAAAAACTGCCTGGCCTGCCACTCCAGCGCCGCCAAGATGGGCGGATTTGTTATGGAAAGCTACGATCTGCTGATGAAGGGCGGCAAAGATGGGCCCGCGATTGTTCCGGGCATGAGCGAGCAGAGCAGGCTCGTTCAGATGCTCGAGGGGAAAGTTCAACCTCGCATGCCGTTTGGGACCGACCCGCTTCCCGCGGCGGACATTGCCGCTCTAAAGGCATGGATTGAAGCTGGGGCCAAGGGTCCCGCCGCGGGCGAAGCTGCCCAGACGCTCGCGCCCCTGGCCATTCCCGATATCAAGCCGAAAGCGCCGGCGGTTTCTCCCGTCGTGTCCCTGAAGTTCTCGCCGGACGGACGCATTCTTGCTGTTGGCGGTTACAGGGAAGTTCGGATGATCGATCCCTCCAACTGCAAGGTGATCCGCACACTGGAGGGTCACGCCGACTACGTGAGGTCGATTGTCTTCAGTCCCGACGGCAAGCAACTGCTGGCCGGCGGAGGTCCACCACAGCAATGGGGCGAAATCAAAGTGTGGGATGTCGCTACCGGCGCGCTCCTGCGGACGATGCGCGGCCACGCGGACTGCATCTACTCCCTTGCGGTCAGCCCCGATGGAAAGCTAGTCGCTTCGGGCAGCTATGACAAATCCATCCGGATTTGGGACGCCCAGACCGGACAGGACCTGAAGACCCTGCTCGACCACATTGATGCCGTGTTCGCCGTGGCATTCAGTCCGGACGGAAAGCTTCTGGCATCGGGCTCGCAGGATCGGACCGTCAAGATCTGGAATGTGGCGTCCGGTGAACGCCTGTATACGTTGAACGATGCGCTGGACGGAATTACCAGCATTGCGTTTTCGCCCTCCGGGGAGTACCTGGCAGGCGCCGGCTACGACAACTCCATTCATGTGTGGAAGATCAGCGAGAAGGAAGGCAGCCTGGTGCAATCGCTCATCGCCGACGAAGACAGCATCCTTCAAATCGTCTGGTCGCCTGAAGGGAAAACCCTAATCACGAGTTCCTCTGACGGCTCCATCCGTTTCCGCGACGCGGCAACGCTTGACCCGGTCGGAGTGCTCCCTGGCCAACCTGATTGGGTAGATGCGTTGGCCATCAGTCCGGATGGCAAGTGGCTGGCAGCAGGACGATACGACGGAACATTGAGCCTCTACGACGCGAGATCGTACAAGCCCAGGCTGGGCCCGCTGATGGCCGAAGGCAGTGGGCAGATGGGCAGGTAGGCAGTTGATCTGAAATCTGAAATTCCTAATCTCAGATTTGGCAAAGCAGGCGGTTGGCGCCGGGTCTGAAATCTGAAATTTCCAATCTCAGATATAAGTTGCAAGGCGCTTCGGAGTTCATTCATGCCAACAAGTGGTCTGAAGGTAACTTTCATCCTGGCGTCACTTCTGGCGCCGGCGCTGCTGGTTTTTGCGGACGAGCCCATCATCCCGCCCACTCTCTCGCGCATCTCCCCGGCGGGAATGGAGCGCGGCACAACCGCCAATTTCAAACTCGAAGGTCGAGGGCTCACGGCGGCGCGCGCCGTGCTCTTTGACGCGCCCGGTTTCACGGCGAAGATACTAAGCGTTACGGCGATTCATGAAGAGATCAAGGCGGCGCGAGCCGGCGTGGACCTGGAGGCTGCAGTGCCGCTGGGGGTAAAGTCCGAAGCCCAAGTGGAACTCACCGTCTCCAAAGATGTTGAGCCGGGCATCCATTGGTTCCGCATTCAAACGCCCAACGGTACGTCGAACATGCTGCCGCTGGACGTCGGAGCGCTGAAGGAGGTCCATCAGCAACGCAATTCTTCTGATCCGCAGCAGGTCGAACTGCCGGCCACTATTGTTGGCGCAGTTTCCACGGTGGGCGAAGTGAATGGCTACAGCTTTGAGGGTAAGGCCGGCCAGGAGTTGGTGTTTCAAGTTGTGGCATCGCGGTTGGACTCGCAACTCGAATCGCAGCTCGTCCTGCGCGACTCTTCCGGAGGGGAGATTGCGCGCGCCGGAGAATACCTGCGCGAGCCCGATGCGATCTTGGTGGCCAAGCTGCCGAAGGAAGGCAAATACACGATCTCGATTTCCGATCGCGAGGAAAAAGGCGGCTGGGATTATTTCTATAGGCTCAATGCGGGCCCCCTCCCGTACGTCACCGGCTGGTTCCCCCTTGGCGTCCGCGCGGGCAAGCTGGCGATGGTGTCCATTGAGGGGGTCAACCTTGGCGGCGTGAAGCAAGTCGAAGTCCGGCCACCTGCGCGCGTCGATGGTTGGACGACTCTTCCGCTGGTGGTTGCCACGCCCTCCGGCCCGCTCCTGAATAAGCCCCGCGTTGGCGTGGGTGACGTGCCAGAGGTTTTCGAGAAGGAGCCCAACGATACGCCGTCGCAAGCCGAGGCAGTTCCCATCCCCGTCACCATCAATGGTCACATTGATAACCCGAGCGCCGCGAAGCACGCCGACGACGATTTCTTTCGCATCCACGCCGCTAAGGGCCAGCGCCTTGTGCTCGAGGTGGCGGCCGCCCGGCTTGGTTCGCCTCTCGATTCCGTTGTCGAAGTGCTCGACTCGCGGGGCAATGACGTGCCGCGCGCCACGGTTCGGTGCCTTTACCAGACCCAAAGCACACTGGCGGACCGGGATTCGCGTAGCGAAGGAATTAGGTTGGTTTCTACCACCGGACTCCACGAGAACGATTACCTGATGGTCGGCGATGAGTTAGACCAGATTGCGTATATCCCCGACCAACCGGACGCCGACGTTGTTCTGAAAGGGTTTGAAGGACAGCGGTTCACGTGGCTGGGTACTTCTCCAAGTCTCCGCCCGTTGAATACAACGGTCTACAAGGCGCAAATCCTTCCCCCGGGCGCTGAGTTCCCGGCGAACGGTCTCCCCGTATTCCATCTCACCGTGCGAAACGACGACGGCGGGCCCGGTTACGGCGCCGATTCGCGGTTGGATTTCGAAGCACCCGCCGATGGGGACTATCTTGTTCACCTCAAGGACGTCCGCAACCAGGGCGGCCCCGGTTTTGCGTATCGGTTGACGATTCGCGAAGCTACGCCCGACTTCACCCTCGTCGCCGACCCTGACAATCCCAACATTCCCCAGGGCGGCTCGACGCCGATGACCGTCTCCGTCAACCGGTTACAGGGCTACCAAGGCCCGATCGAAATCGAAGTCAAAGGTCTGCCCCAAGGCCTCACGGCGAGCAAGGCGGAGATCGCTACGGGAGAGGATTCAACCGTGGTCGTCTTGAGTGCCGCGCAGGGCTCGAATCCGGACTCCCTGCCGGTGCACTTCGAAATTGAGGGGCACGCCGTCGTGAACGGCCGCGCCATTACGCGCCTGGCGAGCGCTGACAAGGTTCTGCAGGTGGCGTCGATAATCCCTCCTCCGGACGTCGCGGTGCGGGCCGAACCCGAACAAGTGGCTATTGCCCCGGATAAAGAGGTGAGTGTGTCTCTGCACGTAGAGCGAAGAAACGGATTCAAGGGGCGAGTACCGTGCGACGTTGTGAACCTGCCTCCCGGCGTCCGGGTTGTAAACCTGGGCCTGAACGGCATCCTGGTGCCGGAGAATCAGAGTGACGCAACTTTCAAGCTGCGCGCCGCGGATTGGGCCAAGCCGATCGTTCAGCCGATTTACGTGCTGGCCAATGTTGAGTCCAACGCCACCACGCAGCACCCCTCCCCGCCGATCATGCTTCGCGTGGAAGGCAAAGGAGAAGGGACGAGCGTCGCATCTCGGTAGTGACTTTTGGAACGGCGTACTGAGCCCCAAAGGGGCTGTGTTTGCTCGCCCCTTCGGGGCTGAAGAACGAGAACAACGCCTGACAGGATCCTAATGCGAATCTTGAGAAGAAACATGCTCTACGGTTTACTCGCTTCAGCCGGTATTGGACGGAGTCTGAACGCTCTCCATGCGCACCCGCATGTTCCGCAGCCTGGAGGAGGGCCGCCGTCATCATCGGCTACCCCGCCCGGGGCAAATGCGGATCGAGCGCCGGGCATCAGCGGCCAGGGGGAGATGAAGTTCCGCGTCCTCTACACTTCCGAACGACTGCCGCCGGAGGCCCGGAAGGTATTGGTGAACGCTCACGGAGGTTTCGCCGTCGACCGCCGCGCAGGCAAAGAGGAGACTTACTTCGCCCTTCCCGGAGCCGGGATCCTCCAGGTCAGTTCCGACCTGAAGACGATCAGTCTGGTCGATACTCCGGATGAAATGCGGAACCTTAACCTGCACGACACGACCATTTGGTACGACGCCGACGGATCCCCCTATTTGACCTTCCCCGCGAATGATGCCGGCAAGGTTTTTACAACCACCCTGGATGGAAAACTCGTAAATGCTCTCGATGCTCCCACCGCCGCTGTCGAATTCGAGCATCCGGAGATTCGCGACTATTTTCTGGGCGGAGGGAATTTCGCTCCTACAGCGGTTGAATTCTTGAACGGCTTGTACTACGTCACCACCGGGTATTGCAATCTCGATTATGTCCTGACGGCGCGGATCGATCGCGAAAACCGCTTCGAAGTCGCGTGGAATGATCTGGCCTTCGGCGGAAAAGGCGAGGGCGTGGGCCAGTTCGGAACTGCCCACGGCATCACCGTGCCGCCCGGCAAAACGCGGCTCGACATCGCCGACCGGCCCCATTCCCGCCTGGACCGTTTTACCCGCTACGGCCATTACCTCTCCAGCCTGAAGATGCCTTCCGGCTCACTGCCCTGCGACATTAACTACCTCGACCAACACTACAGTGTGGTTCCCGCCCTGGACGGCCCCGACAAGAAGAAAGGCGCCCCGATCTATATTCTCAAGGACGAGAGATTGATTTCGACCATCATGCCCAAAGAAGACCTGGGACTCGAGAATTTCGTTCACATCCACAACGCGGCGCTGCGGAGACTCAACGGCAGATTCTACATCCTTGCGCAGGCGTGGAACCCGGGCGACTTCGCCATCCTCGAGCAAGCAGGGAGTTAGGAATGGAAAAGGGTGAAGTAGGGGGACGGCTTGCCGTCCCCGCATTCCCGCCGGCCCCGACGCGGGTAGGGCAAGCCCTACCCCTACACCGCTGTTTTCGGCTTGACATGTTGCAGACAGCGCCCTAACATCACCTTGCCCCGGTCATGATATGGAGTTTGAACCTTCTTCCTGTGGCTGCGCGCACGCCACCTCCTGTTGCTGGGCGTTGATCGTCTCGGCAGTGAAGGTCGCCACTCCGGCCTGTTCTTCTCAACCCAATCAGATATTTCCGTGGAGGGTGTATCTATGAAGCGACGGCTTCTTCAGGAAGGATACGTTCTCGGGATTATTTGCGGCTTGCTGATCCTCGTGACAGGTTGCGGCGGAGCTTCGACGATCATGAACAATCCTGTCCCGGCTATCACCACCCTGTCGCCCTCTTCCACCACGGCGGGGGCGGCGGCGCAGACTCTCACCATCAACGGGTCGAATTTCCTTTCCAGTTCGACGGTGACTTACAACGGCGTGGCGCACACCGCGACGTTTGTGACCTCATCTCAGTTGACGATTCAACTGAGCACCTCGGACCAAGCCACCGCGGGAACTTACGCCGTCGTGGTGACCAATCCCTCTCCCGGCGGGGGAGTTTCGAATTCCGTGAACTTCACCGTGAACAACCCCACACCCACCATTACGACGCTGTCTCCTTCCTCCGCGGTTGCCGGAGCGGCGGCGCAAACCTTAACGATCAATGGGACGAACTTTGTTTCCAACTCCTCGGTGACTTACAACGGCGCGGCGCACACCGCGACGTTTGTAAGCTCATCCCAGTTGACGATTCAACTGACTGCCTCGGACCAAGCCACGGCGGGAACTGACGCCGTCGTGGTAACCAACCCCTCTCCAGGCGGTGGTGCTTCGAATTCCGTGAACTTCGCGGTAGACAACCCCGTGCCCACCATTTCGAGCCTCTCCCCGGCGTCCGCCACGGCCGGAGCGGCGGCGCAAACCTTAACGATCAATGGGACGAACTTTCTTTCCACGTCCACAGTGACCTACAACTCGGCGGCGCACACCGCCATGTTTCTAACCGCGACCCAATTGACCATTCAACTGAGCGTTGCGGACCAAGCCACGGCGGGAACTTTCGCGGTGGTGGTGACCAACCCATCTCCAGGCGGGGGAGCTTCCAACACGCAAACCTTCACAGTAAAGAACCCCGTGCCCACGATCTCGAGCTTATCTCCGAGTTCCGCCGCGGCCGGGGCCGCCGCGCAGGCCCTGACAATCAATGGAACCAACTATGTTTCCGCCTCGATGGTGACCTACAACGGTGCGGTGCACGCCGACATGTTGGTCAGCGCGACACAGTTGACGATACAACTGAGCGCTGCGGACCAAGCCACGGCGGGAACTTACCCGGTGGTGGTGACCAACCCGGCGCCGGGCGGGGGCGCTTCGAACGCCGTGAACTTCACGGTCAGCAGCGTTCCGAATAATCCCGTGCCGGCCATCACGAGCCTTTCTCCCTCCTCCGCGTCGGCAGGGTCTGCGGCGCAGGTGCTTACCATTACGGGGACAGGCTTTATCTCCGCCTCGACAGTCACTTTCAACGGCGGGGCACATACTGCTGCTTACGTGAGCTCGACGCAGTTGACGATCATGCTCACCGCGAGCGACCAGGCCACGGCGGGTAGTTACCCCGTGGTGGTGACGAATCCCTCACCGGGCGGAGGGCCATCGAACGCCGTGGACTTCACTGTCACTTCGGTTTCATCCGCCCTGAGCGTGACCACGACGATCTTGCCCAACGTGTTTCTGGGGGTAGCTTACGCCGGGGAGGCCGAGGCGACGGGCGGCGCTCCGCCTTACACGTGGAGCGTCTCTGCCGGCGCGCTGCCTCTCGGCTTGACCCTGAACACCAGCACGGGAGTGATTTCAGGCGTGCCTGTCGGAGGCACGGGATCGGCCTCCGTGACCTTGCAGGTGACGGATACAAAATCCGCGACGGCCACTTCCCCCTCGATCGCTATGGCGATTGGAAACGACACCATCTCCGTCTGCGAGGCCGGGAATGAATCGGTCCTCCTAGGACAGTACGCCTTCAATCTGATCGGGTACAACGACAGCGGCTTCCAAGCCGTCATCGGATCACTGACCCTCAACGGAACCGGCGGCATCACGGGCGGGGAAGTCGACATCAACACCACCGGGGCTGCCTCCGAGACCAACACCACCATTACTGCCGCCGGAAGTTCTTACACGGTGGGGGCGAGCAACCGCGGTTGCGCCACGTTTGTCACTGCCACCGGGACGACCTTCACCACCCGCTTCACTTTGGGGGCTCTCTCCTCCGGCGTGGCTACCCAGGGGCGGATCAATGAGTTCGATCCCCCCAGCGCGAGCTCGTTTATTGCTTCCGGCCAGATTCTGCGGCAAACCACTTCCGCTATCAGTGCCGGCCCGGCGGGCAGTTTCGTCCACTTGGCATCGGGCTGGGATTTATCCAGCGGCACACGGATCGCCTGTGCGGGGGTGTTGACGCGGACGGCAACCGCCGGCGGCGCCGGCGACGTCGGTGACTTGGACCAGACTTGCAACGACGGCGGGGCCTATGGCAACGTCACCCTCACGGGCACCGTGGGGAGCTACACCGCTCCCGACACCAACGGACGCTTCACGCAATCAACTACCGCCTCCGGAGTTGCGAGTGTAAACGCCGAGTACATGGTCTCCGCCAACCTGGCCCTGCTGCTGAGCGTGAATTACGATAGCGCCAACGACGTCATCACGGCGGGCGAATCATATCTTCAGACCGGCGCCGGGTCGTTTACCACCGCCAGCGTCACCGGCAGCTACGCCTGGTATCAGACCGGGGTGGACGGCAGCACGGAAGGATGGATGGAATTCGGCTACTTCCAAGCCGATGGCACCGGCACCTCGATCAACATCGAGGCTTACGTGGACGAAGCCGGGTCAACGCAAGAAACTCCTGCCACTTGCACCTACTCCGTCGCTTCAAGTGGCCATATGACCATCAACGCCGCCGGGGGCTGTGCGGACCCGCCGCTTGTCTACCTCCTCTCGGACTCCCAAGCCGTTCTCTTGAGTGAGGACGCTCACGTGCAAGGCGGGCTGGCCTTCCTGCAGAATGACCCGACCGGCGGTTTCAACCCCAAGACGATGGCCGGAGCGTACTTCGGCGGCACCACGGAGGTTGTGAACCAAAACAGCCGCGCCGAAAACGACCTGATCGATTTGCAGAACAGCACAACGTTCCCCAATATCTTTATCTTGGGCGACAAAGCCAACGTTAACCCCAGCGATGAGTTGGCCGACCAGTTCACCGAGCAACTGGCGTCTTTCGGCGCCTACGGGGTCTTGATGACGCAAAGCACTCCCACGGCAGCCGCCGAGACGGTTGGTATCGCGATCAACCCCACCAGTTTTCTGATTGCTACGGACATCGGCAACACCTATCCGACGTTCGTCCTGTTCGGACCATCAACCCCGGATAACGTGGCCATCTCGCTTACGGAACCCACCACCGCGCAATCTGTCGCCACCAACACGGGCGTGCCGATCACCGTCTCGGTGACCAACGCGACCAACACCGGGGTTACTTGGTTCCTCAATGGCATCCAGAGCGGCAGTGCGGGGGCCGCAGCTTTTGGAAGTGTATCCGGTTCCGGCAGTTCGTTCACTTATACCGCGCCGCCTTCGGTGCCCGCCCCGGCGACGTTCGACGTAACCGCGGTCAGCAACACCGATGCGTCGAAGACCGTTTCGTTCAGCGTCACCGTCACCGATCCTGGCCATTAGGAACGTACGACAACCCGTCGTAGGGGTGGCCCTGGTGGCCGCCCCTGCGGTTTCCCACTTCCAACCAGCCCAAGAATGCGCCAGCCGGAGGCGGAGGAAAATCAGGTCTTCACACCGACTCGGACTTCTTGTCTCTTGACAAACCATAGGCTACGATGGTATGATCCGTGACTGGGGTTGCAGGGAACGTGATGTGTCAGACTAATAGTCTGTGGCGATCGAGGCCGGAGGGTGTCTCCCTCTCCGCCCCGGGCGCTCTCAAGTCGCAATTATTCCCACAAAAGCAGCAAGATCAACCACCCTGTCCCCTCCTTGTGCAAAGAGGGGAATTCCCTCCTCGGATGAGGAGGGGTGGGGGTGGTGGGACTTTGCGTCCTTGGCGTTCTTTGCGCCTTGGCGTGAAACCGGGCTTGTAACCTTGAAAAATTGGGGAACAAAGCGAGAATGTCTATGAAAACAAACAGTCGAGGCGTTGAGGAGTCGAGGAGTCGTGCAGTCGAACCAGGTAGTCGAGCGGCAGGATGCCGACGGTTTGTCACTCCTCGACTCTCATCTCTCAACTGTCGACCACTTGACACGAATTCGACGGAACAAAGCGAGAATGTCTATGAAAACAAAGGGACGGTATGGAAGTCAGCCACCCCTGGCCCTTACTTATCCAAGGAGGGGAATTCCAGGCTCCCCACCTCGGATGAGGAGGGGTTAGGGGTGGTGAGCCTTTGCAAAACAGAACCGCCGCCGTGGAATCCGCAGCTCTCGGCTTTAGGGTTTCGGGAACTCAAAGATGACAAAGAGTCCGGGTGGAGCCAAGAGGCCGGCATGACGACATTTAGTCAAAAAAGCGACCAGGTGCCACAATAACTTGGTGTCCTAATGAAAAAACCACCATATATTGTGTTTTCCTACTTGACACGTCCTTACCCTCTGTGTTACGTTTGCGGGGTTGCGCTCGGAAGCGGGGCGCAGCCAGTGAAGCCAAGAGATCCCGATGCCCATTGGGATCACGACTCACCGCAGACCAGGGATTTGCTACTTCTACCTGAGGAGGCCTACCATGGCGGAGAGAGATGCCGTCACTTTGGCAACAGTTGCTACGTCTTCGGCCAAGGAGAATGCCACCCAACGTGGCATCACTATGCGTCGGCTTTTTACCAAGCCCGGCATTCAGCCATTTGATGAGGTCGAGTGGGAAGTCCGGACCGCCTGCATTCAGAATGAGAAGGGGCAAGCGATCTTCGAGCAGCGCAATGTGGAGGTGCCTGTCGACTGGTCGCAGACCGCCACCAACATTGTGGCCTCGAAATACTTTCATGGAAAGCTGGGTACGCCGGAGCGTGAGTCCAGCGTCCGGCAACTCATCAGCCGTGTGGCGGACACCATCGCTCAATGGGGAGTCGACGACGGCTACTTTCGCACCGAGGAAGACGCCGCCAACTTCCACGACGAACTGGTCCACCTCCTGGTTCGCCAAAAGGCCTCCTTCAATTCGCCGGTGTGGTTCAACTGCGGCCTCTGGCACAAGTACCACCGGACTT
>Ga0326727_10008013_pt1 | contig 27235 bp, 25 predicted proteins | sample MB2enrmetagenome_FD_207643 | JGI IMG/M metagenome (GOLD analysis project Ga0326727, IMG submission 207643) | Lab enriched peat soil microbial communities from McLean, Ithaca, NY, United States - MB29MY | ecosystem: Environmental > Terrestrial > Soil > Wetlands > Peat | place: USA: New York...
CCTCCTGCTGGTTGAATGAGGCCACAAGCCATTGCCGCACATTGCCGTTCAGGTGCAGCATCAGGTTGCCGATGCTGTTGCTGGCCCCGTTCGGCCGCCACCAAACCTGCTCTTCGGTGAGCGGCGCGACGCATTCCTGCATCCGCGCCCAATAATGGTCGAGCAGTTTGTGGCGTGAAAACTGAAGAAAAAGAGCGCTGATCTGTGAGTCGATCTCAACCATCGATTTCCTTCCTCTCCATTAAGATTCCGGCAAACTGAAAACGAATCTCGTTACGGTCGCTGCAGTCCTTTGCGGTTCTCTTTGAATCAGGAGGTGCGGTCCCTCAATGGATACTACTTCTTTTTGCGGCTGAATCCTCTTGATCTCTTCGAGACACGATGCCGGGACCAAACGATCCTGGGCTGCCTGTAAGTAGAGGATCGGCAAGGTCAACCGGCCCAACTCCGGCCGCACATCGCACGAAAGAACAGTGCGAAGCCGGGCCGCCAGCACCTTTGGTTCAACTGCTGCGATCGCTCTTTTCACGTCGGTCACCAAGCGAACAGATGCCCCCTGGCCAACCAGAAGCAGGGACGCAAAGCCCGGCATCCCCAATCGAAACAGGACCGGCCCTGCCAGCAGAGCCAACAAGCGTCGCCAGCCCTGCACCGGGCTCGCGGCGAATCCAGCACACAGAATCAAGCCTTTGAGATTCGGGGGATTCGTGGCCGCGAATTGAATGGCGAGAGGGGTCGAGAACGATTCAGCGAGCAAGACATACGGCTCCGAAATCGGAACCGCAACGCTTACGAGATGCGCCATTTCCTGATAGCCCAGGCAGACGTCGGCGGGATAGCGAATCGTTACCGCCCGAAATGTATCGGGCAGCGCTCCCGCAAATTCCCCGAACAGATCCCCTGTTCCGTCCATCCCCGGCATCAGCACCAGCTGCCGAATCATCGTAAGTCGATCAGCCGGATGGTCTCCAGGAACACATCCCCGTCAATCGTCAGGCTTTTCGCGCTGATCTTGTCCATGGTGTCCTGCGCGGTATGGTGGTAGCTGTTGTTGGGTCCGTAATCGAGATCAATGACATCGATCGAGGGCACGCCGCGCTGCACAAAGGGCAGGTGATCGTCGTCCACCGGCTCCTCGCGCTGAAAGAAGTACCGCTCGTCGCCATACTTCTTTGCCGCCTGCCGCACCAGGTCCACCAGCCAGTCCGTCGAGCGGGTCTCACGCTGGATGTCGAGATCCTTGTCGCCGATCATGTCGGCCAGCAGGAAGGCCTTGATCTTGCCCAGCGTGCCATCGTGGCCCCACTTGGCCGCGAGGTGACGGCTGCCATAAGTCGAGTCGGACGCCGACCAGGTCTGGAAAGCCTCTTCGCCGTCAAAGAAGACCAGCCACACTGAGTAACCGTCCAGCGTCTTGCCGCGCAACTGGTCGGCGATGGCAAGCAACAGCCCGGTCGTCGAGCCGCCATCGTTGGCGCCCACAAAGTTGATGTTCTTCAGCGGGTAGTTGGTCTCGTAATGGGTGCCCAGCACGATTGCGCCGTCCTTCTTGCCGGGAAACCGCACGATGAAGTTGCGCAGGCTCACCAGGCCGATGGGCGTGTTGGCCGTGAAGGCGTCCTCTTCCAGCTTGTCGGCTTTGAAATGCGCACGCAGGTACTCTTCGGCTTTGGCGTGGCCTGGGCTGCCCACCCAGCGGGGCCCGATGGCGACAAACTCCCGCGCGTAGTCCAGTGCCCTGGCGCCGTTGAAGTGCTGCTGCGCCCCCGCGGCCAGAGGAAGCCACAAAAGCAGGCTCGCCACCACTCTCCTTACCCGCGAAAGAGAGATCATGAAGCGGCCTCCTTCTTCTTGCGCCGCGAAGGATGCACCCACCACGCCACGGCAATGCCGAGCAGGTAGAGCGCCAGCAGCGGGGTTGCGTAAAGACACATGCTCACCGGGTCCGGCATGGGGCAGATGATGCCCGCCACCAGGAAGATCACCAGAATCGCGTAACGCATGTTGGTCCACAGAAAGCGCGGGCTGACGATGCCGAACATGGCCAGGAAAAAGATGAGGATGGGGAGTTCGAAGCTGATGCCCAGGCCGAGGATGATCGACAGGAAAAAGCCTGTGTACTCTTCGATGCTGATCACGGCGGTGAACTTGCTGCCAAAGACATCGAGCATGATATGCACTGCTGCCGGCAACACCCAGTAGTACCCGAAGTAGGCGCCGGTCAGGAACAGGCCCACCGTCGCCGCCATGAAGGGAACCACAAACCGCCGCTCGCGCTGGTAGAGCCCCGGCGCGATGAAGAGCCACACCTGGTACAGGATGAACGGCGAGGCCAGAATCGCTCCGCCGACCAGCGACACGTGGATGGCCAGGTTCATTCCATCCATGGGATGGATCATATTGAGCGATTTGCCATCGTTCTTCAGTGGCGCCTGAATGAAATCGACCAGCCGGTCGCGAAAGAACCAGGCCACTGCGAAGCCGAGGCCCAAATAGATGGCCGAGTGAACGATGCGCCTGCGCAACTCGTCCAGGTGCTCCATCAGGCTCATGCCGGGGAGTTCCGCGCGCTGGGTCACGGCTTGCCGCGCTTTCCCGATTGCTTCCGCTGGATCAACCATGATGGCCCGCTTGCTCCACCACCAGGCTGGGAGGTTCCGCTGACTCTTGAGCCGCCTGGGGCGCTGAATTCTCATCCACCGGATCTCCGGTGGCTGGCTCGCCGCCGGCGCTGGCCTCAACCGTGGATTCCGGAAGAACGGCAGCCGCAGTGCTCCCCGGCCGCGCCGCTGCAACCTGCTCGCCGGTTGAAGGCGGCTGAATGCTCGGATAGGCCTCTTCCGGTTGGGGCAGCGGTGTCGCCGCGGTCACCGTTGGGTAGACCGCTTCTTCCGTATATGGGCTCGCAATCGGGGCCGGCGGTGCAATGGCAGCAGATTCGACGGCCGCTGTTGGCTGCGCTGGCGCCGCAGCCGCCAGCGCCCGCAGCCGCGCCTCTTCCTGTTTGCGCCGGTCGGCTTCTTCCGCCGAGCGCAACTCCTCTTCCATCTGGAATTTGAAGTCGTTTGAGGCCTTGCGGAACTCGTACATCAATTTGCCGATCTGGCGCCCGATCTGCGGCAGCCGCCGCGGCCCAAAGACCACCAGCGCCATCACCATCAGAATCAGCGAGTCTGCCATTCCCAGGTTGGCACTTTCAATTGGCGGCGGCGTTCCCATAAGCAGTAATGATACCCGCCCGCGCATGGCGCTCACAAACCCCGTCGGCCGAGCCAGCTTCCCGCCTTACCAGCTGTCGCCGCCCGATCGCGGCGGCCAGGTTCGCAGCAGCTGCCTCAGCAGGACGATCCGGCCGAAATGGTAGGCATTGTGGGCTCCCAGGCTCTCCATTTGCTCCCGCACCGTCATCACGCGCACCGGGACGCCTGGCCTGGAAGTGCATCGCACCAGCTGCTCCAATCGTTCCGCATCGCGCGTCATCAAACCCGCCTGCCGGTTTCCGGCAAAGAATCGCTGGCAGAGTTGCTCCCAATCCTCGGCGGCAGCGTCGCCTTCCGTGGGGAAGCTGGCTGAGGCGTGTTCCGGATAGGGCGTTTCGATGCCCTGAACCCATTCCAGCGTAACCTCCTGCCAGAACGCGATATGCCACAGTTCCTCATAGATGGTGTGTGGCGCGCCTTCAATTGCCCGATGAGCAACCGCGCCGGAGAGCCCTTCGAGAATACGAGCCGGCGGCGCCGCGGCGCTGTCGCCCGTGAGAACCTGTTCCAGTTCGTTCATAATCCTCCTGCCCGCATTCCATTCGACGGACGGTGAGAGAGATTATCCCATCCGGTCGCCGCCAGACTCGAGAAAGCCGACCAAAGGGCCCCAGGTTCTCATTGCCGGCGCTTAAAGCGTTGTCCGTATAGACAGAGTCCCTGTTTCCCGATCTCTGCTTTCGTCGTATCCTATATCCAGGGCACCCCGATGAAAACCTTCACCCTTGAAGAAGCGCAGTCTCTCCTCCCGGTAGTCGAGTCGCTGCTCAAGCGCGCGATCGAGGGCAAGCAGGAGGCGGAGCAAGCCGACTCCGGCCTCTCTGAGATGGCGCGGCGTATTTATCTCTCCGGTGGCATGAAGGTGGACGTCAGCCGCGTCGCCAGGTTGCGCGCGGAGATGGAAGCCCACTTGCAGCGCGTACGCGAGAGCATCGCCGAAATCGACGCTATCGGCGTGCAGGTCAAGGACTTGGAAGCCGGGTTGCTCGATTTCCCCTGCAGTCTCGACGGCCAGGTAGTGCTGCTTTGCTGGCGACTCGGCGAACCGGCCATCGAACACTGGCACACGGTTGAATCTGGCTTTCAGGGCCGACAGCCTCTCGACGAACGTTTTCGCCGCCGCTCCACCTCCGGCAACAAGCCTAACTGAACAATCCGGCGGAATTCTCCAGGCAACCCGACATTTTCTTGCCCCAAATCTCGCCTTTGAACCCCGGGGAAGCCATCAACCTCCTACGGACGCCCCTTCATCAGGTACAGTGATCCCGTGTACATCGCCGAGCACGAAGTCCGCGCCGCCCTCACCTACGAAGCCCTGATTCCCGCCATCCGCCAGGCGCTCATCGACTACTCGGCCGGGCGCATGATCCAGCCGGCCCGCCAGATCCTCCGCGCCGGCAACGCTGAAGATTTCCGCAACGGCTGGCTTGGCATCATGCCAGCCATAGCGGGCGAATTCATGGGCGTCAAAACCGTCACCTTCTATCCAGGCAATGCCGAGCAGGGCCTGCACACCCACATGGCCGTTGTGGAGTTGCTCCGCCGCTCCACAGGCGAGCCGCTGGCCGTGATGGATGGACGCCTGATCACAGAGATGCGCACTGCCGCCGTCTCGGCAGTCGCCCTGGAGGCGCTGGTCCGGCCCAAGGCCGCCAGCCTGGGCATCCTGGGCAGTGGCGTCCAGGCCCGCTCGCATATCCGTGCATTCCGGCATGTATGGCCAGCGCTCAAAGACATCCGCATCTGGAGCCGCAATCCAGACAACGCTCAAAAGCTCGCCAACGAAACCGGGGCGTGTGCCGTTTCTATCGAAGAAGCCGCAGCCGCCGATGTCGTCCTCGTAGTTACCGGTTCGCCGGAGCCCGTTCTTCTCGGACGCTGGCTTGCCCCTCAGGCATTGGTTCTGGCCGTCGGCGCCACCGGCGCCAGCCTGCGCGAACTGGACGATGCTGTCCTGCTGGGCAGCTACTTGGTGGCCGAGTGCCGCGCCTGTGCGGAGCGCGAATCGGGCGATGTGATCCTCTCAGGCAGCAGAGTCAATGCCGAAATCGGCGAAATCCTGGCCGGCTCTGCCTCCCGGACCAGCGCCGGTAGAATCGTCTTCAAGTCCGTCGGCATGGCAATTGAGGATCTGACGGCGGCGCGGCTGGTCTGGCTGGCGCGCGGTTCCGAGGGGAATTAAATCACGGCCATCCGTCCTCAAGCGCCAGCCAATTCAGTGAGCGGAAGGGCATTGCGGCGCGTCTCTACATTCAAGGCTGGCAGTGCGGTGCGGCCGGAGCTGTGCGTGCATCCTCGGCGGCATGGTGAACGGACATCAAGGCGGTACCCTGAGCAGAGCGAGCTTTGCGAGGAACTGGATCCGGCAGGCAGCGCACAAGGAGCGGCGATGAAGATCGGCAGGTGGGCACGTTTGATGCTGGCGGTGACGCCGTTATTGGCTGGCTGCGGGGATTTCTGGCAGAATCCAAACGGCAGCGGCGGCGGTGGTGGTGGCGGCGGCTGCACTACCAACTGCCCCACCGGGAGCAGCGGCAGCTTCTACGTTCTAAATCAATATGTCAGCCAGATTGCCGCCTACTCCGTCGTCAGCGGCAAGCTGACCGCGGTCACTAACAGCCCCTTTTCGCTGCCCTCGGAGCCCTACGCTGTAGCCATCTACCCCGGAGGCGGTTACGTTTATGTCTCCACCGTCGTGGGCATTTATATGTACACCGTCGATTCCACGACAGGAGCGCTCACGGTTGGAACCGGCGGCGCCTATCCCTTCCTCGCATATGCCATGCAGGTGGATCCCACCGGCGCCTGGCTGGTAGCGGCCGGCCGCAGTTCTGCCGAATCCAACTCGGGCGAGGTCGTGGCCTTGCCTATCGACTCCTCGACGGGCGCACTGGGAACGGCGCAAACAGCCGCGATTGCCGCCCCGACGGTCACCCAGATGGCCATCTCCGCGGATAGCGCGAATGTCTTTATCGCTCTGGGCGTCAACGGCACTGAAGTGATTCCGTTTACTTCAACCGCCAGCGGCACCAACCCGTTCGCCAGCAAGGCCATCACCATTCCGCTGGTAAGCGGCGGCATCTCCGCGCTCTCGGTGGCCGTCGACCCTGAGAGCACACCGCGGCTATTCTACATCGGAGAAACCGGAGCCAAGTCCAGCTCGGGCGGATTGGTTGTCTATACCTACGCCTCGCTGACCGGCACATTGACTCAGGTAACCGGCTCTCCCTACGCCAGCGGAGGACTGGCGCCCAACGCCATCCTGACAACTTCAACCGGCGACTATGTTTATGTGGCCAATGGAACCACGGGCAACACAACCCCCGGCAATATCACTGGATTCTCGGTGACTTCTACCGGCTCAACCTATTCGCTGACCACTGGCTCGTCCATCGCGACCGGCCTTGAGCCTGTGAGCCTGGCAGAAGACAGCACAGGCACCTACGTTTTCGCGGTGGATTTGCTCGGCAGCCCCGACCTTGAGGCATACACCTTCGATACCACAACCCCCGGCAAGCTGGATTCCGCGTTCACCGCCGCAACGGGGACCGATCCTGTGCAGGCGGTGGCCATCGCCGCCGTGCAGTCCTCCAACTGACGAGGCAGGGATCAGGGACCACTTAGAGGATCATCAACCGGATTAGGATTCAAGCGGCTTGTCTACCTGTGCTTCATCAAGCCGGCCAATAGAGCAGGCTGACGGATGTCCACTGTCCAATGTCCACTGATCATTCCTGTTAACTCTCCATTCACCGCAGTTCCCTGATCCCTGTTCCCTGATCCCTGATCCCTGCACTTCAAATGCTATCCTCAAGATGACCGCCAAGGGTTGTGTTCACGCGATCTCCAATCCCCCTCGCCTCTTCACCCAGCCGCCGCGCGGCCCGCGCCTCTTTGTGGCTCATCCTTGGCGTAATCTGCGGCGCCTGCGGATGCACCCGCCTTCACCCGGAACATCACGATACGGTCTACGTCTCCGCGCGGCAGACGTATCTGCACGACCGGGTGGCCGCGGTCTCCAATCGCGTGGCTGAGGTTGTGAACGGCCAGCAGCTTGAAGTGCTCGAACATGGCCGGCGCTTCCTTAAGGTGAAAACTCAGAAGAACGAGATCGGCTGGATTGAAGAGCACGCCGTGATCGACGCCAAAGAGTACCAGGCGTTTGAGAACCTCGCCAACCAGCACCGGCAGGACCCGGTCGCGGCCACAGCCACGGTCCGAGACGACATCAACATGCATCTTTCGCCGGGCCGGGAGACCGAGCACTTCTATCTGCTGGCCGCAAATGCCAAGGTCCAGCTCCTTGTCCGCACCGCGGTGCCCAAGACGGCCGCAGGGGCCAAACCAACTCCCCGGCTGCTTGCGCCTCCCGCCCCGGCCGGTACGCACGGTCCCGCGCCTACCACGGCTTCAACGCCTGTCCCACCGCATCCGCCGGTCACGAATGTTGTGCCCGGGTCCGCTCCACTCGAACCCCCGCCCCCCATCCTCGAAGACTGGTGGCTGGTGCGCGACACCCAGGGCCACACCGGCTGGCTGCTCGCCGGCCGCCTCGATGTGGATGTACCCGATGAGGTAGGTGTATACGCAGAAGGCCAACGCATCGTCGGTGCTTACGTGCTCACCAAGGTGACCGACAACGAGGCCACCACCCCTGACCACCAGGTTCCGGAGTATGTCACCGTCCTCAGTCCGCCCAAGGCCGGCCTGCCGTTTGACTTCGACCAGGTGCGGGTCTTCACCTGGAGCCGCAACCATCACCGCTATGAGACGGCCTACCGCCTGCATCCCATCCAGGGCTATCTGCCGGTCAGGATTTCCCGCCAGCCCGTGGCCAACGGCACCGCGCCCGCCTTCAGCATTCAGCTTGCCAGCGGGCCGGACATTGCCGTCGATCCGGAAACCGGCGTAAGCCGTCCCGCCCATCCGCGCACCATCAACTTCGTCATGATCGACACCCAGGTCAAGCGCATCGGCCCCGACATGGCCCCTATCCCCATCACCCACACCGCCGAAGACAAAGCCAAGACCGCCAAGACAGCCAGAAAGCCGCACAAGTAGGGGTTCATCGACGAAAGAAATCGGCGAGCGCCGCCGAATAGCCGGTGATCGCGGAGACGGCCGCCGGGCCTTGCTTTTTGCCTGGGATCGCTTATTGCGGTTATTCGGGCGGTGTAGCATCGATGCAGGCGGGTGCGGTTTTCCTTCTATGACCGAAATCATTTTTAAGGTGCGTGAGGATGAGGCAGACGGCGGTTACACTGCCTCCGCCCTCGGTTACGGCATCCATACGCAGGGGGAGACGCTGGAAGAGTTGCGCGCCATGGTCAAGGACGCCGTCCAATGTTACTTCGACGAGACGATGCAGTCTCCGAAGATCATCCGTCTCCACTTCGTCCGGGATGAAGTCCTTATCCAGTGACGCCCAGTGAGATCCAGTGAGACTGCCTCGCGACATTGACGGACCGCGGCTCGTCAAGGCGCTGGGCGCTTTGGATTATGAGGCAACCCGTCAAAGGGGATCCCACATCCGTGTGACCACACTGCGAGATGGAGAGAACCACGAAGTTATCCCCTATTACATCCGATCAGGACGGGCACTCTCGCCAGCATCCTCAGGCGCATCGCGGCTCATCACCGGCTGAGTGTCGAACAACTTCTGGAGATGCTCGACTTATGAGCTTGCCGGTCTCCTGGTCCACCTTGCGGGGCGACTGGCGCAAAAACAGCACCGACGCTGCAGCGCTCGCTTACTTATTCAGGTTGTAAACCGGAGTAGCTCCATTCTGAATGAAGGTGCATGTCGCCTTCCCGTTGGGCCCGCAGACCTGGCTCTGCATTTTGATCGTCTCCAACTGAATGAACTGCTCGGGCGACAGATGCATGGATTCGCGGTAAGCGTTGTCCGCCTCGGCGCGGCTCGTTTCCGCCGCTTTGCGCTGATCTTCGGCAAGCTTGGTCTGCTGCTCGGTCTGGATGCGCTGCTCCTGGGTGGCCGTTTCAATGCGCTGGTTCTTCACCGAGTCGGGAGGATTGGCCCTTCCCACCGTCATCGTCACCAGCTCCACAGGCAGACCCTTGTCCTTGATGAACTGGATGAGCTGATCGTGGATCTCCTTGTCGATGTCGTCCAGCGCCGTGGTGCTGATTGCGGTCTCGTTCATGCCCCGCTTCCTCACCGCTTGCCGGACCATGGTCTTGAAAGGTTCTTCGAGGTTGTTGTCGTACCAGTCCGGTCCGAAATTCTTGATCAGCATCACGGAATCCGTCACCTTCAACACCATGATGGCGTGGAATGTTATGGGTACGCCGTCTTTGGTCATCGTGTCGGGGAGTTCGGTTTCGTATTTCTTCGGTTGCATGTAGACGTCGATTCCCTGGGTCGTCACCGCCGCATAGGTGAGCCCCGTCCTCACTGGCTCCGGATCAACGCCGCCATGGCCGAAGATCATCGGCTTCCGAACCAGGACCACCTCATGGCCCGCGTCGGGCGAATAGATTTTGCAACCGGTCATCGCCGCCATCAACGGCGCGAAGACCGCAAGAATTAAAACAAGCCGCTTGAATTGCATCGGTATCTCCTGTTCGTCGAGCTTTTCAGCCACAAAGCTTCGGAAGAGAGATCATACACCGGTTCTATTCTTCCTTTGTCGTCGCGGAAGCAAAGCAAATTGCCGTGTGCCGAGTGCTCCAGAGCCCGCCCCGAGGTTGCCGAAGGGTCTCGATTCCGAAGCCTGGGTAACTACAAGTCGCTGTCGGTTTCCGGCTCAGCGCCGGGTCCGCAGCGCGTGTTCCACCACCCGCAGCATCTCCGCCTCGGGTGCCGGCTTGCCGGTCCATATCTCGAACTGGCGCGCACCCTGCTGCACAAACATCTCCATCCCGCTCACCACGGGAATGCCGCGCGCCCTGGCCAGCTTGAGCAGCGGCGTTTCCAGCGGGTTATAGACCATATCGAAGACCAGCCCGGCGGTCAGCTCGCTCTCCGCGATCGGCAGCGCCTGCTTGTTGCCGGCCATTCCGCAAGGCGTGGTGTTGATCAGCACGTCAAAGCGGCTCTTCGCGAAATGCTCGTGCTTCAGCGCCTTCGCCTTGGCCTCTTTCGCCAGCGCCACTGCAGTCTCATGCGTTCGATTGACGATGAAGACCTCCGCGCCCTGCTCCACCAGCCCAAACACTGCTGCCCGCGCCGCGCCGCCCGCGCCCAGCACGGCGATGCGCGCTCCCTTGAGCCGCAGCCGTTTTTCAAGCGGCCTCACCACACCGGCCACATCCGTATTGAAGCCGTAGAGTTTTCCGTCCGCGCCGGTCCGCAGCGTGTTACAGGCGCCGGTGCGGGCCGTGAAGGGGTCCATGTTCGCCAGGTGGGGCAGCACCTCCTGCTTCAACGGCATGGTCACGGCCACGCCGCTCAATGGCAGCTCGCGCACCAGGGTCAGCAGGTCGTCCAGCGCACGCACTTTCAGTGGCAGCAATACCGCGTTGACGTTCTCGCGGCGAAAGGCCGTATTGTGCATGAGCGGCGACAGCGAGTGCGCGATCGGGTTCCCGGCCACCCCAAAGATCCGCGTCGCCGGGTCAAGCTGCTCCACGCGGTAAAGGTCGCGCAGCGTTCGCGCCGTCACCTGCCCCGGCGCCGTCTCCGCGCCATCGGAGAACGACGCAAAGGTAAACGCCGCCCCGGCCCGCGGACCCAGTACGCGGCTGACCAGGCCCTCTTCGCCCATGGCGATGCCCACAACATGTGCCGTGAGCGACCGGTCCTCAATCAACCGCAGTACCGCCAGGTTATCGGCTAGCGACCGCGCTGTCGAAACCACCTTGACGAAATCCGGCAGGAAAGCTTCGATTCGCGCCGCCGCCAGATCCAGGCCCTTGGTGCGCGTGAAGTCGTGAAAGCTTACCAGCAGTGCCGTGCCCGCCGCCCGCAGCCCCTCGCGAAACTTGGCAAGTTGCGCCGGCTTGGCTTTTTCCGCCGACTCCACCTCGAGATCGGCAATCTGGCAGCCTGCTTGGGCCGCTCCCAACAGTGTCGCCAATTCCAGGCTCAAAGACCCAACGAAGTTGCCGCCGAAGTCCCTGCGTCGGCAGGTAGCGATGGCCGTCACCTCACGGTGTGCAGCGAGAAACTCCTTCAACCGGGGCAGAGCACCCGCAGGCTTGGGCAGCGAGTCCAGCCGGAATTCCAGGAACTTCGAATCTCTGAGCGCCGCCTCCGCCCGCTCGAACAGCTCCGTCGCCGACCCCGCCTGAATGGCCACGCACAGCTTGCCCAAGCGCAGCCGGGGAGCAGCAGCTGTTGCCGCGGGAACAGGCGGGATGGAGGCTGTGTGAGGCATCGCAGTCGATTGACGCATCTTAGATTGCTTCTGCGTGCGATGCAACAACGGATTGGGGACGGTTATCCCGGCCAGGCCTACTCATCCCTCAGCGTCTGCGCCGGATCGATCCGAGCAATCCTCAGCGTAGGCGCCGTAGTGGCCAGCAGCGTCACCGCAATCAGCGTCAGCGTCACGGCCGCCAGGGTGGTCGTGTCGTAGACGCCCACCCCATACAGCACGCTGCGCATGGCCCGTAGCGCTCCCATGCACAGCAGCAACCCAGCCACCAGTCCGGCCGCCGACGCGCGCGCTCCTGGTCCGCCCACCTGTACCATCGCCCGCCGGATGCTTGAGCCCAACGCGATGCGGATCCCGATCTCCCGCGTTTTCTGCACCACCATATTCGCCACCAGCGCAAAGATGCCCACCGTGCTCAGCAGCAACGCCAGCCCGGCCATCGCGCCCAGCAGGGCCACTTCAATGCGCTGCGTTGCCAGGGTCTCCGCCATCAGGTCGCTCATACGGTAGAACCCGGAAAAGGGAAGCCCGGGTTCAGCGCTGGCCAGCGCGCGCTGCATCTGCTGAGTCAATCCCTCTACAGGGGCCGTGGTGCGCACCACCCAGCTAGGCTGAAACCAGATGGCGGACAGCGCAACCATACGCGGATCCACCTGCGCTGCGGGGGCATACATGGTTTCTTCGCTCATCAAGGGCGCAGTTGGGTTCAGGCCCGACGCAAGTTGAACATCGGCCACCACGCCGACAATGACTGCGCCTTTGTTTAACGTGTGGCCAACAGGATTGACGCCGTGAAAGAATTTCTCTGCAAAGGTGCGATTCACAATCGCCACCGGCTGCGTATGCGGGCCGTCAGCCTGGTTGAAGGTTCGTCCCGCCAGCAACGGAATCTGCAGCGTTTCGAAATAGCCGGGCGAGACGTAAACGAAGTCGGTGCCGACCTGCTTCCCGGCCTGGGGACCATCGTGCAGGGTGACTCCGTCGTTGAGGACGCGTTCAAAGGGCAGTGTGAGTCCGAACGCGGCATTCTCGACGCCGGGAATTTTCCGCATGGCGGTCAGGGACCGGTCAAGCAGGTTGAGGAAGGCCGCCTGGTCGTGATAGCGTGCGTCGTCCAGCGATGCCTTGGCGGTCATCACGCCGGCGGGATTGAATCCAGGCGGCAGTGTCTCCAGATGAACCAGCGTCCGGATAAGCAAGCCGGAACCAGCCAGCAACACCACCGTCAAAGCCACTTCGCAGGCGATCAATCCCTGCCGCAGCAGCAGCCGGTCTCCGCCCGCCCCGGCGCGCCTGGCCATCGAAGAACGCAGGTCCACCTTGCGTGTCGTCAACGCCGGCAGCATCCCAAACAGCAAGCTGGTGGCTACAGAGATCCCCAGCGTAAAGGCCAGCACGCGCCCATCCAGCGGCACGCTCGCCACCGGTAGAAAGTCCTGCGGCAGTAGCGAGAGCAGCCCGCGCAGCGCCACAAAACCCACGCCCACTCCAGCCAGGCCGCCCGCCAGCGCCAGAATCAGGTTCTCCACCCAGAGCTGCTTCTGGATCTGCCAGTGCGAAGCCCCCAGCGCCAGCCGCGTGGCCATCTCCGGAGTGCGCCTGAGCATGCGCACCAGAGTCAGCCCGGCAAGATTGGCGCAGGCGATAAGTAGAATGAACCCCGCGGCGAGCATAAGCGTCAAGGCCTTGGGCCGCAGCTCCGCAGTGGCGCCTTTTTGCAGTGGCACGGAATAATAAGCGAACTTGTCGTGCGGGTGGCGCCCCGCAAACTCCGCGGCCCAGGCGCGATTGATCTCAGCATCCGCCTGCTGCCAGGTCGCGCCGTCGCGCAGGCGCGTGATCACCTCGTAGTTCGTCCCGCCGCCTTCGCCTTCCTGGCTGGGTTGCAGCGCCGTGTACACTTCCGCGTTGAAAGGCGTCGTCGCACCCTCAGGCAGCACGCCAATCACCGTGTAAGTATCGCCCTTGAGTCGGATGGTCTGCCCCAGCAGATTGCGATCGCCGCCGAACGTATTGCGCCACAGCCCGTAACTCAGGATGGCGGCCTTCGGTCCATGCGGCCGGTCCTCATCCTCTGAAAAACTGCGGCCCACGCCCGGATGAATGCCCAGCACGTCGAGGTAATGCGCCGAGATGCGAGCCGCGTGGATATACAGGGCATGGTTGCCGGCCTGCAGATTCACGCCTGAAGCCATAGCGCCCGCGAGCCCTGGGATGACAGAAGGCACATTGTCGCGCAGCAACTCCCATTGCCTGCCATCGATCCAGTGCCGTCCATCGTAGGGCTCGGCGCCCTCGATGCGCAGGAAGATAGCCCCCATCCGCTCCGGATGCGGATACGGCAGGCTCTTCAGCATCAGCGCATTCACGATCGAGAAGATCGCGGTATTGGCGCCGATCGAAAGCGCCAGCGTCATAATCACGGTGAGCGTAAAACCGGGATTGCGCCCCAACTGCCGTACGGCAAATCTGAGATTTTGCCTCAAAGTGCCCATCGATGGCCTCCTGACAAGGAAATCCTGTGCGCGTCTATGCGAGCATACGGAACCGAGCGGACCAAGGTTCCACACTGCGGCCCTCGTCCGTGGAAGCCAGCATAACCCCGCCCGCTGTGGCACTCTAGAAGTCTGGAGGGAGTCTGCCATCATGCCTGCCGAGACCTTCACCCCCGTTGACCTAACCAAAGACCTTCACGCCTGGGAAGCAGGTGGAGCCGCGTCCGCCGAGGCTCTGGCTGCCTGGGTGAGCGCCCGGCTGTCCGCGCATGAAGCCGCGCTGGCCGCTCTGCTCGCCGTCGAGGGGCCGCGCACGCCGGAGAATTCGCTTCGCCTCTACGACGCGGCCCTCGAGCATCTGACCCTGGCTGGCGCGCAAGCCGGCGTGCTCAACTCCGTGGCTGCCGACAAGGCCGTCCGGGACCAGGCGCAGGCCGAAGCCCAGCGCGTCGCGATGGCCGGCAGCGCCTTGAGCCTCAATCGCCGGGTCTATGACGCGCTCTGCGCAATTGACCTCGAAGGTGCCAGCCCGGCCACCAGGCATTTCCTCGGCCGCACCCTCCTCAGCTACCGCCTTGCCGGCGTGGACAAGGACGAAGCCACCCGCACCCACCTGCAATCCCTGCACGAGAAGGCCTCGCTGCTCTCGCTCGAATTCAGCCGCAACATCCAGGAGGGCGGCAAGACCATCGAAGCCTCGCCAGACGAACTGGAAGGCCTGCCCACCGACTATCTCGCCCGCCATCCGGCAACCGCCGAGGGCCGCGTCACTATTACTACCGATCCGCCCGACATGCAGCCGGTAATGACCTTTGCCGCCAGCGCCGCGCTCCGCGAACGCATGTTCCTGGCCTACAACACCCGCGCTTACCCGGCCAACAAGGAGCTGCTTGAGAAACTGCTGGCCACGCGCCAGGAGATCGCAACCGTGCTGGGCTTCCGCAGTTGGGCCGACCTGGCTACTGCCGACCAGATGATGGGTTCGGCGGCCAACGTGCGCACGTTTCTCGCCCGCCTTGACGAAGCCAGCCGCGCGGGGGCTCGCCGCGAACACGAGTTGGTGCTTGAATTTGCCCGCAGATGCCAGCCCGGTCTTGAAGCTATCGACATCACGAGCCGCGGCTATTGGTATGAGCAGTTCCGCCGCTCGGCCTTCGACTTCGACTCCAACTCCGTCCGTCCCTACTTCCCCTACGCGCAGGTGGAGGCGGGTGTGCTGGAGACCGCCGCGCGCCTCTTCAAAATCGAATTCCGCCATTCCACTGCGCACGGATGGGACCCTGCCGTCTCGGTCTTCGAAGTCTTCGATGGCGGCCGGCACGTGGGCCGCTTCTACCTCGACATGCATCCTCGCGAGGGCAAGGACAAGTGGTTCTCCGCCGCGCCCATCGTCACCGGCGTGCGGGGCCGATACCTGCCCGAGGCCGCGCTCATCTGCAACTTCCCCGCAAGCGACGGCAACGATCCCGGCCTGCTGCAATACTCCGACGTGGTCACCTTTTTCCATGAATTCGGCCACCTGATGCACGCCATCCTCGGCGGCCACACCGAGTGGGCCGGCCTCTCCGGCTTTGCCACGGAGGGCGACTTCATCGAGGTTCCGTCGCAGATGCTCGAAGAGTTTTTCCGCGACGAAAAGCTTCTCCAGGCCTTTGCGAAACATTATGAGACCGGCGAAATGCTGCCCGCCGAGACGATTCGCAAGATGAAACTGGCCGGCTCGTTTGGCCGCGCCGACTGGGTTCGCTCGCAGCTTTACTACACCACGCTCTCGCTTGACTTGCACGACCAGGATCCTGCTGGCCTTGACCTCGACGCGACCACCAAGCGCCTTTATCAGAGCCTTCAGCCCTGGACCTGGCTCGAAGGCAACCGCATGTATGCCAGCTTCGGCCATCTCACCGGCTATTCGTCCAACTACTACACCTACGCCTTCGACAAGGTCATCGCGCTGGACTTCTTTGTCCAGTTCGATCCCGCGGACCTGCTGGGCTGCGACGCCGGCAGCCGCTACCGCAAGACAGTGCTGGAGCAGGGCGGTTCCAAACCCGGCCGCCAGATGGTTCGCGACTTCCTCGGCCGTGACGAAGAGTTCTCCGCGTTTTCTAGCTGGCTCAACGAGGAGTTTACTGGCGAGCTAATCGCTGCTAACTCGTAGGAGCAGCTTCGATGGAAGCCGCCGACTTTCGCCGCATCGCCCTCAGCCTTCCTGGCGCGGAAGAGGGATCCCACATGGGCGCGGCCGACTTCCGCGTCGGCGGCCGCATCTTCGCCACACTGGCCTCTGTGCGCCAGGGCTACGGCAACCTAATGCTCACCCCCGAGCACCAGGCAGCCTTTGTCGCCGAACAGCCGGACATGTTTCTCCCCATCCATGGCGGCTGGGGTAATAGCGGCGCAACGCATATCCGCCTGGCAGCGGCCAATGAGGACGTGCTCACGGGCGCTCTTCGCACCGCCTGGAAGATTCGAGTCGAAAAGAACGAAAAATCCGGAAAGAAGAGTCCCGCTGCACCAAAGCGGCCCAGCGCCCGCAAGCCCACTCGCGCGCAGCCTCACCGCCCTCGCTGATCCATCCGCTATGATGGTTTCGCATGGCAAGCACACAGGACTTCAACGGTAGATGGGCACTGGTCACCGGCGCCAGCGCTGGCATTGGCGTTGCTCTTGCGCGTGAACTGGCGCGGCACGGCGCCAAACTCATCCTCACCGCGCGCCGCAAGAAGCGCTTGGAGGCGCTCGCCGCCGAGCTGACGGGGAAGGGAACTGAGGTCCGCATCGTTGTCGCCGACCTCAACGATCCCGCCGCCCCGCAGCAGATTTACGACGCAACAGAAGGCGCGGGAGCCACCGTCGACATTCTCATCAACAATGCCGGCCTCGGCCAATACGGCGCTTTCTATACCAGCCCCGTCGAGCAGGAGATCAGCCAGATTCGCGTCAACTGCGAAGCCATGGTGCGCCTCACGCGCCTCTTCGTCCCGCGCATGGTAGAGCGCCGCCGCGGCTGGATTATGGTGCTGGCGTCCACGGCCAGCTTCCAGCCCGTCACCTACCTCACCACCTACGCCGCCACCAAGGGCTTCGACCGCTTCTTTGCGCTCGGCCTGGCCGCGGAAGTCGCCCGCTTCGGCGTCAAAGTCTCCGCGCTCTGCCCCGGACCCACGGAAAGCGAATTCTTTATGGTAGCCCGCTCTGAAAGTTTCATGCCCGGCGGCAAGCAGACCGCCGAAGAAGTAGCGCGCATCGGCATTGCGGGCCTGGCGCGCGGAAAGCGCACCATCATCCCCTACTTCGCCGGCAGGATCACGGCGCTTCTGGTCAGGTTTCTGCCGACCGGGCTTATTACATCGCAGATCGAGAAGCTTGCTCGGCCAAAGTGAGCCTCAGGGCAGGTCCCTCGCCCAGATATTCCTGAAGCTGATAGGCTCGCTCTTGTCCCCATGCGCCTGCAGCTTGATCGGCGCGCGGTCATACGCCTTGTAGAACGGCTTGCCGATATAGAGCGTCTGCCCCAGCAACTGGAAGTGATTCTGCACCAGCACTCCATTGAAGAAGGCCGTGACAAATGCGGGCGTCTTCAGCGAGCCATCGTCGTTGAACGTGGGCGCAGTCCACACCACGTCGTACGACTGCCACTCGCCGGGCTTGCGCGCCGGGTTCACCAGCGGAGCGCTCTGCTTGTAGATACTGGCGGCCTGCCCATTCACATAGGTCGTATTGTTATATGAATCCAGAACCTGAAGCTCGTACCCATCGTCGCCCGGACCGGTCGAGGCAAGAAAAACCCCGCTGTTGCCGCGCGCCTGCCCGCTGCCGGTAATGTTTTCCGGAATCCTGTACTCGAGATGAAGCTGGTAATCCTTGAACTTCCGCTTGGTCTCGATGTTCCCCACGCCCTTGGCCTTGCTGACCGTGAGGATGCCGTTGGCCACAATCCATTGCGCCGGCGTGTGGTCCTGCGCCGAAACCCATTCGTCCTCGTTTTTGCCATCGAATAAGACAACTGCATCGGACGGCGGGGCGGAGTCGGTCGCTCCCGGTGTCACAATCTTGGGCACCGGTGTCCATACTTCCGTATCTTCCGGCTTAGGCTTGGCCGGCTCTTGAGCGCAAAGGGCAACGGCCACTGAGATCAGGGCCGCCATTGCAAAGGTTTGCGAGAATCGAGTGTTCATAGATGGCCATGAGCATACACCTCGGGGCGCGAGCCCGTCAGCGAATTCTTTCGTGGCATGGCGCCGGAGCGAGACGAGAATTCCCACTCACACATCGCTCGGCATTGCAGTCGCGCACGGCCTCGAAGTCTCCAGACCACTTGCCCTTTCCCGCTATCTCGGGCGAGAATGGCTGGCGGCAGGTGAACCCTCAAATGACATTGCTCAGACTCCTTTGGACGGCAGCCCCGTTGCTGGTGGCAGGCGTTGCCATGACGGCAATCGCGGTGGCCCAGGAAAAATCGGAACGCAAGACCACGCCGGGCCCCGGTCCCGGCGGCGTCGACCAGCTTCGGTTCTTTGTCCACCGGCTCGGCACCGACCACGCCGAGGGCATCACCACCCTCGACATGAATGGCGACGGACGCCCTGACATCCTCAGCGGCGCCTATTGGTATGAAAACCCCGGCCCCAACGGCGGCGAGTGGAAACGCCACCAGTACCGCCCCGCGGGCACACTCGGCGAGTTCGTCTCCGACTGCGGTGAGTGGACCGTGGATGTGAATCACGATGGCTTGCCGGACGTGGTGACCGCCGGTTGGATGACCAATGGCATCTGGTGGTGGGAGAACCCCGGCAAGCTCGGCGCCGAGTGGAAGAGCCACTTCATCACCGACAGTTACGCCACGGAGGGCGGCTGGATGGCCGACATCAACGGCGACGGCAAGCCTGACCTGATCTTCGCCCATTACAACCACTCCGGCATCCTGTGGATCGACTTCTCTGGCCCCGAGCCTAAGGTCCACCACGTTGGAGGCCGCGAGCAGGACGGCCACGGCATCGGCGTTGCCGACATCGACGGCGACGGCAAGGCCGACATTCTCACCCCCAACGGCTGGTTTCGCCAGATCGACGCGGACAGGGATCAATGGGAGTGGCACCCCGACTGGAAGCTTGATGACGCCGGCTTCCCCATCATTGGCTATGACGTAAACAACGATGGCAAAATGGACATCATCTACGGCCAGGGTCACAGCTACGGCTTATATTGGCTTGAGCAGCAGGGAGACCCCGCCAACCGCCAATGGGTCAGGCACACCATCGACGAGTCTTTCTCGCAGGTGCACGCGCTCAAGCTGGTTGACCTGGATGGCGACGGCGAGATGGAATTGCTGGCAGGCAAGCGCTATCGCGGCCACAACGGCAACGATCCCGGCTCCTACGATCCGCTGGTCGTCTACTACTACAAGATCGACCGCAAGACCGCCCAGTTCACGCGCATTCCCATCAGCGTCAACGGCACCGCCGCCGCGGGAACCCAATTCGTTACCGAAGACCTGGATGGGGACGGGGACATCGACATTGCCACCGCAGGCAAAACCGGCGTCCACTTCTTTGAGAACCTGAAGATCGACCGCGTGCCGAAGGCGCAGCGCGAAAAAGAGACTCTCCTCGACAAGAACTGGCCCTTCCTCGGCGAAGGTCCTGAAGTGAAGCAGGAAAGCGAGCCGAAAAAGCCATAGCCGCGCCACTCGCTCGACATTTGCTTTCCAATGCGTCGTCCCTGACGGCGAGAGATCTGGGAAACCCTACGCGTAAGCGTTGACGCTGGCCCCGCTGCCCGCATTCCCGCTGCTCGGAACATTACTGCTTGCCGAGTCGCCGTCGCTGCTTGCGGCACTCGCAGGCGTGGCGCCGCTTCCCCCGTCCGCGCCGTACGCGCTATCCAGGATTGCTGTCGCAGGGGGCGTGCTGTTGCTGGATATGTTGAGCCCATAAGCGCTATCCAGTATCGAGGTTGTCGGATCCTGCGGCGTCGTCGACGAGGTGCTCGAATCGGACAGGTTCAGCAGGTCGTCAACCCACTGCACGGTCTGGGCTATGGCGCTCTCTGCGTTGGTTACCGCCTGCGACGGAGTCGTCTTCAGGTCGTTCTGCACCGTCGCAAAGGCCGATTGCGCCGTGGACAGGTTGCCGGAACTCAGTGCGCTGCCCAGCGCCGTCATATCGGTAGAAAGCTGGGAGTTGGAGGTCGAAGGCGACCCGCCGGCGGTCGGAAGGCTCTGGTTCAACTGTTGGTATGTGGTGAAGGCGGTCTGCGCGGCTGCCACGTTGCCTGAAGCCAGGCTCTGCTGCACCGCCTGCCACGCCTGCTGGGACTTGGTGACGTTGCTCGTGGCCGCCACATATTGCGACAAGCCTCCAGTCGAAAGAGCGGCAATTGCCATCAATGAGCCTTTGCGGGCGCGGAAACGCACGCCTGCCTTTTCATTGTCGGCCAGGTGCGGAAAAACTGAAGAGTATCGGCGCGCCGCGGCAAACCAAGGTAAGGCATTCGAAGTTTCAAATGTGGAAGAGTCTGGTGGGACGCCGCTCTATTCCTGCTTGCCCGGCGCCGGCGCTGGTGGCAGTGTCTCCGGGATCCTTGCCGGCTCTGTCACCCGGAACGAATTGAAGAAGCGCGTCACATCTTGCTCCCGCCGCGCACCCATCGACGGATAGGCGGCGATGAGCATGTAGAGGCGCTGGCCGGCGACAATCAGCCGCGAATCCAGGATGCCTCCGCCTACGTTGCGCGCCACCAGGTCGCGCCCTGGAAACCCTTGCGGGGTGTTCCGGATCTCGTTGACCAGCGCGGTCTGGGTGCGCGCCAGTGCCCCATCCCGGGCCATGTCGAGGGTCGGGTCCGGAGTGTCGTTGTTGGACCGCATGACCGGCGGATTGTCCGCCCAGGCGACCGCAAAGGTGGTGCTCCCGTCCGGGCTGGAGAAGATCATGTTCACCGGCTCCGGCGCGCCGCTCTCATTGAACGATTGCACCTGAAGTTGTTTCGGATCTTCCGGTAGTTCCACCTTGAAGCCGTCTTCCGGCCGGTCAAGCTTCTGCCAGGTGATACGCGCCGGATGGCCTGTCGAGGTGGAGGCGCTCAGTTCACTGAGCGCACTGGCGCTGGTCCCCAGGGTGTGGGACGCGGTCAGTCCCAACTCCGAGCGGTGGAAGAAGGCCCAGACCATCCCACCGATCCCTAATGCCATCAGCGCAATATAGACAATCCGCTTCACTGTATCGAGAGTGACGATTCCCGTCGTCTTTTGCAACTCGATTCATGGATTTTCAAGTGCGGGGAGTGCCAGATGATAAAACAGAGCTCCGGCCTGCGCATGAAAAGTTAAGATTTTTCCGTGCGTAGGCCTCCAAAAGTGCAACCTTTTGCACGAAAAGGCATCTGACTAGATAACAAGCAGAGGCTTCCTCGATGTAATGTCCTTCCAAGAATGGTTCCCGTCCTTTCTTGCGGGTCCTTCACGGACCTCTTCTCCCTTCCCCCCTGGATCCCCTCCCTCCAATGCCTCTCGAGCGGGCCTGCCGGAAGGCAGGCCCATGTGCTCGCTATGAGCGCATGCCGGACGGCCTCCATTTAAAATCACCTTCAGATGCCGCACTCCCCGCAATCCCAGTCCGCCGACGGCGTCGCCCTCCGCACTCTCGATAAGCTCTTTGAGCAGGCAGGCTTGGTTCGCATCTCCACAGCCCGAAGCAGTCGCGTCAGGACCGCTAATGCTGGCCGTCCGCCTCGCTTTGCCCGCGCGGTCCAGGATGAGCTTCGTCAGGTCGCTCCCCAGCCCGGTGTGGCCGCAAATGGCGTACAGTGGCTGGCGGTTCCAGGGTGGGAGAAGATCGGCTGGCTCTGTCATGGATTCAGCACCCGCATAGGCGGCGTCAGCCGGGCCTACTGTGCCCAGGACGCCCCCGGCGAGCTGAATCTTGGCTTTACGTCTGCCGACGACCGGACGGCCGTCGCCGCAAATCGCAGGCTTTTTGTTGAGGCCGTGACCGGCAGCGCGGCCGTCCCCTTGGTGACCATACGCCAGATTCATTCGAGCCTCCTGGTCACCGCAGGCGCGGGCCAGCTCGTTCGCGATCAGCCTTGCAAGGGCGACGGCCTGATGACCGACGAGCCCGGTCTGCTCCTGGGTGTGCAGACCGCCGATTGCATTCCGGTGCTGGTGGCCGACCGCAAGCGCCGCGCGGTGGCCGCTTTCCATGCCGGCTGGCGCGGGACGGTGAAGCGCATCGTTGAGGCCGGCATCGGCCGGATGCGGCTCCAGTTCGGCTCGCGGCCTGAGGACTTGGTAGCCGCCATCGGACCCGGAATCGGCGCCTGCTGTTACGCCGTCGGCGAAGAAGTGCTCTCGAGCTTTGAATCCCAGTTCGCTTATGCCCGCGAACTCTTCGTAGAGGTCTACGATACCGACCCCGTACGGACAAAATATCCGATGCTGTTCCTTACCCAGCGCGCGCCCGGCCACTCCTCAATTGGTCCCAGCCTGCACCTGAACCTGGCGGAGGCCAACCGGCGTCAGTTGCTCGCGGCCGGACTCAAACCCCGTTCGATTCACTCGGTCGGTGGCTGCACCAGTTGCCAGCCGGCTCTGTTTTTCTCCCATCGCGCCTCCCACGGCCACGCGGGACGCATGATGAGCGTGATCGGCATCCGGCCCAACCCGACAATTGCGCGAACGCGATAGCCCTGCTGAGTTGGCCTACGATCTGGGTTTGGGGATGTTCGGGTTTTGATCCACGGGCAGGGCCTGTGCGGCATGGCAGCCGGGATGGATGCACAACCACTGGTTCAGCCCCCGCGCAGGCCAATCCGCAGCCGCCAGCGTCCATGAATGTCGGTGCATGTCCAGCGGTTGAGTTGCGCCCGCGAAGCCGCTAAGCACCCGCGCCAGCCGCGCTGGGCACTCCCAGAGCGGCGAGCGGCTGCCGGAAAAGATTGCCAGCTTGGGACGTTCCGGCGGGTCAAGCGGCGACTCACCCAGCAGCGGGGCGAGCAACTGCTCGAAGGGTTTCAACGGATACGTGCGGCTCTTTGCCGCCAGAGCAACCAGAACCGGGCAGGGGCGCGGCGCCAGGCCGGTTCGCAATGTCTCCTGCAGCGCCAGCACGCTCTGCGTGGCCTGGTTGCGCTGCAACGCGTGTTTCATGCGCAGCGATTCGATGCGCTGTTCATGCAACTCCGCGGGAGTGTACAGGGGTTGCCGGAAGAGTGCGCGCCTGCCGCGCCTTAGCGCGGGCCTTAGGCGAGGGGAGCGCCTCGGCACGGGTAGGGGCGCCAGTCCTTCCGGCTGGCACAGGACCAGGCCGCGCACCCGTGCGGGGTGCTGGATGGCAAACGCCAGGGCCACCGCCGCGCCAAACTCCGATCCCAGCAGGATGGCGTAGCGCAACCCCTGTGCGCTCAGAAACCCGGCAAGCAGATTGACGCACCGCTCCACTGTGAACGGTTTGCTGTCCTCGCCGGAACGGCCATGGCCCGGCCAGTCAAACATGAGCAACCGGCAGCCGGACGGAGCCTCCTGCTGCAGCAGGAAGAAGTCGCTAGCCCCATGGCCGGCAGAATGCAGGCAGACCACCGGCACACCCTCGCCGGATTCTTCCCAGGCCAGAGAAACACCATCCACATCCAGGTAGGGGCTCCCGTCCTTCACGCCCACGGCGGCCTTGTCCGGATCTACCCGCCGAACTGCATTGGAATCGAATTGGTGCTGATTCCTCATATCCGCAAACCAAGGGTCAAAATGCGATCGAACCTGCCCCTCCCACTATAGTCTCTGTCGGCGCGGTGCGCCCGTGGTGTGAGAGCGGATTTTACTGCTGCTCTGCCGGCGCTGGGATGATGGCTACGTTGGCTTAGATGCAATTCAATCGAAAGAGGTTTACAGCCACAGGAGAGTCCGTCGATGTTCACTTCCCAGAAGTGTAGCAACAGTCCGGACCACACGGTGAACGGAAACGCTGTGAGGAGCAGCGCGTACCCATGGGGGAATCGAATAAGTAAAATGCTCCCAGGAGTGTTTCTGGACGAACTGCCCTGGGATTGGCATACTGGCTCCTGGCTCAATTGGCGAAGCCGTTATGGGCCGCGCCCATCGATGCGCCGGCGGGCACTCAGGCGCTGCGGCCCGCCTCTCCGGGGTTCACCAGGTCGCGGAGTTCTTTGGAAGGCTTGAAATAGGGCACCCGCTTGGCAGGTACCTCCACGCGCTCTCCTGTCTTGGGGTTCCGTCCGATGCGCGGGTTGCGCTGGCGGATGCGGAACGACCCAAAGCCCCGGATCTCAATTTTGTCGCCGCTTTGCAGGGCTCCGATCACGGAATCGAATATGGTCTCCACGATGACCTCGCCATCGCGGCGAGTCAGGTCGCCCAGGCGGGTCACCTTTTCCACCAGGTCTGCCTTTGTCATGTCCTTTTGGCCTCCCCTCACAGCATAACCGGATTCTAAGCCATATAACTCGAAAAAGAATCGGCCGCTGTGGGAATTCAACCTTTTCCCATCAGCAAGTTGAAGGAAAATGCGCCGTTCCCGCGGTGAATTGGGTCGGGGCCGCTCCGGGGCGTTATCATGGCGAGAGTCTCTCCCTGCAAACTCCAAGCCGGAGCATCCCGGGGTTCCGGGACTGGCCAGGGCGGCGGTCTTTGACGTGACACCATATCCCGCGTACAGCATCGTGATCCCCGCTTTCAACGAGAGCGGCCGGATTCCCGCCACCCTGCAGGCGGTGGTGGCCTGCATCCGGGCCAACGCCTGGCGTGCCGAGGTCATCGTCGTCGACGACGGTTCCACCGACTCCACGGCAGCCCTGGTCCGTGCCTTTCAGGAGCACGCTCCCGAGGTCCGTCTCGTCCAGAACCCCGGCAACCATGGCAAGGGCTACAGCGTGCGCCACGGGATGCTGGAAGCCGTCGGCGATGTCGTCATGTTCACCGATTCCGACCTGTCGGCGCCTATCGAGGAGGCGGAACGGCTCTTTGCCGCCATTGCCCAGGGCGCGGACATCGCCATCGGCTCCCGCTGGCTTGAGAGCGGCCGCCAGACCCATCGCCAGCCACTCTACCGGCAGTTTTTCGGGCGCTGCTTCAACGCCGTCACCCGGCTGGTGATGGGCCTGCGCTTCGCCGACACGCAGTGCGGCTTCAAGGCCTTTACACGCGCCTCCGCGCAGGTCGTCTTCAAACTGCAGACCATCGAAGGCTGGGGCTTCGATCCGGAGATTCTCTTTATCGCCCTCAAACGCGGCTACCGCATCGTCGAGGTGCCGGTCAGTTGGGCGCACGACGAGCGCACCCGCATGAGCTATCTCCGCGACGGTATGAAGATGCTCAGGGAAATCGCTGCCATCCGCTGGAACGCCCTCACCGGCCACTACAGCAAGAGCATCCCGGCCATCGAGCGCTCAGGCGAGGCGAAGTAGCAGCCAGGCCATGCCACATCAAGAACTGGTTCGACTCACCGCGGGAGCGGCCTTTTTGCTTCTCGCTGCCCTGCTGCTTCATCGGCGATGGCGGCGGCGATAACTCTTCGCGGTGGTTGCTTGATGGCCTTACTTCGGCGGTGGCCCGATCGCCAGGTCGATCACCCGCAGATCCGTATCCCGGTCGCGCGCCGTCAACAGAATCGTCCCCTTGCCATCCGCCACGAAGCTCGATCCGCCATAAGTCTGTCCCTGCCACGGCCCGTGACTCATCTCGCCCACCAGGTCCACTCCGGCCATCGGGCAATGCAACTGCGCCGCCCGCCCCTTCACCAGATCCTCAAGCTGCTTGGAATGGCCCGGCCATTCTTCGTTGGGCGCTGCCCACCCATAGGGCACCAGCATCAGGTCCGGCTTGAGCGCCTTCAAACGCTCCACGTACGCATCGGTAAATGTGTCCGCGCAGATCAGCACGGCGATCCGGCCGAACTCCGTCTCCACCACCCCAATGTCCTCTGGCCGGCCCTCTGAGTAAGGTGGAGTCATTAACTCCGCAAGTACATTGATCTTGCGATGCCTCCAGAGGAGTTTGCCCGATTTATCTACCAGAATGGCCGAGTCATATAACTTATCGCCGTCCTTCTCGTCCAGGCCAATGGCAATCATCAGCCTGTGCTTCCGCGCCAGGTCGCCGATGCGGTTGCTGTCGGCGCCCGGAATTGGTGCGGCCAGCCGGTGCGCCTCCGGGTTCTCCCAGCCCAGGATCGACGACTCGGGAAACACAGCGATATCGGCGTGCTGCGCCTCGGCTCCATCCAGCGCGTATTCAATGCGGCGGAAGTTTCCCTCGCGGTCGCTGTCGATCACCAGAATCTGGCACACGGCCACGCGCACGGTCTTCCGATGGTCCTTGTCCGGCGCGCCCCAGGCCGCTGTCGATAGAACTACCGGCGCAACCAGCAGACAGAGCTTCTTCACGGCCGCAACCCTCCTGCCGCGAGGCTGAAATCACGCTGTTGCCGCGCTGGCCACCTGCTGCAATCCACGCGCCTCGATCTCAAAGTCGCGTATCTTGTACTTCTGGATCTTGCCGCTGAGCGTGGCCGGGAATTCGGTGACAAAGCGGATATGCTCGGGGATTTTGTAGTAGGCGATCTGGCCTTTGCAAAATTCCTTGATCTCTTCTTCAGTGGCCTCGACGCCCGGCTTCAGGCGAACCCAGGCGGCAACAATCTCGCCGAGTCGCGCATTGGGAATGCCGACGACCTGCGCCTCGCCGACCTTGGGATGCGTGTAAAGGAACTCCTCGACCTCGCGGGGATAGATATTCTCTCCACCGCGGATAATCACGTCGCGTGAGCGGCCGGTGAGGTGAATGCAGCCGTCCTCATGGAGGATTCCCAGGTCGCCGGTATGCAGCCAGCCGTCCTCGCGGATCACCTGTGCCGTGGCCTCCGGATCGCCATCGTAGCCCTTCATCAGCGCGTAGCCGCGAATGCAGATCTCGCCCTGTTCGCCGATGGGCACAGTCTCACCGGTCACTCTGGAGACGATTTTAAGATCGGTCTGCGGCATGGCGCGGCCGACGGTCTTGACGCGAATCTCGATGGGGTCGGAGGCGTCGGACATTGTGGTCACCGGCGAGGTCTCGGTCTGGCCGTAGGCGATGACCAGTTCGCCGATGTGCATCTCGGTGAGGACGCGCTTCATCAGCTCGACGGGG
>Ga0326727_10008014_pt1 | contig 27234 bp, 22 predicted proteins | sample MB2enrmetagenome_FD_207643 | JGI IMG/M metagenome (GOLD analysis project Ga0326727, IMG submission 207643) | Lab enriched peat soil microbial communities from McLean, Ithaca, NY, United States - MB29MY | ecosystem: Environmental > Terrestrial > Soil > Wetlands > Peat | place: USA: New York...
ACTCTCGATCGAAGGACGGGGCACATTCGAAGCGGATGCCGCCGCCAGCCTGGAATTCTTCCGCAAGGAGCTCAAGTGAAAGAGGAACTGCTCGGCCGCGTGCGATCGGTGCGGACCGAGTCGGCCTTATGGGACCTGGCGACGGAAACGTGGCAGACGCCTCAGCAGGTCACGGTGGAGGACTATCGCGAGGATGGCAAAATCAGCGTTACCGAACACCGCTGGAATGGCCCGGTCTCGCGATGCACGTATAAGTACGACCGGGCCGGCCGGCTGATCGAAACCGAGTTCCGGATCGGCGACGAACATGCTGGCACACAGGTGCACGAATACGATGAGAGCGGCCGCCTGGCCCGGCAGGTGGGTCACGGCCGCGATGGCACGCGGGTGACCGAGGAGCGCACCTACGCGCCGGACGGAAGCCACGTGCGCGTTCACCCGCTTCCCGCAGGCGTGACGGACGTTTACTGCCCGGTCGACGGAGCGGATTATTACTTCTCCGGCCCCGGCGCGCGGGAGATGGTCACGGCCTATGACCCCGAAGACCGCGTTTCGGAGGTGCAGTTGAGGAACGCGGAAGGGGAAGTGCTGCGGCGTTTCGTGCTTACTCGCGACGAACAGGGCCGGTTGGTGAGAGACGAATTGCGCCTCGGCAGTCAGCCGTTGGCTGCGGATCTGCCGGAGTTCGGCCCCGGCAGTGCGCTGATGACTAACGAGTACACCTACGATGAGCTGGGCCGCCGGATCGCCGCGCTGCACCGGTTCTTCGGTTCGGAGGAGCGCGAGCAGTACACCTATGACGATCGCGGCAACCGGGCGGAAGTTGTGACCGATCGCGGGCAGACACGATCCGCCTATCAATACGACGAGCAGGGAAACTGGATCCAGAGGTTGACGTCGCACCGGCACGAACCAAACCCGGACTTCACGCCCGCTGCGATCGACCGCCGCGAGATCGTTTACTATCCCTAATCGTCCCGGCGCACTCGGCCGGCCCAAATGGCGCAGGCCTCAGCCTGGCTTCAGCTTGCTGGGCGAGACTTTCCAGAACCCTCGTGACATCTTGTTGAAGCCTCTGCCGAGCGACGTGGCGCGGACTTTCAGTCGGCAGCGCTCCTGCCGGCGTTCTTGGTTTCTGCCGCCAGAGACGCTCCCGGCGGGGACCGTCCTCTGCTCTTCTCGACCCGTCGCGCCGAGAAGAGTCCCGGCGCTGGAGACACGAGTGTCTGTGCCACGTCACTAGCGTCGCTTCTGCAATACCTCCAGCACCCGCTCCGCCGTCTCCGTCTCACCGATGCGCGGGAAAATCCTTTCGACGGTATGGCGGTGTGCTTCGGCGCTCAAGTCGGTCATGGCGTCGACCACCAGCACCACGTGATAGCCCAGATCGTAAGCGCTGCGGGCAGTCGATTCCACGCCGGCGCTGGTGGCGACGCCCGTCAGGAAGATCTGCGTCACGCCGCGTTGACGCAGATAATCGTCGAGCGACGTTCCCAGAAACGCGCCCCATCGTTGCTTGCTTACTAAGTGGTCGCCGGGCTGCTGCTCCAATTCCGGAACCAGATCCTGCCAATCGGGCGGAAACGAGTATTTGGGCCGTCCAGCGTCGGTACGGCCGGGAGCGGGAGCCGTGGCGTTCACCAGCACCACCGGCAGCCCACGCTCCCGGAATGCGCGCGCCAGGCGGGCGGTTCGCGCGACAATCTCGGCCGTAGGATGGACCGCGGGTAAACTCACGACGCCTTTTTGTAGATCGATCGCGATCAGGGCGGGGATGGGATCGAGTTGTGTCAGAGGCATGATTTCTCCTTTTCGCCGGCATGTGCCAGGCCCAGCTCCTGGTAGATCGGCCGCATGATCGCCCCGATTTTCGGCAGCTCGACGGTGAACCACAGCGAGCCGGCGATACAGAACGCGCCCGTCAGAATGACGGTGTGGGGCGCTCCGAAGCGATGGGCCAGCGCGCCGGATAGCAGGCTCCCGAACGGCGCCGCGCCGAAGAACGCCATCCCGTAGTAGCTCATGGCGCGGGCGCGCTTGTCTTCCGGCACCAGCGTCTGCACGATGGTGTTGGTGACGCTGGCCATCTGGATCATTCCGAACCCGGCGAACACCATCAGGACGAGCGACAGCCATAACGTATGCGACAGCCCGAACAAAACGAGCGCACATCCGAGCATCGCGGACGCAACCTGGAGCATGCGCGCCAGCCCCGCCACGGATTTGCGCAACGCCAGGGAGATCGCCGATATCAAGGCGCCGACCCCGGAAGCGCCCGTCAGCCAGCCGAGAGTGTTCGGGCCGCCGTGCAGCACCTGGCCGGCGAAAACAGGCAGCAGCACGGTGTATGGCCATCCCATCAGGCTCATCAGAACGAGCAGCAGCAGGACCGTGCGGACCGGCCGAAAGGTGCTGACATAGTCCCAACCCTCGCGCATTTGCGCGAGCATGCCGGCCGCTTGGCGCCGGATATCGAGCGGCCGAATGCGCATCGCCAGCAGAGACGCGATGACCGCAAGGTAGCTGACTCCGTCGATCAGAAAACACCAGCCTTCGCCGACGGCGGCGATCACCAGTCCGGCGATGGCCGGACCGATCAGCCGGGCGGCGTTGACCATCGAGGAATTAATGGCGATGGCATTGCCGAGGTCGCTGCGATCCTCCACCATCTGCACCAGGAATGCCTGCCGCCCCGGCATGTCGAAGGCGTTGATCAGGCCCTGTAAGGCGGCTAGCGCGATGATTTCGCCGATGGTGATGACGTGCGCCAGCGTGAGCACGGCCAAGGCGAGCGATTGGAGGGCGCCGGCGGCCTGCGTCCATACCAGCATCCTGCGCCGGTCGACGCGCTCCACCCACACTCCGGCAACCGGCGCCAGGGCAAAGGCCGCAATCTGTCCGGCAAAGCCCACCACGCCGAGCAGGAGCGCCGAGTGCGTGAGCCGATAGACCAGCCAGCCGGTTGCCAGCCGCGTCATCCAGGTGCCGATCAAGGAAATGCCCTGGCCGAAAAAGAACAGCTGGAAATTGCGGTGCCGCAGCGCTCGCCAGGCGTGCGAGATCATTTGTCCACCAACCGCTTCATAATCTCGCCGGCCCGGAAGAGCGTTTCGCGCTCCTCTTCGTCGAGTTGCGCGATGGCTTGCGCCAGCCAGGTTCGCTTGGCGTCGCGCGCGCTATTCCGCACGGCGGCGCCCTTGGCGGTGAGCTCGATATTCACCTGCCGGCCGTCGGTGGGATGCGGCTTGCGCTCCACCAGGCCCATTTCTTCCAACGCCGCGACGGTGGTTCCCATCGATTGCGGCTTCACGCTCTCCGCGCGCGCCAGTTCCGCGGTGGTGGCCGGTCCATGCTTGTCGAGCCGCGCCAGCACGGCCGACTCCGTCAACGAAAGCTCATGCGAGGCGGCGGCCGCGCGCACGCGGCGCACCAGCAGTCCCACGGCCTGGGTGAAATCGATTACCGCGGCTTCGAGCGTCTTTCGGGGCACGGTATTCTTATAATAAATGAAATGCAGGTAAACTTGCAAGTTTACCTGTTTAGTTTAAGAAATCCGGACAAGCTAAAGCATGTCCCACGGGATGCTATAGTAACCATTCGTAGGCATCGATGAGACGAAAGACGATTGTCCTCCTGGCAGCAGGACTGGCAGGTATTGCTTCCCTGCTGTTTCTGGTCCGGCCATCGCGAGTCCAGCGCACCGACCCGGCATTGCAGGCCTCGCTCTCGGGCGTCACCGACAATTACCGCAAGATCATCGTCCTCATGGACGATGCCGATACCTTGGACGACGCCACACGGGCGCGCGCCACCGCCGCGGGCCGCATTCTCTATTGGCGGAAACAGCACGCGCTGGAAGAGATTGGCGCCCGTTTGAGCGGGAGCGCCAGCCGCGACGGAATGAGGCAGGTCGTGCAGTATCTGACTACCGGCCAATCGCTGCACGACGCCGACAAGCTGGCCTTCGCCGATCTGGTGGAAGAGCTGTTGGACAGCGTGACGCAGCCGAATCCGGGCAAGCAGGATCGGGAACTGGCGGAGTCGCTGGGGAATCTGTGGGACAACCTGAAGTCCATCCAGGCAACCTATCGCGAAGAAGTAAGCCGCATTTTCTCGCAATTCGGCACACGCGGAGGGAAAGCAACGCGCGAAAAATGGGAGAGCTACGTCGCGTACCTGCGCACCCTTACCGATCGCGACAAGATCCTCGAGGAAATGGGCGATATGCTGACGCCCGAGCCCGCGGCTTCCTCGCGCGGAGGCAGCACGGAAGTGTTCGGCACCGATTTCGCGCCCAAGACCGTCGCCCTGACCTTCGACGACGGGCCGCATCCCAAATACACCGAACAGATTCTCGCGGTGTTGCGCAAATATGGCATCAAAGCCTGCTTCTTCGAGCTGGGGCAGAACCTCGGGACGGTCGATGCCAACGGCGTCGTCAAGCTTGGCCCGACCGCGGACGTCGCGCGCAAAGTGCTGGACGCCGGCCACATGATCGCCAACCACAGCTACTCGCACCCGGTGCTTCCCAAACTGCCCGATGCGCAGCGCCAGTCCGAAATCGACCGCACGAATTTGCTGCTCGCCAAGGTCATCGGGCATCAGACCGACCTGTTCCGCGCGCCCTACGGCGCGCGGAACAAGGAGATCCTGGCGCAGGTGACTGAAGAGGGGATGAAGAGCGTGATGTGGAACGTCGATTCGCTGGATTGGGCCGATCCCATTCCGGAATCCATCGCCATGCGGGTTTTGCACGAGTTGAATCAAACCCACAAGGGCATCGTTCTGTTTCATGACATCCATAAGCAGGGCGTGCTGGCGCTGTCGCCGGTTATCGAGGAGCTGCTTCGCCAGGATTACACCTTTCTCGCGCCCGATAAGGGAAAATTCGTGAAGGCCACGTTGCCGCCGGCGGCGGTCCGCGCGGATGAGCCGCCGGCCACGGCCGCCTCGACGGCGCCCGGCGAAGCGAAGCACAACTTCTATCGCGAGAGCTGGGCGGTGATCATCGGGATCAACGATTACGAGCGCTGGCCGAAATTGCGCTACGCGGTGAATGACGCTAACGGCATCGAAGAAGTGCTCACCGGCAAGTTTGGATTCAAGAAGGAGAACATCCGCAAGCTCCTCAACGGCGACGCTACGCGGCAGCGCATCATGCAGGTGCTGGGAGACGAGCTCACCGACAGCAATAAGGTGCAGCGCGAAGACCGCGTCTTCTTTTTCTTCGCCGGCCACGGCACCACGCGCACGTTCGAAGACGGCCGGCAGGTGGGATTCATCGTGCCGGTGGATGCCGACCAGAACAATTACGTCTCCACCGCCATCAGCATGGCACAGATTCGCGAGGCGTCCGACCTGATTCCCGCCAAGCATGTCTATTTCGTGATGGACTCCTGCTACAGCGGCCTGGCGCTCTCGCGCGGGTCGGGCGCGTATTCGAAGGATCGCAGCTACCTGGAAGAGATCACGCGGCGGACAGCGCGCCAGATTTTGACCGCCGGCGGCGCCGATCAGCAAGTTGCCGACGATGGGCCGAACGGCCACTCCGTGTTCACGTGGGCGGTCTTGCAAGGCCTGCAAGGCGAGGCCGACCTGGACGGCAACGGCGTGATCACCGCGTCCGAACTGGGCGCTTACGTGAGCCCGATCGTCGCCAAGTTCGCCAATCAGACTCCCGCGGTTGGAAATCTCGTGGGCAGCGAGGGCGGCGAGTTCGTCTTCGAGTTGCAACCGGAACTGTTGACCTCGCACAGTACGCAGGAAGATCCCAAGGCGGCGCAGTTGAACCAGCAACTGACGGGACTCGAGAAGGAGATCGCCGCCAAGCAGAGCGAGCTCCTGAAAATACAGCAGAGCATCCAGGCGGAGACCGCCAAGCTGGCGCAAGTGACGCGGTCGGGAGATACGGCGGCGCCGCCGGCAGCGGCCCCGCCCGCGAAGAAGCAGCTCAGTCCGGCATACGAGCTCGACCGGCAGGGGCTGGAGTTGTACCGGCAAAAGAAGTATGACGACGCGCTGCAGAGGTTTCAGGCGGCGGTGGCTCTCCGGCCGGCCGACCCCGTGATTCTGAATAATCTGGGATTCCTCTACTACACCGTGGGCCGCTATGACGACGCGGTAACCAACCTGCAAAAGACGCTGGCGCTCGATCCCAAGCGCAAGGAAGCGCATGAGAACCTGGCGGACACGTACCTGAAAATGGGCCGCCGCGAAGATGCCAGGAAGGAGTACGAGCAGTTTCTGGCGCTCAATCCGTCCAACAGCCGGGCGGAAGAAGTGAAGAAAACTCTGAAGACGCTGGAGTAGCGCGGCGACCACACTAGCATGGTGCGTTCAAGATTCCGCGTATTATGCTTCCGCCGGAAACCGCTCCCTCGCGGGCTGGTCTCTGGGCCCGGCTCAGTACCGGGTCGGCTGATTTTTCGATTTTTCTGAGCCACGACCGCCAGGGAGTGGTCTTCCGACATAACAGTCATTCCGCAGGACGCACTACGCTAGCGAGCCCCCGAGAACCTTACCGCTCCGTGGCCTCCGCCACCTCCGTGTGCTCAAGTCTTGCTTTTGACTTCGGTTTTTCTCCGTGTCTTTGTGCCTCTGTGGTGAACATTGTCACACCGTCTCGCCGCGCACCAGGTCCTCGTAAGTTTCACGCTTGCGAATCACGCGATAGCTGCTGCCTTCCACCAGCACTTCGGCGGCGCGCGGGCGGGAATTGTAATTCGACGACTGCACGAATCCATAGGCCCCGGCGGTGCAGACGGCGAGGAAGTCGCCGGGCATGGCGTTGGCCATTTCGCGATCGCGGGCCAGAAAATCGCCGGTTTCGCACACCGGGCCTACCACATCCGCGGTCACCCGGGGCAGGGAGTTCTTGCGTAGGGGAATGATCTCGTGGTGCGCGTGGTAGAGCGCGGGGCGAATGAGATCGTTCATGGCGGCGTCCACGATTACGAATTCCTTGGCGCCGTTTTTCTTGCGATACAGCACGCGCGTCAGCAGCACGCCCGCGGGACCGGCGATCGACCGGCCGGGCTCGATCATCACTCGCAGGCCGCTACCGCGCAGACGCGCCTGCAGGCACTCGACGAATGCCGCAATCCCCGGCGCCTTCTCGCCGCCGTGATACGCCACTCCCAGGCCGCCGCCGAGATCGACGTGATTGATGGGGTCGCCCTGCGCCCGCAAGTTCGCGGCGAGCGCCAGCACGCGGTCCACCGCCTCGATAATCGGACTGGGGTCGAGCATCTGCGAACCGATGTGGCAGTCCACGCCTTCCGCCATCAGGTTCCGATACCCGCGCGCCTGCGCATAAACACGCGCCGCTTCGGCCATGGGAATACCGAACTTGTGTTTGCTGAGGCCGGTGGAAATATAAGGATGCGTCGCCGCATCCACGTCGGGGTTCACGCGGAGGGAGAAGCCCGCTTTCACCCCGTGCCGCGCGGCCATGGCGTCGACGAGCGCCAGTTCCGCTTCCGACTCGCAATTGAAGCTGTGAATGCCGCTCAAGAGCGCGTACTCCACTTCGGCTGCGGTCTTGCCGACGCCGGAGAAGACCACCTTGGCAGGGTCGCCCCCTGCCTGCAGTACGCGAAATAGCTCGCCGCCGGAAACGATATCGAATCCCGCACCGGCCTTCGCCAGCAGCGCCAGCACGGCGAGCGACGAGTTGGCTTTCACGGCGAAGCAGACCGTATGCGGCAGATCGCCGAACGAGTGGTCGTACGCCCGGTAGTTCGCCAGCAGAGACTCGCTGGAGTACACATAGGCCGGCGTGCCCACGCGCGCGGCGAGATCGGCGAGCGGCACCTGCTCGCAATAGAGATCGTTCTGGGAGTAGGAAAACATCGCCAATGTCAGTGGAAAACTCAAGTATGGCATGTTGTGGCGCGTTCAACAGAGCTGGCTGAGCCGCGACCGCAAGGGAGCGGTGCTTTTTCGTGCAGCTAAGAAAGGCACCGCTCCCTCGCGGTCGCGGCTCAGTAGCAGCGGCACGCGGCTCAGTAGCAGCGGCACGCGGCGGCGCGCTTCAGCGCAGCCATTTGAGCCACACCGGCAGGGAGTGCAGCTGGTCGACGTGGTCGGGCGCGGAATCGCCGGCGAAGCCCTCCACCAGGAACTTGCCGCGCGACGCCTCGCTCAGCTGCTGCATCCCCATGGGGCCCCATTTCAGAACGGCGCGGCTGCGCACACCGAGCTGGTTCAATAGGTAGTCGGCAGTCTCCGTGGTGCTGGCGTAGGTGCCCGGGAAAATTTCCGAATGGGTGACCATGAAACGTTTGCGGCCGGCCATGGCGTCGCGCCCCAGGCGCATCCAGACCCGCAGATTGTCCTCGCCGAGCGCCGATTCGACCGGTCCCGGCTGCCCCGAGGCGTAGTCGGTATGCATGCCGTCGATGCAGATCACCGAGTTGACACGGGCGTACGATTCCGGGCTCTTGAGAATCTGCCGAAGGGCGCCGCAGCCCGCGCTCCATCCGCCCAGAATCACGCGCGTGAAGCGCCGGTGAGCCTTGGCTTCCGCCTCCTTCACCAGTTTCGGAAAACGCTGCGGATCCTCGAACAGCCGGACGTAAACTCCCGACCCGTTGCCCGCCACTTCGCTGATTACGGCGACGCGATTGCGCGCGCCGGCCACTTCCGCGATCCAAGGCTCGCCGTGAAAAAACAGCAGCAGATCGGGATGCGCCGGAAGGTTCTTGGGCAAATACAACGTGCCGAGCTCGAGCTTCTCCCGTTTTCCGGGCGGAGTCTGCTCCGGCAGGCGAGTGTGAGCCCGCGTGTGCTCCACCATAGGAGAAGGATTCTGCGCCTGCTGGGCGAATCCAATACCAACAAGGAAGAAGCAACAGAAATTAGCCGCCGATGAACACCGATGAACACCGATAAGAAAGGGTTTGTTTTTATCCGTGTTCATCGGTGTTCATCGGCGGCTAATCATCTTTACCGCACTCGCAAGTGACTGTGACTTCTGCCGTAGACAAAGTAGATAGCCAGTCCGATCGCCAGCCAGATCAGCAGCCGCGCCCAGGTGATCAAGTCGAGCGACGCCATCATGGCGAGACAGACCAGAATGCCGAGGATCGGCACCAGGGGAACCAACGGTGTCCGGTACGGCCGCGGCAGGTTGGGATTCGTCTTGCGCATGATCATGACACCGAAACAGACAATCACGAATGCGAGCAAGGTGCCGATGCTCGTCATGTGTCCCAGGCCCGAAATCGGCAGGAAGCCGGCGAACAGCGAAACGAAGATCATGAACATCAGATTGCAGCGGTACGGGGTCTGGAACCTGGCGTGGATTTCGGAGAACAGGCCCGGCAATAGGCCATCGCGCGACATGGAATAGAACACACGCGATTGTCCCAGCAGCATCACCAGGATCACCGATGTGTATCCCGCGATGATGCCGCTGACGATCGAGAGCTGCAGCCATTTATAGGGGAATAGCGCGATCACCGTGGCGGCCGGCGATGCGTCGCCATGGAAAGTCTGGTACGGCACCATACCGGTGAGCACGCGGGCGAACAGAATATAGAGAATCGTGCAAACAGCCAGCGATCCGATAATGCCGATAGGCATGTCGCGCTGCGGCTTTCTGGCTTCCTGGGCGGCCGTCGACACGGCATCGAACCCGATGTACGCGAAGAAAATCACCGCCGCGCCGCGCATGATGCCGCTGATTCCGAACTCGCCGAAGGTGCCGGTGTTATCGGGAATGAACGGCGTGTAGTTCTCGGAATGGACAAGGCCGAAGCCAATGCAGATCACAACGATGACGATGGCAACCTTCAGCACCACGATGATCGCGTTCACGCGCGCCGATTCCGAAATCCCGATCATCAGCAGCACGGAAATGGCGCACACCACGATGACCGCCGGCAGATTGATGATCCCGGGAATGGTGTCCCAGGGGCAGTGCATCAGGTTCGCAGGAAGCTCGACTCCGAACATGTGGCACAGCTTGTTGACGTAGCTCGACCAGCTCACCGCCACCGTCGCCGCGCCCACGGCGTATTCCAGCACCAGGTCCCACCCGATAATCCACGCCAGCAGTTCGCCCATGGTCGCGTAGGCGTAGGTGTAGGCGCTGCCGGCGATGGGGATCATGGTGGCGAATTCGCTGTAGCACATGCCCGCGAACGCGCATCCGATGGCGGCCACCACGAAGGAAAGCACTACCGCCGGGCCGGCATGATCGGCCGCCGCGATTCCCGTGAGTGAGAAGAGTCCGGCGCCGATGATGGCCCCGATGCCGAGGGCGATCAGGTTCACCGGTCCCAGGGTTTTCTTGAGATGATGTTCGCCGCCCTCCGATTCCTCGAAAATCTTCTTTAACGGCTTCTTCTCGAATAAGCTCATCGCGCCGGCGTTCCCTTCGTGTGTGCCGCAGATGCTTTGGGATTTGAAAACGATACCACATTCGACAGGGGCTTTGGGGAGCACTCGGCTGGTGGCTTCGCGGCAGTAATGATATAGTCACAACATTCCCTATTTATGGCAAACCTTCTGATTCGTAAGCCTCTCAAGATGTTGCTGGCGGAAGCCGGCGAGAGCGGCGAGCATAGCCTCAAGCGCACACTGGGCGTCTTCCAGCTCACCGCGCTGGGCGTAGGCGCGATCATCGGCGCGGGTATCTTCGTGATGGCAGGATTGGGCGCGCATTACGCCGGTCCGGGATTGATGCTCTCATTCGTACTCTCCGGATTGGGCTGCGCGTTCGCCGGCCTGTGCTATGCCGAGTTCGCCGCCATGATCCCCCTGGCCGGCAGCGCCTACACCTACGCCTACGCCACCATGGGCGAGATTTTCGCCTGGATCATCGGCTGGGATCTCACGCTCGAATACGCCATGGGCGCGAGCACGGTGTCATCCGGATGGTCCAACCATTTCATCGAGCTGCTGAAAATCTTCAAAATCAAGATGCCTTTGTGGCTGGCCTACGATCACTGGACCGCGCTCAAGACCGCCGAAAACACCATCGCGCGGCAGATCGCTTCGGCCGATGGCTCGCTCGTGCCCGGGACACAGGAATTCCTCAAACGGGTCACCGCCATCGTGGACGCGCAATCCCCCGACCTGCTGCAACGGGCCCACGCGCTGCTGGGCGCGCCTCGCATCTTCGGGTTCGAATTCGGGTTCAACCTGCCGGCCCTGCTGATCGCCCTGGTGATTACCGCCATTCTGACGCGCGGCATCAAAGAGAGCGCGCGCTTCAACGCCGTGATCGTCACTCTGAAGGTCACAGTGGTGCTCTTCGTCATCGGGCTGGGGTGCTTCTATGTGTCGCCCAGCAATTGGGGATCGAGCTGGTCGACGTTCGCGCCGTTCGGCATGTCGGGCATCGGCGCCGGCGCGGCGTATATCTTTTTCGCCTACATCGGGTTCGACGCGGTATCCACCACCGCGCAGGAGGCCAAGAATCCGCAGCGCGACCTGCCTATCGGCATCATCGCGTCACTCCTCATCTGCACCGTGTTGTATATTTCGGTGGCAGCCGTGCTCACCGGCATGGTGCCCTGGCGCAACGTCAATATCGAAGCGCCCATCGCGCAGGCGTTTCTCGACCGCGGGCTGAACGCCGCCGCCAACATTATCACTCTGGGCGCGCTGGCCGGGCTTTCCAGCGTGATGCTGGTGATGCTGCTCGGGCAGACCCGCGTGCTCTATGCCATGGCGAAAGACGGTTTGCTTCCCAGCAAGTTCTTCGCCGACATCCATCCCAAATTCCGCACTCCGTGGAAGAACACCATTCTGGTCGGCTGCCTGGCGGCGATAGTGGGCAGCGTTACGCCCATCGAGGACATCGGCAAGATGGTCAACATCGGAACGCTGCTGGCCTTCGTCATGGTGTCCATCGCGGTGATGATCCTGCGCCGGACCGACCCCAACCAGGCCCGTCCGTTCCGCACTCCCTGGGTGCCGCTGGTGCCGATTTTGGGCGTGCTTTTCAACGGCTACATGATGTACAAGCTCGGCTGGATCAACTGGGCCCGCCTGTTCATCTGGCTGGGAATCGGCATGATTCTATACTTCAGCTACGGCCGGCATCACAGCAAGGTGCAGGCTACCGCTGCCGCCCGGCGCTGATCCACTCTTCCATACGCTCGCGCAATGCGCGCGCGGTGGCCGACTGGGGCAGGAGCGCGCCGATAATGGCCACCGAATCGGCGCCGGCGTCCCATACGTCGCGGGCGTTTGCCAGCGTAATGCCGCCGATGGCCACCAGCGGCTTCTCGATGAGCGCGCGGCATCGGCGGATTTCCTCCACGCCGACCACGGGATCGGGATTGCGCTTGGACGACGTGGCGAAGATCGGGCCGATGGCCACGTAATCCACCGGTTCGCCTCCCGCGGCGGCGAGTTGCGCCAGGTTGTGGCTGGAATACCCGAGCGTGGCTTCCGAGCCGATCAGTTTGCGGGCATCGCGCGGCGCCAGGTCGTCCTGGCCGACGTGCAGGCCGGTCCCGAGCAGCATGGCGAAGTCGGCGCGATCGTCAACGATGAGCGGTGTGCCGTTTTCGCGGCAGAGGCGCGCCACAGTGCGTGCGGTTTCGAAGAAATCGCGCGTCCAGTGGCTTTTGTGGCGGATTTGCAGGATGCCCGCTCCGCCCTCCAGCCACGCCGCGGCCGCGGTTTCCATCGAGACACCACAGCGCTCGAGCGATTCCGAATCGAGAATTGGATAAACACGTGGGAGCTTCATCTAGGCTGCTGGCGCAGGCACTCGTGCCCAGTACTTCTTAGTTTCCCCACTGCCGGGCGTGAGAATAAATTGTGGGGCGGACGCCCATGTCCGCGGCCGCCCCCCAGGTCGGCCTTTTCGCGTGGCAAGCAATTGATTCTCCGACCGGAGAGCGGGACGAGGGCGTCCCGCGCGGACCAGGGGGTCCGCCCCACCTTTTGCGCAAAACGCAAAACTCGCTGCAGACTGAAGTCCGCGCCACATCGTAAACTCACGCTTGCGGTGGTGGCGGAGCCTTCTCGGCCTTCTCGGCCTTCCCGGCGGCCTTCACCGGACTGATCAGGATGTGGGCGTTGCGGCCTTCCAGCCGCGGCTGGCCCTCCACCGTGCCGTGCGGAGTCAGGTCCGCGGCGAACCGCATGAGCAGCTTTTTCCCCAGATCGGCGTGCGCGATTTCACGCCCGCGGAACTGCACCACGGCTTTGACGCGATTACCCTCCGCCAGGAAGCGGACGGCGTGCTTCATCTTGAAGTCGTAATCGTGATCGTCGGTGTTGGGGCGGAATTTCAGTTCCTTCACCTGCACCACGTGCTGTTTCTTCTTGGCGTCGTGCTGCTTCTTTTTCTGTTCGTACTGATAGTGCCCGAAGTCGACGGCCTTGGCGACCGGCGGAACGGCTGTCGGCGCAATCAGCACCAGATCGAGGCCCAACTCCTGGGCCTTTCGCAGAGCTGCCGTGGTGGGCATGATTTCGGTTGTGCCGTCCGGAAACACGGCGCGGACTTCACGCGCACGAATCGATTCGTTCACGTTCTCTCTGCGGTTCTGCCTGCGAGGAGGATAGTTTCTGCCTGGATACATTTGTTATGCGTTTGTTTTGAAATGGAAGCGGACGAAGAGGGGCTCGGTTCCCCTGGGACTGCCGGGGCCGGTAAGCGGGTTGGTGTAAATACGAGACAAATGAGATTGCGTCTGTCTTAGTGTACACCAAAAACAGCCAGTGCAGTCAATACTCTCCGGAGGGATAGGATTCCCCCCCGGACTTTCCAGCACTGTGTGGGTGGATCCCAGGGCGGATCCCCTTGGTCCCGGCGGGACGCCGTTCTGCTCTTTCATGTTCGAACGAGGCGGCCTGGGAACCGGCTGCGGGCCGGGAGTCCGCCCTACCGTGCATCCCGCCGTGTACTTTGTTTATAATCGGGCCTGATGAAAGCTTTCTTTGTATTGCTCGCCACGGGGACCGTGATGTTGGCTCAAACTCCGCCCCCCGCCAAGTCGGCCGCGCCGGCGACGAAATCCGCCGCGCCCGCCGCTACAGCACCTGCTGTGAATCCGTTGCTCCATCCGGAAACTTTGAAGGCGATCGCGCCCGCAACTTTCCAGGTGAAATTCACCACCACCAAAGGCGATTTTGTGGTTACCGTGCATCGCGACTGGTCGCCGCTGGGCGCGGACCGTTTCTATAACCTGGTCAGAAACCGCTACTTTACCAACGTCGCCTTCTTCCGCAACTTGCCTGGTTTCATTGTGCAATTCGGCATGGCCCCCGACCCGAAGATTGGGGCCGTCTGGCAAAACGCCAGCATCAAAGACGATCCGGCGAAGCCCGGGGTGCACAACACTAAGGGCACGGTAGTTTTTGCCACCGCAGGTCCCGGCACCAGGACCAATCAATTCTTCGTCAACCTTAACGACAACACACGCAGCCTGGATTCCCAAGGCTTCACGCCCTTCGGCGAAGTCAGCGACGGCATGGACGTCGTCACGGGCCTTTACTCCGGATACGGCGAGCGGCCGGACCAGGGCCGCATTCTGAACGAGGGCGCAGCTTACCTGGACAAGAACTTCCCGAACCTGGATAAGATCAAGTCGGCCACCGTCGTGCCCGCGGCTGGCGCCGCCGCTCCGGCCACCAAGTCGACGACGCCGGCCGCGAAGTCGACCTCCGCGCCGCCCAAGAAGTAACTACTTGCCGAGCTCCGCCTGCAGTTGGCGGAAACCTGCTTCTTCGTAATTGGTCTTCAACCGTTCGCGGGCCTCGGACTTGGGATCTCCCGGCCGGGGCCCTTCCCTTTTGAGCGCCCGGCCCAGCAGCGCCGTCGCTTCCGTGTCCTCGGGATTCCGCTCCACTGCCGCGCGAAAGCTCTCCACTGCTTCCTCGAACTGCTGCGACCGCCACAGGCAATAACCCACATTGAACTGGTAGTCCGGGTCGTTGGTGTCGCCCTCCAGAGCCTTGCGAAAATTGGAAAGCGCCGCGCCCGCCTGGTTGCGCCGCGATTGCGCCGCGCCCAAGTCGTTGAAAACTTCGTTGAGAGGCACCGCCGCGGCAACCGTCCGGAAGCACTCTTCGGCGCCGTTAAAATTCGCCATATTGTAGCGGCAGAGTCCCAGGAAAAACTGCGACTCCAGGTAATGTAGATCGGAGTGGGAAACGCGTTCCAGCCACCCGGCGGCGATCTTGTAGTCCTTCCGGTCCCAGAATATTTTCCCCAGCTGGAAGCAGGGCTGCGAATAGTTCGGGTCGAGGCGGGCGGAGCGCGTGAAAAAAAGATGGCGCTGATCGGGGGCGGCGGCCAGGAGCCCGCGAATGTAGCTCTCCACCGCATCCAGCCGCACCGGAGGACGCGCCTGGAGAAACTGGTCGAGCGGCGGGAGAGCCTTCCAATGCAGTTGTTGCAGCACATCCCAGCTCAGCCGGTATTCCAGGATGGCGAGATCGTCCAGCGGACCCGTCTCGCCGAACTCGGGACCTTGCACGGTCTGCTTCAAATCGAGAATTCGCGCGGTGATGCGCAGCGTGCCTTTCGCCGGCACATCGTACCACCCGTACACCACTTGCGACGCGTCCAGCAATTCGCCGATTTTCAGAATCGAAGCATGCGTGAGCTCCGCGCCGGATCGCAGCGACAGCCGGCGGTACCCTTCCAGGCGGTCCGCGCGGTCGAGCACCAGCACGCCCTCCGGCGTCATGGCATCGCGCAAAGTCTCCGCGATGCTCTCTCCGATCCAGGCCATGTTGTCCGACCCGGCATGGTTGAAAAAGGGCAGCGGGAGCACGGTTTCCGCATGGAGAGTTACCCAACCGATAGCTATTAAGATCGCCAACCGTCGCACTTTTTTCAGTCTACCAGCCGACCTCGGGCTCTTCGTGTGATATTCTACGCCCCGGAGAAGCTCTATGCTGCACATGATCGGACACGCGATTTTCGGGCTCATCATAGGCTTGCTGGCACGCATGGTGATGCCTGGTCACCACATGGGACTCATCCTGACGATGATTTTGGGTCTCGTCGGCGCGTGGGTCGGAGGGTTGATTGGCCGCGCGATGGGCCTGTACAGCGAAGGCCACCCGGCCGGTTACTTTATGGCGTTTGTCGGGGCCTGCATCGTGCTGTTCGTCGCCGGCCGCGTGTTGTAAGTGAGGCCTTGATGAGCCGCGACCGCAAGGGACTGGTCGCTGGGGGGACGAAAAAGCACCGCTTCCTCGCGGTCGCGGCTCTCTACCGGCCCGCGTACTCCTTATATAACTCCGCGAGATCCGCATCGCCGGGATGCACGATCACGCGCCAGCGGAAGACCAGTTGCTTGCCCTTGGGCAATTGCCAGTGGCTCTCCGGCTGCGCGGGGTCGAAGGCGTGCGCCCCGAAGGGATTGAGCGCGAACAGGCCGTAATCGCGCGCATGCCAGTAAGTCGGATGGCGGGGATTTTGCGGATGGTCCAGAATGGCGACTCCCAGCTTTTCGCCGTCCACCTCGCCCGAGTAATCCACCCAGTCCGATCGCTTGCCCCACACCTGCGCCATGCCGGCCTGCCCGCCGGCGTTCACCATCCTCCCGCCCTTACGTTCGGTGAGAGTTTCGGCCAGCCGGATCGCGAACGCGCCCTCCTTGGTATCGCCGAACGTCAGGTCTTCGGCGGCCGTGAGCGCGATCTCGAAGTCGATCGTGCGCAGCTTGGGGTCGGAATGGAAGATCATTTTGCGGTTTTCGACCATGAGCACCTTGCCGCTGGGGTCGCGCCATTCCAGAGCCGCGGTGAGAGTGCCGGTGCGCTCGCCGTCCTGAAACTCGGCGTTCCGCACCACGATGCGGCCCTGGTTGGGATGCTTGTACGATGGATCGTTCTCCCAGAATTTCACCCCGTTCACATCGTCATAGGAGAACCACAGGCCGGTGTGGTGCAGATGATCGGTGCTGTCGCCGGCGGCCGATTCCATCGGAAATCGCCGCGTTACAATCTTCCCGGAGGCCGACCGGATCGGCGCCAGATAGGGCTTGCCGCTCTCCGCGCCATAGTGGAAAACCGTGAAAGGCTTGCCGTCGACGTTGACGGAGATCGAGTCTCGATCGAAGCGGACCTGCGCCGGCAGGCAAACGGCCGCCGCCAGAAGAATCCACAGTGTCCGGCGCATCTTACTTCATCCCTGTGCGGTTGCTCGACGGCGGCACGATGCCTCTTAGCCGGAAGTACACCGCCATGTAACCGTACTCTTCGTTGCTGTGCACCACGTCCAGAATCAACGTGCCCAGCCGGGAACGCGAGCCCATGATCTCGGTGGCATTGGCGTCGGTGACGCTGTCCCAGGCGGCATCGCACTCCTTGAAGGAAGTGGCGAGCGCCTCCACCAGGTCGGCCTTGGCGCTCTTGGAGAGGAAATCGGTCTGCCTGGGCGTTCCCCGCGCGGCACTGCAGTAGCGCACCTGGTGGTCGGCGATATGCGCCAGCAGCGCCCCGAACGTGCGGATCTCGGGGGTCGGCTTGAAGCTGTAGCCGTCCTCGGGCATGGCCGCCGCGGCGCGCGTCAGATAGCCTTTGATGGTGTTGTAGGAGGCCTTCGTTTCCGTGATCACCGGATTCAGGGGCTGCGCGCGGAGCGCGCCCACGCCGGCCAGCGACGCGGCCAGCAGCAACAGGGATGTACGTGTCATAGGTCCTTATTTTACCGGGTCGCCTCAGGGCTTGGGCATCCCCGAAGTGCCCCATTGTTTGTTGGGCTCACGCCCCAGCCGGAATTGCAATACCCCTCCGTCCACGATCTCCGCATGTGTGATCCACGGCCGGTCGAGCGGCTTGCCGTTGAGCGTCGCGGACTGCACGTAGATGTCGCTCGGCGCCTTTCTCGTAGCGTCCACCGTGAAGGTCTTGCCGTTTTCCAGGTGCACTACCGCGTGGTCGAACTGCGGGCTGCCGAGCGCGTACACCGGCTGCCCGGGATTCACGGGGTAAAAGCCCAGCGAGCTGAAAATATACCAGGCGGACATCTGCCCCGTGTCCTCATCGCCCAGCCATCCCGCCGGGCCGGGCTTGTACAAGGTGTCCTCCACCGTGTGCACCCATTTCTGCGCCTTCCACGGTTCGCCGGCGTAATCGTAGAGGTAAATCACGTGATGCACCGGCTCGTTGATGTGCGCATACTGGCCGGTGCCCGCCATCTTCGCCTCCGTCATTTCGTGGATCACCCCGCCGTATCCTCCGACGTGGAACGCCGGCGTGGTGCTGAACAGCTCGTCGAGTTTCTTGATGAACGCCTCTTTGCCGCCCATGAGCTCGATCAAGCCCGGCACGTCCTGCTGCACGCTCCACAGCCACTGCCAGGCGTTGCCTTCGGTGTAAACCCCGCCCCACGCCAGCGGGTCGAACGGCTCGATCCACGAACGGTCGGACTTCCGCCCGCGCATGAACCCCACCGAAGCGTCGTAGAGATTGCGATAGTTCTTGGAGCGCTCGGTGAACATCTGGTGATCTTCCGTGTGGCCCATCGCCTTGGCCATCTGCGCCACGCAGAAATCGTCATATGCGTATTCCAGCGTGCAGGCCACCGACTCGCCCACGCCGTGGTCGTAAGGAACATAGCCAAGCAGCTCGTAATCCTCGAGCCCGCTCTTCGCTTCGAACATGCCCGCACCCTTTTCGGCGGCGTCCTTGCGCACCGCGGCATAGGCCTTCTCCACGTCGTAGTCGCGGATTCCCTTCATATACGCATCGGCGATCACCGCATCGCCATGCGTCCCGATCATCACGTTGGTCTCGCCCGGATTGGCCCATTTGGGAAGGAATCCGCCTTCGTCGTAGCAATTGAGCATGGCGCGGATGATCTCCGCATCCTTCTTCGGCTGGAGGATCGTAAACAGCGGGAACTGCGCGCGAAACGTATCCCAGAAGCCGTTGTCGGCGAACATTTCGCCGGGATGGACCTCGCCGTCGTAGGGGCTCCAGTGGACCATCTTCCCTTCGGCATCCGTCTCCTGCAGCATGTGCGGAAATTGCACGGCATGGTACATGGCCGTATAGAACGTCCGGCGCTGGTCGGCCGTGCCGCCTTTGATTTCGATCTTCGAAAGCTCGCGCTCCCATTCCGACTTGGCGCGCTCGACGACACGATCGAACGAGGCGTCCGGCATATCGGCCGCCAGATTGCGCGCTGCCTGTTCCGGGCTGATGAGCGATACTCCCACCCGTACCGTGACCGCTTCGCCGGCCTTCGCCGAGAATCCAACATACGCGCCGACATGATTGCCCTCGCGCGCCGCGGCACTGGCCTGAATCTCGGCCGGCCTGTCTTTCAGCCTGCGGCCGCGCGCATCCTCGGGATTTTCCCAAGTGCCGTAGCGGGTGAAATCGCGATCGAATTGCAGCATGAAATATTGCGCGAAATGGGGCGATTTGCCCTCCCCGGAGGCGTTCTTTCCGGTGATGGTGCGCGTCTCGGGACGAATCTCGACCGCGCTCCCGCCATGGAAGGCGTCCAGCACCACGTAGGCGTCCTCGGTATCCGGGAAAGTGATCCGGAAGGCGCCGCCGTGGTGCGAAGGCGCCATCTCAACTCTGGTTTGATAGGCATCCAGCAGCACGCTATACAGGTACGGGAGAGCTTTTTCGTTCTTGTGGTCGAAGTGCGACGCGCGCTCTCCCGGCATCACCGCGAGGACGCCGGTGACCGGCATGATCGAGAACGGCCCGTAGTTCTCCATCCACGCCGAGGGTTGATGCGTGGCCAGAAATCCCTGGATGGTCTCGCGGAAATATTGGTACGGCCAGCCGCCTTCGCTCATCTGCGCGGTCCAGCCGATCATGCTAAAAGGTGTGAAAACCCCCGGATAGGTATTGCCGTGCGAGAGCTCATACGACGACCAGGTGCCCACCAATGGGTCGGGCAGATCGGCGAGGCTGGGCTTGACGTCGGCGCCGAACGCCGCAGACGCGAGGAGAAGAAGCAGTGCCGTGAGGCATGCTTTAGCTTGCCCGAGCGAGCGAAGCTCGCCTCTGGAGTTTGGCCATTCATGGCATGCGGCTGTTTCAGCCCGCCTCGGAACAAGCCAGCCGGCGAAGCAGGAGAAATTCTTTGGGCGCAGTGGAAGCCGTCTAAGGGCGAGCTCCGCTTGCCTGGACAAGCTGAAGCATGTCCCACGAAAGAGACCAAACTGCCGAAGCGAGCGAAGCTCGCCTATTAGAAGCGAGTGAAGCTCGCCTGTTGAACCAGGTTTTTGCCACATAATCTGAACGCCAGCTTACCTCAGTCGCACCGTAAATGAAATCGACTATTGCATCGCCCGATTACCTTTGGTTAGCATTACGCCATGACGACTCAGAGACCGGAACGGCTGTTTCTGCTTTTTTGGCTGCTCGCCGGAGCGGCGGCCTGGGCGCTGCTGATCTATCCGATCTACGTGATCCGCCCTTTCCGCCATCAAGGCGCGCGCGAGCTGACGATCGCCCTCTCGGTGATGCGCTACCGTCCCATCGGTATGATCCTCGCGATGGCCGGAATTCTGGCAGCCGCCATCCGGTACTGGCGAACGGAGCGCCGCAAATGGCGCCGCTTCCTCGCCGCCCTATGCGTGGCGAACGTCGCCCTGGCCGCGGCGCTCTCGCGCATCAATATTTACGAGCTGATGTTCCATCCCGCCGGAACGCCCGTCGTCACCGCGGCCGCCGAATCGAAACTCGACGGCGGTGAAATGGTGATCGCCGTGAAGCTGAACGGCGCCGCTCGCGCCTATCCCATCCGCAGCATGTCCTATCACCACATTTACAATGACGTGGTCGCCGGGGAGCCGATCGTCGCCACTTATTGAACGCTCTGTCACACCGGTCTGGTGTGGAGATCCGTGATCGATGGCCTGCGGCTGACGTTTCACCTGGCCGGCATCAATAACCAGAACTTTCTGATGCGCGATGAGCAGACGGGAAGTTACTGGCAGCAGATCAGCGGGCGCGCGGTCTCCGGCCCGATGGCTGGGCGCACGCTGACGCTCGTGCCGAGCGACGAGCTCAGCTTCAAACTCTGGAAATCGGAGGAGCCGCAAGGCACGGTCGTCAAGGACATAGCGGCATACGCACACGAATACTCGCCCGAGAATTGGGACGTGGAGATGGCCAAGGCGCCCACCGTGCTGAGTTTCCGCGAGCTTGGTATGCAGCCGCGCGACATCGTCATGGGCGTCACGGCATCCGGCGCCAGCCGCGCGTTCCGCTACGACGTGCTGCTTCGCGAGAAGCTGGTGATGGACCACGTGGGATTGGAACCAGTGATGCTGGCGGTCGGACCGGACGGCACTTCGATACGAGTTTTCCGGAGGACCATCTCCGGCGTGGATCCGCCTCCCGATTTTTATCGTGTCGAGGGGCAGGCGGCTCTCTTCATCGACGCCGCTACCGGCAGCGGCTGGAATTTCCAGGGCTGCGCCATTTCGGGTAAGTTACAAGGTACTTGTCTGGAACGCGTGGAGACGATCAAAGATTATTGGTTCGACTGGCGCAATTACCACCCCGACACCTCGATTTTCGCCGGCACGCGCGCGGCTCATTAATCCGTCGACAGCTCTTAATGAGCCGCGACCGCGAGGGAGTGGTCGTGGCCCTGAGGGCCGCGGGCGAGCTTGGCTCGCCTGGACAAGCTAAAAGCTTATCCCACAAAATCCAAAAGCGCCGGCCGCTGCCCGGCAGGAGACCGCTTCCTAACTGAAATGTCATGACTTGTAGACACTATGAAGACCTCGAACACTTGACATCTCTCCACGCCATCGCTCACGCTAGACCTTTATGCCCATCTTGCAGGTCGTTGTCCTGGGCCTCATCCAGGGCCTCACCGAATTTCTGCCCGTCAGCAGCACCGCGCACCTCTACCTCACCTCGTGGCTCCTCGGCTGGCAAACCGAGGCGCTCGATTTCGACATCATGCTGCATGTCGGAACGCTGGTGGCGCTGCTTGTCTATTTCTTTCGCGATTGGGTCCAGATCGTCGGCCAGGCCTTTGGCCTGCGCATCGGCCGCGACAATGAATTGCGGCTGAATCACATGCTGCTGTGGCTGTTGGTCATCGGCACCCTGCCGATCGCGATCGTCGGCTACCTATTTAATGAACAGGCGGAGACCACCTGGCGCACTCCATGGGTGATGGGAACCATGCTGATCGTGGTCGGCATCCTGATGTATATCGCCGAAAACTCCAGCCGAAAGGCGCGCGATCTGGCATCGGTGAACGGGCCGGATGCGGTCGTGATCGGACTCGCCCAGGCGCTGGCGGTCATCCCCGGAACTTCGCGCAGCGGCATCACCATCTCGGCGGGGTTGTTTCGCAATTTAAACAGCCAGGCCGCGGCCCGTTTTTCGTTCCTGCTTTCGGCGCCCGCCATCGCCGGAGCGGCCGCCAAGGCCTTCTGGGACATGTATAAGGCCCACCAGTTGCACTCCGTCCTGGAAACGCCGTTCCTGGTGGGGGTTGCGGTCAGCGCCATCACCGGCTGCATGGTGATCGCCTGGTTCATGCACTATCTACGCCGCAGCTCGCTCCGCCCGTTTGTGTACTACCGGATTATTTTTGGCATAATAGTGCTTGCTCTGGCTTTCATCCGCCGGCCAGCGTGATGAAGCTTTTATCTCCGACCGAATACAAGCGGCTCAACGAGGTCATCGGCTTCGTGCTGCTCTCGCTGGGCCTGGTGATCCTGCTCAGCCTGGTGTCGTACCACACCCAGGATCCGTCCTGGGACACCGCCGCTGAATCCCAGCCCCTCAACCTCATCGGCTATCCCGGCTCCTATGCCGCCGACCTGCTGTTTCAGGCCTTCGGCGCCACCGCTTTCCTGTTTCCCCTGCTGGCGTTCCTGCTGGCGTGGAAGTGGATCCACTCGGAAGCGTTGGAGGGCGGCCTCGCGAAGATTATCGGCTCGGTAATTCTCACCATGGGCGCCAGCGCCGGTCTTGCCTTTTTGCCGTGGCGCATGTTCGGCGGCTCCATCCGTCTCGGCGGCACCGCCGGCTTCCTGTTCGCGCGGTATCTTTTGGGCGCTCTCAATCTCGCGGGCGCGATTCTGGCGATCCTCACGTCAGTGGTAGTTTCGGTATATCTGGTGTCCTCCTTCACGCTCGCCAAAGCCATGGAGTGGTTCTCCGGTCCGCGCGCCTGGTACCGGCGGCGCGTCGCCGCCTGGCAAGCCTGGAGAGACCGGGCGTCCGCCCGCGCCCTGGAGAAAGCCCGCGAGCGCGACCGCCGGCGCCGCGAGACGATGCAACTGAAAGTCCGCAAGCCGAAGAGCGCGCCCGAGCCGGAGTACGCGCCGCAAGCCGACATTCCGCCATTGGAAGTGGCGAACACGCCGGCCCCCACCGTCGAAGAGCCGGCCGAGCCCGAGCCCGTGGCGGAAGAGGAAATCCCCATTTGCCCGGTGGAAGATCTTCCGCCCGTACCGCCGCCCATGTTCCTGCCCGTCTCGGCCGCCGAGCCGTCGCATGAACCCGGTTTCCGCGCCGTTTTCACCCTGCCGTCCACCGAACTGCTCAACGAAATCCCCGGCCGCAGCGCCTACGACGAGCAGGAGCTCAAAGACACCGCCGTGAAGATCAAGTCCAAGTTCGAAGAGTTCGGCGTGCTGGGCAACGTGGTGCAGATCAACCCCGGCCCGGTGGTCACCACCTTCGAATTCAAGCCCGAGGCTGGCATCAAATACAGCCGCATCACCAATCTCACCGAAGATTTGTGTCTCGGTCTGCAGGCCGAATCGATCCTCATCGAGCGCATCCCCGGCAAACCGACGGTGGGCATCGAAGTGCCCAATACCAAGCGCGAGGTGATCGCGCTGCGCCAGATGCTGGAGAGCGACGAATTCTCGACCTCCGCCTCGCGCCTCACCATTCCGTTGGGCAAGGACATCAATGGCCGCATCCGCATGGCCGCGCTCGAGTCCATGCCGCACCTGCTCATCGCCGGCTCCACGGGATCCGGCAAGAGCGTGATGATCAACTCCATGATCATGTCGATTCTTTACAAGTCGACGCCCAGCGAAGTCCGCATGATCATGGTCGACCCGAAACGCGTCGAGCTCGGTCTGTTCGAAGGCATTCCGCACCTGCTGACCCCGGTCATTATCGATCCCAAGAAGGCCACCAACGCGCTCCGCAATGCCGTGCTCGAAATGGAGCGCCGCCTGCGCCTGCTGGCTGAATATGGGGTGCGCAACATCGAACAGTTCAACAAGAAAATCCGCAAGCTGCAGGACCAGCCGCGCGATCTCTTCGCCGAACCCGACAGCGAACCGACTACTGAAGACCTGCGCCCGCTGCCCTACATCCTGATCCTCATCGATGAGTTGGCCGACCTGATGATGCTCGAAGGCAAGAACGTGGAAGAGAGCGTCACACGGCTGGCGCAAATGGCCCGCGCGGTGGGCATGCACCTGGTGCTGGCGACGCAGCGCCCCAGCGTGGACGTGATTACCGGCCTCATCAAGGCCAATTTCCCCTCGCGTATCAGCTTCCGCGTGGCCACGCGCGTCGATTCCCGCACCGTGCTCGACGTGATGGGTGCGGAGCATCTCCTGGGTAAGGGCGACATGCTCTTTCTGCCCCCGGGATCGTCGCGCCTCACGCGCGTGCATGGCGCGTTCGTGACGGAGACGGAAATCGGCCGGGTGGTGGATTTCTGGAAGGAGCAGGCGACGCCGGAATACGACCAGTCGTTCCTCATCGCCCCGCCCACCGACGATGACGAAGCGGCGGCCGAAGAACTGGCCAACGCCGAGCAGGATCCCATGTACGAAGAGGCTATCCGCGTGGTCCTGCAGATGGGCAAAGCTTCCACCTCCACGCTGCAGCGTCATCTGCGCCTTGGCTACGGACGCGCCGCCCGCATTCTCGATATGATGCAGCGCGACGGCATCATCGGCCCGCCCGACGGCAGCAAGCCCCGCGAAGTCCTGAAGCGCCCCGATTGGCTCAGGGAAGTCGAGAGCCAGCCGAGATAGTGGGACATGCTTCAGTTAGCTTGTCCAGCGAGCGAAGCAAGCCGCCTTTTGTGGTTGGTATGGCGACTGCGAAGATCACGATCACCTTGCCGGACCGTCAGCTTGAGGAGATCCGCAAACGCGTCGCAGCCCGGAATTCCCCAAGCGTCTCCGGATTCATTCAAGAAGCCGTCCAAAGATCTCTTGAGAACGCCGCCGAGTTCCGCGAGATCGTGGCGGAGGCGCTGAAGAAGACGGGCGGACCGCTCAAGCCAAAGGAGCGCGCGTGGGCGAGAAAGATGCTCTCGGCGCGAAGGCGCGGAACCAGGCCGCGGACCGCCGCGTGAACGGAATCGTTTTCGACGCTGGCGGGTTGATTGCGCTGGATCGCAACGGCCGCCGGATCTATTCCATCCTCGATACGGCGCTGGAGGGCGGGGATCGGATAATCGTCCCGGCCACCGCCCTCGCACAGGTCATTCGGAACCCAGCCAGGCAGCCGACCACTCTGCCAAGCGTTAAAGAGTAAACATCGGAAGCGAATGCCTCGCCTTCGCCCGCCCCTTATTTGGCGCCGGTGGTGTGGGCCCTGATGTTGTCCCTCGGCCCGACTCAGCATGACACGTACCCAAGAGCGGAGGAAGTCAGATTTACAGTAAGTTGCGATTATTTTCCAGTTGCATGTGCTGGCCGTGCGATTAGCGCTGGCGATCGTAGCGGAACACCGAGTAGGTGTGCGCCACCACGGCATCGGGTTCCGACCGCATCCAGGAAAACACGTCGTAGCGGCCCCAGGTAGCCACATTGTTGGCGCTGATCACGTAGACCCCGGGAGGTGGTCCCGCAGGGAAGCTGAATTTCATGGTTTCGAACTTGATTCCGTAATCCTGCGGTGGATAGGTGCCGAAATACCGCATGTGGACGGTAGTTCCCGGCAGACTCTTGTCGAGCCACGCCTTCAATTGGGGAAGGCACTGCCCCCAATCGACATTGCTGTCGGCCAGCCAGTCCGACCCGCAGCGGCTGCCCCCATCCAGTCCGATCCGCTTGGCATGGTCGGGCAGGCAGGCCGCTTCGTTAAAGTACCCCAGATGATCCGGATAGATTCCGGCGGCGGCCACCACGACCCAGGCGCAGGCTCCGCCGGCCAATACCCGCGCGAGCGTGGATCCCCCTAGCAAAACCGCAAGCGCGATCCCGCCGGCGATGAAGCCGAACGGCATGGCGGGCATCAGGTAGCGAATGCCGATGTTCTCCGCCCAGAACGTGCACGCCAGAAAGAATGCGGCCGGAGGCGCCACCACAAACAGTTTCGACAGGCGGGGGATGGTCCGGCTTCGGAGCGCCAGAACCATTCCCCCGAGGGCCAGAAAAACGGTTGCGAGAGGCTCCTTCAGCAGCCATGCCATGGCGAAATAGGTAGTGAAGCGATGCTGCAAGTGGCCGTCGAGATAGGCTTGGAAATCCGGCCGGTGATCGGCGTTTACCAGGCTCAATCCATGCACATACTGCAAGGGGCCGGTGACTGAAAAATAGCAGATCTGGATCACGACAATGGCCGCCAGGGTGAGAATGGCCAAGTCTTTTACGAGGGCAGATGCGGACAGGAGCGGCTTCTCCGGAAGCGGGGCGCGGTTCTTGTTTTCCATCTGGCTGAGCGGAAGCCATAACCAGGCCGCCACCAGGATGGCCCCGATCGGCAACAGAAACACCGCCGAGAATTTCGCGCACAGAGCCAGCCCCAGCGTCAACCCCGCTACTGCCGCCCGGCCACTACCCGGTTTTTGAAGATAGCGCTTAAGACACAGCAGAAACAGCAGGCTGAGTACGGTCGCGCCGGCATCGGTGGTGACGAAATAGGAGTGGGACACCATGGTGGGGTCGGCAGCCCACAGGAAGGCGGCGCACAATCCTGCGGCTGTGCCGGCCAGTTCGCGGCCCCACCGGAAAACCAGCAAGCCCGTCAGAGAACAGAGCACCAGCAACGGCAGGCGAGCCCAGAATAGCGTCCGGCTGACTCCCAACGCTTTGACGTACTGGTTGGCCGCAGTCCACTCCCAGCCGCTAGGCAGTTGCATCAAGTCGAAATGTTGCGGATTTTGCCAGTGCATCCCTTGGAGGGCCATCGAAAGCCCAGCCAGTTCTTTCAGCAGCGGCGGATGCTGGGGGTTGATGGCAATGCTCCCGGTGGAGATATACGAGGCCCCGGCCATGATGTGCAACGACTCGTCGTTGCTGGGACTTTTCAGACGGCTGGAGAAAAATCCTTGCAGGAAAAATGCCAGACACAGAGCAGCCACCGCGAGCCAAGAGAGCCCTG
>Ga0326727_10008015_pt1 | contig 27232 bp, 19 predicted proteins | sample MB2enrmetagenome_FD_207643 | JGI IMG/M metagenome (GOLD analysis project Ga0326727, IMG submission 207643) | Lab enriched peat soil microbial communities from McLean, Ithaca, NY, United States - MB29MY | ecosystem: Environmental > Terrestrial > Soil > Wetlands > Peat | place: USA: New York...
GTCCGGATGAACAGATCATCGTCTGCAATCAGAATCAGCGGCTTTCTTTTCAAATCTTCCGTATCGAGCACCTGTTTCACCGTTGCTTTCGGAGGTACAACATATTGATTTGCACTAATATCAAGCTCTTGATAACTTATCATGTCGCAGAACAGCAGATTTTATTGCCCCCTTCTGCTTCAGCCCGGGAGAGGGCGGCCCTGGCGGCATTGATCATGTCATTGGATGAATTGCCGTTTTCGGGAAATGACGCAATTCCGACGCTCATGGAAATATATTCTCGGTTCGGAGCATCTTCATCACTATCAATAAACTCTTTTTTGAAGGTACGCTTTATTCTTTCGGCAACACGTTCGGCCTCTTTCATGGGAGTTGACGGCAAAATTATGCAAAATTCCTTTTCCCCAAAACGACCCACCAGATCAATGTCACGCAAAGATGCATTTAGAATCCGTGCCATTTCTTTCACAAGCCGTTCCGTATGCGCCTGGTTACCGTCCTTATTGCCGGTGGGTAAATTGTCCAGGCTAGCAATTATAAGTGTCAACGGAAGGTTGTAACGAATTGAGCGACTCAATTCCTCATTTAACCGTTTTCTGACAAAACTCGGATTGTAGAGACCGGTCAAAGGGTCGATAACAGAATTCTGTTTCGCTTTTCTAAGGGATGTGGTCCGCACCAGAATTACCGTAGCCTGATCTATAAAATTGGACAAAACTTCCTGATCATCAGACGTGAATGGTGAATTATTATTTTTATCGGCAAGGTTAAGAACTCCGATGGTTTTCCCTTTGAATCGAAGCGGAAGACTTATACATGACTTTGTTACGAACCTTATCCTGTTTTGTCTCCCCAAATGTTGTTCCTGTTCTATATCACTGATAAGGAGAGGCTTACCACTGGCCGCCACCCTGCCAGCTATTCCTTCATTGACCCTGGTGTACAGGCTTTGCGCCAAAACTGGATTTATCCCGAGCGCCGATGCGACTTGGAGAATTTTACCGGACTTGCCAATAAGCATTAGCGAGCCGTTTGCCGCATCAACTAGCTCAGCGGCCATCTCCATCATCAATCGTAGTATATCTTCCTGACTTTCCGTTAAGGCCAGGGTGCGAATCATTTGGAGCAATCTTACATCGCGCTGTTTATGCCGTAATTCCTGATTAATTTGTTTTTCTTTCAGCTTCCCAGCCAGATTACCTGTAAGAAGTTCCACAAGGGCGATTTCATCAGCAGTTAATGATACATTGAAAAGCACGGCCATTCCAAAAATATTATCAGTGTCGAATAGGGGAAGGCATATTGCTCTGGTTATCCCTCCTTCGGGGAATAATGCCGTCACCTCATCCCCGGTCAAGATGGTGGGAAAGTATTTTTTATCGTGAAAAGGGAGTGTTTCCAAGGTCAGGTTTGAAGGGCCTGAGTAGGCTCCCCAACTAGTTTCTAAGTGACAAAAATTGCCATAAGCATCTTTGAGAACGAAGGCTATCGCTGGAATATCGAACAATATGCCAAGTGTTTCGCTGAATAAGGCGATTGCCTTGTCGAAGCTTTCCGTCTTCCCGATTGCTGTAGCAACATTCCTGAAGGTGCTTTGCAACTGAGTATCGGATTCAATCGTCTGCATCGTTTCACCGAAACTGAATGATTTAATCATGCGTTCGACCTTCAACATCGTCTCCCTCACCTTTTTTTCGGTAGCGACCGGGAGTTTTTCCAGTTGTTCCAGTATTTCATAAGGGTGGACCTTTTGCTTTCCCTTCATAAATTCAAATTTATCGGACTCACAGAAGTACAGATCGAACAGATTCTCCCGGACCCCCCCGCAAACCAGGCAGGAATCAGCGGAAACCGGGATGGCAAAGGAAAAAAGCCCGAGCGGGCAGCGGGAAAGCACTGATTTCCTGCTGGTCATTGCATTTTCAATAACTACATTCAAAGATGGCATACATATTTCAGGGCAGATATGGGGTATACCCAGTGTGCCGCACAGGCACCGGTCAGTTTTATCCGACGCTGCTTCCCTGCCGTAGGGATAGATAAAGAAGCAGTAGCCTTCCAAAAGAGATGAATTCTTAATATAGGCCAGCAACTGTTCTGATTGCAGCGGACTCATGATATTTCCCGCCTCCTTCTGCTATGTTGAAAGCAGCTTCTACAGCCAGCGCTTTCATGTAGTTATCAAGATTCTTGCAGATATTCAGTTTCCCATCCGGAGTTTCCGGATGGAGCCTTGCCCAGCAAATTAAAACTTAACGGAAATTATTTCACAGTAATTATTTGTTGCTTTCGCGCATATTTGCGCTAATTGTTGCAACAATTTCTTGAGACATCTCTTATATAATCAACATATCAGCATAATTATCTTGAGCTGTGTTATCGCAAATAAATATTATTTGTAATTTTAAGAAGCATAAAACGTACCCAGTAATATATATCCCTACAAAAAAACATTATTGATGCTAATTTTTATTTCTCAGTGATATTAGTCGGCAACGGATCAATCAGCTCCGGACGGCGAGAGGCTTGACCCAGAAAGAGTTTGCGGATTCCTTGGGCATTGTTCAGGTTTATTTTGGCGGTATAGAACGAGAAAAAAATTCTCTTCATTTGCTTTATTGATGGCACTTTGCTATGTCTGTTGAGTAAGCAAGGAATGGTTATTTAACGGCAAAGACGCAGAAATTGCGGAGATACTACAGTCGAAATAACATTTTTTGTCGCACATAACCGGGAAAATACCACCGTTCAAAAGCATCGGGGATAGCTTCCCGGCCGCAGTGCAAGTACATCATAACCTGATTGGTCCGATCTTAGGGAGAATATAGCGGTGAGGATGTTTCCAATGATTTAAATCACCCCCATAGCGACCCTTGCCCTTTTTACTCGCAATCCCAAGTGTGATAATATTGTGATTGAAATAAGCGAAATATAAGGAAACAACCGGATTAGGCGGGAGTAGAGAGAAATCTATTTTTTATTGCAGGTTTAAATGGTTATGGGAAACCAGTCCAAATATCAAGTTGTTAAAGTAACGTAAATAAAACGTTTGCTTAGAGCTCATAACCCGAAGGTTGTGGGTTCAATTCCCTCCCCCGCAACCAGAGAAAATAAGGACTTAGCCGGCTCAAGGTTAAGTCCATTTTCTTATTCAGCGACTTGGGTGGAAAGATAGGTGGAAAGATTCTATTGAGCGACCATGGAAGCCCCCTATTCATATCCCACATTCTGAGGTGCATATATTCATCGCCCATTTTTTTTGAGCAGCAACTTTGGATTAAATAAGGGGGAGCATAACCACCCCTCGGTCTTGATCCTCTATACTACCCACCAGCTTTTGAGCTTGACAGGTGCAGAACATCAACTTTAATATAATACATGCAGCCTGAAATTGCAATTACCCTCAACTATACCCCCAAAAGGTTTCCGCCTATCCTCCTCAGGATGTCGCCCATTAAAAGGCTGTCTGTCAAGAGCAAAACTATCCTTATGCAAGAAAATAGATTTTATTCTTACCGATGTCGTGCTGCCAGCTACCTGCATCCTTACCATTGCTGACCAATAGCCGTCTTTGCGACATAATCCGGCGAGCAAGCTCTCAACGCAGCTGATGAGGGAGGACAGGGTGAAACCTGCTCTCTACTCTACCCAAGAGTGGCTGCTCACCAATGATACGCACCCGGGGACCGTATTTCAGTGGGGTGAACGCACCACTGTCCTCTTCGGATTCAACAACCCATTCATAGAGGGTGCGGGCATCAAGAAGCTGCGGTTGCTGGGGGAACTTGTAGTACTTCTGCTGCATTTCCTCATCGTAGAGGCCAACGCAGCCGTGAGATGCAGGGAAACCCGGTAAGTCGCGACCATGAAGCCAGAATTCGACCCCGCGGCGGTTGATGAAAAAACGCAGCCCATAGTGCATGGGGTAAGGGATTTTGGTCTTTTCGATCTTGTAGAGTGACGACTCATGCCTGCGGCTGAAGGCAGTGACCCGGAAATCGCCAGTGGGGGTCTGGTCCTTTCGGTCGCCCGAGGCAATGGGAAAAGAGAAGAGCAACTCGCCATGCTCGTAGGCGCCGAGGAATTGTTCGGCGAGGTTCACCAGTATGAATTTCTCTTCCTTGGCAGCTTCTGGGTAGCTGTCAGGGAGAGGGGAAAAATCTGTGATCTCTTCCAGGTTCCGGGGAACCTTGATGGATACCCCGGTAGTCAGATGGCGTCGGTCGATCCTGTTGAAGCGGAGCACATCCAGCCAGTGGTCGCCAAAGAGCTTCTCCGGTGTCTCCCCCCTCTTCATCCGGTGGCAATCCCAGGGGATGGCCGCATCGCTCGGATAGACGACACAGCAGAGATTGAAGATCTTTCGCGATTCTCCCCCGGCAGTTCCTGGGGATACAGACGTGAGTATTAAGAGCAGCGAGATAAAGCGGAGGATCGGCATGCATTTCACTAGGTTTTGAACTTTCCTGAGTAGATATAGACAAAACCGGCACCGGGGTAGTAGCCAACCCCTCACAACTGCCGAGCCAGCTTAGTACTCAATTACGTAAATACGATGACATATTTGAGTGCACAACCTGCGAAATGTTTATCTTCTTATGGGTAAGACGTAAAGTGAATACGTCACCGTTATTATGTAATCATGTACTTAGTTTGCCTGACCGTTTAAAGATAGATGCTGGGAATGGAGATGTCAATGGCCTTTTCCGAGAAGGTGGAGGTTGTTTTGGCTATATGCCGCCCGTTTAAAAAAGAACGACTTGTACATTGATTGAAGAGCCTCTTACTCATGTAATGGAACACTCCCAGCCAGATGACGTCACATTTATCTTTTTTCCTGGGATAATTCCGTTCTGGTTATCGCTCTTTTTCCCGGCCCTTTATATCCAATGCTCGATTTATTCCTTATGTGGCCATCTTAGGGATCGACTCATTCGTTTGAGCCTGGCCGAAAAAATGCTGCTACTATGCCCCTGCTTATAAGGTAGTCAAGGTCTTATTCTGCAACAAAACCACAGCATTTGTCACTGCAAAAGAACTTGTATCTGCATAAAAGTACCTCAACCTAAGCAAATATTCTCGTATGGAGCGTCTTCACTCATTTGAAGCGGGAAATAACGCGATCCAGAGAGACCTTTAACTCGGCAGCTGCTTTTTCCACTCCCTCTTTCATAGTGTCCAAGGAGTCGCCGCTTACCTTCTGCAATTCGTTCCATTTCTCCTTTACGATCCCTTTTTTCTGTCGAAGTCCCCCAATTTCCCTCATCAACTCTGTTTTTCCCTCCGAAGTAAACTTTGCTCCCCTGGCTTCCAATTCATCCATTTGTGCCTTCCAATCCAAAATTTATGCTTCTACATTTTTCCTGTATTCTTCTTTTTTATCCATGGCATTCACCCTCCTGTCGTTTCGAATGCTTGTTTACCGTTGACAGCATAACGCATTCGCCGCAATTCTCAAGCGGCTCGTCATGCAGACGATTTGGCTCGCCCCCAGCCTGATTGCTTTCGGTCCGTAGATTATAGTGTTGAACTTTACGGAATTATTTTTCATCCCTTGAAAATTGAGCGTGACATGATTATTTTATAAATGATTATACAATCAATGGGTTACACTCGGAAAAGGAGGTATAGCCATGAACATCGACAAACTTGCACCGTGGAACTGGTTCAGGAAGGAACAGGAACATGAAGGGAAAGCGCTAGCTGTCCAGCGGACGGAAACGCCGACAGTGGAAGGGAGTCCGCTGCTGCAGCTGCATCGGGAGATTGACCGGCTCTTTGATGATGTTTTCCGTGGCTTCCCCTTCTCCACAAGGAGCTTAGGCCGGTCACTTTCGTCGCTGGCTCCTTCAGACTGGCTCAAGCCGACCATGGACATTGCGGCAAACGACAAGGAATACACGGTCACGGTGGAACTGCCGGGTGTCGAGGAAAGTGACGTCAATCTGGAATTGGATGGAGATACGCTGAGGATCAAAGGAGAAAAGAAGCAGGAGAAGGAAGAAAAGGAAAAGGATTTCTACCGCGTCGAGCGCTCCTACGGTTCGTTTCAGAGGATGCTCTCCCTGCCAGAAGATGCCGATCAAGCCGGCATAGGGGCAAAATTCAGCAAAGGGGTGCTGGCCGTAACTATCCCCCGCAAGTCAGCTCCCAGGACAGAGGCGAAGCGGATTCCCATCAAATCCTGACCCGAGGAACACTTTTCCGGGTGGAGACGGCCGGCTGAGAGAGCGCAGGTCCGTGACCCCACACGCGGATGTTGCAGGATAATATCGACACGTTATCACGAAAGGAGGTATTTCACATGGCAAGCTGGGAAGTTTTCAAGGAACTGGACAACCTGAGGAGGGAAATCGACGAGGCGTTCCGCGGATTCGGCACGGGGCGCCCCTTTGCCACCACCTTTCTTACTCCGGCAACCACGCGACGGTTTCCTCCCGTCAACCTGAGCGAGGATGAAGGGGTGGTTTATCTCCATGCGCTGATGCCGGGAGTGGATCCCAAGGGGATAGACCTCTCGGTTCTGAGAAACACCGTTACCATTGCCGGAGAACGCAAACCGGCGACGGAACAACAAGGAAAAGTAGTTCACCGCAGCGAAGCATGGGCCGGTAAATTCTCCCGGACATTGGAACTGCCTGTCGATGTAGACCCAGCCCGGATCAAAGCAGAGTACAAGGATGGCATCCTCTGTGTGGCCCTTACGAAGGCCGAGCACGCCAAACCGAAGAAAATCGATATCAAACCTGCTTGAGACGCACCCGATAGCTTAAACTAAATTGAAAGGAGGTCATCATTATGCCAGCCAACAGCTTAACCGTAAAAAACGACGAAACAAATCTCCAGGCCCGCGAAGAAACCAGGGCAAGTGAACGTTATATAAAGCCGGCCGTGGATATCATCGAGAGTGAAGAGGGGCTGACCCTTATGGCAGACATTCCCGGAGCAGCCAAGGATACTCTGGACGTGAACGTGGAGAAGGGGATTCTGACCATCAGCGCTCCTGTTTCTTACACCATGCCGGGGCGCCCGATTTACGCTGAATTCGAACTTGCCCCCTATTACCGTCAGTTTTCAATACCGGAAAGCCTCGCCCATGAGAAGGCAGCCGCCGATTTTTCAAACGGAATCCTGACACTGCGGGTTCCCAAGGCGGAAGCTGCCAAACCACGCAAGATCGAGATTAAGGTGGCGTGACCCTGGAGTTCGACTTGTCCTCTCCTTGCCCGAAGAGCGGGCGAAACATTGGGACGGAGAAAAGCAGGACGGACGTGGGGCTAAAAGCTATGGGCCGCCAGAGGGTGGCCCATAGCTTCTTCCCAGACCTCTACACTGGAACAGTGCCAAAGTGATTAAAATAAGTGATTGAGCCGGAGCGATTTAATATGAAGCTTTTTCCAGGCTGTTCCCGCAACTAAAACCCTCCATATAACCCCAAATTGGTCTTTTTCATTCTTTCCTTGAAGGAAGCGGATTCTATGAAAAAATACCAAATCAATCCTATCGATATGATTAGTAACCATTTTACGGATCTTCTGGAAAGATTCGAATCAACGGCTAATCCCCATTAGAAGAATGTCTTACGCAAAAAGCTTATAAATCTTCAAGGCGTCATGCAATTTCTAATTTCAGACCAAACAGGCAAACAGTTAAATTCGGCGTATCCGCATCATCGATCCGCATGGGCTTTGGTCGGCTTAAAATCCTATGGGACTTTGGTGCCGTTTGTCTAAACTCACCATATACGGCGTATGCTATAATCTATCCAATCGCGGTCTGGGGTCTGGACGGGTCGATCGCCAGAGAGTTGACCATATTAAAGAGGTCCGGTTTGTGATGGACCTCAAAAGGTTCAGAACGCAAGGCCTGGTATTTCTCAGTGACTTCACGAAGAAGCCTTGTGAATCAGGTTTCAATCACTAATCGAAGAGCGGGTTACCTGGCCGGTACGAGCCGTCCCGTTGGGAGGGGTGGCCTTAAGGCCATTTCTTTCCAGATTCCCCCTCTGTGTCTCAGGTCACCTTTATATCAAGGCTCCCTTCCCAGAGGCCATGGAGGTTGCAATGCTGTCTCGCCACCAGGGTCACCTCGCCTGTAGGGGCGGCTTCCTTGGGCAACACCACAGTGAACGTCACTTTTGGCTTCAGGTAGCCTTTCGGCTGCAGTTCGGTCCTTCCAGCAGGTTCATTTCCGATATTGAGCTCGATGTATTCGATCCAGTGGCTTGGCCCCATTGGATGGAGCGATTCGCCAACAGCCACCTCAACGTTGAACGGCTCTCCCGCCTTTACCGTGGTCGGGGCGATTAGCACCGGCGCGTGTCCTTTCTCCAGCGGCGTCTTGTTAGCGAGGTCCTTCACCCGGTTTATCCCTTCGAAAAGCGCCTGGTCCACATTCGTCGGAAAGTAGCGCCCGGCTGCCGCGGCTGTGCCGGCAAAACCGACAACGAAAGAGCCGGCAACCGCACTTTGCAGAAAAGTCCGTCTATCCATTTTTTTCTCCTTTGCGATGTGCACCCTCACTGAAGCGGTGCGTAACTATTTTCCCAATAGTGTACCGGGCAACAAAGGGAAGTCAACGGGTCTGCGACAAAAAAACCAAAGGTAGACAAGACCTTAATAGTCCGGTTGAGCGTACTCAATGCATGTGCATTTTTCCCATTGATGATGCGGACACGGTCATCCGGAATTCCGTCTTCTTCCCATTCACCGTGACCGTGATGGAATAGTTCCCATTGCGCATTACCACATTGTTGCCGTAATGCGTGGATTGTGGCCCCTTACCGATGGCCTGCATGACCACAACGGGAACATCCACAGCTGCGCCGTTCGCCTTTCTTTTTATCATCGAGCAAGTGAAAATCCATGCTGACCTTTGATAGCGTACTCTCCCTTGTTCAGGGCTGCAAGGAAGAGGTCAAATAGATTTTCAGTATGTTGACCCGGCAGTGATTGAAACTTTCCTCGTTAAAGATAGCATAGCATGGCTGGCAACTAGCGAACGTTATCAAGACCCGGAGACATTACTCTCTACCTCGAATTGACTCTTGCATCCGATGTTATTATTTATTTTTATTATGGATGAACCTGTTCTGGATGGTTCGTCATGCTTAACTTCACCTTTCTCCATATGTAGAATATTATACATTGAATGTAGACTATTCCCCATAACATCAAACCGGTAATTGTAAAACATTTTAATAAACTATAAATATTTTCTACTTATGAGTATGTCGAGCGTTGGCATGTTTCTTGTAAAGTTTCTGAATAATGTTAACCTTACGTTAAAAGATCATCAAAATCTGTATCAAGTAAAATAAAACAATAAAAACTATCCTGATTAAATTTGTTAGCGCAATGCTGGTCGCGCTAGCTTTCTTCGTCAGACTTGGCGCAACCGCCGATAAGGTGTGGTACTTTAAACAGTGGATTTGATGTGCGGCGGCTGCGCTGCCGTAATTGAAAAGATCTTCCAGGCTAAAGGTTGGATAGCTACGATGGAGGTCGACGTAGGTGACGGCCGGGTGATTGTCAGCTATGACTCGATTAAGATCAGATCCGATGAAATTGCGGGCACAATCGCCGGCTTAGGTTATCGGAATAAGGTTTTTTTGCAACGAGGAATCTAGGGTAAAGACCGGCAGAGAGCCGGGAGTCGATATGTGGACCATTGAGTTTGCGCCTTGCGAGAGACCATGAAATGCCCTAACATCTTCCGCTTTTTTACTTTGATTGTCTTTGTCATGGGGATCAGCCTCCTGCACTATTTCACGCCGCTCTCCCTTCCAATGCTCCACGACATTTTTCAGAGGCTCTACTACATTCCCATTATTATGGCCGCGTTCTGGTTCGGTTTCAGGGGTGGCATTGCCTGCGCAGTCGTCGTGAGCATCGCCTATGCCCCCCATATCCTATTCCAGTGGGGAGGACATCTCACCATGGAGTTGGAAAAGTATCTGGAGATCGTTCTTTACAACGTGGTTGGCGGCATAACCGGCTTTCTCTCCCAGAAAGAGGAGACACGCCGGAAAGAGTTGGAGCATACTGCCCAGGGGCTGGAAGAGTCTTATAAAAAACTACAGAAGCAGGCTGAGTTCATCATCGAAATCGAGGGACAGCTAAGAAAGGCCGAGCGGCTTTCCGCCATAGGCGAGCTTGCGGCAATCCTGGCCCACGAGATAAGGAATCCGCTTGGCTCTATACAAGGGACGGCCGAGATATTAAAGGACGACTTCAGACCCGGAGACAAGAAATACGAGTTTCTCGACATCCTGATAAAGGAATCAGGCCGCCTCAATCGGGTTGTCGAGGATTTCCTGCGCCTAGCCCGTCCTCAGCCGGTGAATCTGGGTAATTGTGATGTGATCGAGGAGTTACATAACGTCATCACACTTGTTTCCGCTGAGGCGAAAAAACGGGACGTCAAGTTGGTGTTTAAACCGGCTAAATTGCCACCCATCGAAGCGGATCCGGAAAAACTGCGTCAGGCTTTTTTGAACATAATCTTGAACAGCCTCCAGGCTACGCCTCCAGGCGGCATCGTCTCTATACTCGTCACCTATGAAAAGACAAAGAACGGCAAGTCAGGCTGGGTTGAGTTTTGCTTTGCCGATACTGGCACAGGCATTCCTCCGGAAGCGATAGATAGTATATTCGAGCCATTTTACACGAGTAAAGGGGACGGAACTGGTCTCGGTCTCGCTATTACCAAAAAGATCGTCGAAGGTCATGGAGGCATTATTTGGGTGACTAGCGAATTAGGGCGAGGTTCTACCTTTAATGTCCGCCTGCCAGAAAAAAGGAACCGAGCGAGGTAGTACAATGATGCAAAAAATCCTTGTAATCGACGATGATTCCTCTTTCCGTCGCGTGTTGGAATATAACCTCCAGGAAGAGGGGTACGAGGTGTCCGTAGCTGTGACTGGCGAAGAGGGGTTGGTGCAGTTTGAAAAACTGAAACCGGCGCTGGTTATAACAGATATGAAAATGCCCGGCATGGATGGGGTGCAAGTGTTGAAAGCCGTCAAGGAGCGCTCTCCCGATACGCTGGTTATTATCATAACCGCCTTCGGAACGATTGATGTCGCCGTGGAGGCCATGAAAGCCGGCGCCTACGACTACATCACCAAACCCTTCAACCGTGAAGAGTTGAAGCTTGTTGTAAGAAAAGCGCTTCAACACATCAACCTTTCGGAGGAAAACCGGCAACTCAGGGAAGAACTGACTGAACGTGTCGACTTCAGAAACATCGTGGGAATTTCTAGAGAGATGGAGAAAGTCTTCGACATCGTCCGCCGTGTGGCCGACACTGATGCGACGGTACTCATAACCGGCGAGTCAGGGACTGGCAAGGAACTGGTGGCAAAGGCCATCCATTCATTGAGTTCCAGACGGACAGCCCCCTTTATTCCTATCAACTGCGCTGCAATCCCCCGGGAACTTCTGGAAAGCGAGCTTTTCGGCCATGTCAAAGGGGCGTTTACCGGAGCCGTGAAGGACAAGGACGGGAAATTCCTTCTGGCAAATGGCGGCACCCTTTTTCTCGACGAGGTTGGGGATCTGCCGGTTGCTCTGCAACCGAAGCTCCTCCGGGCACTTCAAGAGAAAATAGTGGAACCGGTTGGTGGAAACAGGCAGCAGAAGCTCGATGTACGGGTTGTGGCGGCAACCAACCTGGACCTGGAAAAAGCAATTGCCCAAGGGGGGTTTCGCGAGGACCTCTTCTACAGGCTTTCCGTAATCCCTGTTCATCTCCCCCCGTTGCGGGAAAGGAAACAAGACATCCCCGTATTGCTCAAGCATTTCTCCGCCAAGCATGGCGGCAAAGAGATAGACTTTGAGCATGATGCTTTCGACGCGCTGATGATATATCCCTGGCCGGGGAACGTGCGGGAACTTGAGAATACGGTCGAACGCCTCCTCATTATGCGAGTTGGGGATACTATTTGCCTGGAAGAATTGCCAGAGAAAATTCGCGGCGACCGGAAACATGGAGAAAAACCCGTTATCAACCTTCCGAATGAGGGGTACTCACTCGAACAACTGGAAAGAGAAGTTGTCGTGGAAGCGCTGGAGCGCAACAACTGGAATCAGACAACAGCTGCCCGCTTTCTTAGGATTCCACGGCATATACTTATCTACAGGATGGAAAAGTACGGGATTATTCCCGCTGAGAAAAGGCAAAAAATTCTTGAGGACTCAACGGGAAATAGATGAATTGAAAAATGTGTGGAATATAATCTTTATATTGTCGAATATTCGACATACCTCAATTTCCTATAAGTGAATGTACTGTAATAATTAATGGAATTTTAATATGGCACGTCTTTTTGACAATACTTTGTCAAATAACAAATTATCCGGGAGTTACCATGAAATCGCGGTTCAACATTTTATTTATAATATTGTTGTTCTTTGTGTTACTGAACAACCCTGTTCTGGCCCAAGAGGCCAGGCCTGCCGAAAACCTTTCCCAGCTTATTGACAGTGCCATTGCCAACAACCCGGAGTTGAAGGCATCAGATGCCCGCTGGCAGATGTTCAGGAACCGGGTAGCCCAGGCAAGGGCATTTGAGGACCCGATGCTGATGCTGGGTATACAGAACGGCATCTTCACGGACCCGTTTAACTTCAGGAAAGACCCAATGACCCAGAAAGTGATCGGCATCTCTCAGCAGCTTCCCTTCTGGGGAAAGCGGGACCTGAAAGGAGATGTTGCAGCAAAGGAGGCCGAATCCTATAAATGGCAGGTGGAGGAGCGCAAACTGGAGTTGGGAAGGATGATTGCGGAAATATACTACCAAATCTATTTCACCGACATGTCGTTGGTGATACTGGATAAGAATTTAAAGATCCTCGATGACTTTGTCACCCTTGCCGAAACAAAGTATTCTGTGGGGCAGGGTAAGCAGCAGGATGTCTTCAAAGCCCAGATCGAGCATTCGAAGTCGCTTGATATGCGTATCACATTGGAGGAGCAAAGAAAGAGTCTTCAGGCGAGCCTCAACGCCCTCCTGTACAGGCCTGCGGAAACACCAGTCGGTACAATTCCCAATTTCGACATCAAACCGCTCATTCAATCTCCCGAAGAACTTCGAACCATCGCTTACGAACACCGTCCAATGCTAAAGAGCCTGAACGCACTCATTGAAAAGGGGAAGGCAGTGCAAAAGCTGGCGGACAAGGAGTTTTATCCCGATTTCAAAGTCTCCTTCGAATATTTGCAGCGGGAACGATTCGAGGGGAGTTCCGGCGACGATATGTATTCCCTGAGCGTTACCTTCAACCTGCCGGTGCAACGGGAGAGGCGGCATGCAATGGTGGCGGAGTCGTCTTCCGAGACCACCATGGCGACCGAAGAGTTGAGTGGTCTCAGAAACAGCATCGATGCCGGCATATCCGATCTTCTGGCTCAATTGGAGAGAAGGAGAAAGATAGCCGAGCTCTACAAAAAAGGCATCATTCTCCAAGTCGCGCAGTCGCTGGAGTCAGCCACTATCGGCTACCAGGTCAACAAGGTGGATTTCCTGACATTGCTGGACAGCAGGATGACCCTCTTCAACTACGAGCGTGAGTATTATAATTCGCTGGCCGACTACCAGATAAAGCTGGCGCAGCTTGAGGCATTGGTGGGGAAGAGTCTTCATTAGAAATAGATACTTGACTTCCCCTTTTGATTGACGTTTTAGCGTTTCACTTACTTTTCATACAACGAGGGACAGTAATGAGATTGAGCAAGAAAGTGGTAATTCCTCTAGTATCGATTCTCCTTATTGCGGCAGGCGGAGGTGGCTACTACCTGTGGTGTGAGAAAATGACCGGTAAAGGGATACAGGAGGCCAAACAGGGGGAAGAGGGGAAGGTGCTTTACACCTGCCCCATGCATCCTTTCATCATCAAGGACAAGCCTGGCTCCTGCCCCATATGCGGAATGACTCTGGTCAAAAAGATTGAAGGCACCCAGGCAAGCGGCAAAGAACTGGATATGCTGGGGCATGTCTCTCTTTCGCTAACACAGATGGTAATGGCCAATGTCGCTACAACCGAAGCAAAGGAAATGCCTCTCAATAAGGAGATCGACGCAGTTGGCATCGTCCAATACGACCAGGCGCGGCAGGCAAAGGTCACCGCTTGGGTGGCGGGCCGTATTGACCGTCTCCGTGTCAATACCGTCGGTTCTTACGTTTCCAAAGGAAGACCCGTGGCCGAGATCTATTCACCCGATTTAGTCTCCGCCCAGCAGGAATACCTATTGGCTCTGAAAAGCCGCGACCAGTTCAAGAATTCCCCGATCCAGTCCATAGCCCAGGGAGGTGAGGGACTTGTTGCTTCCGCTCGGCAAAGGCTCAAGTTTCTAGGGGTGAAAGACGAGCAGATCGCCGGCCTGGAAAAGACAGGACAGCCGAACATCCGACTTCCCATTTACACCCCCCTTGCCGGGATCGTGATCGAAAAAATCGCCCTGGAAGGGCAGTATGTAAATGTGGGCGATATTCTTTTCAACATTGCAGACCTTTCCACGGTCTGGGTGGAGTTGGAGGTCTACGAAAACGAGTTCCCGAACATAAAAATCGGCCAGATAGTGGATCTCTCCTCCCAGTCGTATCCCGGGAAGACATTCCGCGGCAGGGTGGCTTTCATTTACCCATTTCTCGACCCGAAGACCAGAACGGTCAAGGTGCGGGTGGAGATCCCAAATCCAGGGCTTAGGCTGAAGCCGGACATGTTTGTGAATGCGAAGGTCTTGGTCCGTTTGGGTAGTTCTATTGTTGTACCGGTATCGGCGGTAATAGACACCGGCCGACGCCAGGTGGTCTGGGTGGAGATGAAACCGGGAATGTTCGAGCCTCGCGATGTAAAAGTTGGCGTAAGGACTGGAGACAATATTCAGATTCTTTCCGGGCTGAAAGCCGGTGAGAAGGTCGCATCAAGTGGTGGGTATCTTATCGACGCCGAAGCACAGTTGAAGGGGGGCGGTGGCGGACATGAGGGTATGCCCGGAATGAAAATGGAGGAGAAAGGCGGTCAGAAGCCTTCTGCACCGGCTCAGAAAAAGGGTGGCGGCATGGATATGAATGACATGAAGATGTAGGAATGGATTCCAATTCCGACTGCTATTAAGGATACGCTGTTGTGATCGAGAAAATCATCGACTACTCCGCCAGAAACCGCATCGTCATTGTAATGATCTTTGCCGTGATCATTGCCTGGGGGGTCTGGGCGGTCTACAAGACTCCAGTTGACGCCATCCCAGATCTCTCCGACAACCAGGTGATCGTCTTTACCGACTATCCGGGGCGCTCCCCCCAGGTGGTGGAGGACCAGGTGACCTACCCCTTGGCGGTGAACCTGCAGGGGCTTCCCATGGTAAAGGCGGTGCGGGCGTCCAGCGCCTTCGGCTTTTCCATGATCTACGTAATTTTCGAGGATAAGGCCGATATTTATTGGGCGAGGACCCGTGTTCTGGAACGTCTCAATTACGCTGCGTCGCTTCTTCCCCCAGGTGTAAAACCGACCCTTGGGCCAGACGGCACGGGGGTGGGGCACGTCTTCTGGTACACCATCGAGGGGAAGGGGTACGACCTGGAACAGCTCCGCACCCTTCAGGACTGGTTTGTCCGCTACCAGCTGAACACTGTTTCCGGCGTCTCCGAGGTTGCCTCCATCGGCGGATTTGTCAGAGAATACCAGGTTAACATCGATCCCCACCGGCTTTTTGCCTACGACATCAAGATCAGCGACGTGGTGGAGGCGGTGAAGCGTTCCAACAATGACGTAGGGGGAGGGCTGATCAACCAGTCCGATGCGGAGTACCTGATCCGCGGCAAGGGGTATATTCAAGACAATAAGGACCTGGAGGATATCGTTGTAAGCACGGATCAGCGTGGGGTCCCCATCTATGTTAAAAATCTGGGGACCGTCCAGCTTGGTGGCGCCATCCGCCGCGGTCTCCTCGACCTGAACGGGGAAGGCGAGGCGGTCGGCGGCATCATCGTCATGCGCTACGGCGAGAACGCCAAGGATGTGATCAACAGAGTGAAAGAGAAAATTAGCGCCCTGGAGAAGGGGCTTCCCCCTGGTGTCCGGATCGTTGCCCGTTATGACCGTTCAGACCTTATCGAAAGGGCCATACACACTCTCAAACGGGCTCTGACCGAGGAATCGATTGTCGTCTCGCTGGTTGTTCTCATCTTCCTTCTCCACTTCCAAAGCGCACTGGTAATTGTCTTGACCCTCCCCATCGCAGTCCTCATTTCCTTCATCACCATGAAGCTTATGGGGGTCACCTCGAACATAATGTCGCTGGGGGGGATCGCCATCGCCATTGGGGTCCTGGTTGACGCCGGGGTGATCATGGTAGAGAACTGCTATCGTCACCTCTCGGAGCTGTCGCCCGAAGATCGCAAGAAAATGCGGCTGGAGGTAATCATCAGTTCCGCGAAACAGGTGGGGCGGGCCATCTTCTTCTCCCTTGCCATCATTGTCCTCTCCTTTGTGCCCGTTTTTCTCCTGGAAGGTCAGGGAGGGAAGCTGTTCCATCCGCTTGCCTTCACCAAAACCTTCTCCATGGCTGGCTCCGCCCTGATCGCCATAACCCTGGTGCCAGTCCTCATGTTCTATCTCATGCGTGGCGAGATGCCGCCTGAAAGCACCAATCCTGTCTCCACCTTCTTTATCCGGCTCTATTCACCAGTGATCTGCTGGGCCCTGAAGTGGAAGAAAACGACCATCCTTCTGAATTTAGCGGCCCTAGTCGTGGCGCTTTTTATCCTCTTCTTCAGGATGGGAAGCGAGTTCATGCCCCCTTTGGACGAGGGGTCGCTCCTCTATATGCCCGTGACCCTCCCTAATATCTCCATAGCGGAGGCCAAAGGGCTGATCCAGGAACAGGACAAGATCATCATGGGGGTTCCCGAGGTTGATCATGCTCTCGGCAAGGTGGGGCGGGCCGAGACCGCCACCGACCCGGCGCCGGTTTCCATGTTTGAAACGATCATCATCTTGAAGCCTAAGGAGAAGTGGCGGCCGGGTGTCACTAAGGAAAACATTGTTGCGGAACTGGACGCCAAGCTCCAGATTCCGGGGGTCCGCAACGGCTGGACCCAGCCGATCATCAACCGGATCAACATGCTCTCCACAGGGGTACGCACCGACCTGGGGGTGAAGATCTTTGGCAATGACCTGAATGTTCTTAAAGAACTGGCAGTGCAAGCCGAGGGGATCCTCAAGACGGTTCCGGGAGCAGTCGATGTGGTCGCCGAGCGGGTGACTGGTGGCAATTACATCGACATCGACATCGATCGGGAGGCTGCTGCCCGCTATGGAGTGCAGGTGGACGACTGCCATCAGGTAATCGAAACCGCCCTGGGAGGGACCAGCCTCACTACCTCCGTGACCGGCCGCACACGTTTTCCCGTAACAGTACGCTATCCCCGCGAGCTAAGGGACAACATCCAGGAAATCCGGAAGATACTTGTTCCCTCAAAGCTGGGGGCACATATTCCCCTATCGCTGGTTACGAAGCTCAGGGTATCCACAGGCGCACCGGAGATCGCCAGCGAGGGAGGGCTCTTGCGCTCCATTGTCTTCCTCAATGTGCGCGGCCGGGACATGGGAGGATTCGTTACGGAGGCGAAGAAGACACTGGAGAACCAGCTGAAACTCCCCGCTGGTTACTATGTCGGCTGGTCAGGACAGTGGGAGAGCCAGGTCAAGATGCAGCAGAGGATGAAGGTCCTCGTCCCGATGGGACTCCTTATCATTTTCATTCTCCTTTATTTTACATTTCACTCTGCCCTGGAAGCCAGCATGGTCATGCTTTCGGTCCCATTTGCACTTGTGGGGGGCGTGTTCTTGGTCTATGCGCTCCATTACAATTTGTCCACCGCGGTTTGGGTAGGATTCATTGCCCTATACGGGATAGCGGTGGAGACCGGAGTGGTGATGGTAATCTACCTGCACGAGGCATTAGACAAAAAACTGATCAAGGGGCCGGTCACTGAGCAGGATATCTACGATGCCACCTTCGAGGGGGCGGTGTTGCGTCTTAGGCCTAAACTGATGACCGTGGCCGTGGCCCTCATCGGTCTGGTACCGATCATGTGGTCTTCCGGGACGGGCGCCGATGTCATGAAGCCGATCGCCGCGCCGATGATCGGCGGGATGATCTCATCGGCTATCCATGTTCTGATCATGACGCCAGTGATTTTTGTCTTGATGAAGGTGCATGATTTGAAGAAAGGAAAATTGAAGTATTCCGGGATGAAACATTGAAAAATCGCTGGATGGTTGGGGCGATCCTTATGATAGCCCTGATTACAGGTAAACACTAGTATAACGTTCTGTAAATAACGTTGCATTTGTTCTTCTTTTGTGTTATCCTTTCTCGTGATTGATCAATTCACGAGGGAGGTGGCATATGGCAAAACGTTCTGCATTAAATCTGCCATCAGAAGCACGAGAAGAACTTACGCGTATTAGCCAAAGTAGAACAGAAGCGATGGCAAAGGTCCAACGCGCAAAGATTCTTCTGCTTTACAGTGAAGGGAAACGGATAACCGATATCACACGTGAAATCGGTACCAGCAGGCCTTTGATAGAACGCTGCATTGATAAGGCGCTAGCTTTTGGCCCCATTCAAGCATTAAAGGATCTGTCGCGGCCTGGACACCCTACAATGATCACTGATGACGCAAAGGCCTGGGTTTTGTCAATTGCATGCCAGAAACCCACTGATCTGGGTTATGCATCTGAAACATGGACATACAGTTTGCTGATAAAACATATTCGCAAGCATTGCCAGGAACAGGGTCACTCCTGTTTAGCAAAAATCGGGAAAGGGCGCTTGCATGTCATTTTATCCAAAGGCGATATCAAGCCCCACAAAATCAGCTACTATCTGGAACGCAAGGATCCAGATTTCGATGGAAAAATGGCCAATGTGCTTTGTGTTTATAAGGATGTAGAGATGCTTAACGCCTCTGCGGAAAACCGCTCTCAAGTAACAGTGTCATACGATGAAAAACCCGGCATTCAAGCCATCAAGAACATAGCGGCCGAACTTATGCCCGTTCCGAACCAATTTTATTCAAGGGGCCGAGATTACGAGTACAAGCGCCTTGGGACAGTTTCATTACTTGCCGGCATTGACTTGCATACTGGCCACGTCATTCCTTTGGTCAAGGACCGGCACCGCAGCCGCGAGTTTACCGAATTCCTTGATAAGCTGGACGACTATTATCCAAAGGAGTGGATTATCCGACTGGTTCTGGATAACCATTCCGCCCATATTTCCAAGGAAACGCAAGCATATTTAAAGAAAAAACCTGGAAGGTTTGAATTCATCTTCACTCCAAAGCATAGCTCCTGGCTCAACCTGATTGAAGTCTTTTTCAGTAAAATCGCCCGTTCATTCTTGAGATGTATCCGCGTCAAGTCCAAAACAGAGATGGTTGAACGAATATATCAAGGAATCAAGGAGATCAATCAGGAGCCGGTTGTTTTCCGCTGGCGATACAAAATGGATGAAATCGCTCTTGTATAATTTTCTCTGGGTAAACCCTCGACTCTGGGGGACTCCCAGAGTATTACAGTTTCGGGAATATGCCGTTATAAAACTACCGCTGCTGTAGTTTGTCGGTTGGTTTTACGGCTTTGACCTTGATTTTCCGATTACGGTTAAGCCCCTTTAAGGAGCCAGCAATTGGAAAGCCTCTTTTCTTTGCCCCGTGATGCTTATTATACGTTAATAGCAGATCGATATACTAGATAGGTTTGCCCCAAAAAAAGAAAAGGAGAAGTGCAGATGAAAAAAGCAGCAGTAATCCTTGCAGTAGCATCCTTTGCCTTTGCGGCTCCCCTGGCATCCTTCGCCATGGATCACGAATCGATGCCGATGGACGATGGTTCCATGAACATGGACCACGGCAGCGGCATGATGTCAATGGGCAAATTGGCCCATGTGGAAGTCATCGACGGCGTCAAGGCAACCTTCAGAGTCATTGACATCAAGGCGAAGATGGAAAAGATGGGGATGAAGGAAACCCACCACATCATGGTGATGTTCACTGACGCCAAGACCGGCAAGCAGCTGTGCGAGGGCGAAGTGAAGGTGAAAGCCACTGGGCCTGACAAATCTGAGCAGGTAAAGGACCTGATGGGGATGGAGGGGGGGTTCGGCGCCGACTTCACCATGCCTGAGAGGGGGAAATACGGGGTTATGACAAAGTTCAAACTGAAAGACGGGAAAGTGAGGAGCGTCAAGTTCTGGTATATCGTGAAGTAAAGCCGTCAAGAGTAAACGGCGCTTAATCCACGTCCATAGGACGTAATTCATGGTCATTTCGACGAATGCGTCAGCTTGACTGTCGAAATTGGGGAATTTCTTTGTAAGTATGACAGGGAGAAGTCCAGGGTAACCTCTTTTCATCTTCTACAAGCAGCATTGAAATCAATGGCATGGGTTTAGGTATTGATGTCATATCACACCTCTATCATGAATTCTGCACCGTCAGTACTGTTGCGCGCGGTAAGCCTCCCGCCCATGCTCTTCTCAATTATGGCTTTCGACATGAACAGGCCGATTCCCGTTCCGGCCTGCGGACCCTTGGTGGTAAAATAGGGGTCGAATATCTTGCCCATTATCTCGTCGGGTATGCCCCCTGCGTTGTCGGAAATGGTTATGACTGCCCTGTTGCCTTCACTGCAGATAGCGATCGTCACCATGGGATTGTCGGCGCCCCTTTCCGTTAAGGCGTCTCTGGCATTGTTCAGGATGTTGAGGATAGCTTGCGAAAATTCATTCGGATATCCGTAGATAACAGGGTTACCCTTTGTAACGACTTCTATACCGATATGCTGATTCTTGAAACTATCTCCAATAAGTGACAACGTTTTGTTATCCCAAGCGAATAGTGGTAGAGCCATTACGTTTTATCCCTGTTAATGTTTAATGGTTTAATTGAAAGCTAATTCTATAGAGTTACAGATAAGCAAACATTCTCTGTTGGGTTGGCCTCAACTCGCATAAAGTAAGGAATTAAATTTCTTCTGGATGCATAAATCATTCTATAATTTCTGATGCTGTTACATTCTTAATTTTAACTAAGCATGCAAATAAGGCGTCTTCTGAAGTTTCTCCATATCCTATAAATTCTTCTCTTGCTTCGCTCATAAGGAAAGTAGGTACAGCAATATATTTGTTACTTGAAATCCCTGCTATTACTTCACCCACTTTAATAAGTAAAGTTCCATCTTCTCTTTTATATTCGAAATGTTCTATTTTTATTAATATTTCATCACCTTTGATGTTATTTTTCATAATTTTCCCCTTAATCCTCAACCAATTTTATTTACGTTATTCTTGATACCCTTAATCCCAATAGTGGATTAAGCTGAATAGACTACAACATATATGGCTTGTCAAGGTAATTTAAATAAAATTCATAACCTACAAATACTACCTATAAATTAGGTAGTTGAACTATAGTTAAAGAAAAAACCCAGCTTGTGGCCAGGGTCTCGATGTGAATGATATATTATTACAGTCTGTTGCTAGACTTGTGTGATGCCTTTATAAAACGTTGATCAAAGGTCAACCCAAGGAAAAGCGACTGAGTTGTCTGAGGCACTTCAGAGCTGTCGGCCTGCCGATACGCTGATCGTCTGGAAGCTTAATCGCCTGGGACGTTCTCTCCCACATCTTGTTGAGAAATATGGGATCTCGTTGTTCAGGGCATCGGACTCAAAAGTTTGCAACCGAACATTGAAACCCACATATGCTTATTCGCCGCTGTGCATCTATCTTTTATGTCCCACAAGACGGGATGTGAAATGAAAACCGTCTTCTCTATCCACAGCCGCGGATATGAATCCGCCGGAATTGAACCAACTATAGAGGAGCAGATTCTCAGGGATGCTGAAATCTTTTAGGACAGCCCTGGAATGAAGATGCAAACTTATTTCTTTCCTGCTGAAAAGTATTTTATATCGAGTCTTCCTCCTTTGCGAAGAACACGGGAGATTTCCGAAATCTCGAGGCCAGGCTTGGGGAATTGTGAAAATGTGTTGATCATGAGTACCCTTTTTACGGCTTGATCCGGTAAAGGAATATCTTCCGCGGAAGCATAGATAATGACCACCGGAGAACTCATGTCCCTTGCCGCCGCTTTCCGCAGCATTTCTCTGGAAAAATCCAATGCGTAGAGGCGACCTGGAGCAATTCTACGTAACAAGGGTTCCTTCAGCCAGCCGCTGCCATAACCGCTTCCCAGTACATCCTCGCCAGGACGTAATCGAAGCGCATTCAAAAGCTCTTCGGGATGCGGTCTGACCTGGGCCTGGATTTCATCCCATGCAGTGGCCTGATTGTCAAAAAAGTCTCTAAGATCCATAAAAACCTCACAAATAATCCCTGGATGTTTATATTCCCAGTGGCTGGTCTTTTGCTGCCGCATTCACTAAAAAGGCGGGGCAGTCACCGGCCCCATACAAAAAATGGTTAGCTGCCTGGGATTTAGTGACGCTTGTCCCGCCTTGTTCATGCCGGGAAACTGTTTCCCGCAGATCGTAGTTAAGGATCTATACGCGGGTTTCTAGCGGCAAGTGTACGCCGCGCAGGATTCAGCACATTTTTATTTCTTCACAAAGCGCTTGCTAACCATGTAATTCACGGTCGATTCGACGAACGCGTCAGCTTGGCTGTCTAGAAGTACGTCGATATTCCAGCCCCGGATTGTTCCACTCTCCAGCTTAACAGTGGCTGTTGTCCGTGCTACGAAATTGTACTCACTGCGCCCTTTATAGCACAAAATAATAATAATTATCGGGAGTTGCAATGTTTGTTGCTGCCAACTATAATATAAGCTAGATAGCAGACAATTTCAGCCAAAGGAGATAATTATGGAAGGAACACATGCACATTCACATGAACATGCTCATCCTCATCAACACCAACACGAGCACGAGCATACCCATGGCGACATGATTCACAGCCATGTCCATCTTCATCAGCATGAGCATCCCCACGGTCATGAGCATGCCCACGCCCACAGCCACGAAGGAGGTTCCACTATCCATGCTCACCAGCATGAAGCCGGTGAGCACGGCGTGCATGAGCATCCCCATCCTCAACACAACCGGGAAGCTCATGAGCATAAACATCAACATTAACATGTTGTTACAGCATGAGGGGGTGGAAACGACATGTTCCGTCCCCTTTATTTTTTTGTTATATTCCTGCCGCATTGACCAAGGTGGCGGCCACGTTGGAACCCCCCTTGCTTCCGATGTCGATGATGAACAGCATGTCGTATCCTGTGCAGCCAGTCTGTTTTTGCCATCCACTGCCCCCCGAAGCCGACCGGCAGGCCGATGACAAGTACCAGCGAATACTTCCCCTAACAGACAAGCCGAAAAAGCTCAAACAGAGCCGTTGGGGAGTTGCAGATCACGAAGATGCAGATGAACGGATCGGCGGTGCTTTGCGTATAGCTACAACAGAGCGAGTGATCCCTATCCTTTTAGCCAGCCCCGCCATGGCGGGATCAGCCACATGGCACGAGACCTTGCAGTCGAGGGGGGGACAGAACGGATATGTTTATGCATGACAGGGACATGGTGGTATCGGCCACGGTGCGGCCCCGCAATAAACCGCGGCAAGGATTATGCCTGCTACAGCCGTAAGGAGGGCGCAAAGGAGGTACACAAAGGTATCAATTACCCACCTTCTAACCATGGAAACGCTACCTGCTCAGCACCCACGGCACCAGAAAACCAAATACCGCGTTAACCAGTGTGACAAGAAAGGCTGTGCCGAATGTGAGCCGGTATGAGGCCTATAGCCGCGTAAAAGAGACCTCTGCCAGAAACTCATGCAAGACTATTTTCGGGATGAAAAAGCTTTCTTAATACTTCAATGTTTGGCAATGCCAGCATTTCTATGATAGTTTTGAGATGCATCGGATTTCTCCTGCTGGTATGGGCTTAATTGGCAAGCATAACTTTACCATAAAAGGTTAAATCCGATGCTTTTTCTATATATGCTATGAACTTAACTTAACCATACAAGGGTGGGGCATATGAAAAGACTCATGACTGCGTTGCTACTTTTTCAACTTGTGTTCGGCACTGGCATGCCTGCCTTTGCACAAGTGAACAATTGGAAAACGCTTAACGAAGAGGTCGTGTCACTATACCGGCAGGGGCACTATGACCGTGCCATCGTTGTAGCAAAGAAGGCGCTCCAAGTAGCTGAGCAAGCATTTGGACCCATTCATCCCTCTGTGGCTACGAGCCTGAACAACCTCGCACTTCTGTATGACACCCAAGGACAATACGCGCAGGCAGAGCCGCTCTATAAGCGCTCGCTGGCAATCCGGGAGCAGGTCCTTGGCCCGGATCATCCCGATGTTGCCCAGAGCCTGAACAACCTCGCGGCGCTTTACAAAACCCAAGGACAGTACGCGCAGGCAGAGCCGCTTTTCAAACGTTCTCTGGCGATCCGGGAGAAGGCCCTTGGCCCAAATCATCCCGATGTGGCCACGAGCCTGAACAATCTCGCGGAGCTGCACAAAACCCATGGACAGTACGCGCAGGCAGAGCCGCTCTATAAGCGCTCGCTGGCGATCCGGGAGAAGGTCCTTGGCCCGGATCATCCCGATGTTGCCCAGAGCCTGAACAACCTAGCGGAACTGTACAAAACCCAAGGACAGTACGCACAGGCCGAGCCGCTCTATAAGCGCTCACTGGAGATTCGGGAGAAGGCACTAGGCCCCAATCATCTCGATGTGGCCCAGAGCCTGAACAATCTCGCGGAATTGTACAAAACCCAAGGACAGTATGCTCAGGCAGAGCCGCTTTTCAAACGCTCCCTGGCAATCCGGGAGAAGGCCCTAGGCCCCGATCATCTCGATGTGGCCCTGTGCCTGAACAACCTTGCGGCGCTTTACAAAACGCAAGGACAGTACGCACAGGCCGAGCCGCTCTATGAACGCTCGCTGGCAATTCGGGAGAAGGTCCTTGGCCCGGATCATCCCGATGTGGCCCAGAGTCTGAACAACCTAGCGGCACTTTACGACACCCAATTAAAATATTCGCAGGCCGAGCCGCTTTTTAAGCGCTCGCTGGCGATCCTGGAGAAAGCCCTCGGTCCGGATCATCCCGATGTGGCCACGAGCTTGAACAACCTCGCGACGTTATACAAAACCCAAGGACAATACGCACAGGCCGAGCCGCTTTACAAACGTTCGCTGGCGATCCGGGAGAAGGCCCTTGGCCCGGATCATCTCGATGTGGCCCAGAGCCTGAACAACCTAGCGGAACTGTACAAAACCCAAGGACAGTACGCGCAAGCCGAGCCGCTTTACAAACGCTCACTGGCGATTCGGGAAAAAGCTCTTTGCCCGGATCATCCTGATGTGGCCCTTAGCCTGAACAACCTTGCGGCGCTGTACTACACCCAAAAACAGTACGCGCAGGCCGAGCCGCTTTTCAAGCGCTCGCTGGCGATTCGGGAAAAGGCTCTTGGCCCGGATCATCCTGATGTGGCCACGAGCCTGAACAACCTAGCAGCTCTGTACAAAACCCAAGGACAGTACGCGCAGGCCGAGCCGCTTTTCAAGCGCTCGCTGGCAATCCGGGAGAAGGCTCTTGGCCCGGATCATCCCGATGTGGCCACAAGCCTGAACAACCTAGCAGCTCTGTACAAAACCCAAGGACATTACGCACAGGTCGAGCCGCTTTTAAAGCGCTCGCTGGCAATCCGGGAGAAGGCTCTTGGCCCGGATCATCCCGATGTGGCCACGAGCCTGAACAATCTAGCGGAATTGTACAAAATCCAACGACAGTTCGCACAGGCCGAGCCGCTTTATCAGCGCTCGCTGGCGATCCGGGAGAAGGTCCTAGGCCCGGATCATCCCGATGTGGCCCAGAGCCTGAATGACCTCGCGGAGCTATACTACACCCAACGACAGTTCGCGCAGGCCGAGCCGCTTTTCAAGCGCTCGCTGACAATCCTGGAGAAGGCCCTAGGCCCGGATCATCCCGATGTGGCCACTAGTCTGAACAACCTCGCGTCGCTGTACTACACCCAAAAACAATACGCACAGGCCGAGCCGCTTTTCAAGCGCTCGCTAGCGATCCGGGAGAAGACCCTCGGCCCGGATCATCCCTATGTAGCCCAGAGCCTTGAGAACATAGCAGCGCTCTATAGAAAAAGTGGCAGGGAAATGGAAGCAGAGGCACTTGAGAAGCGAGCAGTAGCTATTTTGGCAATAAAGCAATGAAGTCAAAAAGGTAACAAGCAGATAAGCGCCGAGTTCTCTTTGCTTCGCGGGTTATCTGCTATGCAGTTCCAAAGATAACTGCTCTTCTCAGGGTTTAAATGCATAAGCTGGAATTGAAAAGGAAGCCTCCGGTGATATTGATAGATTAGCGCAAGCATTCGGACCAGCTACGCTGTCGAAAATCAACCTACCAAAAGGGTTTATGATTTCCCAATGTGTTTCATCGGTATCCTTCTTGAACACCGACGTACAGGGGGAATACCAACCGCCACATAGCTAACCTCCTAAAGAGGATTGACGGAAAATTGGAGGGTATTATTGAGGGTATATTGGAATTTCAGGCTGCTTATAATACTGTTTTGCAGCATGTTGCAGTAATAGTGTGATGCCTATTTGCGACACGATGTCGCCTTTAGAAGTTGTCCCCACATGACTGAGTGGAGGGGACCACCCGTGTCACCGGGTGAATCTAGGGAATGCGACACGAAGTTGTCTGTTGAAGTTGTCCCCACATAATTGAACGTAGGGGACCACCCGTGTCACCGGGCGAATCTAGGGATCTGAATAAAGTGCGGTCCTGACAATGTAACGAAGCACCGTAAGGTGCGGGGTATAAATCGCGAGAAGCGTACCCTTCCGGTAGCCACACACTGGATGAGTGCTAGATAATCGGTATGGTGAAGATAGCTGAATCTGTGATAAAGACCGTCATTCACAACAAGCGGAAGTGGCTCTCACGCTTGACCAAAATGGTAATGGAAGTGGGAAGTTCGCGTTCCCTATGCGTTCTCGTGACCCATACGCTTCCCGGTCCAGAGCAGGCACCTCACTTGGCATTTCCAGGCGATATCCAGGATGGCCTTGTCTAACCCTTCCTGGCGTAGTAAAAGCGCACGACTTACCCTGGCGGGGAATTGGTATGCATGAGCTGCTTCTGTAAGTACTCGTCTC
>Ga0326727_10008018_pt1 | contig 27219 bp, 21 predicted proteins | sample MB2enrmetagenome_FD_207643 | JGI IMG/M metagenome (GOLD analysis project Ga0326727, IMG submission 207643) | Lab enriched peat soil microbial communities from McLean, Ithaca, NY, United States - MB29MY | ecosystem: Environmental > Terrestrial > Soil > Wetlands > Peat | place: USA: New York...
CAGCACTGCTCAACGGCCTGGTGCCGCTGCCCAACAACGGCATCAACTTCTATACGGCGGCGCCTACCATCCCTACGAATTTCCGCGAGGACATGTTCAAGATCGATCACAACATCACAGACAACGTTCGGTTGTTCATCCGGTACACGCAAGACAGTAATGAACAGAATATTGTCCCCACGGTGTGGTCAGGCTCGAACTTCGGTACCGTCGAAACGAGACTTGCCATTCCGGCCAAGTCGGTGGTTATTCACCTGACTCAGACCTTCACGTCTAACGTTCTCAATGAGTTCATCGCAAGCTATTCGGATGACAAGTGGAACACCACCAATTACACCGGTTTCGGCTCGCCGGCTGGATCGATCGACAAGCCACCCGGTTTTCAGCTGAAAACCATCTTCCCAGCCAATCAGAGCGATCCCATACTGCCAGGAATTTCTGTCAGTGGGGGCGTCCCTTATCCATTTCTGCAAGCCACTGGTTTCGAGTATTTCTTCTGGGATCCTCAAACTTCGATCAAGGATAACTTTGTCTGGACCCGCGGTGCGCACTCGCTCAAAATGGGCTTCTTTCTCCTCGCTAACCACATCAACCAGACAACTAATATCAACAACGATTCGAGGGGGTTCATTTCGTTCGGCACCGGCAACGGGTCTAGCATCAGCACGGGAAACGGGCTGGCAGACATGTTCCTCGGGCGTGTCGCCAACTACCAGGAGTACGGCAGGGTGGTGAATGGAAATCTCCTGGGAGGCGCGGAACTGGGCCACTATCGCCAGTGGGACTTCGAACCTTATTTTCAGGACGATTGGCACGTGACTTCCCATCTCACGCTGAACTTTGGCCTGCGCTACTATTGGTTGACTGCTTTTCACGATGTGTCGACGCCAACCAACGATTCTCTCTTCGTGCCGTCGCTTTACAACCCGGCCAACGAGGCGCAACTGGACAGCAGCGGCTACTTGATTCCCGGCACCGGCGCTAACTATTTGAACTACGGCAACGGACTGGTCGAGTGCGGCGCAGGAGGAATACCGGTAGGCTGCTACAAGTCCTACCGCGGCACCGTTTCACCACGCTTTGGATTCTCTTGGGACCCGTCCGGACACGGCACCACCGCGATACGTGGCGGCTACGCTCTGACCTGGGACAACGGCAATCCGCTCCAGAATGGAGCAGGGTTCAGCGGGAATCCGCCCACGGCTACGAACCTGTTTGGCTATAACATCTTAGGCTATGACAATGTGGCGGCCGGCCCCCTGGGACCCGCGAGTTTTTCCAACATGAACTTCAGCAAGTGGCAAGAGATCCAGCAGTTCAACCTGGGAGTCCAGCACCAGTTCCCAGGGAATAACTTCCTCAGCGTCAGTTATGTCGGCAGCCTTGGGCGTCACATCCAGCAGAGCGTTAACATCAATCAGGTTCCTGTGGGTGTGGGCACGGAGAACGTTCCCGCCCTGGCTGGCACAACCGGATGCGATGCGCAGGGGAACTGCGACGTGCAATCTATCCTGATGAATGACGTGCAGTCTACCGAGTTCTTTGTGCCTTATCGTGGTTGGACGACCATAGAGCAGCGCCAGATGACGGGAAATTCGAACTACAGTTCGCTCCAGGTGAACTTCCGGCACGCCTTCGGTCGTGGCCTCACGTTGCAGACCACATATACCTGGTCGCACGAACTCGACAACATGTTTCAGAGCGGCGATGTAAATGGATCCCCTACCAACGGAATCAACGATGAGGACCTCCATCGCTGGTACGGCACTGGGGGGCTGAACCAGACACAAATGTTGCTCTTGAATTACGTCTATGAACTGCCGTTCCTCAAGCACGCGTCCAATCGGGCGGCTCGCTATGTTCTGAGCGGATGGCAGATCAGTGGGATTAGTAGTTTCTTGACCGGGACTCCCCTCTCTGTCACCTGCGGAATCAACGGAATGTCCACAGGAATTGGCGGACCGACGGGCTGCAACTCTTTGGGGCACCTGAGTATCGATAAGGGTGTGGTGAACGACCCGCAATTCGGTCCCACGCCGACGTGGTTTGATCCCAGCCTGCTCGGGCAGGTGACAGTCAACCAGCTTTCCGCTGACAACCAGCCTGGGATGTTTGGCTACATCGGTAAATCTGCGCTGACCGGACCGGGGCGCAACGACTGGGACCTCGCCCTTTTCCGGAACATTCCGGTGCCTTGGTTCAAAGGCGAGCGCAGTTCGTTGCAGTTCCGGCTGGAAAGCTATAACACGTTCAACCACCCCCAGTGGAGCGGCGTGAACCTGTTCTGTACCGGTGCGACCACTCCGGGCGGCCCTTGCAATGGTGACCAGAACATTGGCAATAGCGAAGTCAACTCCGCCGCGCCTCCGCGCATTCTGCAACTCGGCCTGAAGTTCATATTCTGAGGTGCTCAAAATTGGCATCTCCTTTGCACGCGGCCCCCCTTGCCAGAGCGTCGCCGATCGGTGTATGATTCGCTGCTTTGATGGAGGGCGTAGCGCCCATGCGAGTGGAAGGCGACGTGACCTGGGAGCACGTGGATTCTTTAGTTGATCGCCAAATCAACACCGACCATGTGCATATCTGGCCGTTCCCTGATCCCTTCCCCATCGACGTGCGATTCCTGATCCTGGACCGCCGGCATGACGTTCCGATGCATCGCCCGGACCACTTCGAAGTGGTGCTTTTCGAATCGGGCGAAGTAGGTTACGAATTCGAAGACCGCAAGTGCACGGTGGGCAAGAACGACATCCTGGTGGCGGGGAACCGCATACGGCATCGGTGCCGTCCGCTTGGGTCTTCGCAGGGCGAGGCAAGATCGGTGGTCCTCTCGTTTCTGCGGAAATTGATCGACTCGGGCGCTCCCCGCGCCGACGATGTACAATACCTGATTCCGTTCAATCTGCTCGACCCGTCATTTCCGAATGTGATTCCGGCACGCACCGGGCTGGCGCGGGAGATTTTCGACTTTACGGAACGAATTCATAAGGAATTACCCGCCCTTACCGACCGCTCCCGCCTGGCGGTCAAGACCTATTTAAAGCTCATCCTGTTGGCGCTGGTGAATCACTACTGGGAGTTGAATGCGACCCGCCAAGCCCTGCAGGCGCGAGAGGGCAACGTGCGGCGCCTGGCCCCTGTTTTCGAGCACATCCAACAGCACTATTGTGAGCCCATCCGCGTGACCGACGCGGCCCGCTGCTGCGCGATGAGCGAGTGCTGCTTCATGCATTTTTTCAAAGAAGTGACGGGCCAGTCTTTTGTGGTGTATCTCAATCGCTTCCGAGTTGCCCAAGCGCAGCTCCTGCTGGCCTCAACCGACAAATCCCTGGCGGAGATTGGCCTCGAAAGTGGGTTTTGTAACCAAAGCTACTTTGGGGTCATGTTTCGGCGCATTGTCGGAATGACACCGCTCGACTACCGCCTCCAAAACAGCCAAACCCATCTTGACGCGGGTTAATCTCAATCCGTTCAGGACTGCCCTCAGTCCGCTGTTCTGACAATGCGCGGCGCGCCTTGGAGTGCGGCAGGATCGGTGCCGCCATGAAATCCCGGCGAAAAGGCGGTAGGTGGCGCTACCGCACTCCCTGGGGCGCCGCAAACGATATGAGCGATTGCTCACACGGCTCCGACCAGTTCGTGAGGAGCAATCCGCAGTTCAAGCTGCCTAAGGATGCGGCGCCGCCGCGACTTTCGTTCGCTGTTGATCGACTTCTTGCTGGATGAAGGCCACCGTATCAGCGGAGATTTCAAGCATGCGCCTGAAATCATCCTCGGGCGTGGTGAGCGGCGGCTTGAACTTGTACACGTTGGCGTGGATTCCGCCAAATTGCGTGATCAGGCCATGGTCGAGCGCGAACTCCCAGCCTCTACGGCATGCTTCTGTGGCAGGGGCTTTAGTCTGGCGGTCCTCGACGAAGTCGATACCGATGAACAACCCCGGGCCGCGCACATCGCCAATCACTTCGAAGCGCCGGGCGAGATCCCGGAACCATTCCGTCGCCATGGCCCCAAGCACGCGCGCCCGCTCGGCCAAGTGCTGCTTCTCCACAATGTCCAGCACCGCCAGGCCGGCGGCCGCCGCTAAAGGCTGGTTCATGAAGGTGAGCATGTGCCAGGCTTCAGCTTCCATGCCCTGGGGGATGAGATCCTTGCGAGTCGTGAAGGTTCCCAGGGGGAAACCACCCCCCAGGGCCTTGCCGGCCACCAGGATGTCAGGACGGACGTCGAACAGGTCGCAGGCCCAGGTCGCTCCACAACGCGCCAGACCGGTTTGGATTTCGTCGACGATCAGGAGCACGCCACGCTTCCGGCAAACCTGCTGGATGGCACTGTAGTATTCCGTCGGGAATACGGCGTGACCGTTCGGCCCCTGGACAATTTCCATGAGGAACGCTGCCACCTGCCCGGAACTGGCGCCATCCAAATCGGCTTCGAACGCCCGTACCGCTGCCTTCCAGCCATCCGGGCCCTCGCCCAGCGGGGGACGGTAAGCGTCCGCCGAAGGGATCTGGCGAAATGCCGGCCAGCGTAGCGCGCCGGGCAGCCATCTTACCGAGAGCATCCCCGACAAACCCATGGTAGCAAGAGATGCACCGTGGTATCCGCCCGTCAGAGACAGCACCTCCACTCGCCCCGTTACGCGCATGGCGAATTTGATGGCTGCTTCAATGGCTTCGCCGCCGCCGGTAGAAATGAAAGTCTTGGTCAGACCATGGGGTGTAATGGCCGCCAGCCTCTGGCAGAATTCGATCACAGGAACGCTCTCATGGAGAACGTTGGTGGTGGGGAGTGTCGCCGCCTGACGGGCAATTGCTTCTGCTACCAGCGGATTAGCGTGGCCGACCATGGCGGGGCCGGCGGAGCCGGACATGGTGTCCAGGTACATTCGGCCCTGTGTATCCCACACACGGGATCCTTCGCCACGCACAAAAATGCGCGACTTTTCTTTTTTCACCGCCCGCAGCAAATACTCATTCGATAAGGTCTCGTAATCCATGCTATCTATTCTCCATGCCGCCGCTCGCCTACCCTGCTACTCAATTCTGATTACACCCTTTTAACGTGGATGCAGGCGCCATTTCTATCAATAAAGCACGAATTTATATCGTAAGGCTGTTTTTGCGGGAGAGCCTTATTTGTCACTTCCGCCAGACGGATGCATTTCCAACACAATAAAACTGAATGTTTATAGACCCTGGGCGGGCTTCCCGGTATGGTGAGGTCCGGTCCTGGGTTCGGGTTCTCGTATGTGGCGTCGGCCGTTTTGGGGGAGAGTACTGAACAATCAGGTGAAACTTGTCAAGTGCCATAGACGCAGTCACCTCAAGGCCGCGGGGATTGAGGCCAGCGGGATTACGAGGTTCCTGTCGGGGTTCCACTCGCTGTGAGTTGCGGAATCAACGGCATGTCCCACAGGAACTGGCGGACCGACGAGTTGCAACTCCTTGGGCCACCTGGGAATCCAGAAGGGCCAAGTGAACAATCCACAGTTCGGACCCACGCCCACGTGGTGCGATCCCAGCCTGATCGGGTAGGTGACGTTCGACGAGTTCGCTGCGAATGACCAGCCTGGCATGTTTGGCTACATCGGCAAATATTGCGTTGACCGGACCTGGCCGTAATGACTGGGACCTCGCCCTCTTCCGTGACATTCCATTGCCTTGGTTTAAGGGCGAGAGCAGCTCGGTGCAACTCCGAATTGAAACCAATAACACCTTCAATCACCCGCAGCGGACGGCCGTGAACTTGTTCTGTAGCAGTACCATCGCCCTGGCGCTCCTTACAATGGGGACCAGAATGTCGGAAACGGTGAAGTCGGCGCCGCAGCCAGCCTGCGAATTTTGCAGTTAGGTCTGAAGTTTCTGTTCTGAACTGACGCGGCCCGCTTCACGTCGGAGGCGAGGGGGGCATTCGAACTCAGTTCAGACTTTGTCGAAAGCCGCGGGTTTGCACGGCGAGATACGTGATGCCGACGGCCGTCCACAAAGCCCCTACGCGCATGGCTAGCGACGAGATGCTTAACCAAATGTAAAAGCAAATGGCAAACCCGAGTACTGGACACGCGACATTCGCCCACACTCTCGCCCCGCTCCTTTGCCTCAGTCTTACAAAGTAGTGGCCCAAGACGGATAAGTTCACCGCCATGAAGCCGAGGCACGCACCGAAGTTGACCAACTCTGCACCACGATCGAGGTCGATCAGCAGGGCGCCAACGCATGCTATGCCTCCCATCAGCAGGATGCTGTAGATAGGGGTGCGCAGCACCGGATGTACATACCCGAATAGCCGGCGCGGCAAGCGACCGTCGCGTGCCATGCCGAACAACAGGCGCGACGCACTTGCCTGGCTAGTTATCCCGCTGGCCCACGCCTGTGCGACCACCAGGAAGGCAATCAGAAAAAACAAGCCGGTCCCTCCGATCAAGCGACCTACGTCGGAAAAGGCGGTTTCTATGGGATGGAAACTGCGGTAGTCGGGCCAGACCAATTGGCCGAGGTAGGTTTGGAGAATGAAGATAGTCCCTGCCAGGAAGCACACCAGTACGGTCGCGCGGGCTACGTTCTTTTGTGGGTCCTTGGCATCCTCCGCCAGGGTGGAAATGCCGTCAAACCCAAGGAAAGACAGCACGGCGATGGGAGTGGCGGACATAATGGCAGCCAGCGAGAAGTCAGACGGATTGTAGAATGGCTTCAGTGACACCAGGGTGCCTTGGCCGATGCCGCCGAGAAGGGCACGCACAGCGGCCGCGATAAACCACACGATCGAAATGGAGAGGACAGCATTGAATACGATCGTTGCTCGCGACGTCATCTCGATGCCGCATAAATTAATCCCGGTGATGGTGGCGGCCGTGAGAAGCACCCACACCACGTAAGGGATTGCAGGCACAAGTTTGTTCGATGTGACGGCAGCGATGATGACGCACAGCATGGGCATGAGTAAGTAATCCAGAATCATCACCCAGCCTGCCAGATATCCGGCTACCGGATGGATGGCGCGGGACGCGTACGCGTAAGTCGATCCTGCTTCCGGGAACGCAGCCGCCATGCGCCCGTAGCTTACGGCGGTGAAGCTCACGGCCAGCATAGCGATGAGATAGACAAGTGCAAAGTGACCCTGCGATTTCACCGATCCCACCCCAAAAAACGTATAGGGTGCGGTGGGGCCCACAAAAGCCAGGCCAAAAAGTACCAAGGCCCAAAGGGAGAGGACAGGTTTGAACCCCTGCGTACTGTCCACTCTGGTCGCGTCAGGTTTCCTCGTCTGATCCTTCGTTTTCATGGCTAGTTGATTCGCACCTCGGGCGAACTTGGCAGACTCCCGTCCCGCAAGCGCTGTTCGCGGCCGGCCCTAGCTGGATCAAGGCAGGGGTGTCGGAGGACTTACGCCCGGAACCGGCTGGGAATTTACACGATGCCGCATCCTCATTAACGCAGATTTACGCCCAGCTTCTATCAATAATCCACGAATTTATGTCGTAAGGCTGTTTTCGTTCGAGGCGTCGCTCCTCGTTGCCATGGTCCGATTTCCTCACGCAGTGAATAGGCGGCCGAAAATCGCAATTCCCATCCTTAGCCAATGGCAGGCATTATCCACCCGCTCACGCATGCATTTTCAACAAAATTAAACCGGATGTTTATAGACGCTGTTTCGACCTGCGTAGTACGGTGACGCCCGCATACTGATTCGATCATTTTCGCAAGATGGGAACTGGAGGGAAGGCAATGCAGAACCAGAAGAAATTCACCACCTGCCAGCCGCGTGTTATGAAGGTTGCGGTCCTCACTTTCTTCGCGTTTCTCGCTCTTTCTTCGGCCCTTCGCGCCGCAGACCAAATCTACCCCTTGAAGGTCTCCGCCAACAAGAGATATTTGGTCGACCAGAAGAACAAGCCATTTCTCGTGCAAGGCGACTCCCCATGGTCGCTGATCGTAGCGCCGGACGAGGCAGGAGTCGAACAATATCTGAAGAACCGGCGTGAAAAGGGGTTCAATGCCATTATCGTGAACCTGCTCGAGCACCATTTCAGCCTGCATCCGCCCTTGAATTTGGCGGGCGACGCACCTCTCACCACGCCAGGGGACTTTTCTACACCGAATGAGAAGTATTTTGCCCATGCCGATTGGGTCATCCGCAAGGCTGCGGAATACGGCATGGTCGTGGTTATCTACCCCTTCACCCTGGGCTATATGGGTACCGATGAGGGGTGGGTGGAAGAGATGCTCGCCAACGGCCCTGAAAAGTGCCACAATTTCGGCCGCTACCTTGGCAAGCGATACAAGGATTTTGACAACATCGTTTGGATATTGGCAGGAGACCGGCATCCGAGCGGGGCGATCCAGGAGGATGTCGACATGCTGGCACTGGGGATCAGGGACTACGACCAGCGCCACCTGATGTCCGCTCACTGCGAGCCGGAACATTCGGCCGTGGAGGACTGGTCGAGCGGCGGCTGGCTCGACTTCAACGTAACTTACACTTACGGGATTGTCCATGTAAAGCTACTTGAGGACTACAACCACACGCCGATCATGCCTTCGATCCTGGTCGAGTCTAGTTATGAAGGCGAGCACAACGCCTCCGACGTGCAGATTCGGCGGCAAGCCTACTGGGCCGTTCTCTGCGGGGGGTTTGGTCACTTTTTTGGCAACAATCCCATCTGGCACTTCGACACTCCGGGTTTTTTTGCACAATTCGCGAATGGCGTCGTGCCCTCAAGAAAGATGACATGGCAGCAGGCGATGGACCTTCCGGGATCGGTCGGTATGCAGCACTGGGGGGAACTCTTCCACTCGCGGAACTGGTATGATCTGATACCCGATCAAAAACATGAAGTGGTGACGAGTGGCTTAGGCGAATTCAAAGGGTTGGATTACCTTGCGGCATCGCGCACCTCGGATGGGAGCACGGTGATCGCGTACATGCCCACCAGCAGGGAGATCAGCGTGGATATGAGCAAGGTCGCGGGAAGTGAAGTCAAGGCCTGGTGGTTCGATCCGCGAAACGGAAAGGCGGCAGATGCCGGGAGGTATCCGGCGAAGGGAACACACCAATTCACGCCGCCTTGGGAAGGCGACTGCGTCTTGGTACTCGACGATGACGCCAGGCAACTGCTCCCTCCCGGGGCCACACGGTAGTCGGGCGCTATCGGCGACGTGCGATTAGACTGCTCCCGCACTCATCGGGAGGCTTGTAACTATGATTTTTGCTTGCGGTCTGAGTTTTCCTGAAGGTCCCGTGGCATTGGCCGACGGGAGCTGGTTTTGTGTGGAGGGTGGAGAGCGCAATTGTGTTACACACCTCAGCCCCGATGGCAAGGCGAGGCGTGTGGTGGCCAAGGTGGGGCGCCCCGTCGGCTTGGCCGTCGATAAGGATGGATACATCTGGGTGGCGGAGTCCGGCCCCCCTTCGCTCTTGAGAGTCACGCTCGAAGGCAAAGTGGATGTCGTGGCGAGGTCTTGTGACGGCGAAGCGTTTCTCTTTCCAAACGACCTCTGCCTGGGACCGGACGGTGCGGTTTACCTAACCGACTCCGGCGTGGCGATCAAAGAGTTCGTGCCCGAAGGTAAGATAAGGCCGGACTATTTACAACTGCGATATGACGGGCGAGTTTATCGAGTGGATGTCAAGAGCGGCAAAGTCCGCAAGCTCGATTCCGGAATCAAGTTCACCAATGGAATTGCCTTCGGACCGGACAGCGCTCTTTACGCGAATGAAACTCTGACTGGAATGGTATATCGCTATCACTGGAAGGAGCCGGGTTGCATCGGCCCACGCCAGACTTTCGGCAATGTCATCGACCCGAAAGGGCCGTCAGGATGGAGGGGTCCGGACGGCATGGCGTTCGGTGCGGATGGCAATCTTTATGTCACCGTCTACGCGCAGAAGGATGTCACTGTGCTCGGGCGCGACGGTTCGGTGGTGAAACGTATTCGGACCCAGGGTAGTCTGCCCACGAACTGTGCGTTCGGCCTGGCGGGTCAAAGACAGCTTTACGTTACCGAATATGAATTCGGGCAGTTCGAAGTGTTCGACGTGGGTACCGACGGCCTGCCACTCTTCACCTGATGATCCGTAGAGTCCGGCTTCAGCCGGGCAATTCTTGCTTGCGGAACACGCGACGTGCCGCGCTGAAGCGCGCCTCTACGTAGAGCAAGCCTTCCAGCCTGCGCGGAGGAGGAGTGATGTTCCGCCTCACAACGCTTCGTGCTCTTTGGCCGCTTATATTCTGCTTGTCCTTAACCGAAGCTCCGGGGGTCGATCCATGCCTGAGATCAGCGTCGCCCTGATCGGACACAAGTTCATGGGCAAAGCCCATTCAAACGCCTACCGCCAGGTCCGGCGATTCTTCCCCGGGAAGTTAGTCCCCCGGATGAAAGTCATATGCGGAGAAGCCTGCACCGAAGAACTAAGCGCCGCCGCGCGTCAGTTCGGATGGGAAGAGTACAGCCGTGACTGGCGGACCGTGGTGGAACGCGGGGATATTGACGTCGTGGACATATCTACTCCTGGCCATCTTCACCATCCCATGGCCATCGCCGCTGCCGCGGCCGGTAAACACATTATTTGCGAGAAACCTCTCGCCAATAGCCTCGAGGAAGCCAAGGAAATGGTCCGGGCGGTAGAAAAAGCGGGCGTAAAGCACATGGTGAACTTCAGCTACCGGCGTATTCCCGCTATTGCCTGGGCAAGCAAGGTGATCCGGGACGGGAGGCTGGGCAGGATTTACCACTACTACGGCGCCTATCTTCAGGACTGGATCATGGATCCTAAGTTTCCACTGGTCTGGCGGCTGCAAAGGAAGTATGCAGGTAGCGGCGCTCTTTCTGATATCGGTTCGCACGCGACTGATCTAGCCCTTTTCCTTAACGGCGAAATTGAATCTGTCGTGGGCCAAATGACCACCTTCATTAAACAAAGGCCGTTGGTGGCACGAATGGTGGGCGGAGGATTTAAAGCCATTGGGGGAAAGCGCAAAGGACGCGTTACGGTGGACGACGACGCCAATTACCTGGCGCAATTCAGCAATGGCAGTGTGGGTGTGTTTCAAACATCGCGATTTGCGGGAGGGCGAAGGAACTGCAATACGTTCCACATTTATGGAAGTAAAGGCAGCTTGGCGTTCAACCTTGAGAACATGAACGAACTGGAGCTTTACGACCAGACTGATGCTGCCGGAGATCAGGGTTTCAAAAAGATCATCGTCAGCGAGGACATCCATCCTTACTGCGCAGCCTGGTGGCCACCGGGACACTTCCTCGGCTACGAGCATGCCTTCATCCATGCCATTCAGGATTTCCTTACCTGCTTGGAAAAGGATCGCATGCCCGAACCAGACTTCCACGACGGAATGAAGACACAGGCCGTCCTTGACGCGGTGGAGCGGTCGGTGAAATCGAGGACGTGGGAACAACTCAAAGTATAGAGGGACGGCGCTTGGCCAGTGCCATGGAATTCCGGTAATCTCTTACCTTGGATTTCTCACCATGGTACGGGAGGGTGGGGCTGAAGCCCCGCCCTTCTTGTCGTCCGACCCGAAACGGAAAAAGCTGGTGCGAAATCCGGGTTAGTCGGCCACGGGATCAAGAAGATCCTACTGGCCAACGAACTCGCCGGCGATGGCTGCGGCTTACGTAGGTCCTTTACTTCCGCCCGGTTGTACCGACCGCCCCGCAGGATCGTGATGTTTTGCAATGGGATCTTAGTAGAAAATCGCTTTAGGCGGTGGTAGATTGCCTCGCTCTATTCCGGGCCCAAGGGGAAGCAGGGGCGGGATGCGGCCGTATAACGGCGGCCGGGGCCACGTGGACTGACCATTATGAAAATGAAGAAATTCATCAACCAACCGAACGATCTGGTGAGCGAACTTCTGGAAGGTTACGCGCTCGCCTTTCCGAATAAAGTCAAACTGGCGGGGAAGAACCTTGTGGTTCGCGCGGTCCCCAAAGAGATGGGCAAGGTTGGAATTGTCACGTTGGGAGGCAGCGGGCATGAGCCGGGTCTAAGTGGATTCGTGGGCATGGGCCTGCTCGATGCGAGTGTTCCGGGCGAAATCTTCGCAGCTCCAGGTCCGCCACGCTGTCTGGAAGCGATCAAGCTTGCCGATCACGGCGCGGGTGTTTTGCTCGTGGTTCTCAACCATCAAGGCGATGTCCTGTCAGCCAACGTCACCCTTGAGTTGGCTGCCGGGCTAGGGTTGAACGTGAAACAGGTTCTCCTTCACGAGGATATTGCCTCGGGTTCGCGCGACAAGCCTGAGGATCGGCGCGGGCTGGTGGGTTTTCTGCCCGTTTACAAGGTGGCAGGTGCTGCTGCGGAAGAGGGCCAGTCTCTCGAGCAAGTTCTGACCAATGCGGAGCGGCTGGAACGCAACATGCGGACTCTCTCGGTGGCAGCGCGCTCCGCCACTCACCCCGCAACGGGTATCGAGCTTTCTCCCTTGGGCGACGATGAAATGGAAATCGGCGCGGGACAGCACGGGGAGTCTGGCCCAGGCCGCATGAAGCTGAAGACTGCTGACGAGACGGCGGAGCTCATGCTCGAGCGCTTGCTTGAAGATCTCGAGGCGCGTCCGGGAGATGAACTGCTTGTGATCGTGAATGGGATGGGAGCGACGACCTTGATGGAATTGTTTATCGTGCTCCGCCGGGTCAGCCAATTGCTGGCGGCCAAAGGGATCAAGCTAGTGCGCAGTCTTGTGGGGGAATTCATCACCGCGCAGGAACAGGCGGGCTTCCAGTTGTTTATCGCGCGCCTGGACCCCGAACTACTGCGGCTTTGGGACGCCCCTTGCGACTCGCCCTATCTGGTGGTGCGGTAGCACGGGCAACAACGAAGTTATGGGTGTTCTGATCGGCAAACGCGAGTTTGAAGCCATGCTGGCTGCTGCCGTTGCGAAAGTTCGCGAGGGGGGTGACTACCTTTCGCAATTGGACGCGGCAGGGGGCGATGGCGATCACGGCAGCACCATGCTACGCGCTGTCGCCGAGGTCGAAAAAACGGTTTCCGCGCAACCGCAAGCGAGTCTGCGCGAGCTCATAGCGCAGGTGGGATGGGCACTCCTCGGAATTGACGGGGGAGCAACAGGTCCCTTGCTGGGCAGCTTTTTCCTGGGTATTGCCGGGGAAGTAGATGAAAGCCCCAACCTGGATGCTGCCGGCCTGGCGAGGGCCTTCGCTGCGGGTGGCGCACGAGTCCAGAAGCAGACGAAGGCGCAGCCGGGCGACAAGACAATGCTGGATGCCTTGTTGCCGGCCCTCGCCGCTCTGCGGGCTGCCGCCGATGCGGGCAGCGATGCCGACCAGGCGTTAAGTGAGGCCGCTGAGGCGGCCGCCCGCGGCGCCGAGGCCACGAAGAATTGGGTTCCCAAGTTCGGCAAGGCCAGGTTCGCTGGGGAACGGACACGCGGCTACCCCGATCCGGGTGCCAGTTCTTTGGCCATGATTTTCGCGGGATTCGCTGCGGGGATCCATACACGCCCCGCTCCGGCGACTGGAGCCGGGGAGAATCGAGGAGGTGATTCATGCTGAAGAAGGCGGAAAAAGAGGTTGTCTGCGTGGCGCAGTTCATTGCAAATGAAGGCAAAGAGGGCGAACTCCTAATGGCCCTGCACAGCCTGATCGCACCGACCCACAAGGAAGCGGGTTACCTTCGTTACGAGCTCAACCAGGCGATTGAGAACCCGCGCGCCATAACGTTCATCGAGAAGTTTCGCAGTCAAGAAGCCTTCGATTTTCACTGCAATACACCCTACATCAAGGGGTTCTTCGACCAGGTTGCGCCGCCGCTGATGGAGGGGGTGACGGTGACACTTTACAAAGAAATCCTGCCCTGAGCCGTAGGGTGGGGGCATTGCCTTAGAGAAGAGGTTTCGGATGGTAGGGACACCTTTGCGGGCGCTCGATACACCGGTCTTGGTCGCCGATCTGGACGTCATGGAGGCCAACTTGGCGCGAATGGCTGCTTTTTTTGCAGGCAAACACGTCAGATTGCGTCCGCATTTCAAGAACCACCGCGTGCTAGCCTTCGCCCTCCGCCAGATTAAGGCGGGCGCCATCGGCATCACGTGTTCCCGCCTCTGGCAAGCGGAGCGCCTGGCTAGAGCCGGGGTCCAAGGCATTCTGCTGACAAGCGAGATCGTCGGGGAGACAGCCCTGCGGCAGTGGGCTGAGCTATCTCGGGAATTTCCAGTGATGGCGGTGGTGGACAACCCCAGAGTGCTGGAGGACATGGCTCGGATCGGGCGAGCCGCACACTCCACCTTGAACGTGTTGGTGGAGATCGACCTGGGCCTGAAGCGTTGCGGCGTGCCGCCGGGCGAGGCGGCCGCGGACCTGGCCCAGCAAGCGCTGGCCAGGGGTCTCCGGTTTCGCGGCATCATGGGTTACGAGGGTCACGTTCAACTTCTGCCTCCCGGACCGAAGAAGGAATGCGCAGTCAATGCTGCGCTTCGAGCCCTGATTTGCTCGAAAGCCCTTATCGAAGGCCGGGGCATTCCCGTGGAAATAGTGAGTTGCGGCGGTACGGGGGATTACGCCATTTCAGGAAGATGGCCCGGCGTTACCGAAAATCAGGCAGGATCCTTCCTGCTGATGGACACTGGGTACGCCCCCTATGCGCCGGATTTCCAGCCGGCTTTGAGCGTGCTGGCCACGGTGGTCAGCAAAACAGATGGAGAACACATCGTGGCAGATGCCGGGGTAAAAGCGATCAGTGGCGAGCGAGGTTTGCCGTCAGTGAAGGGAATTGACGGGATGCACATCCGGGCGCTTCATGCCGAACACGCTCCTATCGACCTCGAGAATCCGTGCACCCCGGTTGAGGTCGGCGACAAGATTGAGCTCGCCGTGAGGTATCACGACGGGACCGTCCAGCTCCACCAGCGAATGTACGGAGTCCGCAAGGGCATAGTCGAGGAGGTTTTCACCATCGAGCACTGAACCGGGCACGAACCGGCCCATAACGCTTCCGGGTTTCACTCCGGACATGTAGTCAATCAGTCTTATGGTGGCCAATGATGCCGTCGGCAGTGTCTGGAAGCCATGCAAACCCGCGAAGCGTCTTGGAGTGCGACTGCAACTGCGCCACCTTATATTCTTAGAGACGGGGCGGTAGCTGACTCTGTCGCACGCCAAGGCAAAGTCAGCACAAACGTCTTTAGGTCATTGCGCTTGCATGGCCGAGCACCCGTCCACAAGCCGAAGCTCATTCACGTGCGAAGCAAGGAGGACAAGAGATGCCTCGCTGGTTGAGTTACAGCCTGATTACGCTCAGTCTGTTTGGGATTTGGGGCTTTGTCTCAACCGTCATATCGAAGGACGTTGCGCCCCTCACGGTGCAGGTCTTGTCGACGATTGGTCTTCTCCCGGTGGCTGTGATACTGGGCTTTTCGCATAACCTAAGGAAGGGGACGAAGTTCGCCCGGGGAATCCTCTTGGCCACGGTCACCGGAGTTATAAGCGGGGCTGGCAATGTGGCTTTCTATAAAGCATTGCAGTTAGGCGGGGAGGGGTCAGTAATCGTTCCTCTCACCGGGATGTACCCCTTGGTAGCGGTTATCCTAGCCCGATACTTCCTCAAGGAGAGGTTGAACCGACTTCAGACCCTTGGAATTGGGCTTGCCTTGGTTGCCATCTATCTGTTTAGTCCGCGCGGAGGCCTGGGTGCAACTGTGAGCTGGAGGAGTGAGTTTTCCGCCTGGATGTACGGACTGGTGGCACTGATCCTCTTTGGGCTCAGCGTCATTACCATCAAATGTGGGACCCGCCACATCTCCGATGAACTCTCCACCATTTTCTACACCGTTGGATATATTCTGCTGGCGATTGTGATCGTCGGTGCGGGTCCCGTGGATTGGAATCTCTCGTGGAAAAACTGGGGCCTGGGGATCTTGATCGGTCTCTTGATGGCCACCGCGACGCTGACTGTTTTCGTCGCCTATCGCTGGGGGAAGGCTTCGATTGTGGCGCCCGTTACGGCCCTGTACCCACTGGTTACTGTCATGCTTACGGCACTCATTTTGAAAGAGCGTCTTGACTTGGTCAAGGTCGCCGCGATTATCCTGGCCCTCATGGCAGGAGCGGCCTTGAGCATCGAGGGGCGAGCCGGGCAACTAGGCCAACCCGAGGCGCGATTTCCGTAGATCTGAAATGTCAAATTTTTGACTAAAGACACGAGAGTTATGATCCCTAGCTGCGGAGAAGAGTACGTGTGGTGCGTGTTGCCCTGTAGACTTGCAATTCGCAAGAAAGACAAAGGGAGGATCTGCTTTTGCACGTCCCCCCAGCTAGAGTGGGGGATAGCAGAGGATCCATTGCAGCGAGGAGAATCGCATGAGCGGCAGAGATTTGGCCCAGGGGGATTTGAGCATATACACACTGTGGTATGGACGCGATGAACCGCCCCCCCAGGACTGCGTGTTACGTGCCGGCCCGCTTACAGCCTTATGGGAAGCGCCCGATCTGCGCCGAATCCGAGTGGGAAACGTCGAACTCGTACGCCGAGTCTATGTCTCAGTGCGGGATGAAAATTGGGACACGATTCCTGTCCAAATCAAGAACCTCTCGGCCAACATCGAGGAGGATTACTTCGTCATCTCCTATGACGGTGAGAACTGTTCTCGCAATCTAGAATTCCATTGGCATGCCACGATCAGGGGGGAAAAGAACGGGGCGATTACCTTCAGGATGGACGGCCAGACGCCGCGCAGCTTCTCTTATAACCGTATTGGCTTTTGCATCCTGCATCCCTTGTCCGAGTATTGCGGTCAGCCCTTTAGTGGGCATGGCCCAGGGGGTCCTGTCAGCGGAAATTTGCCCACTCTAATTGATCCCGTGCGTTTCGAAGGGGGCTTTTACCTCCCTCCCTTCCCCTCTGTTTCCCACTTGGCGTTCTCTTTGAGGAGCGGAATCGAATTACACTGCGCTTTTGAGGGAGACCTCTTCGAGATGGAGGACCAACGGAACTGGACGGATGGGTCCCTCAAAACTTACTGCACCCCGCTCGCGCTCGGGTTTCCTCATAAAGCGCGCGCTGGCCAAAGCTTCATGCAGGAAGTGACGTTCACCGTCAAAGGTCATACTGCCCAAGGAATAGTGACTGATTCCAAGGTTCAAATCAACCTTGGCCCTTCGCTCCAGCGGCCGTTACCCCGCATCGGCTTAAGCGTTGCCTCGCATGAGGTGGATCTTTCCGCCAACGATGCAGACTTGCTCGGCGGCCTGCACCTCGATCATTTGAGGGTCGACCTGCACTTGAGTGAACCGGCCTCTGCTCAGCAGTTGACGCGAGCCGAACGTGAGTGCGGCCTCCTGCGCTGCGGCGCGGAGCTCGCGCTTTACCTTACCGACGATGCCGATGCGGAGCTTTGCAGCCTTGCTTCCCACTTCCCCCTTTCCGTTCCCGTGTCGCGCGTCCTTGTCTTTCACGAGAGGGAGACCACCACCGCGGCGAAATGGATCGAGAGCACACGCCGGGCACTGGCCCCTCGCCTCCCTAACGTTCCGATCTGCGGGGGCACCAATCTCGACTTCGCAGAGCTGAACCGCTTGCGGCCGGACGTGGCCAATTTCGACGCTGTAGCTTACGCAATGAACCCCCAAGTCCACGCCTTCGATGAAAGGTCGCTGGTTGAAAACCTTGAGGCCCAGCGGGACACGGTCATCACGGCGCAGGCGTTCTGCGGGAATCGGCCTATCGTTGTTAGCCCTATCACCCTCAAACCCAGATTCAATCCTGACGCCGTTGGCCCGGAGGCGCCACCCTTGCCGGGAGAACTCCCGCGAGCGGTCGATGCTCGCCAGATGTCCCTGTTTGCGGCTGCCTGGACGGTAGGAAGCATCAAGCAGCTCGCCGAAGCGGGCGCCAGCTCGTTGACCTTCTATGAAACAACGGGTTGGCGTGGTGTGAAGGAGACGGATGAAGGCTGTCCCATTCCCAGGGTCTTTCGCTCATTACCAGGCATGGTCTTTCCCGTCTACCACGTGATCGCGGACTTGGCAGACTTCAAAAACGCTGAGTTATTAACCTGCAACTCCTTCGATCCCTTGAGAGTCGACGGGTTTGCGCTAGAAAAGGATGGACGTGTGCGTATCTTGCTCGCCAATCTCACGCCCGAACCCCAAGACTGCAACCTGACGCCGCTGGCAGCGGATCGTGTCGTCGTCCGTTCGCTCGATGGCGGCAGTGCGCTGCTTGCTACGACCGAGCCGAAGAAGTTCCGCTTGGGAGCGAAGCAGGTCGAATCGTTTATAGCTGATTCGAGGCTTACCCTGACGTTGCAACCCTATAGCGTGGTGAAAATCGATTCCGTGTGTGCCCTCTGAGGGGACTGCGTTCGCTGCGGCCAAAAAGTGGACGCACAGGCCGCCTGTGAAAAGCTTGGGCGCGAGCAGCAACGGAATGCATCCTGAACCGCTCAAGCGAGAGGGTGATTCGGCGTGGGTTATTCGAGACCTTGAAACCGCAGTGACCATCGACCCTGGCCCGATTTTGGCGTGTTACGACTTGGGCAGGCTCTACAAAGAAACTGGACGGCCGGAGAAGGCGGCGGCGACTTTGGCGCACTGCGAACAGTTCGGGACCAAGATGCGGAATGAGCAGGAAGAGATTATGCGCAACGAACTGCTGGGTCCTGAGTAATCGAGGTTTCACCGGATTTCTGACAGTACGTTCTTTTCACAGCCGAGGAGGAGTCCATGAAAGCTCCGTTACGAATGTTGTCGGACGACCAGCTCAAGGCGGTTCATAACGCCAGCCTGAGAGTTCTGGCAGAAACTGGCATGAGAGTGAATCACGAGCAAGCGCGAGAGGTGCTGCAAGCTGCCGGCGCATGCGTCGATCATGACACCAAGATCGTCAAATTCCCGCCCGACTTGGTGGAAGCGAAGCTCGAGCTCGTGCCCCGCAAAATCACTTATCACGGACGAACACCCGAATTTGACTTTACCGTAGAGGCAGGAGGCCAGATTTATTCCCGCGTGGCCGGTGGCGAAGTCAATTACATTGACCTGAAAAATGGAAAGAGCCATCGCGCCTGCCTGCCGGATTATGTGGAGTTCGCCCGCCTCGTGGATGCTCTTCCTAACATCGACTGCGCGTCCACGCTGCAGTGCGGCGACATCCCGGAAGCGGCGGGCGATGTTTACAGCATGAACATTCTGCTCGAGCATCAGCGCAAATGCTTCACTCAGAACGCCGTCAGCTTGAAAGTTCACCAATATCTCCTGGAGTTGGCGCTCGTGGTGCGGGGCAGCAGGCAAGCTTTGTCCGAGCGGCCACCGTACCATCACATGCTCTGCCCCATATCGCCCCTCTTCCTTGACAACGACAGCACCTCTCAGCTCCTCCTGGCTTGCGATTATGGCATTCCGACGGACATCCCCATCATGCCGGTCCCCGGCTCCACCGCCCCCATGACTCTGGCCGCGACGCTCGCTCAAGCCAACGCTGAGTTCCTGGGTACCATGACGCTGGCGCAAACTTACAAGCCAGGGCATGTCATGCCCTACTTCACCGACCCGGTTGTGCCCGATTTGCGAACCACCACGCCCCTTTTCGGCGCTCCGGAGGTGGGCCTACTGGTCGCCGCCATAGCCCAATTGGGAAGCGAACTGTACGGGCTGGCGCCGCAGGGAATCGGGTTGGATAGCGACGGTTACTGCGTGGAGCAGAGTCTGTTTCAGAAAGCTCAGAACACCGTGTTTCAATGTATGGCCGGCGGCAAGCTGATCATCGGCGCCGGGGCCGTCGAATCGTGCATGGCGCTTAGCCCCACGCAACTAGTAATCGACGACGAAATCATGCGCATTGGCCGCCGCTGGGTCCGTGGCATAGATTTTGATGAGAGCGCCCTGGCGGAGGCGGTGGATGTGATCCGCAAGGTAGGGCCGCAAGGTCAATTCCTCATGGAAGAACACACAATTAGCAACCTGCGCACCGGGGAACTCATCACCACCGAGATCTTCGACCGTGACCGTCGCGACGCGTGGGAAGCGAAAGGCTGCCCGAACCTCGAACAGAAAGCACGCGAAAAGGCGATGGCCATTTTAGCCAAGCACGAAGTGCCGCCGTTGCCGCCCGAGGTACGGCGCGAGCTGGCCGCCATCGTTAAGACCGCCGAACGCGAATTGACCGGGAAGAGCTAGGTCCCGTTTTCCTGTAGGGGCGGGTGGCAAACCACTCCTACGGTTGCAGGGTGAGAAGAACGAATAGTGAGCACCCAATTACTCCCTGGAGCAATTTATGCGAATTAGATTGTTGGCCGTATTTCTATTTGTATCTGGGCTGGCCGTTCCTCGCCTTGCTACTGCCACCTTCCCCGGCCCCCTGAAGGTCAGTTCCAATGGGCGCTATTTCGTGGATCGCGAGGGCAAGCCGTTTTTTTGGTTGGGCGACACGGCTTGGCCGTTATTCACCGTCTATTCGCAGAGCCAGGCGGAAAACTATCTGCGGAATCGCGCTGCCAAAGGATTCACGGTCGTTCAGGCCGCGCTGGCGTGGGCGGTCGGCAGCGACAATCCTCCGGAAGCAATTCCGCCGTTACTGAACGTTCCCGTGCCTAACACGGCGGGTGAGCCACTCTGGATTAACAACAATCCTGCTACACCCAACGAAGCCTTTTTCAAGCATGTCGACGACTTGGTGACCTTCGCGGATCGGCAGGGGCTGGCGGTGGCGGTGCTTCTCACTACGGGTCAGTTTGTAAATCAAACGAAGACCATTACCGCTCAAAATGCGCGTGTCTTCGGACGCTGGGTGGGAAAGCGTTACAAGGACGCCCCTAACATCATCTGGGTGAATGGCGGCGACCGCACGCCGGTGGGATTCGAGGACGTGTATCTTGAACTTGCCCGTGGGCTGCGCGAGGGTGACGGCGGCGCGCACCTCATGACCTATCACATCTGCGGCTGGCATTCATCATCCCAGTTCTTCCACCGCAGGGATTGGCTGGACTTCAATATGATTCAGACGTGGACCGACTGGCCGAAGGTTTACCCGGCAGTGAGCGCCGACCTGGCGATGACTCCCCCAAAGCCTGTGGTCCTCGGCGAGGGCGCCTACGAGGACGGCCCCGAGTATCCATTGGGTCCCATTACACCGCTCATCGTCAGACGGCAGGCCTGGTGGGCGGTCCTTGCTGGAGGCTCCTTCTCCTACGGGCAAAACCAGATGTGGCGCATGGCCAATGGCTGGGAAAAGGCTTTCGACACACCGGGTGCCGGCCAGGTGTGCCTGATGAAAAAGACTCTCGCACCATACCCGTGGTGGGACATGATCCCGGATCAAGGCCTTTTCGAATCTGGCGTCAGCAGCGAACAGACTCTGAACGCAGCGATGCGCTCGCCGGAAGGTAACTTGGCCATTGTCTATTTGAGTAGCCAGTGCCGGGTCTTCTTGCACCTCGGTAAGATTCTGACCAAGAACGTCAAGGTTACGTTCGTCAATCCCGCCACGGGAGAACGCAAGGAGGGAGGAACTTACGCCACCGGCAACCTCACCGCCGATACGTTCCCTCCCGTACAGATTCATGACTTCGTAACTCCGGGGTTTTGGCAAGACGCGGTTCTGATCCTGGAAGGCATCTAGCAAGCGTCCGGGACAAGTCATTCGACCGCTGGGCCGCCTCTCGCGGCGGCATGGGCGGAGCCACTAGCTCTGCTCTTGAAGGGAAGCCTCGAGGAAGGAACTTATGACTGCGCATAAAATAGGTCTAATTGGTTGTGGTTGGATTGCTCCTTTTCACGTGGTGGGATTGGCCAAAATTGCTTCTCTCCACCAAGTCGTTTGGGTAGCCGACCCCAATACCCAGCAGGCGGCAGCGCTTGCGGCTCAGACGGGCGCTCGCCCTTTGGCCGATTATCGTGAAGGTCTGGAGGAGATTGACTGTGCCTTCGTTTTGGTACCTCATCACCTCCACCACAGTATCACTCTGGATTGTCTTCGTGCCGGATGCCATGTGCTCTTAGAAAAACCTATGGCGAACACTCTGGCGGAAGCCGATGAAATGATCGCAACGGCCGAGCGGGTGGGAAAGACGCTGATGATAGCCTACCCGCACCGATATCGAAAGGGCCTGCGGCTTTTCAAACAGGTGATCGAAAGCGGCCGGTACGGAAAACTGTGCATGCTCGATGGTTTGCTGGACGAGACAACCGATGGTCTCCCCCTTCCACCCTGGTTCACCAAAAGGGAGACGCTCGGGGGAGGCGTTCTATTCTCCTCCTCCGGTCACCTGCTCGACATCATGCTGTGGATAGGCGGGGATGTTCACACCGCCAGCATGGTGGGAACCCACGCCGGCCTTCCCATGGAGGGTGAAGATACGGCAGCTTGTATCATCAAGTTCCAGAACGGCGTTATCGGGATGGCAAGCGACACGTGGGCCTCGCCACGGGTTCGAAATTGGTACACAATGCGTGCCATGTGCGAGAAAGCTCATCTCATCTTAACAACCACAGATCTGGGCAACCAGAACACTGAAGGGGCTAATTGCGCATGGGTGACTCGGATAAAGGCAGTGGGAAAGTGCGAGGAGGTGCTGTTTGAAAGCGGTGAGGGTCTCGACCTAGCGCCGGAAATCGAGCATTTCTTCACCTGCGTCGACACCGGGCAAACTCCTGAAACTGATGGAGTGCTCGGACGCAAAATTATGGCGTTGGTGTTCGATATGTACCGGAAGGCTGATTTGGATGGCGGCAACGTTTAGTCTGCCGCTGGGGGTCTTCCCGAAAACTCAGCCACGAGTGTCACTCCGAACACAGCGAGGAATCTTGCTCCGAGCGTAGGGCACGTCATGGCGTGCCCCTATAACCTTGCGGGAGCAACACGGGGATGATCGCGATGACTTCAGGACGGATTGGCCGTCTGCTCTATGAAGCGGAACAGGTCATGGTCGCTTTCGTACAATTCCCGCAGTCGGACTGGATAGCTGCCCGGCTCAATGATCATTCCTCCTTTGATGGTTAGGAAAGGCTGGATCTTGCGCGCGGCGTACTCAGTGCGCAAATGAGTGTCTTCAAGAGGAAACCGGCCTTCTACCAATTCAAAGACAAAAACATCGGCGGCATTCCCTGGCTTCAACGTGCCCAAGTCACCGCCGCGGTCAAGCGCCTTGGCAGGAACCCAAGTTGACTTGAGGATCACATCCTCGAGAGGCATGCCAATGTGAAGAAACTTCGACATGACGGAGGGCATGCTATACGCCCAACGGGCGAAGGAAAACCGGTGCAGGTCCGTGCTAATCGTATCCGGGAAAAACTGGTACTCAAACGCCTTGCGGGCTACAGCCCAACTGAACGCACCTGCGCCGTGACCTACGTCCATCACCACACCCCGCTTACGCGCTTCGACGACCTCGGGGAGTAAGCTCTCGCCGCCTTCTCCGAGAATTCCATCCCCACGCCCCTGGAGACAGTGCGTGAAGATGTCGCCCGGCCTCAACCGCCGTAAGATGTGGCGCGTGTCAGCTCCCTTCGTGATATGAACCATGAGGGGAAGGCGGGTGGTCTCCGCGGCCTCCAATGCCTTTGCGAGGGCCTCTATGCCGTTGCGCCCGCTCATGGCGCCTTCCCGAAGCTTCACGCCTACACATAGGTCGCGGTTGACGTCAATCACCCGCTGGGTTTCGAGGGGGCGAGCTAAACGTATGTCTTCGAGTTCCCCGACCAGCGTTGTCGGGATTCCAATGCCGCTGATGTTCACAAAAGCCAAAACGCGCACGGTCGCCGCACTCACCTGAGTTCTGCGGAAGGCCGGGAAGTTGATGAATCCCGTGGTACCGGCATCTACAACGGTGGTGACGCCGTAGTTCAGGCAGATGTCCGGATCGATCCCCCACGAACTTCCTTCCCACCAGTGTCCGTGAAGGTCGATGAGGCCCGGACACACATACTTGCCTGAAAGGTCTTTCTCCACCACGCCGGGACCCAGCGCATCGCCGATGTCAGCGATGTAGCCATCGCGGATGGCAACATCCGTTACCCGGCTGATACTCTGCGATGGTTCAATGACGTGGCCGTTACGAAGCACGAGGCTGTAATCCACAATTCCTCCCAGTGACCTGCCGAACTATACGTTTGAAGCCGTTCAGGCGATCTCGGCCTACCGGTTCAATTTGGTCAGCCCGGCAACGTGCAAGGGCCCGATTCGTCCGCAGCCCATGGGTCCAATTCCGTGACCAGTCACCCTCCGCTTCCTTCACTAATCTCTCGTTTACCGATCTGCGCTGAGAGTATCTAGTATGCACCGGCGAGTCTGTCGATATCTTCTGTTTCTTTGTTGTAAAAACCAGCGGACGCCCGGGCCTATTCACGCCTGCGTGTTTGTCTCGAAATGCATACTCGAGGGCTTTTGGCGCAAATCGCCTTACAACAGAAATTCCTGGTTTCTTAATAGATATACTGCCGGGAGCTGGGTTAGAAGAATGCGTTCACCTGTGAATGACCTGCCCCGATCAAAAAAGGCAGGCAGGTAATTTCCCTTTACTGAACGAATTCGATTCTTTCGTGGCCACCAGGCGCACTTTGCGCTAATTTACACGTGCATGCCACGATCTGTGTGACTAAGTCCGGGACTTTATCGTACCCACCTCTGACCGGAAGCAAGTCTAGGCCGCGGGTGGACAGGAGAACCACTTATGAAAGCCCTAGTCAAATACGCCCGCGGAGACGGCAACGTCAATATCAGGGATGTCGAGGAGCCACTCTGCGGGGAGAACCAAGTCAAAGTTGAGGTCGCGTTTTGCGGTGTCTGCGGAACCGACATTCATGTCATGCACGATACCTTCCGCAACTATCCTCCGGTGATTCTAGGGCATGAGTTTGCGGGGAGGGTGGTCGAAGTGGGCCGTAACGTTTCACGGGTAGCTCCTGGAAGCGCCGTGACGGTCCTGGGGGCCACGGCGGTCACCTGCGGCCAGTGTCCATACTGCCGCTCGGGCCATTTCATCTTCTGCTCGAGCCGGCGGGGTATGGGACACGGAGTCAATGGGGCGTTCACCCGTTACGTGGTTGTGCGTCCAGACCAGGTGTACCACATCCCCGCGGGGCTTCCGTTAGAAGAGGCCGCGCTCTGCGAACCGTTCGCTGCTGCCGTCCAGGCGGTCACGGAAGTGACGCAGGTGCGAATTGGGGATACGGCCCTGATCTCTGGCCCTGGCCCCATCGGGCTGTTATGCCTTAAGCTGCTTGTTGCCGAGGGTGTGAAAACGATTGTTGCCGGGACAGCCCGGGACGGCGCCAGGCTCGCGCTTGCGCAGCGTGTTGGCGCGGCCGGCGTCGTCAATGTTGATGGGAGCAAACTCTTCGATGAGGTCCAAAAGGAAACCAGCGGGAGGGGCGTGGACGTCGCACTGGAATGCGCGGGGCACCCCGACTCGGTTCGCAACTGCCTGGAAGCCTTGCGACCGATGGGACACTATACGCAAGTCGCAATCTGCGGCCGCGAGATCACATTTCCGATTGATCACATTTTCTATAAGCAGCTCACACTCGCTGGCTCAGTGTGCTACACGGCCCGAACCTGGGACCGCGTGATGGAGATCTTCGCGCAAGGCAAGGTCCGATTGAGCGATCTTATCTCCGCCAAGCTCCCCATATCGGAGTGGCGGAAAGGGTTCGATCTCTGCGTCAAGAAGGAAGCCTTAAAGGTCCTGCTGTATCCCGAGGGCTAGCATTCTGATACCCTGCCAGACAGCGCGGCTGGCTGCGCTGCCGCACCCCAACGGAAGCCGGATGTGGTGAAGAAGCCGCCGCAACACCTGAGCGAAGGAGAAGAGAGGAGACGTGAAGACGAGCGTTCCGGAACAGGGCGCCATTGGGGAGTCATCTGGAGAGCATATCACCGGGGACAAGCAGGTTTTCTCGAAGATGTCGCTGGTCTTCCTGATCGCGCTTTTGCTGGGCTCGACCACCATCAACTACATCGACCGGCAGGTGCTGTCCATACTGGCGCCGGTGCTGCGGGGCGAATTTCATCTCACCAACTCAAATTACGCGGCAATCCTCAACGCATTTATGGTCTCGTATGCTTTGGCCATGCCCCTGGTGGGCTGGATATTGGACCGATTGGGCGTGGGGCTTGGCCTGAGCCTCTCGGTTGCCTGGTGGTCCGCCGCCGGTTTGCTCACTCCCTTGGCCAGAGGGGCACTGAGCATGGGTTGTTTTCGCTCACTGCTGGCGGTGGGCGAAGCCGGGTCCTGGCCTTCGTTTGCGAAAGCCGTGGCCATCTGGGTTCCAGAGAAGGCACGCACCCTGGCCATTGGCGTTTGTAACAGCGGCTCCAGCCTGGGCGCAATGATTGCGCCCGGTCTTGTCGTCTACCTCACCGCGCGGTTCAGTTGGCGAACTGCCTTTTTGGTTACGGGATCGCTCGGGTTCGTGTGGGTAATTGCATTTCAGGCATTTCGGCTCCGCCACCCGCAAATGAAAATGACTGAGCGCGGCCACACCCTTTCCGCTTCCGACCGCGCGAGTTGGTGGGAGTTGCTGCGGTACAGGCAAACCTGGGCTGTCTTCGTCTGCCGGTTTCTCGCCGATCCGCTCTGGTACTTCTACATGTTCTGGATCCCTGAATTTCTTACCCGTGAGCGCGGCGTGCATTTCAAGACACTCGGCTTCATCTTATGGATCCCGTTCCTGGTGTCAGGCTTTTCGAATTTCGCGACCGGATGGATCGCGCTCATGTTGCAGCGAGCAGGCTGGAGCGTTCACCGGACGCGCAAATCCCTGATGTTGGTGGGCGCAATGATGTCGCCGATCGGCATTGCCGCGGCGTTTGTTGATTCGCTGCACTGGACCATGGTATTCATCTGCGTGGCCATCTTCTTCTGGATGGCCTGGTCTATCACGGTTCAGACGCTTCCCGGAGACTTTTTCCCGACTTCGACAGTCGCTTCCGCATTTGCCATCGGGGGAGCCGGTTCCACGCTCGGCTCCATGATTAGCATCTGGCTGGTCGGCCGGATCCTTGACAGTACGGGCAGCTACCCGTCTGTTTTCCTGATTCTTGGACTCCTGATGCCGCTGGCTTATTTTCTTGGAACGCTGCTGGTGGGCAGAATCGAGCCGCTGCCAATGGCAGTGCGGAGGAAGTGAATGAGTGCGCCGGGATAAACCGGCGTGGAGGAGCGGATGAGAGAGCCGTACGGTGAAGGCCTAGCGAGCCACACCGACCCCGAGTCATGCGTGGTCAGTCGTAAGGCTGGGCGCGAAGCGTTGA
>Ga0326727_10008019_pt1 | contig 27215 bp, 20 predicted proteins | sample MB2enrmetagenome_FD_207643 | JGI IMG/M metagenome (GOLD analysis project Ga0326727, IMG submission 207643) | Lab enriched peat soil microbial communities from McLean, Ithaca, NY, United States - MB29MY | ecosystem: Environmental > Terrestrial > Soil > Wetlands > Peat | place: USA: New York...
TCGGCGCCGATCGTTTACGTGGATCGAAGCCCCCTGCATGTGCGTGTGGATTCAGTCCTGATCGACAACGTCCGGGCCTCGTTTGAAGCCACCGAGCATTTGCTCAAGCTCGGCCACCAGCGCATCGCTATCGTCACCGAACCACTTAATCTTCTCAATGCTGCCGAACGTTTGTCAGGCTATAAGCGAGCCTTGCGCGCCTATCGGGTTCCAGCCGATCCCAAGCTGATCCGGCCCGGCGACAACACGGAGGACTCGGGCTATTGGCGGGCCCTCGAGCTTTTCAAACTTGCCGACAGCCCGACAGCCGTGCTCGTCTGCAACAACCGCATGGTCCTCGGGATGCTGGCGGCGTTTCGCGAGCTGGGGCTTGCCTGCCCGCGTGCCGTGTCGCTCATCGGTTTCGACGATTTTGATTGGAGTCCGTACATCGACCCGCCACTGACCATTGTGCGCCAGCCGGCCGGCGAACTCGGCGCCGCCGCCGCGAAGGCCTTGCTGAAACGCATTCGCCACCCCCACGCCGACCATTACGAAAAGCTTCTGCTTCCTACGCAGCTTCTGGTGCGAGGTTCCACGGCCCCGCCCCGCAAATCGCACTAGTCTTCCGCGGGCTAGTAGGTCTGTAGGAGGCGGTGAAGCTGCTCCCGTTCCAGGGCGGCTTGTCTTCGTACTTTATCCCACACGCTTCAGCTCTCCCTCCTCCTTTAGGTACCGGGTAAAAAGGCTGTCCTCGTCCAAATCGACAAGATCGACCGGACGACCCACCGCGCGGCTCGCTTTGCCCATGGCGCGGAAGAACACTTCGGGTGGAAGTCCCGACACCGCAAGGTCAACATCCGAGCCAGGCCGCAGCTTGCCCTTGCTGGCCGAACCAAAGACGTAAACCTCCCGCGCGCCAGCGGCCCTCAGCGCCGCCGCGGCACCAGCACGTGCGCGGTGGAGCAGGCCGACCGACAGGGACTTTCTGTCTCTTGACAAACGAATCATAATAGGCTACTCTTCTAACGCGAAGCTAGGCAAGAGGTCAGGGCCTTGCCGGGAGCGCTATGCTGCAAAGCGGTTTTTCTCCGTTCCCTACGGAATTTGCCCTCAAATCGTTGCTGGCGCGAAGCGCTTTGGAGTGCGGCAGCTTGCTGCCGCTTTTCCACCTCGAGCTTGCTCGAAGTGCTGCGTACACCGGGGGAAACGACAATCGATGCGCCAGCCTTGGCTATGAGACACAAGTTACCGCCGCTTACTGCCGCTGGCCTTGGAGTGCGGCAGCTCCGCAAGCTCCGCTGCCGCCTTGGCACATGTGCGCCCCCAACAAGTCTGACGAAACCCCTCGACGCCCCGCGCAGGCAGGGGTCGACTGCAGAGGGTTCGCATTCCCGTTCCCTTGCCTCCGCTGAGGACAAGCTACGGTGGAATGACAAGTGATGAGTTTAGGACAGAAATTTGAAGGAACAAACCGGGAATGTCTATGAAAACAAAGGACCAGTGCGGAAAACTAGACTGCGAATCCGGAATGTACATGAAAACACAGGTACTTATCCGTCAAATATGGGAATGTAGTTGAAAGCAAAGGCGGCTGTCCATGTTGATCCTCAAAGATGCCTGAAGATCACGGGGTCATAAGGGTCTCTTGGGCTTTAAGACCCCTACGCGGATGCGCCACTTGGCCGTAGTCCGATCTATCGCACAGAGCGCGGGGGCCTTGGGGCCGGCAGGAAAATTGAAAAAAGATATTAAATTTGACGAAACGAACTCAGCAAGTGATTTAGAATCAACAAAAGTCTCAAAAAACGAACTCAAACGGGGTCGAAACGAAGTGGGAAAATGTGCTGCGAGGTGCGTAAAAGGGGGCAAAACAAGGCGAAAGATCGAGCGGTGTCACTCGGTGCTAGGGCGATTTCGTGACGCCAGCCATTCCCGCGAAGGCGGGAATCCAGTCTGTTGACAGCGCCTCTCCCAAGATTCCGGGCGTGGATTCCCGCCTTCGCGGGAATGACCGGCGGTTCGTAAGGGAGGTAACTCCAAACGGCGCCATTTCCCCGTCGCGACGCGCGTTGAATCTTACCGGAGCTTACGTGTATACTGGTGCGTTTGTTGGCGCTGGTTTTCGGTCAAGGTGAGCGCGCGAACAGTTGCCGACCCATCCTATCCCCGCACCTGTTTAAGGTTTCCGCTATAGGGCGGCGTAGAGGGCAAAGCCGCCATCGCTACCAATGAAGTGAGCTGGGCAACTGGTTATCAGCCGCGTGAGGCTGGAGAAAGGTTATAACGAGATGAGAGCAGCAGTTTTTTACGGACCGCGAGACGTGCGGGTCGAGGACGTTCCGAAGCCTACGGCGGGGACGGGCGAAGTTGTATTGCGCGTCCATCGCTGTTCGGTGTGCGGAACGGACAAGCGCATCTACACGCATGGGCAAAAGAATGTAGTGCCGCCGGCGATTACCGGGCATGAAATCGTTGGGACGATTCAGGAGATCGGCTCGAATGTGGATGGGGGGCTGCGCATCGGGCAGAGAGCCGTAGTTGCCACGGTGGTAGGCTGCGGAAAGTGCATTTACTGCCGCCGCAAGCAATATAACCTCTGCGACTCATTCACTGCGCTGGGCTACGATTACGCCGGGGGATTCGCGGAGTACGTCAAGATCCCTGCCGCAGCGGTGGCTCAGGGCAACGTGATCCCAATCCCGAATTCCATGTCTGTGGAGCGCGCGGCGCTCATCGAGCCGCTTTCCTGCGTCCTGAACGGCCAGGAGTATTTGTCGCCGCAGCCGGCGGATCGGGCCGTGGTTTTCGGCGCCGGTCCCATTGGTCTGATGCATGCCAGCATTCTGAAAGCGCGCCGCTGCGACCCCGTAATCGTCTCGGACGTGTCGCAAGAGCGTTTGGATTATGTGCGGGAGTTTGGGGTCGGCCAGCCCGTGAACACCTCCGGCGGGGACGCGCTCAAGATGATTATGGAAGCAGGCGGGGGAGAGAAGTTTGATGTGGCCATCGTCGCCTGCTCCGTGAAGGCGGCCCAAGCTGACGCCTTGAAGTTAGTGCGCAAGAAGGCTCGAGTTTCATTCTTTGCCGGGGTGCCCAAGGACAACCCGGTTTTGGACCTCGACGCCAATCTCATTCATTACAACGAAATCTCCGTCTTTGGCTGCTTTGCTTCCAACCTTCAGCATTACCACCAGGCGCTCGAAATGGTATCCCGCGACGACTTGCCCTGGGACCGCTTCATCACGCACAAGTTCAAGCTGCAAGATATCGTCAAAGCCTACGCCGTGGTCGAGGCGGGACAAGGAATCAAGGCGGTCATCGACTGCGAATAGCAACCACCACGATGGATAAAGAGTCTCTGACGCAATTAATTGCAATCTCGCGCGCCGTCGGCGCGAATCGTGATTACGTGCAGGCCGGCGGCGGCAACACTTCGGTGAAATCCCAGGACGGGCGGAGGATGGCCATCAAGGCCAGCGGCACGCCCTTGACGGCCATGAGTGAGACTGCCGGTTGGGTCGAGCTGGATACGGCTGGAGTCCTGAGCATCTTCGATCGCAGTGACCTTGCTCAGCTCGAGACGAATGCCCGCGAGGCGCGCGTGCTTCAGCATCTGTCCTCCGCCGTCATCGGCGGCGCGGGGCGGCCCTCGGTCGAATCGGCGCTTCACGCCATGCTCGGCAGGGTAGTCATCCACACTCACCCCGTGGCGGCGAATGCACTGAATTGCGGGCCTGGGTTGAAGGCCTTGGCGGAGATCACACCGGCAGACGAACTCCCGCCGCTCTGGGTGCCCTACACCGATCCCGGCTGGCGCCTTGCCAACGCCACCAAGGCGGCCGCGGAGGCTTACGAGAAGCAACACCACCACGCTCCGGATGTCATTTTCATGGAGAACCATGGCCTTCTCGTCTCGGCTCCCGCGGCGCAGGCTTGTGTGGCGCTCCACAATGAATGGGTGGGGCGCTGCGAGCGGTACTTCGCGCCACAAGCTCCGCCGCTGCGCGCGCCCTCGGGCTTGGATTCTTCAGGGTTGCGCAAGGCCATGGCCTCGTTGCGCCGCATCTGGAGCGAGGCGCGAGGAAGCACGCCTTTCGTCCGCTTGACCAATGACCCGGAGCTCGCCGCCGTGGCGTGTGACGAAAGGGCGGAGACGCTGGCCGGCGGCTCGCTGACGCCCGACCATATTGTTTACACTGGTCCCCGCGCACTCGTAAGCGAAACCCTCGAGGAATTAGCCGCCAAGCTGAAACCGGCATTGAGCGAGATGGCTCCGCCCAGGGTGGCTATGATTCGAAATGTGGGGACCTTCCTGCTGGCTGAAAATGCCGCGAAGCTCGATGCGGCCGAGGCGCTGGGAGTGGCCGCCGCCAAGATCACGCGTTTGGCGATGGGGCGCGGCGGCGCGCACAACCTCGGCTCGGCTCACGCTGAATTCCTCATGAATTGGGAGGTGGAACACTACCGCGCGGCTTTGTTTGACGCCGCTGCGGCGCCCCTGGCCCGTAAGGTCGCCTTGGTGACGGGCGCGGCATCCGGCCTGGGCCGTGGAATTGCCCAGGGTCTGGTGGAGGCGGGCGCGGCGGTGGCCTTCTGCGACGTCGACGACCGTGGCGTTGAAGAAGCGGCAACGGCCTCATCTGAACTCTCTCGCGCGCTCCCCGTGCACATGGACGTCACGGACGAAGCCTCCGTGGCCCGCGCCTTTGACGCGCTCTTGCGCCACTGGGGAGGCCTGGACATCGTGGTTTGCGCGGCGGGCGTGGCCCCCGCCTACGAGTTGGTCGACATGCCGGTGGACAAGTGGCGCCAGGCGCTCGAGATCAATCTCACGGGCTATTTTCTGGTGGCGCGCGAGGCGGCTCGCATTATGCGCGCCCAAGGCGACGGCGGCGCCATGATCATGCTCTCCTCGAAAAGCGGCTTGGATGCCTCGCGAGCCAATTCCGCTTACAACGCGACGAAAGCGGGCGAGCTCCACCTGATGCGCGGCTGGGCGCTCGAGCTGGGGGCCGATGGCATCCGCGTCAACGGCGTCGCCCCGGGCAACGTCTTCGAAGGGTCCAAGATCTGGAACCCGGAGTACATCAAGACCGCGGCCCGCAAGAGGGGGATCAAGCCCGAAGAGGTCATTCCCTATTATGTTTCGCTGACCGCGCTAAAGCGCGATATCAAGCGCTCCGATGTTGCCGCCGCGATTGTCTTCCTTTGTTCCGACGCCGCGCGCTGTATCACCGGCCAGACGCTGGTGGTGGACAGCGGACAGGTTATGGTTCGATGAATAGCTCACCATTCGAAAACACAGCCCAGTTCGAGACGGAGCTTTATCAGGGCGGGCTCGAACAGCGCTTAGAGGCGCTCCGCCAACTGTGTGCCGGCCTCGGCCCCAGGGCGCAGCGTGGCACCAATTGCCACATTCACACCAGCGAATCGTTCAGCGTCTTTCGCTCCCCCACCGAAGCCGTGTGGCAAGCGGCGCGGGAGGGCCTGGCGGTTCTGGGCATCAACGACCACTACACCATCGCGGGGCACGAGGAGTTCCGTCGCGCCTGCGAGGTGGCGGGCATTGCGGCCGCGTTTTCTCTCGAGGCCGTGGCTATGGACCGTGACGCCGAGGCGCAGGGCGTGCTGCTCAATGACCCCGATAATCCCGGCCGTGTCTATCTGTGCGGCAAGGGCGTAACTCGGACTCCGGCTGGATCTTCCACTGAAATGCAAAATCTGGCGCGCATGCGGGCGGCGCTCGAGCGGCGGAATCGCGAGATCACCGCAAACGTTGCCGCGATGTTTGAGGAAAGAATGCACGCCGCCGGCCCCACCTGGGACTCCGTGCGTGGCTTGACGCCGCGTGGCAATGCCACGGAGCGGCACGTGGCCTGGGCCACTCTGGCAAGTTTGCGCGAATGGGCCGCTCGGCAGGGTGTGCCCCTGTCGGAAGCAATCACGAAATGCTGTGGCGCGGCGCCGCCCGCGGGGGCTGACGATGCCGCGCTCCAGATCTTCCTGCGCGGCAAACTCCTCAAGGCGGGCGCCCCTTGCTTCGTGCGTGAGTACGAGGAGGCTTTCGTCTCCGTGGCCGACCTGCGCAAAATCTTCCTGGCCTTCGGAGCCATCCCTACTTATCCAGTTCTCGGAAATCCGGTTACCTCCGGCGAGCAGGACGTCGAGGCTCTGCTTGAACGACTCGAGGCGGCCGGCTTTTACGCCGTTGAGGTGATCCCGCATCGCAATACGCGCGGGCGTCTGGCGGAAATTGTATCGACCGCGAGCCGCCGCTGGTGGCCGGTCTTCAACGGCACCGAACACAATACGCCGGAGGCTAAGCCCATCCTTGACCCCTTCGCTCTTGACCCGGAGTTCGAACCCTGGTTCCGGGCAAGTACCGCGCTCCTGCTCGGTCACCAACGGCTCGTCGCGCAGGGTCAAGAGGGGTATGTCGATCTTGAAGGCAGACCCACGATTGCCGACCCGCGTGCCCGGTTCGAACGCTTAAGTCAGGAGTCAGAAGTCAGGAGTCAGAACAAAGGATGAAGTATACTGGGGGCACGAATTAGATGTCAGGAAAAGCAAGTCCACGAGCTGAGGATGTGGACTTCTGGATTCTGACTCCTGACTTCTGGCTCCTGACTTCTGTTGTTGCAATTTTGCTCTTGTTGTCGGAATATAACGCACTTGGTTTGATGAATTAATTTCTTATATGAGAGGCGGAGGACGAGACAAGTGACAAAAAAGGAGATTGCAATAGCAAAACCGAAAGGGAAGTTGGGTGTTCTTACAGTCGGGATGGGCGCCGTCGCAACCACAATGATCGCCGGCGTGGAAGCGATTCGCAGGAAAATTGCGCTCCCTATCGGCTCTCTCACCCAGATGGGTACGATACGGCTTGGAAAACGCACGGAGAAGCGGATTCCCATGATCAAAGATTTCGTGCCCTTGGCCAACCTCGAGGATATGGTCTTTGGCGGTTGGGACCTTTTCACGGACAGCGCCTATGAAGCGGCGCTTAAAGCCGGGGTGCTGGACAAAATCCAGGTGGAGCAGTTGAAAGATTTTCTCCAGGAATTGCGGCCTATGCCGGCCGCCTTCGAGCAAAAATGGGTTAAGAACCTTCACCCCAACAACATCAAAACCGGCAAGACAAAAATGGACCTTGCCGAGCAGGTGATGAAAGACATCGAGCAGTTCAAGAAGAATTCAGGCGCGGACCGCCTGGTGATGATTTGGTGCGGCTCGACGGAAGTCTTCTCGAAACCACATCCCGTTCATAACACTCTCGAGAGCTTTGAGGATGGTCTGAAGTCGAACAGTCCCGACATCTCTCCCAGTATGATCTACGCGTACGCCGCGCTGAAGCTGAGCGTCCCGCACGCCAACGGCGCTCCCCACATCACCACGGATATCCCTGCCCTTACAGCCTTGGCGTTGGATAAGAAGATTCCCGTCTGCGGCAAAGACTTCAAATCAGGCCAGACGTTTATGAAGACGCTCCTGGCGCCGGGGATCAAGGCCAAGCTGCTGGGATTGAAGGGTTGGTTTTCAACCAACATTTTGGGCAACCGCGACGGCGAGGTGCTTGACGATCCCGAGGCTTTCCGCAGCAAGGAAGAGAGCAAGCTGTCCGTGCTCGAATACATCATTCAGCCCGATCTTTATCCGCAGCTTTATGAGGGTTATTTCCACAAGGTGAGAATCGAGTACTACCCCCCGCGGGGCGACAACAAGGAAAGCTGGGATAACCTTGATATCTTCGGTTGGCTGGGCTACCCGATGCAGATCAAAGTGAATTGCCTGTTCCGCGATTCAATTCTGGCTGCTCCCATGGCCCTGGACCTCGTCCTCTTCATGGACCTCGCTCAGCGCTGCAACAGCCTGGCCAAAATGGGAATCCAGGAATGGCTGTCTTTCTACTTCAAGAGTCCCATGTGCGCCTCGAGTGTTTACCCTGAGCATGATATCTTTATTCAACTTATGAAACTTAAAAACACCCTCCGGCACCTGCGAGGCGAAGAGCTGATCACTCACTTGGGGTTGGAGTACTACGACTAGAGATGACATGACCCAATCGGTTCCTCATGAAATGCGGGCCCTGGTTTTGGCGGGGTCTGGTTTCGCTCACCTCGAAGTGCGGCGAGTGCCGGTTCCCCGTCCTGGACCGCGTCAGATGCTAGCCCGAGTGGATGCGGCGGGGATTTGCACCTCACTCATCAAGTTGGTTGAGCAGGGTCCGGCGCACGCCCAGGTGTACGGCTGGGACCTCGAGCGCTTCCCCCTGATTCTTGGGGACGAGGGCTGTGTGACCCTCGTCGAGGTGGGCCAGGAATTGACAGATCGCTACCATGCTGGCGAGCGATATGTCGTTCAACCCGCCGTCGATCATCCACCCATCAATCACCGGGAGCGTTATCGCGACGGGGGCCGAGGCGTCGCCAAGGTTGCCGTCGGCTACACGCTGCCCGGACACCTCGCGGAGTATATTCTCATTACGGAAGAGACTGTGGCTGCCGGATGCCTTCTCCCGGTGCCGGACCCCTCCTTCCCCTTCGCCCATGCGGCCCTCAGCGAGCCTCTGTCATGTTGCGTCTCCGCTCAAGACCATCACGTGCATCTGGTGCAGGCGGCGCCGCCGGGGCCGCGGCAGGTGGTTAAAGGGCTCAAGCCCGGCGGCATCACTGTGGTGATCGGAGCGGGTGCGATGGGCCGGATGCACGTGGACGTGGCGCTGAGCCACAGACCGCGCGCCATTGCAGTGGCTGACCTCATCGAGGCGCGTTTGGAGTTGGTGAGAACGCTGCTGGGTCCGCGCGCTGCCAAGCTTGGGATCGATCTTCGGGTCGTCAACCCGGCGTCTGATTTGAACAAGACCGTGAACGAGCTTACCAATTACCGCGGAGCCGATGACGTAATCGTGGCCGTGGGTTCGAAGCAGGCCATTGAGAACGCTCAGAGCCTGGTGGGGCGGGGCGCCGTCCTGGATCTGTTTGGCGGCCTGAAAAAAGGGGAGGACGTAATCGGCCTCGACACGGGGATCGTCCATTACAAGGAAGTCAACGTCACCGGCTCCAGTGGCGGTTCTCCCTGGGATATCGCTCGAACCTTGGAGCTAATGACTAAGCGGGAGATTGGCGCCGCCTGCCACATTACTCGCATTGGAGATCTGGAACACGCTATCGAATTCTTGCGAATGATAAGGGCTCAGGAAATCGACGGCAAGGCCGTGGTTTATCCTCACCGGCGCAGCGCTGAAATCAAGGCGGTGACGTCGTGGAGCGCCCAGGACGAGGCAGACTATTTAGTGACGAGTGGCGAGTGACAAGTGGCGAGCAGAAGGCACAAGGGACCGGATTCTGGTCGACCCAGACTCTGAGCTTTGCGTTTTGCCTTTTGACCTGTTGTCATCCGATTGAACAGCAAGTCAAAGTGCAAAGCGCAAAAGGCAAATGGCAAAACCAGTCCCCAGTCCCCAGTCCCCAGCCCCTAGCCCCCTCCGCCAACGTACGCTCGTGGGGTTCGGCTTCGGACCCATCCAGGCGGGACTGTTTCTTTACGAAGCTTTTCAGTCCGGTAATTTCGGCCGGATGGTGGTTGCCGAAGTGGCGCCCGATATCGTTAGCGCGGTGCGGGGAGCGGGAGGGCGTTTCTCGGTGAACATCGCCCACTCGGACCGCATCGAGATCGTGAAGATTGGGCCTTTGGAAATCGAAGACCCGGGCTCTCGATCTGGCCAGAGCCATTTGGTGGAAGCGGTTGCGGACGCGGAGGAAATTGCCACCGCGTTGCCCAGCGTGCAATTCTACACTTCGCCAAGCCCGGGCAGCGTTCATCGCCTCCTGGCCGAGGGGTTGCGACGCAAGGCAGCCGGGCAGGGGCCGCAGGCAATTGTTTACGCGGCTGAAAACCATAACCATGCGGCGGAGATTCTGGAAGCAAGAGTTTTCGGGGAAACTCCAGAAAACGAAAGAGAGCGCGTATCGGCCCGTGTCCGGTTCCTGGACACGGTGATCGGGAAAATGAGCGGCGTGGTCTCCGACCCGGACGAAATCAGGTCGCAGGGCTTGGCCACCATGACTCCCGGCGGCCATCGTGCTTTTCTTGTGGAAGCGTTTAACCGAATCCTGATTTCCAGAATTCGATTTCCAGGAGGCCGTGGCGCGCCGCCTTTTCAGCGGGGCATAAGAGTTTTTGAAGAGAAGGATGATTTGCTGCCTTTCGAGGAAGCGAAGCTCTACGGGCACAACGCAACCCATGCACTCGCCGCTTTCGTCGGCGCTCTGCGCGGCGTGGAGCGCATTGCCGATCTGAGCAGGTACTCTGATATCCTCGCGTTCCTCCGAGCCGCCTTTATTGAAGAATCCGGAAAAGCGTTGGTGCGCAAGCACGCGGGTAAGGACCGGCTTTTTACTCACGAAGGTTACTGCGAATACGCGGACGACCTGCTCGCGCGTATGGTTAATCCCTTCCTTCACGACCGTGTCGAGAGGGTCGGGCGCGATCCGCAGCGAAAGCTTGGGTGGGACGACCGCCTGGTGGGAACCATCCGCGTGGCACTCGACCAGGGCATCAAACCATCGCGTTTTGCCTTCGGTGCAGCGGCCGCGCTGGCCGTGTTGGATCGTAGGACCCTGGAAACAAATACCCCGTTGGCGACCTGGCTGGATCCGTTGTGGCACGTGGCCGCTCCAGACGCGCAGGAAAAGGAGAGAGTTCTCGAACTGATTGAAGAAGGCCGCCATCGGCTCCGGAGGTGGCGCGATTCCGGGTTTCAAAACCTCGAGGACTTGTTCGGAAGGGAGGGCTGAGTCGAATTGATTTGGCGTTATCTCATCGAAGGCCCGTGGATCGTCTTTTGCGCGTACTGGGCCGTGGGCGCGCTGAAGACGCGCAGGACCGTCAGCCAGGAGACCTTGGCGTCGCGTGCCGGATTCATCCTTCTGGAAGTCGTCGGCTATGTCTTGCTCTTCAGCGACCTCGTGGCCATCGGCGTTCTTGGTCATCTCGTTGTCCATCGGACGTACGCTCTTGCCGTGACGGGTGTCGCATTCACCTGGATCGGCATTGCTCTCGCTCTGTGGGCTCGCTGGCACCTGGGCCAATATTGGAGCGCCAGAATCACTCTCAAAGAGGACCACAAGCTCATCCGCACCGGGCCCTACGCTCACTTCCGCCATCCCATTTATTCCGGACTTGTCCTGGCCGTGGTTGGCGGAGCTTTGGCGATTGACAAGTGGCGATGCGTCGCGGGAATCGTGCTCATCATCCTGGGCTATTGGATGAAAGCGAAAAAAGAAGAAGCCATGCTGGCCGCGCAATTTGGGGAAGCCTTCCAAGAGCACTGCCGGCTCACAGGCTTTCTGATTCCGAGGATTTGACCTCCAGCGCTGAATACTGTCAGGGCCATCTCTTTGAGGAAGCCAGTCCGTCAGGCGTTGCGGAAAGGAGAACGGTCTGGTAGATTGGTGTCATGACTAAGCTGTTGGAGAAGGCGCTCGAAAAGGTTTCAACTCTGCCCCAAGATGAGCAGGATGCCATCGGCTCCCAGATTCTCGCCGAGATTGAGGACGAAGAAGCCTGGGGGAAACGCTTCGCTGGACAAGAGGGGAAGTTGCGTCGCCTCGCTGATGAGGCGCTCGCGGAACATCACTGCGGAGAGACTCACCCACTGGACGAGCTCCTTTGATCGAATCCCGCACCACGCGGCAGTTCCGCGAGGCATTTGCCAATCTGCCGGAAGAAATCCGCCGCCATGCGAAACGGGCCTACTTCCTCTTCCGCAAAGACCCCCATCACCCAAGCCTGCGATTCAAGAAAATCGATGAGGAGAGCAACACCTTCTCCATCCGGATTGGCCTTGGCTACCGCGCTTTGGGGGTAATGGATCGTTCAACCATCGTCTGGTTTTGGATCGGCTCACATGCCGATTGTGACCGGCTCATCTGAACGACGTCTGCTACTCCTCGCGCAAGGCGCGCATCGGATCCACACGGCTGGCGCGACGGGCGGGCAGGAAGCTCGCCAGCAAGGCAGCAGCAACCAACATAGAAATCATCATGGCGAAAGTCAACGGCTCGACGGAGCTAACCCCCTCGACCATGTGCTCCAAAACGCGGGCCGCAACGAAGGCTGCCATCGCGCCCACAGCGACGCCGGCGAAAATCATGATGAGACTTTGCCGCAGCACAAGCTGTATGACGTCGCGAGCGCTGGCCCCGAACGCCATGCGTACGCCGATTTCCGACACCCGCTGGCTGGTGAGGTAGGCCAGCACGCCGTAAATTCCGATGCACGCGAGCAGCAACGCCAAGCCGGCGAAGATGCCGAATAGAAGCAACAGGAAGCGCTGCTGGGCGAGCGACGTGCTCGTGAGCTGCTCCATGGTGTGAACCTCGTAGAGAACTTGATCGCTGCCAGGTCCGCGTGCTTCTCGCCGCAGTGGCTCGAGCAAATTCAGAGGAGGGATTTTGGTGCGTACGACAATCGACATGAGTTCTGACCAGCGAGGCAAAAATCTGTCGGGGACTTGGGCGAAAGGATAATAGAACTGATCGCGCACGTGGGCCTGATCGTCACCAGCCAGCCCCCAATGCCGGACATGGCCTACGACACCGACGACTTCGTAGGGGTCGGTGCAGTCATAGAAGCTTTCCCCTCTGGGGCCAACACACGGCATGTCCGGCATCCACAAGTTCTTGCCGATGGGATCTTGTTTTCCGAACGCGTGTTGCGCCATAACCTCGTCGATCACTATCACCAGCTTACTGCCCAGGCGGTCATGCTCGTCGAAGAACCGGCCTTCGCGCAGCGGGATGCCCATCGCCTTCAGATAATCCGGTGTCACGCTGCTGGAGAGCGCCAGGGGCATCTGATGCTTCTCCGGCAACGCGGAAGTGGTCCAGTAGCCAATCTGGTTGTTGCCTTCCCGCATCGGAACGGTATCGACCATGGTAGCGGACTGCACACCCGGCACGCGGCGAACGCGGTCGAGCAGGTCCCGCCATGCTGAGCGTATCCGCGCCGGGTTCGCCAGCACGGAGGGCGCAAGCGCCGCACGAGTGACCAATAAATTCCGGATGTCGATGCCAGGGTCGAGGGATGAGAGCCGCAGGAGCGTCTGCCCGAGTATCCCGGCGGAGACCAACAGCACGACAGCCAGGGCGATCTCGGACATAGCAAAGCTGCTGTGCAGACGGCGCGAGGTCCCCGCTACAGTCCGCGCCCCGGTGCGGAGTATCTGTTCCAGATCGCGGGCTGGCGCACGCAGGGCCGGCGCCAGCCCGAAAAGAAGGCCGCTCAACAGGGACACGGCAAGGGCGAACACCAGCACATGCCAATCGAGTTGGACTTCTTCCGCGCGCGGCAAGCTGCCCGGCCAGAACGCTGCAAACGGGCGGCTACCGATCGCCGCAAGCCAGACACCGAGCACCCCTCCGGCAAGCCCCAGGATCCCGGCCTCAGTCAGGCACTGCCGTACCAGCCGGCTCCGGCTGGCCCCGAGCGCGACGCGCATGGCAAGTTCACGCTCGCGCGAGACAGCGCGGGCCAGCAGCAAGCTGGCTACATTCACGCACGCAATCAGCAGCACCAGGCTGACCGCGCCCAGCAGCAGCCAGAGCGTGCCTCGATCATCTCCGACCAACTCGGCGACCAGCTCCTGACGGAGCGGCCGGGCGACGAAGCCGCGGGCCGCATTAGTTTTCGGGTATTGCGCCGCCAAGCGACGGCCAATCACCGCCAGCTCGCTCTGTGCCTCGCCCAGCGTCGCGCCGGGCCGCAGTCGCGCCCAGACGTCAATGCCCGGATGGGCGTCGCGCCTCTGCATAAAGTCGTGAGCGTTCTGGCCGATCGGTGTAAAAACGTCCGGCTCCCAAGTTAACCGGAAACCCGGAGGCGCGATGCCGACAACGGTATAGGATTTTCCTTCAAAGACCAGCGGCCGGCCGATCGCTGCCGCGCTTCCCCCAAAGTGACGCTGCCATAAGCCGTAGCCAATGATGGCCACGGGCGCGGCGCCAGGCCGGTCGTCTTCCGGCAGGAAAGCGCGCCCTCGCGAGAGAATGACGCCCAGGACGGGGAATAGCTCCGACGAGATCTCGACTGCATCAACATGTTCGGCGTCGCCGGGGGCGCTCACCGTACCTCCGTTGTAGCGCCACGCCGCCACGTCCAGGGAATGGCTTTCGTGCTTGCAATCGAGATAGTTGGGGTAGGAATACGCCCAGAGATCGCCCCATCGGTAGTCGGTGATCCCTTTGGTCTGCTCGTTCAGGGTGAGCAGTCGGTCAGGATCTGGAAAATGCAGGGGCTTGAGCAGAACGCCGTTGATGACGGTGAACATCACGGTCGTCGCTCCGATGCCAAGGGCTAGTGTCAGAATAGCCACTGCCGCGAAGCCGGGCCGCTGCCGCAGAGTACGAAAGGCGTAGCGCAAGTCCTGCGCCAAGTCCTCCAACCAGCGCGTGCCACGGGCGTCACGACACTCCTCCTTCACCTGCTCCGGGCCGCCGAGCGCAAGCGTGGCTTGTCGTCGCGCTTCTTTGTGATCGAAGCCGCGTGCCACGAGATCGGCGGTGTGTTGGTCCAGATGGAAGCGCAGTTCCTTCTCAAGCTGCTCTTCCAACTGCCTTCGTCGCCATAGGCGATGCCACCAGGTCATTCAGCGCCTCCCTCCGACATTCTGAGGATTAAACCGACGGCTTGCGTCAATCGCTCCCAGCTTGCAGCTTCCTTCTCGAGTTGGGCACGTCCTTTCCGCGTCAGGCGATAGAACTTGGCCTCACGCCCGGTCTCAGTTTCCTTCCAGTCAGCAGCCAGCAAGCCGCGGTTCTCGAGCCGATGCAGCGCCGGGTAAAGCGATCCTTGCGGAACCTGGACGACATAGCGCGAGACCTGTTGAAGCCGCTGTGCGATGGCGTATCCGTGCACAGGGCCAAGCGCCGCGACTTTCAAAACCAATAGCTCCAGGGTGCCTTGAGGGAGATCCGATTTTACGGTCATGCCCATACCTCCAACTTCTACAGGTTATCCTATTATATGTAGAAGGTCAAGGTATTCCACACCGAACCACAAAGGGGTAGTGCGAGAGGCGGGCAATATGAATGTGGGTCTTAGAGTCGAATGAAGATGCGCCTCTTATACAACCAGAAGCAAATCAGCCAGAGCATGCCCCAGACCACGAGACTGGTGACAATCTCCGCATTGAGGGTGCCGGCCCAGGCGAATAGCCCCATGGTGAAAGGTCTGGCAATCCTGTTGAACCACCCCGCACCGCCTGTCATTGTAAAGAGGTAAATGAAGAGTGGATTCATACCCACGATGTTGAAGAACAGAGTCCATTTCTTCAGTCTCTTCACGTCGATCAGCCAGTAACAAAGCGCCAAAGCCAGCAGACACCATCCGCCGCTCACGATCACGAACGAGCTGCTGGCAATGCGTTTAATGATCGGGGTCCAGGGGTTGAGGGCGTAGCCCACCACAACGCCGATTAGGCCAGGAATGACCAGGAGACGGATTTTTCGCAGGGAGCTGCGGCTGCTCATCAGGACCTGTCCGGCAAGCACTCCCCACATGGTGTGCGCCGTGGTCGGCACGGCGTTAAATGCCACCCAGTGGTCATAGTCAAGCTTGTGCATGAGCACCAGATCCATCCAAGATCCGAAATTGTGGTCCGGCACGAATGGCTGGTTGAATCCTGCCACTGGCCACAGCCTGTAGAGCAGTTCGGTGGTAATCAGCAGCAGGAAGGTGAAGCCAATCTGCATACGGGCCGGCTTGCGCATGAAGAGAAAAGCCACAAGGTAGGTAAAGGAAAGTTGGGCCAACACATTCCAAAGCTCAAAGGTCAGTCTCCCAGGTCCGATGCAGTAGAGAGCCCAACCGAACAGGAGTAGCAACCCCGATCGGATCAGAGCGTGATGAAAGGTTTTGCCCCAACTGTCGCCTCGTTGCCAGCGCTTGCCGAATGAAAAGGGCATTGCAACGCCGACGATGAACATGAAACAAGGCTGGATCAGGTCCCAGAAATGCAGCCCATTCCAGGGATGGTGCTCGAGCTGCCAACCGACGGCGCTTACGAATGTGCCATTAAGCGCCGGCGTCCTGAGAAGTTCATAGAGGCCGGTGGCCTCTCCCACCAGAAGGAACATCGTCAGTCCGCGATAGAAGTCGAGTGAGGTGAGCCTGCCCTCAGCGGGCAGAGACTCCCCGGATTTCTTAATTTTGCCGTTCTGTGGAAGCTCGTTGGTGAGGCTCGATTCCATGGTCTGACGTAAACCTCCGCTCGCCGAATTCAAGTCTCAAGGCAGTATGGTTTTAGCAGGAAAAACAGCGGGCGTCGAGCAGATTCTTTGACCGCATCCAAAGAGTGTTGCGAAGAAATTGACCCCTCACCCGGCCCGCGACGGCTGGTGAAAGCGCCCTCGCGGGTCACCCTCTCCCCATGGGAGAGGGCTATGCTTTTTCATTCCATCGCAGGCCTATTTACGATCAGAAATAGAACTTCAGCGCGAACTGAATTTCACGTTGGTCGTTCTGGCCATCCCGCGTTGAATTGATCGCGCCGAAGGTGAGCGGTGTATCGTAATCGAGCGACCCCGGAGCTGCCACGACGCCATTGCCGGAAAATCCGGGCGGCGAGAAATTGGGATGGTTCGTTAGATTGAAGAACTCGGCCCGGAACTCGAGTTGGGTCTTTTCCGTGGTCCGAAACTCCTTGAAGAGTGAGAAATCCAGGCGATGGAATCCCGGACCGTAGAACTGCGTGGGAGCTCCACCCAGGGGCGCGTAGTCAGGCTGGCCGATGGTAGTGGCTTCGGGCGCGTCAGGGAAAGCGTTCGGATTGATCCACTGATTCACCTTGTGCGGGCCGGCCGTGATGCTTTGCCCGGGGACCAGGAGCGCGTTGCGAAGTTCCTGTGGGCAACCCCGTGAGCCAGCCGTCCGACTCTACGGTACAAAGAAAAGACATCGCTTGCCGGGGTCACAGGATCACTCCATATCGTCGGCCAGCGTGAGGGCCGCTTGAAGGAATTCACGGCGCGCCTGCGCCGAAAGGGTGTGTGATTCCTGAGATTCAGGGCGGACGACGGGCAAACGTTCCTTCTGGGGGGAGATTCGCCCCTCCAGGTCGAGTGTTTCTTGGGCCTTTTCGCCTTGCCCAGTCTGAGCATAAAGCATTTCAAGTGTTTGATAGCTGCCGCGCCATTCAGGCATCAGGTCCAACGCCTTTCGGAGGTAAGTTTCAGCGCGATCGCTCGCGCCCTCGAGGACGCACAGAACCCCCAGACCCCAAAAGATTGCCCCGGAATTCGGAGCCTGCTGCAATCCGCGCTGAAGCGCCTGACCTGCGGCTGCGGTATCCCCCGCACGTAGTTCGGCCAGGGCAAGGGAGAGATAACCCTGATCGTTGTCGGGGTTCATGGTGATGGCCTTTTCGAAAGCGCGAGCCGCGTCCGAGGTTCGTCCCAGGTGCGCATAGATATCTCCCAGCAAGAATTGGGTGGCTCCGTCCTCCTGACCCTGGCGCGAGCATAGCAAGATAGCGTCCAATGCGTGGCCATAATCTTGCACCTGGAAATACGCATTGGCCAAATTGTATTTGGCGTCATCCGAGGCAGGATCGGCCTGAAGGGCAGCCTGGAAGTGCGAGAGGGCATCGGAGAACAATCCATAACGAGCCAGCAGGGTTCCAACACCCAACTCCGTTCGAACGTCTCTCCCACTCGCTTCGTCAAGCTGGGAGACTCTCTGGCGAGCGTCCCCGACGCGCCCGAGTTTCAAGTAGGTTTCGATGAGCAGGTAGAGAGTCCTCGGATCATTGGGGTTTCGGGCGTCAATCCGAAGAAGTTCCTGGAGGTCGATCTCTGCTTTTTGCCGGGGCGGCAAGGAGGCGCGTTGATTCATAGCTTCCAGGAAATGCTGAAATGGATAAGGCTCGTTTTCCGCGTCCTTGGAGAGGGTTTGAAAGACTTTCAGATCTCGTGCGGCTGCCTCATCCTCATGAGCCTGCCGCTCGGCGTTGGCAAGATTGAAGTAAACCTGCGCCTTTTTCCTCGCCAGGGAAGCGCATTTTCGGAGCAGGGGGATGGCCTCGTTGTACTTTTTCTCGGCCATCCTCACCTTCCCGAGCTCATAGAGGGCATCGACGTAATCGGGGCTAGCCCTTAGCGATTCCTCCAGCAACCTTTCCGCTTGCGGGTAACTCCCATGCATGCTTTCGATAAAACCCAGGTTAAAGAGGCAAACGGCATTCCGCGGGTCCTTCTTCAGCCCCTCGTCAAAGTACTTTCGAGCATCGTCGAACCGGTTGAGATAGCGGTAACACAGACCCATAAGGGCGTAGGATGCACCGGAAGGATCGACTTCGATTAATTTCTCGAATTCCTGAGTGGCCTGGGCAACCTTCCCCGCATTGAAATAGCTTTCCCCGAGGAGAGCCCGAAGGTCAGGGCGGCGTGGGTTGAGCTTCACGCCTTCCTCGAGGATCTGGATCGCGTCCTCGTAATAGGCCTGCATCATGCTGAGCCGCCCGATTTGGAAGATGATATCGATGTTCGCAGGTGCTAGCTTATGTGCCCGCATCAGAAGTTCGAGTGCCTGCACATCCTTTTGCTCCGCGGCGTACACCTCGGCAAGGAAGTAGAGGGTATCGGGTGAATCAGGGCTGAGGGACAGGGCTCGCTTCAAGGCCTCTTCAGCCTTGTCGTAGTTTTTCTTTCGATAGTATGCCTGCCCAAGATTGTGGAGGATTTCCGGCTTTCCGGGGCTCAGCGCGTCGGCTAACCCCAGCTCATGGATGGCTGCGTCGTATTCTCGTTCACGAGCCAGTAGTATTCCAAGCGAGAAGTGCCCCCGGACGTCGTTTTTGGCCTGCGCTGAGACCGTCCGGGCCAGCTCGAGCGCATCAACACGTTTATGGCCCTCGAACAGAGCCTGGATGAGAGCGATCTGCGTGCTGGCGTCCGGATGGCGGATATGTTTCAAAACGGGGATAGCGCCTTCAGCGTCCCCCCGCGCCAGCAGCACTATTCCCAGGTTGTAGTTTGCGTCGCGATCCTGCGGGCTGTTGCGCAAGGCGGTGCGAAATTCATTCTCGGAAAGGTCCAGTTTGCCCAGCGCAAAATAACTGGTTCCTAGATTGAGATGGGTCCTGGCGGAATGGGGATCGATCTCTAGCGCTTGCTGGAGCGCGGCCACGGCTTGCGTGAAATTCTGTTGCTGATTGTAAGCGAGCCCAAGGAGGTTCCAGCCTGCAACGTTCTTGGGTGCGACCTTTAACCCTTCACGGACAGCGGCAATGGCCTTTTCAGTATCGCCTTGGCGAAGATACTGCTCGGCCTCCTGAAATGATTGCTGAGCACCCACGGAGGCCTGCTCACCGGGCGCGCCTTGGGCCCCCACTCGGGGCCACAGAGGCTTTACTTGAAAGGCTAGAACCGCCCCGGACAACAAGCCAATACCCAACAGCCGGCCGAAGAGTTGCGCCGAGTGCCGCATTTCGAGATTGGGATTTTCGAAGCGATTACGGTGCATCGCCCATCTCACCTATCAAGACAAATTCTAACAAAAGGGGGCGCCCGGAGGGCGCCCCGAAAAAACGATTCTAGCTGTGGAGTGGCCGTCAGAAATAAAACTTGAGTGCAAACTGAATCTCCCGCTGGTCGTTTTGCAAGTCGCGAGTCGAGCTAATTTTCCCAAATGTGCTTGGCGAGGTGTAATCCAGCGAGCCGGGCGCCGCAACCACGCCGTTCCCGCTGAAGCCGGGCACGGAGAAGTTGGGATGATTGGTGATATTGAAAATCTCCGCCCGGAACTCCAAACGCGTCTTTTCTGAAGTTGGAAACTCCTTGAAGAACGAAGCGTCCATGCGGTGGAACCCAGGTCCCAGGAACTGCGATGGCGCACCGCCCAGCGGCGCATAATCAGTCTGGCCTACCGTTGTCGCCGCCGGCGGGGTAGCAAAAGCGGCGGGGTTTATCCATTGGTTCACATTATGCGGGCCGGCGTAAACATTCTGGCCCGGGACCAGCAGCGCGTTGCACCCGAAATTCGAAGTTGACTGCACGCAGCCGACTGTATAGGGCTGACCGTCTTGGAGGGTCAAAATCCAGTTGGTGCGCCAGCCGCCCAAAATGGCGTTAGTTATCCCGTGGGCGCTGTTCAGGAACCGTTTGCCATTTCCCACCGGCAACTCGTAAATCCCGCTGGCGTGGACGACGTGGGGAATTTGGAAGTCGCACAGGCCGTAATCCGCTTGGATGCCGAAATGGGGCAAGAGCGGAGCGCGGTAACCGCCATGGGCCGTGCCGTTCAACACGTCTACCGCGTCCGTTCTGCATTGCGCCCAAGTAAAGTTCGCCAGCAACTGGAGGCCCTGGCTGAACCGCCGCTCGTAGTTCAACTGCATGGAGTTGTAGTAGCTGTCGCTCGCCATACTCGTATACGTGGTGCTAAGGGCAAAATCGGGGTAGGGATAATACGGGAGCGGGTTAGCGAAACCGGGAGGCAGGATCACGCTAGGCTGATTCATGTTGATGTAACTGCCCATATGCCGCACCGTGTTTCCGACATAACCGAGCGAGACGGTTTGATTCGCCGTCAGCTCGTACTGGAGCGTCAGGTTGTAGCCCTGAGTGTATGGCGTCTTCATGTGGAAGTCTTCGCCGGTAAATGAGACCCCTCCCGGGCTGACGGCGCTGGGCGTAAGCGGAATCGCGGAAAATCCGTTGTCCAAGGTGCCGATATTCGAAGGGGAAACCGGGGCGGTGTTGACCGTAATGGGTGCGTTAGGAACCACCTCGGTGAAGTATAGGTAATATTGGAACGGAAAATCAACGTAGGTCTCCACGACAGAGTTTTCAAACCCGCCGTAGAAAATCCCGTAGCCCCCGCGCGCAACAAATTTGGGAGTGAACCGGTAAGCAAATCCCACCCGCGGAGCAAAGTTCGTATTTTGCGAGTGGCCGAGTCCTGGGACGCTGGAACAGACGTAGTTGATGCCGTCCATGGGAAGCGTAGTCTGGAATGGAGACGAGGGGGAAGTGGAGTCGCAGCGGGACTTGGGGACCAGAAATTGCGAAGGCGCGCTGGCGCTCGCGGGCAGCCAGTTCGACTCGGCGCCATATCTCTCCACTATTTGCCCGAAGTACTCCCAGCGCAGCCCAAGGTTCACCGTCAACTTGGGCGTAACTTTCCAATCATCCTGAAAGTAGCCTCCGTAGTAATGCCGTCCCATATCGGTGTTCGCGAAGTTGGACGCGTAGATGTAGTCGGCGCCACCAATGTAGTCTCCCGCCCCCGGAGCCGTCGACACTGTGCTGGGAATGGGCGCCAGGAGCAGTTGGGCGGGCCCCGTGTTTCCTGCTTCGGAAGTCGTCAAGTCCGTGTAGGCCCCATCGAAGCCGTACAGTCCGCGACCATAGGCAGGTTGGAGGATGGTGAACCGGATGTGTTGGCCTTCGAATCCGGCTTTGAAGGTGTGTTTTCCGTGGATGTGGGTCAGATTTTCAGTGAGCTGACTGGTCGAATTCACCTCCACCGAGGGCAGGAAGCCGTTGCTTCCCAGTTGGCCTAATCCTTCGATATCGATGGTAGGCAACCCACCGTTCAAAGGCACTTGGGGGATTCCCTGAATGCCGTATTGTCCTGGGATGTTTGAGGTGTCGCTGGCAAAGGGCTGATTTCGCGACGTGCCGATGCGGGTAAAACCCAATCGAGCTTCATTGATCGTGTTGGGAGAGAAAGTATGAGTCTCACTCAGGGCGAAGTTTACCGAGACGGCCGTCTGATAGCCCTGCTGGAAGGCCCCGCCGTCAGCAATTCCCGAGAAGGGGCCTGGAAGGTACTCGGGGTTGTCCGAATAGCTGGCGCGAGCAAACATTGTGTCGCGGCCGCTAATGTATTCGTCCCCTCGGACATCAAACTGATCGACCCTGTTCCGAATAACGGGATTGTTGGCGTAGTTGCTGAAAAGGGTCGGCGCGTTTTGAAGCGGATAGAGGTTTAAGAGCTTGATCGCATTGGGATCGAGGCGACCGGCGGGAAGCTGATTGAGGAAGCAACTGTTCACGCTGGGGCAGGCGCCCGTGAAGTCCGTCGTGCCCACGATCGGAGGTCCCCCAGCAGCGACAAACGGATCGCGGACGAAGCCGGTTGTTGTCGCAGTGAGCCCGGTGACCGGGTCGGTAGTACCCGCGGTAACGCTACGGGTAGTCGCCGGATCAAAGACCGTCCCCAGAGGGAACATGCGCCTCAGATCATCCGGCCCTGTGGTCGCTGGACCTTGACCTACGATCAAGTCAGCAAGATTCGTGTACCCGCTGGAGCGTTCCAGATTGGTCGGCACGGTAGTAAGCCACGGGAAAGCCTGGCGAATTCGAGTCCCTTCATAATCGCCAAACAAAAATGTCTTATTCTTACGAAGGGGGCCTCCAAGCGACCCGCCAAACTGGTTCAGCCGATACTCGCCCTTTTTGGTCGGCGTCGGTGAGTTTTCGAAAAAGTTGGCAGCATCGAGCTTGTCGTTGCGAAGGAATTCGTAGACGTCGCCGTGGAATTGGTTTGTGCCTGACTTGATGGTCGCGTTCATCACCGCGCCCGCCGACCGCCCCACATCGGCGCTGTAGTCGTTGGTTTGGATCTTGAATTCCTGGATGGCATCGATGGGCGGAAGAACCACGTAGGCCGTACCGTTGAGGAAGTCGACGAGTCCGGCGTTGTTGTCGATTCCATCGAGGACATAGTTGTTTTGGGCCGGCCGCTCGCCATTCGCCGAAAAGCTCCCAGTCGCACCCAGGCCGCGCGTATCTTCCTGGCCCTGGGTCACGCCCGCGGAGAGTTGCGCCAGGAAAGTGAAATTCCTTCCGTTGAGAGGCAGGTCATTGACTTCCCGCGTTCCCACGACTTGTCCGACCGAAGCGTCCTGGGTTTGAAGGGCGGGAGGCGCGCCAGTCACTTCCACGGATTGAGTGAGCTGACCGGGGAGCAAAGTGAGGTCGACAACCACCTGCTGCTGGACATCAACTCGCACGTCCCGTTGTTCGGTTTTGCGGAAACCCTCAAATTCGGCGGCCACCGAATAGGTTCCGATCCTCACCGGCCTGAAGACGTACCCTCCATCGCCGCCGGTTTTTGTGGTTCGGGAGATCCCCGTCCCCGTATTGGTCAGTGTCACCGTGGCGTTGGGGATGACGCCGCCGCTCTGGTCCTTGACGGTACCCAGTATCGCCCCAGTGTCAACTTGGCTGTACAGGGTGGATGACGTAAGGATCAGAAGGCCGACAAAAATCGTGCCTAATGCAAAACGACGAGAGAACCAATTGCTAGCGCCCATCGAACACCTCCCTATTTGACACCGCTGCTTCGGACCTCGCAGCAGTTACATTCCTCAGTGATCGTTGCAAACGCAGCAGTGAAGCTTTGACTCCCTGGACCTCTGACCCGTAACCAAACGCAAGCGCTCGAAACCAAAGAGCGCAAAGTCAACTTGCGGTTAGTATAGCATACTCCACAAAGTCAATTCCGCCTTCCGCACAAACGCTGACGGACGGGCCACAGAAGCCCATACTGGAAGGTGGAAGGTGACTGGTGAGAACGGCATTTGTCTCGCCTGACTGAATTCAGGAAATGTAGCAGGGAGGTGAATTGTAACTATGCGTGGAACGCTTCTCGTAGGGGATAGACATGAAATCCGCCGCGTGCCGGACGACGCGTTTCTGCATGCCATCCAAGGTATACCACCCCGAATGGCATCGCGACTCGCGTTCATGACTAGGGATCACCACGTCATTCGCGACTTCGTCGTTCGCGAGATGCCACGGCAGCGAAGACCGCTCGCGCCTCGGGACATCGCGAAAGTGACAGGCCTGGACTTACCGAAAGTGTCTGCGCTCCTCTCGGACTTGGAGAAAAGGCTATTGTTTCTCGTGCGCGGCTCCAATGGAAATGTAAATTGGGCCTTTCCAGTAACAACTTCCGCCACACCCCATAAGCTCAAGTTTTCCACGGGTGAAAGCACCTTCGGTGCTTGAGCGGAAGACGCATTTGCTACGTCCTTCGTGCAAGGACGCCTAAGAGGTCAGAAACTGCGGGTTCGGATCGACTCAAAGTGCCACCACTGTTCACAACCCTTGGCCATCGAAGTCGATGAGGAGTTGCGCTGGCGTCTCATTTCGCGGGGCGCCTCGCCTTTATTGTTTGAGCCGGAAATCCAATGGGACACGTTTCGCAGCCGCAACATCATCCACGATTATTGACAGCAAACGGTGTTCTTCTGGTCAGAAGAACATGCTCGCCGTTATCGACGCAAACTACGACAGCCTGACGGTGTGTACCTCTCCCTGGAGCAAGTGGCATTTTCGGAGCGCATCGCACAGTCGGGGTTATTTGCGTTTACGGCGGACGGACGATTGCAGCGATAGATTCGAATCATCTGCGATGACCAACCTCGCTTCGCCGGGAGGGCCCTGGAAATTGAGCTACTGGCTGTGGGCCGGAGAAGTCGCGAGATCCTGGGTGACACTAGGCTACCGCAGCCTCCGGCGGCTGCGCAACCGTCACGCAATTGCGCCCGCAGCGTTTGGATTCATACAGAGCCTTATCGGACGCTTGTATGACCTGCTCCAGCGTCGCACCGTGTTCGGGGAAAGCCGCAACTCCGATGCTAACGGTCACCTGGGGTAACGGGCTCGCCGTGTTGGACGGCACCAGCATCGTCATGACCGCTTGGCGGATACGCTCCGCCACCAGAACGCAAGATTTCGCGCTCGTCTGGGGAAGTACCACGATAAATTCCTCCCCACCGTACCGGGCGACAACGTTTGACTCGCGAATCGACTCCGTGACCGTCATGGAAAAGTGACGGAGGATGCGATCTCCAACCTCGTGTCCATAAACATCATTAATGTCTTTGAAGTGGTCCAGGTCGAGCATGGCCACGCCCAGGGACTGCCCGCTGCGCTTGGCGATGGCAAACTGCTTTCGGGCGTACTCCTCCGCAAAACGCCGGTTATAGAGCCCGGTCAGCATGTCGAAGTTAGCTTGCTCCTGCATCCTGGCGAGCAGACGGATGTTGGAAAGCGCCGAGGCCGCGCCGCTCAGGTAACTCTCGAGCAAGCGCTGTCGTTCGGGGGTCCAAAGGTCCGGCGCCGCCTGCATGCGGACGGAGCCGATGATGATGCCACCGGCGATCAAGGGTCCACAAAAATAGCTTCCTTCCGAGGGCAGCGCGAACTTGGAGGGGCAGAGCGCCTGGACCCGCACGTCGTTCACTACGAAGGAACGCCCGGCGCGCACCGCTTTGCAAGTGTGCGGATCTTCGATCACCGGCCGGACTCCGAGCTCTTTGGGTAGCGGGGCAAGCATGGCCACCGCCTCCAGAAAATTCTCCGGATTGTGCAGTTTGAAGATGATGATTTGCGCCGGCTGGAAGCGTTCTTTAAGAGAATGCAGAACCAGGTCGTAGACTTCAGGTTCGGAGGTGCATTGGGTGACCGCCTCGGAAAACCGGTTTAAGGCGGCCATCTCCTCTCGTTCACGCCGTAGCGCGGCAGTCATGCGGGAAAAGCTGCGGGTGAGAATACCGAACTCGTTATCGACTATGGGGGGCAAAGTCGGCGCAAAATCGCCCCGGCCGACTTGCTCGGCAGCGCGGATGAGCTGTTGGATCGGCGCCACAATCAAGCGCGTCACCAACCCACGTAAGAAGATCAGGATGCCGGCCAGGAGGACGGCCAGGCAGAGGGCAGCGACCAGCATTTGACGCATCACGTCTTCCGCGCCTTGCATCTCGCTTATGCTCTGCCCCTCGTCCGCTCTCCGCAGCTTGTACGCCTCAAGTCGCACGGCGTTCAATTGTTGCTGGCCCGCAGCGAGGACCGCAGAAGCATTGTAATTCCCGCCGGCACGGGCATTTTCGATTGTGGGTTGAGCCCACGAGGCTCGGAACCCGTCGAATTCCATGCGAATTCGGGCAACCTGCTGCAGTTGCCCTGGATCACCCGCTTCCAAGTCGTCCAGCGCGTCGAGGTCCGCCAGGCCATCCGTCAGCGCCTTTTCGTAGAGGCCAAGCGAATTGCTTTGGTGTGCGACGATGTACCCCCGCACGTGCATCCACGCATCTTGCGCGTGCCGCACGAATGCGTCATTCCGCGTCATTCTCTCTCTGGCCCGCAATGCCAGCCGCTCGTTGCTCGTGACACTCCAGTATGAAAAGAAAGCGAGCCCCACCGCGCAGAGTAAGAGCAAGAGAGGCGGCAAGGTGACCAGATGAATCTGCTTGCCGATTTTCAGGTTGCGAATTGAGAAGGCCATAGAAGAAGCTCGAGCGGCCGAATTTCAGAATTCTGCACCATCGCAAAATAGCGCGATTTGCGCTGCTCGTCAAATCGAGCTGGCGCGACGTAGAGGCGACCAAACTTGTCGTGCAAGGACAGGGTTTGCCTGCCCAAGGTCACCCAAGGCGTGCGTCAACAACCTGGAAACACCACAACTTGAGGGCATTCGCGCGCTTTGCGGCAAACCACGAGCAGAGGGCATCCCAGGGAAAACAGTCTAGCCCGGTTAGCCTGGCCGGTTATTCTTGAAATTCACGAGCGCGCAAGCTATGCTGCGACTATGGGTGGAGTTGCTGAGACACAGTTCGCTGATGAGTTGAGGGAACGGCTGCGTCCGTTTTGCCAGAAGCACCACATCCGCAGGCTCGAGGTTTTTGGCTCGGCTGCGCGTGGCGAAATTGGTCCCTACAGTGATGTGGACCTCTTGGTGACGCTTGACGATTCCGTGCCGGTCTCCACCGCCGCCCTGCTCGAAATGGCAGGCGAGGCAGAGGAACTGGTGGGCGCTCCCGTGGATTTCGTCCTTCGTCCGTCTCTCGATAAATCGCCCAACCGCTTTGCGCGCGAGCATATCCTCTCTACCGCGGTCTGCATCTATGGAAGCTGACCAAGTCGGACGGCTTCGGGACATCCTTCAGGCAGCAACTACGCCAACGTCGACCTGAAGATCGTTTGGCAGGTCGGTGTCGTACACGTACCTGAAATCTGCGCCGTGCTGGAGGAGTTTTTCGCCCGCCAACAATTTGAGGGCACCCGCTGATAAGCCACTACTCGCTCGGTACCAGTGGCGTCCCAACCCCGAAGGGCCCCTAGCCCCTAGCGGTAGTTTACTGCGAACCCGCTAAAAGCGACGATATCTAGTTTCATTCTCATTGGGTTGCAATGAGGCCGATGTATTACCTACCTGGGGTA